>Ga0080004_1139359_pt1 | contig 168472 bp, 159 predicted proteins | sample WasSprMetagenome_FD_69207 | JGI IMG/M metagenome (GOLD analysis project Ga0080004, IMG submission 69207) | Sulfidic aquatic microbial communities from Washburn Spring, Yellowstone National Park, USA - WS (SPADES assembly) (version 2) | ecosystem: Environmental > Aquatic > Thermal springs > Hot...
AAATGCTTCTAAAATCAATAATGATAATGCTGAACGAAACATGGATAAATAGAAGAGTTAAAGCAAAAGAATTCATAGAAAATACAATACCAATAATAGAGGTGATAAAACATGCTTAAGTTTACAAAGCGCCAATACGTGTAGTTAGATTTATAGATTTGTATCGTTAAGTTAACTCTATGAGAACTATTGAAAAAACGTTTCTGGTATTGATTTTCTGCTGGGTTTTTTTAGAAAATATTTTAGAGAACTGTGTAAGAGCCATGTATTACCGGGGTTTTCATCCCTTCCACAGCATACTCGTATCAAGCCTAGCTACAACACTACTCCTACTCATACCTATATGGATTGAGCTTATACGTAGGGGAGGCTTCATGGAGTATTATGGGTTGAAGTTCAGGTGGGAAATGCTTACCTGGATTGTACTGGCAGTACCTATAATTGTGGTTATGGGCTTCATCCTTGACCCTGCTAGATTAGCTCCTAGAAGTGAGCTGCAAATGATTGAGAACTATATAGGTTATTTGCCGAGCCTTATCGCTAAGATTATTGCTAAGCAGTATTCACTAATACATGCATTACTCATATCTATCATAGTTACTATACCTAACACGTTTATAGAGGAGTTATGGTTTAGAGGAATGATTCAGTTTAAAATATCCAGTATTAAAACACTTGGAGAAGCATCCATACCTACCTCCATAGTAGCTCAATCACTAATATTCGGCTTAGCCCACATATATCCCGTAGCTCTAAACCCCCATCTTCCAGTATTGAAAACCCTAGTGTTTCTATATGCAATGCTTGGAGGACTTATTCTAGGCATAGCTACGTATAGGTTTAGATCAATTCTTCCAGCATGGATTATTCATACATCAGTAAACATCATAGCTGTAGCTAGCTACATTATTTAATGGTTTATTACAGATCCAGCATCAACATATAATTTAGTTAGTAACATTTATGTAGACTGTTTCTAACATATTAGAGCGAAAAGTTAATATAGAAATCTTTATTGCGTAGATGTGTATGCGGTGGAGGGTGGTTGGAATGGTGGAGATAACTGGAGGTGGAGCTGAACCATCACAAAACACGGTATTAACTGGAAAGACTGATTTAGCGGGTAGAGAAGGCTACTCACCAGTATCCAGAATGACTAGTGAAAAGCTTAAATTACTAGCTGACCTCCACTCTAAGGGCTTAAGCTTTAGGAAGATCGCTAAGGAGCTCGGCGTTAATCATAAGACTGTAAGCTACTGGTGTAGGAAGCTTGGCTTAAAGCCTAACTATACACGTAGATATGCTCGAAGCGACCTAGATAGGGAAATTAGCAAAATCATATCCCTATACGAGCAGGGACTATCAACTAAAAGTATTGCTGAAATGTTTAATGTCAGCCCACCAACAATATATATTAGACTTAAGAAGGCAGGTGTTAAGCTTAGATCTAGAGGAGCTAGAGGGAGGAGGGAGGAGGCATTAAAATACGTAGTTGATAGATTATCTGCGGGAGGAGCTATGTTCACATCTAATCTTGCAAGAGAGCTTATGGAGAAGTACAAGTATAGTAGAGCATACTCCGAGCAGACAATTAGACTACTTGTTAGAAGAGGAGCTGTAAAGTCTGTGTTTATAAGGCATGGTAGAAGCACCAAGAGCCGTCTTTCAAACGTACTTCAAGGAATTATAGGTAAAAGGATAGTATGGGTTAATGATGATGGCTTAACCGAGTTCCTAGCCAGCAAGCTTAAGCTAAACCTAGAAAGCTTAAGACCCGTTAAGAAGGCTGTAACACATCTATTAAGATCATGCGGCGTACCTGAAAACGTTGTTGAGAAACTTAGACAGCTTTATGTTAAAAGTAGATAAATTTTAACTAATAGCTACTTTAAGATCAACCATATTAAACCTAGATTACCTGCAAACCTCACACATCAAATATACAATACTGTGTTCGGTATACTCCTCAGCCTTTAGATCAACTCTATGAAGGTATCCTCAATCCCTACCATTAGAAGCCACACATCGTATTTTAGAAGCTACCAACACCAAATCATGCAGACAATGTATTTGAACTGTTGGAGGACAGTTATTGATTAATAAATTTTATTAGGGATACTGGTATTTAGAAGTGATGAGGAGGATATTGATTCTACGTAATAGCGAGCTTTTTAAACATAGCTTCGGATCTTGGCATCCGCTTAAAAGTGAGAGAATGAATGTTTACTTTAGGCTCTTAGAGGAGAAATCCGTAACTAGTCTAGCTAACGTTAAGGTTTTGGAGACAAGCTTAACCATAAATGATGATGATATCCTAGCAGTACATGATGAATCGCTTCTAAACCTTATTAAAAGCCTAAGTATTAACGGTGGAGCTTTAGATTCAGATACACCGGTTCCACCCGGAACATATGATAGAGCTAGAATTCAGGCAGGTGGCCTTATTGAGGGGGCTTTAAAGATTCTAAATGGCGAGTACGATGTTGCTACTCAATGCGTAGCGTTTGGTGGACATCATGCTACACGTAGACATGTAGGCTTTAGCTTTGGATTCTGCTACTTCAACCAGGAAGCCATACTGGCTAAGTATCTGCAGAGAAGGAGGAATGTTAGGAGAATATTGATACTTGACTGTGATGCACATCATGGAAACGGAATACAGGAAATATTCTATAATGACCCAACAGTACTATACATATCACTCCACCAAGACCCTAATACACTATATCCTGGAACAGGATTCATACATGAGGTTGGTGGGGGTGAGGGGGAGGGATACAATATAAACATACCGTTACCGCCGGGAGCATCTGATGAAAGCTACGTTAAAGCATTAAACGAGATATTTAAGCCGGTAGCCCACCAGTTTAAGCCAGAAATAATACTATGGATTTTCGGAGCAGATACGTATTTTGCAGATCCTCTAGCAGGCTTAAACCTAACGATGAATGGATACAGTAGAATTACAGATATAGTTACAGATACTGCGGATAAGCTATGCAACGGTAAGCTAATTACAGAATTTGGTGGAGGATATGATGTAAACTCCACAGCACTATCCTTCTATCTAGTTACAGCTAAGCTAGCAGGTTTAGACATTAGGGTAGATGATCCATACAGCCCACCTAAAGGGGAGAGTAGGGAAGTATCTAGAAGAACTGAAGGAGTAATAGCTGAGCTTAAAAAAACCCTAGGTAAATACTGGCTACTAGAGTAAGATTTAACTATAGTTTAGCTATAGTTTATTAGATGATGAACGTCATGACCGCGGACTCAATGAAGAAATCCACACCCCACTGAAATCATTACCGGCTACAGCAAACTTAGTTTTAAATGTTTAATCATGGTCTTCACTATAAGTAGTGATGGCAGTACTGATAGTAGCGTATGTAAAGCATTAAATATAGCTGTAAATACAAGAACCCAAACCAATGCTTCAAAACTACTCCTAAACGTTAAGCCTAAAGCTAGATTTAATGTTTTTGAAGCTATATCGAGGAAGAATGGGAACATTAAGAATACTATAACGTAGTTAAACAAAGTCATAACCAAAATCCTTAACATAGCTCCTAAGGTAATCATTAAGAATCCCCTACCCCACGATTTAAACCCTTCAACAGGAGCATTCCTAAACCCTGAACCAATCCACAAACCTATAAGTGTTGATATAACAGCAGCAAACCTCATAGCTGGACCTATAGGAACCCAGCTGCCGAAGAAGTTGAGAATAATCCAGTACGTAAATGCTGAAACCATTCCAGGCCATGTTCCAAACAGCAGGAAAGCTACAACAACAGGAATCTCGGCAAAGTCAAACTTTAAATACGTGATTGCTGGAAACGGAAAGCTTAAAGGTAAAATCGCCAATACAGCTGCTAGAGATGCAAATCCTGCAGCACAAGATATTCTAAATGCATGACTTCTAATCACAACAACACCTAAAAGCCTCAACTCAAAATTAATATAAACTTTTTGCTTCTACTCAAAAATTAAACTAGCATGAGTTAAAGTATGATTTTACCGTTCTCAAGAATATCTTCCTTAATCTCCTTATATGGCAGTATCACAACATTCGGCGCTATATAGATTTCATCATCTACCGAAACCCCATCCCCTATTATCACGTTCTCCGAGATTCTACTCCATCTCCCAATATAGCATTCCTCACCTATTATTGAGTTTTCAATGTATGAGCCGCTTCTAACCCTAGACTTTGGAAGTGTTATTGTATTAAATATTCTTACTCTCTCACCAATACGTGTATTACATCCTACTACAACGTTTGGCCCAATCCTACTCCCCCTCCCTATTACTACCCGTTCACCTATGTAGTATGGTGGTATTAGCTCAACATCCTCCTCAACCCTGGCTGTTTGGCTTAAATAGCCTTGAGGATTAATGATCCTCAATACATTTATATTTGTCTGCTTATAATCGGCTGGAACACCTATATCACTCCAGAAGCCGTCATAAATATAGCCGTAAACATCAAACTTCTCAACAAGTTTAGGTATAACATCAGCTGAAAGCTTCGATTTACCTTTAGGTATATAGTTTAAAACTTCAGGCTCAAAAACATACATACCGGCATTAACTAGGTTTGACTTAGCCTCATGGGGCTTAGGCTTCTCGATAAAGCTTAATATCTTATTATTGGAGTTAACCACAGCAACACCATATCTAGATACATCCTCAACTCTTGTAAGCATTATCGTAGCAATACCTCCACGCTCCCTATGATACTTAACCATATCGCTAACATTAATAAATGAAAAAACATCTCCATACGATACTATAAAGGTGCTTGTTAATCCAATTCTACTATTTACTAGATGAAGGGGGCCAGCATCCCCTAAAGGCTCCTCCTCATATATGAAATCTATCTTTACACTACTTGGCAGCTGAATAAATATTGATTTTAAATGGTTTATTAAGACGTCAGCCATATGATAAACTGAAAATATTATATTGTCAACACCACCATTAACCAACAACTCAACAATCCAATCTATTAATGGCTTATCAAGAATTAGAAGTAGTGACTTAGGCTTCGTAAGAGTAAGTGGACGAAGACGAGTAGCGTAGCCACCAGCTAAAACAATAGCTTTACCCATACGAAGCCCCAATACAGTATTTCTTAGAAATATTTATTTTTTATTATGTAATATTTCGATACTGTCAAGTTAAGCCCTAGGCTTAATGAGTCTACTATATGTTAACTTGACAGTATCGTATCCCCGTGCTGTAAACTTAAGCCTTACCTGGAAGATGATCAGCAATGCTTAATTTTACAGAGATGCCTTGGCTGGAGTAAGCCTTATTAAAATGCGGTTTGAAGTATCTGTTATGGTAGAGGACTATCTGGTTTACGCCTTCTGGCTTACAGTTATAAGCGCAGCTGCGCTTCTGGCTGAGAGGTTCATTACAAGGTGGCTTAAAGGAGTTATAAGGCGGAACGAGATTCCAAGAAACGTTGGAAACGGAATGATTCTAACAGGGAGGCTGATCGTTCTTATAGGTGTTGTGTTCGCTCTTATGCGTCTAGGAGGACTTCCCTCCGAAGCTGTTGTAAGTGTTTCAGCTGTGATAGGCGCGGCTGTGGGCTTCGCCTCCACAAGGACGATCGGAAACCTCATGGCAGGAATCTTCCTTCTCGTGACTAGGCCTTTCAGGGTTGGAGACTACATACGCATCGATACAGTTGAAGGTGTTGTTAGTGAGGTAACCATAAACTATGTGAAAATTACAACAGCATGCGGCAACACTGTTTCAATAAGCACGCAGAACATGCTTGACAAAAGCATGATAAACTATAGGCTTACAGACTCAAACATCTTCTGTTACCCTCTTAGGCTGACTTTCGATAATTCAATACCCCTATTAGAGCTTGAAAAGCTTCTGGAGAAGGTGCTTGCTGAAAACACAGCGAAGCTTCCGAGAAAAGCTGATTACATTCAAACTGGAATAGATACCTCCGGAAGAACCTTTGAAATCCGCATCTACGTTGAGAAAGCCGAAGAAATATTCACGCTAGTCCCAAAGCTGACCCGGGAAATAGCCAGAGCAGTGGAGGAACTGAAAGGGGGAGGAGCATACTCCAAAACTTTTGGAGGAGGCTGTGCATAGTATTTCGCGTAACTTTTCCCACTCTGTTTCCTAGTGTATTTATGGTTGATTTGGTTGGGTTGATTGATTTGGTTGGGGCTTAATGAAGATGGAGCTAGCAATAAACTATTCACAAACCTAACTAACTTAAGGAGTAATAGAGAGCCTCCCAAAAGAGAAACTACAAATTCAACATAAAACAAGCAAATACATAACATGAAAACAATAGTGGAAAAGTTTAGCGAAATACTAGAGATTCTCTTTTTCACCACAGATTTGTAGTGTAATGAGTAACTTATACTTCCAACCCTCACTATTAGCTTCTTACTCTATGTTTAAATTAGTGTTTCGTTCTTCTTACTTCCGTGTGTGAATCTATGTAGGTTGATCTTCATTATTTTACTCATGATAACTAACAGTATCCTAAGTATTAAGCTCTTAATTCCTAGCTGCAAATTATTGAGTTAAGTATATAATTAAGTGTATGAGTTGATGTTTATGAGTTGCGATGCATGGATTGTATCGATAGGTAATGAGCTTCTTATCGGTAGAATTGTTAATACTAATGCTGCATGGCTTTGCCGTAAGCTATTGATTCTTGGATTTAGTGTTAAGAGAGTTCTAACAATACCTGATAGTGAGGAGGATATTGTTGAGGTTGTTAGGGAGTGTGTTGGTAGGAGGGTTAGGGTTTTAATTTTAACAGGAGGGCTTGGACCAACGTACGACGACATTACAAGCGAGTCGTTAGCTAAGGCTCTGGGTAGAGGATGGGAGGTAAATAGTGAAGCGTACAGTATGGTTGTTGAGAAGTATAGGAGTAAAGGCTTTGAAATTACTAGTCATAGGGTTAAACTTGCAAAAATGCCTTCAAACTCTAAGCCGCTACTAAACCCTATAGGTACAGCTCCCGGAATATTTACTATTGAGGGGGATACCTACATATTCGCTCTTCCAGGTATTCCAAGCGAGATGGAGGCTATGTTCAATAGTGAAGTTGAAAAAATTCTGAGAGAAATAGGTTCCAAAACATACTTTATTGAGGGAATGATAATAGTTGAGGGGGTTCCGGAGTCAGCAGCAGCTCCAATCATAGATAAATGCATGAAGAAGCATGGAGGAGCCTACATAAAATCCCATCCTAAAGGATTTGAGTCTTCAAAGCCTGTTTTGGATATTAGAGTTCTTATAGGTGGTGTAAATATAGGTAGTGCTGAAGCGGAATGTAGTGAAATAGTAGGGGAGTTATCGGGAGAATTGGTGCGGATTGGTGGATTGATAAGAAGTACTAGTATTCAACACCTAAACCATTAACTCCCTTCTAACAATATCTAAAATCTCAGGAATCTCCGCTACTTTAAAGTCAGGCTCTACATCTATACTAACATCCCTACCATGAGTTACAAGTATTGAGTAGGCATTAATAATTTTTGCTGGAATAATATCATAAACAGTATCCCCAACCACAACTCCGCTTTTAGGATCTACTCCTAAGCTACTAAATGCTTTAAGATATATTTCAGGATTAGGCTTACCCTTCAACACAGCATCGCCCGGTACTACTACGTTGAAGAAAGCTTTAAGATTCAGAAAATCCAAAACCCTATCTAAAACCTGAGATGGAGTTGATGATGCGATTCCAAGCTTCAATCCCATATCAATAAGGGTATTTAAAACCTCATAAACACCAGGATATACGTTCAGCTCATCAATATAGTTGAGGTAAATCTCATTCTTCAACTTCCTAATTGATCCATAAATCCTCAACCCAGCCTCACCGAGAACTAAACGTACAATTTCAACTCCAGGTAGACCTACAAGCATCTCTACATAACCCTCATCAACATCTCTAAATCCATGATATTCAAAAGATTTAATCCATGATCTTGCGTGAAGACGAGTACTATTAATAAGTGTTCCATCAAGATCAAATACGATAGCTTTAATAGGCATACAGTCAGTAATGGTTGGAATATATAAAGGTTATAGCTTAATCCATCATTAATACTATGAACCCAACTTAACATGTAGTATTCAACATTCTAAGCTTCCATGTTAATTATAGGAAGATTTATTTGGATTCTGCCTAGAGGAATTTATGGATTATACATATATGTTTTGGACTGCTATTACGTTTCTCGGCGACTATAGGCTTTACTCCATTTTAACCCCCTTAATCTACATAGCTTTCAATAGGGAGATAGGGTTTAAGCTCATGGTTACATACATGATTAGCATGTATGTTAACCAGGTTTTCAAATATTGGCTTATGCTTCCACGCCCAATACATAGCTTACTGGTCGCTGAAGCTGAGGGGTATGGATTTCCAAGCGGTCATACGCAGGCTTCATCAACGTTTTGGGGATTCCTAGCTTTAAACACTAGGCTAAAAGCTGCTAGATTAGCAGCCATAATACTTCCACCACTTATAGCCTATTCTAGAATCTATCTTCAAGCCCACTACCTAATTGATGTTGTTGGCGGCTTGGTGTTAGGATATGGGTTACCATTAGCTATCAATGTTTTAAAAATTCCTAGAGGAATTGCTGGATGGAGTATTCACATACTTTATGCTGGATGCTCAATAGCTATGGCTTATACATCAACAATCATACCCGGCGGATATGGATACATACCTATCGCATCAGGATCGCTTATTGGGGCATATGTAGGATACACTATTTCCAGGAGACATAAAGCCGGTACTGGTAGGCTGGGTAGGGTATTAGCAGCAATCATTGTGCTTACCGCTAGTATTGGAGGATACTTCTTAGCAGCTAAGCTTATCAGTACGCTTATCCTAAGCTACATTACCTCAATAGTCTTCACAGCTATAGCGTTTTCAACTCCGGCTTTATGTTCAAGGCTTAACTATGACTACCCTAATTATTAGTAGGGAGATGTTGGGAAGACTTATTAGAGAAGCTGAGAATAGCGTTATTGAGGTTTGCAGTATACTAATTGGTTTATCCCAGGATGATAGCTACATAGTTAAGGAATGCGTAAACACAAGAAATACTGATATGTCACCAGTATCGTTTAAAGCTGATCCTGAAGATTTAGCGAAAGCAGTATCTAAACTTGTTGAGAAAGGCTACGATATTGTAGGTATATTCCATTCACATCCAGCTCCACCAGTACCTTCAGCTAGGGATATTGAGGGTATGAGGCTCTGGCCTCAGACAGTCTGGATCATATACTCAACAATAACCCATAGTTTAGAGGCATACATACTTAGAAATGGGGAGGTTTACAGGGTTAAGCTGAGAGAAGTATAGTAGCTTGCTAACATCACCATCAACAATATCATTCCACCCATAATGTTAGTACTCTATTCCAGGTCTTGCATTTAATCTTCCAGATTTAAATGGATGTTTAACCTCTCTAAATTCAGTTACTAAATCAGCTATTTCAACTATTTCCCTGGGGGCATATCTACCAGTTAAAACAACTTCAACATGGCTAGGCTTCCTCTTAAGAACATCAATAACCTTATCTAAATCTAGAAGCTTAAAGCTTAAGGCAACGTTGATTTCATCTAGAATTACAATATCATACCTCCCCTCCAAAATAGCTTTAGCAGCGTAATCCATAGCTTTCCTAGCGGTAATTAAATCCTCCTCTTTAATGCTGTCTCTCCTAATAAATTCACCGCCGAACTGTATAACCTCCAAATTCGGCTTTAAACTCTCCGCAGCTATAATCTCGCCATATCTTCCACGCTTCATAAACTGAATTATGCAAACATTCATGCCATGCCCAACTGCACGTAGAGCTAAACCGAAAGCAGCTGTTGTTTTACCCCTGCCATCACCGGTGTAAACCTCAATTAATCCGATTCTACCATGTCCTTTAGGCTGCATAAATCTCAATAGGCAATTTTACCTACTAACTTATAAACCTTACTCTGAATAGAATGGACCTGGCAACTTAGGAATTCAGATACAATATGTTAAGTTGCCAGGTCCCAGAAACTGCTGACGAACCCAGATTCATAAGCATCCAAAATGATTCCAGCAGTAAATCATGATTCCAGAACCATTCCTGCTAGCCATCTGATCTGTAACTTCATCTCTCCCACAATTTCATGGAGGGCTTCCACCATGAACAAATAGACAACACGTCCATCCTGCACCACACTGCCTATAGGCTTACCACATTAGCTGGATACTACATTAATAATCCTTTACTGAAGACAGTTTCTAAACCCTTCATCTCCACATAGATTCAGCGAAGACCTAACTTCAAGCTGAATATACCTCCTAATAGATGGCTTCAGCAAGGATTTTAAATATGGCTTTGAATTTGATGAGTAGCGATAGTTGAATATGCTTGTCTCAGCATAAAAAATATAAGTGGCTAAGTAACATCTAGATGATGATTGTGTGGAGTGATGTGTATAAATCCATAAATGAGTATTTGAGGCTTTCAACATATCCTGTTGGGATTAAGCTTTTGAAAAGTATGGGGGATGTTAAGGATGTTAGGATTAGGAAGCCTAGAGTTAAGCTATCTGTATGCCAGATTGTTGGGTTATCACGTATTTACGGTTGGAATATCGCTGCCTCAATAAACGATATGACGTGCATATATGGAGCTATAGCTCTTGGATTAATAGATCCTCCAGCAGACGTTAAGAGCGGAAGAGTAGCGTATGAAGGGGGAGCCTACAAAACAATGGATGTAGGGGAGAAAGCATTTAGAAACATGTATAGAGTTAATGATAGATATGAAGGTTTTGAAGTAGGTCCAATTCATGACTTATACTTCGACCCGGATATAATAGTAATATATGGAAATAGTGCTCAGATAAATCGTTTAATCCATGCATTAACATGGAGGAATGGTGAGAGGCTGGAGTTCTCATCTCTAGGCGAATATGCATGTGCAGACTACATAGCCTACCCCATAATTACAGGAAAACCACACGTAACTCTACCATGCTATGGCGATAGGAGATTTGGACATAGCCAGTTCGATGAATCCATATTTTCAATACCTGCAGATAAAGTAGGTGATTTAATTGAGGGATTAAAGAAGCTTCACGAGGCAGGATATAGGTATCCAACTCTATACTATGGAGTACTAGTACAAACATCTAAAACAGCATATCCAAGAGCGTTTCCTAAAGGATACTGTGTGGAGGACTATGCATCAACATGAACACCAATAGACAACCTAAATCCTCAGAAATCCTTCAGCTTCTCTCCAAGCAACTGAGGTTGGAGGCTTCCAGCATTTAGCTCTAGCCTCACTTACTGGTTTAGGCTTACAGCTCCCATAAATCTCATCAACTACTAAGACCAGCCACCACTACAGGCTCAAACATTTAATAGGAAGATTCCATTTAAATTCTACACCATTAATCCAAGACTAGAGTTCCGGGTTTCTAGGTACCATCATTACAAATGTCCAACATTTCTTGACAGTATTAAGAATTCATAGAGATCTGGTAAAGAATGTGTTTAGACTCTTAACATCCATCTAAGCCAGTAAGCTTATCTACCTGGAAAGAATGCTTACAAGCTTCATCTAGCAGCTAAGGATCTGGAAGTATCGTCCTGATATAGCTCTTCCTCAGTTAGTGCTTTAAAATGGTGATGGCTAAGTATATGATGGCTACTACTATCAGTATTGGAGATGTAGCGAAGAAGAAGCTATCGCTACGGTGGATATAAAGTATAAACCATGGAATACCTTCAAGCTTAACTGCTGAGATATATTTAGCAATTAGTGGAATAATTATTAGAGTAAAGCCAATTATTATAAGTGATATGCCGGCAACCGTAAGTATTCTCTCCATATATATGGATATGCGGATTACCTAATAAATTTAATGTTGAATATCTTAGGCATTGCTGATTATATTAGGTAAGGCTTAAGTTTACAGTATGGGATTCCCGCTAATGCTAGGTATATGGTAGTAAAGCCATCTTATTTATTAGTATCTTTATTAGGGCTTCCTCAGGATCTTTACTTATCGACTTCACAATTTCATACTCCTTTAAGCTTACATTGTAAGTATCTATTAGCTTTCTAATCTTATCCTCGCTGGTTTCAAGTATTTTATCATCTTGAACACCATCAATCATTGATATAACTTGGCTTAAAGCATTTTTCATATTCCCCTCATCCCTACCAATAGCTACAGCTATGACTTCGGATGTGCCTATCTTAACCCCTACGGTTTTTATAGCTGTACTTATCTGTCTATTTACTGAGGCGTAGATAAGTATTTCCATGCTTAGCTTTTCAGCATGTCTTCTACCATGCTTTAACGCATCCAACGCAAACAATGCTGAAAATAATGCATGTTTCCGACCTGCAACATAGTTTGCATCAAGAAGCTGAATGGTAGTAGATTTATCAATAGATATCTTCTCAATGTTTAGGAATAGGGAATTTATCTCCTCAACTGTTTGAAAAGGCCTACATCTAATACCTACCACTTCAATTAAATACTCCCCATGCTTAAACATGCTACCACAAATATTCAATGTAGTAGTTACATTTATTTTTAGAGGTTTACCTAATCGGTACTGTCAAGTTAAGTCTTAGGCTTAATGAGCCTACTATACGTTAACTTAACAGTATCTACCCAATCACTGCTGAAACAGTTTAAATAGATGTTAACGTAGAGGTCTGAAAACACTACTTGGAAGAGTTTACGTTATTCTATCTCCGCAGCATCCATATCCCACTCTGACGTTGTGGAGTATTTGGTAGGTGTTGATTAGGTAGCTGGCTCTGAAACCCTATCTCCAAATACCTGAATCCAGAGGTTTCACTATCTGGGAGTTTCTGTTTCAGATAGGGTTTTACGATAGCTTAACCCAATATCTTGGGGAGTATGAGCATTACGGTATTGGTCTTGATGGTTATCTTAATCGTTCTACTTAGGTGGGTGGGTGTACTGCTTGCACTACTATATGTATTGTATGTAGTGGCTAGAGAGGTTTCTAGGAGTGGGTGGTGGAGGGGTAGGTTTAAATCTAAATCTTCAAGACTACTTATCCCTACTTTAAAACATGTAGATATCGATGGCTTAAGCATCATCGATAATGCTAGGCTTGAATTTATAGGTGTAGGTAGGGATTTACCGTACGTTATTGTTAGATATGGCTTCTTCAATATTGTATGTATTGGTGTTTTAATGCTTCAACTACCTAGGGATAGATTGGATTATGTTAAGACTTTAATTAATGACATGCTAAGAATGAGTATTAGAGGGGAAATAGTAATTTCAGCAAACCCGGAGGGTAATGAGTTAAAAATCTTCAATATCGTAAAAAGCTCAAGAGATACTTTGCCGTGTGGATTGTTTAAACGTAAAGCTATTAATGAACTGGTAGGTGAGGCTGCCGTTAAGGTGGGGATTACATCATCGTGTAGTTCAAGCTTTAAAATCCTTAAAGCTTCCGAAATCCCCATATTCTTCAAGGAGGTGTTTACATAGTGGGAGGGTTAATTCTATGTATTGGAGGGTTGGAGGGACGTTTAAGTATTATATGGCATATATTAAAGGATCTGGATAGCTATTCAATCATAGACCTTAACGGAAAGCTCCACATCCTACATAGGTATAACAGGGATCTAAAGCTTCTAAGACTTGGACATAATGCTTCAATAAACATATTTAAAGTTGAAAGTATTGATGAATGCTATAGCCTAACCCTAGATTTCAAGTTGGCGTTAAGCATTGGGGATTTGGAGTTTAAAGCTCTACATGAAGCTCTAAACAGATCATACATTAGGAGAAGCGTAGATATACAGTCAATAATTGATAGCATTGCGGAATATGGGGAGACAGCTGCTGGAAGGGTGAGGATGCTATTATCGTTTCTGAACACGTTCAGAATGGGAATTACAGGTAGAGCTCTTAGCAGGGAGAATATGCCTAATACATGCTTTAAACTTATAGATTTATCCCTTCTACCATCAATTAGCCATAAGATACTAGTAACCCTAACACTAATGAGGAGGCTTAGGGAAACTATAGTTATTGATGATGTATCCCTACTAGAGCCCATACTTGTAAACCCATACTTCAAAAGCGAGTTTAGAAGTAGAGTTTATGAAAGGAAAGCTGTACTGTCATCATCAAGCATTAAAGCAGTTAAGCATATGATTGAGGATTTTGAGGAAGTATTGATATCAACAATAAATAGTGAAACCCTAAGATTCCTCGATGAGCTTAAACTAGATGTGGAGGAGCGGATAGATTGTGGGGATGATGTTTCAGTAGTTAACGTCAAATTTGGTGATGGCGGACTAAACAGCGTAAACCTTAAGAAAATACCTAGAATAGCTGCTGAAAGATTTAATGTTGAAGATGTGATTGGGCCGCTACCTAAAGAAGATGTGGAGGAGATTCCTACAGCAATCTCAAGAATTTTCGGTGGAAAAGCTGAGGATGCTGCTGCAGTTCTTGAAGCGTTAAGTAATGGAGCATTAACAAGAGATTCGCTAGTAACATTCATAATGCATGATAGAGGGTTGAGAAGCGATGAAGCTGTAAAACTTATTGAGAGGCTTTCAGCATACAACTTGATTAGGGATGAGGTTGGGAGGGACTACAGATACTACTATAGAATTACATCCCTCGGCTTTAAAATACTTGATGAGTATAGATCCAATCAGCCTAGAGAATTAGGGAGGGGTTAGTGGAGTATGGATGAACCTGTTCTAAACGTTAAGTATCATGGACCGTTTAAAGTAAGCATACCGTTAAAACCTATAGGGAAGGGGTGGATTCATCTAGTTTCATCAATACTTGGGGGAAACATTAAAATATCAATAGTACTAGCTCCAAAAAGATCGGTGGAGCTGAAAAAGATACTGTTTGAGGCGGAAATACCTATCGAGAGGTGGAGGGAGTTTACTGAGGCAGTAGATAACTGCATTGTTAGAGCTGTGGAGAAGAATCAGGGGAACACAATAACGTGGGCTTTATCAAAGCTTGGAGCTGTAAAGGCGGATATAGAGCTTATATCTATGAGACTTAAAGAGGTGATGGATTGTGGACTTGGATAGTGTAAGAAGGGAGCTTATGAAGATCCGTGGAGTAGGGGAGGCTAAAGCCGAGAAGCTTATTGAGGTAGGTGTAAGGTCACCATATATTCTTGCATTAATGAACACGTTTGAGCTTGTGGATAAGGGATTTGGTGAAGCTGAAGCTAGACAGATAATATATAATGCTAAAGAATTTGTTGGGCTACATACAACATACACAGCTAGAGAGCTGAAGAAAATGATGGCTGAAGCCAAAAAACTTACAACAGGATGCTTTAGCCTAGACCAAATGCTTGACGGGGGGCTGGAGCCTAGAGCAATCTACGAGTTTACTGGACCTGCAAAAGCAGGTAAAACACAGATATGCCACCAGCTATGTGTTACAGCATTTAAAACATTATGGAGTGGGGGACAGTCCAAGATAGCTATATACATAGATACTGAGGAAACGTTTAGACCTGATAGGATTGAAGCTATAGCTGGAAGATTTGAATGCGATGCTGAATCAATACTTGAAGCTATAGTTGTAAAGAAGCCAGTAACATTTGAGGAGCAGATACATGCAGTAAACGATGTAGCTGAGATATGTGCATACCAAAACGCTAAGCTAATAATTGTGGATTCACTAATAGCTAAAGCTAGATCACAGCTTATAGGTAGGGAGAAGCTGGCGGAGAGACAGCAGCTTCTAAACTACATGCTTGACATGCTTCTAAGAATAGCGAAGATATTTAAAGCATACGTAGCAGTAACAAACGAGGTTCAAGCATCACCAACCCCGTGGGGAGGATCGGATCTACCTACGGGGGGACATGTAGTAGCTCATGGAACAACGCATAGAATATGGCTACATAGAATATCAAAGGAGCAGGAGGGAAGAGCTGAGGTAATGGATAGTCCATCACTACCGCCGAGAAGCTGTAGGTTTAAAATATCTGCTGAAGGAGTGGTATGATGGAGATAGTTGAGGAGGCAAATAAACACTTCAAGAAACTATACTCGGGGAAGAGTAAATCGTTCTTTACAAGATGTAAAGCTAGACTTGGGGATGTGAAGAGAAGCTCTAGAAACGTGGATACATGGATTATACGTGGAAGACCTGAAATGGGCGACTACGACCAGATATACATAGTAAAGTATGTTGGGGGAAGATATGAGTGTAGCTGCTACAATCCATTAAAGCAGTGGTCTAGTAGAAGGAGGAGGGAGGTATGTACACATGTTGGAGCTGTAATACTTTCAAGACTTATAGAGCTTTACAGGCAGAGGAAGCTTAAATATGAGTAGAGCAATACTGCTGTACGGTAGTAGACGTAGACTTATAGAGGCTATTAAAAAACTATCTCCAAAACTAGTAGTGACATCAGACTTCAATCTTGCAGAAGCATCAATCCAGAAAGATGACTTAACACATATATATGAAGACCCGCTAATGCTGGAATGGGGTTTAACAATCCCGCAGAACATCAGCTACATAGTTATAGATCTGCAGGGATTCACATCACTAAGCCGTGACCTAGCAGTAAACACAGCTAGAAAAATTGTAAGCATAGTTAAGGGGTTATGCATAGCGGGGAAGGCTAAACTAATCATTCTCTCACCGGCTAGAGCTAGGATGGATGGATCTATAGCTCCAGCTCTTCCAGTCCAGAGCGTAGATGATGAAGTAATAAATTTGGAGACAACAGCCACTATTCTCCAAAAACTTAAAAATTAGCGTTTATGCTTAGATTGTGTGGTTTGATATACATACACATCACCAATTTAGCAGCTTTAACGTTCTTGAGGCTTTAAGATGTTATGGATGCATTGGAGTTTTAAATCTTGCCTACATCCCAGTTAGACCAAGCGGTCCAGATACGTTTAACGACGTTTTTAAATGGCTCTGTAAGGCTGAATCTGAAAGATTTAGGAGGGTTGGCTTAAAGGCCTATAGCGGTGTTGGAATACATCCAAGATGTATTCCTAAGAGGAAGCTTGAGGAGGCAATTAAGATTGTTGAGGAGTACTTATCAACAAACAATGCATTAGCTCTAGGGGAGGTTGGGGTTGAGGAATGCTCAGCATTGGAGTTTGAAGTTCTTCATGAACAGCTTAAAATAGCATCTAGACTTGATAAGCCAGCTATAATACATACCCCGAGAAGCCTTAAGCTTCAAGCTACCAGCAAGATTCTAAACATAGCTAAGAGAAGCGGGATTAATCCCGAGCTTGTTGTTATAGATCATGCTTCAAGAGAAACCGTTGAAGTAATAGTGTCTGAAGGATTTAAAGCTGGATTAACTGTTCAGGAGGGGGAATTAAGTGTTAGGGATGTTGTTGATATAATAGATAGGTATGGATGTGAAAACATGATTTTAAACAGTAATGCTGGAAGAGAGCCAAGCAACCCGCTTGCAGTATTTGAAGTAGTAAACGCTCTTAGAGGTAAAGACCTGGCTAGGGAGGCTTTAAAAATATCCTATGAAAACCCGATTAAGACATTAAAGCTTAAGTAGTGAGCTGAACCTATGTAGCTATGAATCTCGGTCTAAGTGATAGAAGCCTAGGTAGTGTTAATGGCTTATAAGGCTTACCCCCAACCCTACTCTTTATGTTATCTATCAGCTGATCCAATGTAAGATTCCTTATCCCCTCACCCCTAACTCTTACAGGTAGTAATCCGCCCTCAACCTCCTGCCTCCCGACAACAACTATGTATGGTATCCACTCCCTTTCAGCATCCCTTATCTTCGACGATACTGTTCCCTCCCTATCATCTACATCTACCCTTATGTTTTCAGACTCTATCCTTGATGCAAGCTTTAATGCGTAGCCTACCTGGTCATGGCTTACAGGTATTATCCTTACCTGTATTGGGCTTAGCCATAAAGGTATTGTTGGTGTTTTACCCTCATCTATTGCCTTTGCAGCCTGCTCCAGTATTGCATAGATCCATCTCTCTATTGAGCCCATACTGCTGTGAACTATTATACATCCCTTCCTGCTTCCATCCTCATCAACATACATAATTCCATACCTCTCACTATCCTCAACATCAAGCTGAACAGTACATAGCTGAGCACTCCCGCCTACAGAATCTATAAATTGATATTCATGCTTAACAATCCAGTAATGCTTCATCTCGGGAAGAAGCTCTATGAACGCTGGCTTACCGGATATTTTTACAAGATCCTTAAACCACTCCCTATTCTCATTGTAGAAGGATTCAACAACACGGAAGGCTACAACATAGTCTATATCCATAGAGTCCGCAAGCTTAGTGTAGCTTTCAAATATTAGCTTATACTCATCCATACCCTGCTTAAGATCTCTACAGAAGCAGTGGATATCAGGCATTGTAAAAGCTCTTAAACGTCTTAAACCCACACATTCACCGCTTTTCTCAAGCCTGTAGGATGGGGAAAGCTCAAACACCCTTATTGGAAGTTGACGATAGCTAAATACAGCATTACTCATCATCTTGAAAAGCCCAAAATCACCCGCAAACCTTAAAACAAGCTTTTTACCATCAGCTTCAAACCTATAATCCTTCTCGAGAAATCTTGAAGCCTGCTCTGAAATATCCTTCTCGTCAAGCCTATACATAACTGGCGTCTCAATAACCATAGCGTTAATCCCTACAGCAACCTGAAACGCAAACTCTTCAAGAAGCCTCTTAAGCAATGCACCTTTAGGGTAAAACCTAAAGTGGCCAGTATCGGATGCAGGCTCATAGTCTACAAGCTCAAGCCTTCTCATAAGCTTAATGTGGGCGGGAGCCCTACCTGGAGCTCCACCAGTAAGCTCGCTTAAAATAAACTGTTTAAGTAATGGATAATTCTTAACGATATCTAAATCCTCAATACTTGACTTAGTGATAGGATGCTCAACACCATTAAGGTCTAAAACTATAAACCTACTTGGCTTAGCCTCAGCTGGCTTAACCTCCTCACGCTCAACCCTCCCCCTAGCAACAATAGATCTTGAAAGCTCACTTAGAGGATGGCCCTTACACTTAATCTCAAATTGTTTATACCATCCGAACGGGCTTCTATGAACGCTAACTCCACCACCCCTAAGACTTTCCTCAAGCCTTACCAATATGTCGATAGCTACTTTAGGAGGAGCGAGATTTGAGGATAGATGAGCGTAGGGATAGAGAACTATACTATTAACCCCAATCCTCCCAGCAACATCAATAATGGATTTTGAAGCAGAATCAACTATTTCCTCAATATTAAGCTCATCATCCTTCTCAACAGAGACAAAAACCACAAGAACATCGTTGAAGAATCCCTTAACCCTATCGTTTGTTAACGGTTCAGGATAATCTATTGCCTTCTCCCTAACCTCATAGCTAAATCTATCAGCATGGATAAGCAGAATCCTCAATAACGATCAACCCCAACACATTATCAGCAAGCTTAAACAGCTAATCATCATAGATCTAACAGTACCAAATATAAAAACTTTATCTTGGGATGAATGCTCTAAGCCAAATAGTCTACAGGACTCCTAGGGAAGCTTATTCTAAGCTTACCGTAGGCTACTGGGCATAGAGCTTCATCATACGTTTAACTACTTAGACTGTTGGCTGCGGCGGAGGGGTACGTGGTTAAATTTAAAAGTTTTGAATAGCCTTCTACCTATGGGTTTTAGAAGAATTAGAGCTTTATGCTTCATCACGGCCTTAATGCTGACTTTAATGTTTAGCTATGTATGTTTTAAAACAGCTTTAGATGTTAAGGGTACTTTAAACTATGTTTCAGATGAAACATGGTATGTTAACTCTGCACGTAATATTTTAAGAGAGGTTTTTAATATTCAGCCTATATACATCGATGATGATGGATACATATACTACACCATATTCTTCAAGTCCTTTAGCGATAGGGATCGTGGTAGAGATGAGGTCAATAAAGCTGTTCAAGAGGCCGGCGGAGCTATTATCTACGAATACAGTAAGATACCGGCTTTAGCTGTTAAAACGTTGAAGCCATTGAAGCTTGAGGATTTAGGACTTATTCAAAGAGGATATATGTACAGCGACCATGAAGTTATTGAAAGCTACCTAAATACTGAGCATCCACCACTTGCTAAATACATAATAGGCTTATCGATGCTTATACTCGGGGATAAGCCGCTAAGCTGGAGGATTCCAAGCATTATATTAGGCTCACTAACAATACTTGTAGTGTATATGGTAGCAGCTAAGCTTACAAATCCATTTATAGGTCTTACAGTATTTATATTTGCATTCCTAGACCCTATATTTAGAGGATTATCATCGATCGCCATGCTTGAAATATATGTTACATTCTTCACAGCTCTATCAATGATTTCCGCATTAAGAGGAAGATATTTTATATCAGCTATATCTATAGGTTTAGCGGCAGCATCCAAGCTTGTAGGCATATTCTCCATTCCAGCACTTCTAGTCTACATGGTTTTAAATAGGGAACATCCATCGAAAGCCATACTTACATCGATATACATTCCACTAATCGTATGGGTATTAATCAATACCCCACTCATAGCCTACATGGGCGTTCAGCAGTGGATACAGTCTATTGAGGGGGGAATAAGATGGCATCTAACCCCTAGGCCTGAAGGACCCCCAACATCAACTCCATGGGGATGGTTTATTAATGAAAACCCATTCCCACTCCACTACAGCCCAGACCTATCAGCATCAGTAAACCCAGCAATATACATACTAGCTCTAGCATCAATAATATTTACACCATACCTATCAGCTAAATCAAGAAGCTACACGATTCCACCACTATGGCTTACAACAGCGTTTACGGGATATCTTATAATATACTTTATGGGTAATAAGACGATGTATAGCTTCTACGCCCTGATTTTTACACCGTCAATATATGTCTTAACATCAATACTGATAAACACCATACTACTACCTGAAGACATGCTGGAAGCTTTAAAACTCTACATTAAACTCTTCAAATAGCTAAGATTTATAAGCGTTTTCCATATGGGGTATTGGTGCTGTACATGTCTGGAGGGATGTGGATTGCAAGAGACTATTTAAAATGTAGTGGCTGTAGAAGATGTGAAATAGCATGCTCACTACATCATGAGGGGAAGATATGGCCTGAATCGTCCAGAATTAGAATCTTCATGCTTATACCTGGGTTGGAGGTTATTCATCTATGTACTCAATGCCCGGATTATCCATGCGTTAATTCATGCCCAACCTCAGCCCTAAGCATCGATGAGAAGACGGGGGCTGTAGTGGTTGATAAGGGGAAGTGTAGTGGCTGCGGAGTATGCATTAAGAGATGCCCAGGAGAGATACCGCATATACATCCGGAGGGGGGGTATGTGGTTATATGTGATCTATGTGGCGGGGATCCTCAATGCGTTAAGGCATGCCGTGAAGGGGGATGGAATGCATTATGGATTGCTGAGAGAGAATTCTTCAAAAACACGTTTAAGCTATATGCTAGAAAACCTGAAGAGATGACTAGGGATTTAGCCTTCAACCTTTACGAAGACCTGATTGAGGTGGAGGTGTAGCTATGTTTGGATATAATGGTAGAATTCTCGAAGTAAATCTTACACAGGAAAAGATAGGTGAAATTAAGCTTGAGGAGGAGGTTTTGAAGAAATTCATCGGTGGAAGAGGGCTGGCTGCAAAAATCCTTTGGGATAGGCTTGGAAGTAGATGGGAGGAAATAGATCCATTAGGATTAGAAAACATTTTCCTAGCTTTAGCAGGACCACTAACAGGATACTATCCTGGAGCTAGAATATGTATTTCAGGTAAGAGCCCGCAAAGCAACGGTATTGTTGGGTCAACTATTGGCGGGGAGTTCGCAATGGAGCTTAGATGTGCAGGATGGGATGGAATAGTGGTTACTGGAAAAGCTTCAAGCCCGGTTTATCTATTCATAAGGGATGAATACGTTGAGATTAGGGATGCAAGCCATGTTTGGGGATTAGACGGTAAGAAGACGGCTATGAAGATCAGTAGGGAGGTTAGAGGTGAGCTTTCAAGGCTATGGCCAACGATGGGGTTATGGAGGGAGCCTGGACTAATATACATAGGGCCAGCAGGTGAGAATAGGGTTAGGATAGCTGCTGTAATGAGTAAGTGGACCCATGCTGCAGGCTACGGGGGATATGGAGCGGTGATGGGTTCAAAAAACCTGAAGGCAATAGCTGTTAAGGGAACTAAACCCCTACCGCCGGTAGCTGATAAAAGCAGGGTTTTAGAGTTAATGGATAAAGTTGCTAAGCTATCATATGCTAATGATAGATGGCGTAGATGGGGTACAGGATATGGGGGATACAGCTATGGAGCCGATACAAGCAGTGAACCGATAAGAAACTGGCAGGAGGAATGGCATAACAACGTGGATTACGGAGTTGATAGGTTTGAGAGAAGGATATGGGTTAAACGGTACTGGGCGGATTATGGATGTCCAACCTCATGCCTAAAAATATCTGTAGTTAAGAGTGGGCCGTTTAAGGGAGCTATAACAGATAATCCTGACTATGAGCTTCAAGCATATCTAGGAACTAACCTAGGAGTATTTAAACCTGAGGAAAACGCCTACATATCATCAGCTATAGATGATTTAGGGCTATGTGGAATACAATGTGGAAACATTCTAGGATTTGCTGGTGAGCTTTATCAGAGAGGAATATTAACCAGAAGCGATCTCAACGGGTTAGAGCTGAGCTGGGGTAACTCCAAAGCATTTACAAAACTCGCAGAGGAGATTGCTAGGAGGAATGGAATAGGAAACATACTAGCTGAGGGAACATACAGAGCAGCTCTAACACTAGGAAAGATTAAAAACGTAAACCTACTAAGCTACGCTATTCAATCTAAGGGTATAGCGGTAGGAGCTCATGGAGTAAGAAGCGGTCTCGACTATCCACAGCAGTTATCCTACGCATGCTCAGTTCAGGGCGGAGACCACACATCAATAGCTGGACTACCGGTAGATGGCCCACTATGGAATACTGAGCTATCAATGATAGCGGCGGATTCAGGAGTTGTATGCGCCTTCAATGTTTGGAGCTTAAAAATACTGTTTGAATTCATGAATTCAGTAACTGGATGGAGTATATCTAGAGATCAATGGTATAACGAAATAGCTTTAAGAATACTGCAAATACAGAGAGCAGCACTACTCCTCGGAGGACCTGACATATACTGGAATCCACAAGTAGACGATGATAATCCTGAAAGATTCTATGAGCCACTACCATCAGGACCATGCAGGGGGAAATCCCTCAACAGGGTGGAAGTTAGGAAGGCGGTTAAAGAGTATTATGAAGCTGTAGGATGGGATGAGTATGGAATACCTAAATCGGAAATTCTGAGGAGGCTAGATCTGGAGGATGTTGATAAAGCACTGGATAAGGTTAGAAGAAGAATTAGAAGTATTTAGGATGATTCTATGAAGATTGGGTCAATGAACAATCCCGTGCTTCCAGTAGTTGATGAGATTAAGCTGTTTGGAGAAATGAATCTAGACTTCATAGAGCTAACTGTAGAGTATCCTAAAGCAACACCAAGCCAAATAGCTAAGCATAAAGATGAAATAGTTAACCTACTATCATCATACGGTATGGATATAATAACGCATACGCCATGGTTCTTCCATCTCGCACATCCATACGAATCGGTTAGTAAAGCATTCATTAAGGAGTCGGTGAAGATCCTGGAGCTAACACATATGCTAAACGCTTCAAAACTTACAGTTCACGTCGAGCCTACTGAGGGAGTACCGTCAGTATACTATAGGGATCTAAGATGGAGGATGATGAGGAAGTTTAGGGAGAGCATAGCTGAACTTGTTAAAAACTCTAGGAAGTATGGAGTTATGATATGTATAGAAAACCTAGATGATAAATCTATGACTCTTAGGGAGCTTAAAGATCTTTTTGAAGATATTGATGAGTTATGGTTTACCCTAGATGCTGGACACGCATATATAAACAGGAACAGAATGGAATACATCGACCAAATCATAAAAATCCTAAAGCATAAAGTAAAACACGTACATATACACGACAACATGGGCCGGGAAGACCTACATCTCCCAATAGGAGCTGGAAGAATAGATTGGGGGAAATTCTTCAACTCAATCTCCAAAATAGGATATAACGATACATTAACCCTCGAAATCCACACAGTAGATAGAGACTACATAAAGATAAGCAGAGACAAAGTTTTAAAGCTGATATTAAAATCAGCAGGCATTAACTAGAGCTCTAGGCTAGCCGGATTCCTGAAGCATCAACTCAGTTATTGTTTTTGGAGCTTCAACAAGTATTGAGGTATACTCGTTTCTAGGCCAGTTTTTAAGCTGCTTTAAAGCATTCCCTATATCTTCATCTATAAGTCTCCTCATCCCATCTACAATAACATCATCGTTTAAATTTTTAAAATCAAGATTTATTGATTTAGTGAAGTATACATATGCTGGAATAAGCCTCACGAGAGCTGTATCGTCAAGTCCATCACTCCTCATCCTGTAAATATCTACAAGATCATCAGCTACCTGAAACGCTTCACCAATATACAGTCCATACATGTAGGCTTTACTACGTATATCCCTACCCTTCCCTGCAGCTATAGCTCCAAGCTTAGCTGAAGCAGCGAACAAAGCTGCTGTCTTAAGCCTTACGAGAACCCTGTAAAATCCGGTACTTATAGATCCCTTCTTAAGGCCTTCCATGAAGCTATCAATACTGAAAGGCTCCATAGCAGCTCCAAGCGTAACGTCATATATTGCCTTAGCAAGAGTTGTATAGCCTAAAGCAGATATTCTAGCAATCTTTCTCTGGGCATAGCTTAAAATCATGTCAGCCACTAAAACAGCTCTTCTAGGATTAAGCTTCCTCCAAAGCGACTCATGGCCACGTCTACATTTATGGCTATCGATAAAATCATCATGGATAAGCATTGAGTTATGAATAAGCTCAACAGCTAATGCAAAATCAATAGCATTACTAAACCCACCACCTAGAGACTGACATACCAGAATTGTAAGTATTGGTCTAAGCCTCTTACCACCATCAAAATACGTTTTAAACTCATTATTAAAAGGTAAAACAGACAATTCATTAAGCAAATACTTATCAAACTTCTCCCTCATAATCCTCCAATACTCAATAAAGTTCAAGCCAAACCCCTACAAGCCTAGCATTAAACATCCATATATAAATATTAGGGTTCTACAGCAGCTCCTAACAATTAGCTCTACAGCAACCTTCCAACATTACTGCTAAAATACCTGATACGTGGCGTATTGTAAGCTGAATGGGTATTGAAGTATGGTGGTGAAGCTCCAGATAGTCTTCGCCGTTGATGTGGCCATGAGGGCTGATGTGGAACGATAGATATAATTCGATAACAATACATATTATCATGATGCTATATTGATGGAAGATTTATAAGCTCCTTAACATGTATGAATTTAGCCTCATTTATCGCTAGTCCATACCTTATAGTGTTTAGAACCTCATCCTTCTCGTCGGGTAGCTTGTATCCCTCATAATCCTGTCTAAAAAGCGGCTTTATAAATCCATTATCTCTATACGATGGATTTATGAAGTGGTCAAAGCATAACCTACTGTTAACATCAAGATTTTCAACAAAAACCATTATCTCTTTAAGCAGCTCATGCGGTGAAAGCAGCTCAAAAAGCCCATTAACATAGTCGTTGTAAAGCGGTGTTCCAGGTCTCGGAACCAATGTCCTCATCCTAATATAGTGTGGATTTATTTCATTTAGAACCCTAGCAGTATTTAATGCATGCTCCCTATACCTAGATTTACCTCCAAGTCCAGGCATAACGTATAGGGATAGCTCAAAGCCTGCCTCAACAGCCTTTCTTCCACCTTCAACATGCTCGGAGGAAGTAACCCCCTTACGTATACTCCTCAACACCAAATCATCCCCGCTCTCCAGCCCTACGTGAAGCCTATCCAGCCCAGACCTACGTATCTCCCTTAAATCCTCAATACCCTTAATATTTAAAGTCTTCATTCTAGCATAAGATGTTATCCTAACAATACTTGGGAAAACCCTCCTTAAATACCCAACAATCTCAACCAAACTATCTGTAGGCATTATTAAGCTATCAGCATCCTGAATGAAAACCGTCTTAGATCCTGATAAAGACCAATTAATAACACATATTAGAGAATAGTTACATCTAAGTATTGGATAGCGTGTAAGTAGGGTATGTGTAAACCTAGATGTAACTCCACCACCAAACCCTAATTCGCGTGAAACTATGGATAACCATTCAGTAATCATTCTTACAGTATCAATATCTACCTTAACCTCATGTACACTCCTTAACTGAAACCTTGCCCTACCATATGGTGTTCCATAGCAGAATGTGCATTGACTCCAAGGACAGTTCCTAGTAGCTCTTATAAGCAGTGAGCTACTTCCCCCCTCATTAGGAGGTCTTATAGGACCTATTTCAAAACTGGATTTCAGTAGAAGATGTAAATAATCCATAATGGATGAGTTAATCCTCATAGCTTAACCATCACCAATATTCAACATATCTTCAACAGCCTCCCATACACTTAAAGCGTAGCCTCATCCTACTAGGCTAACCTTCGTGGAGTTGAGAGATGAATACTCCTCCATAAGTATCCTAAACAGATAAGGAATACTTAAAAGTTACGCTGAATTCTAGACTTGGCAACTTAAACATGTGGAGCGCTTATCCTAAGTTGCCATGCTCCCACAGCTGAAGCCTACAGCAGACTATGTGAATTAATGATTCTGCTGTTGATTACTGCTTAAGCTAAGTCTTAATGTAGGGTTGAGGCTCTAACTTATAAGCATGGAGAAGTATAAGATAGCTGCATAAAGCGATGTTAGTAAACCTAGTACTGTATGAAGCATCCTTAAATCGCCAACATATCTTCCAACTCTCAACATTCTCATAGCTAATAGTAGAAGACCTGTCGCTAACGTTAATAATCCATGAATAACAGCTACATCAGCTAGCTTACAATGTATGATTAAGAACTCAATCATTAAACCCTACCTATAGGCATTACATACAGTGGAGTTTCATCCCTAGGCTTACCGAGAATACTCCAAACCTGATCATCGCTAAACGCGCCTACAGCAACAGTTCCAAGACCTAAAGCTACACATTGAAGATATATGTTTTCACCTACATGCCCAACCTCCATGTGAACATATCTCTCCCTACCTCTATCACCGTAACGCCAAGTGGTTCTACCATATATAGCTGTTATAACAATATTTACTTGAGCATTTCTAACCCAATCCTGAGATAAGCATGCCTTAAACAGCTCATAGCTGAAATCTCCATCACGGATCTTAACGATTTCATGACCTACAGGATTATACTTGTAGATGCCTGGATTAAGACCTACGACCCCATTACTTCTAACAACAACATATACCTCGAGAGGATAGAGAGCACCAGCACTTGGAGCAGTTCTAAACATATTTGCTGGATCAGTAATTCCTTGAGCTGCCCAAAGTATTTGGGAAAGCTCCTCGATAGCTAGGGGTTCATCCCTATACTCCCTAATAGACCTCCTTCTAGCAATAGCCTCCTCAACACTAACATCCCCGATAGTTTTAGGTTTAGGAAGCTTAAAAACATCTAAGCCTAACTCCACATGCTCCTCAACCCTGAAATCCTTAACCCTAATATTTATGGCGCCGTATAGAATTGATGATATAAACGATACTAAAGCTGTAAGTACTGCGATGAGAAAGCCTCTCCTACTAGCCATACATATAGATATGGTTAAAACATAAATACCTTACACCTAACGTAGCTTGTAGCTTATGAGGCTCTCTAAGTTAGTAATGTCTCTATCTGGTTGCTGGAGACATTATTGTAGGTAGAGATGTTTTTATAGGGTGTTTAAGTGTTAGTTTAGTGCTGTAGTGGGATGATTATCTTGGGTAAGCCTGACCTAGTACTTATTCATCCGCCCAGCATATATGATTTTAGGAGGGAAAGTGTACTTTACGGCCCTATTAGTGATGTAGTTCCCTCAACACCTATTTTCGAAATGTATCCTCTCGGCTTTGTTAGCTTAATGGGGTATCTTGAAAGCCATGGATTCCACGTACATATCGTGAATTTAGCTGTTAAAATGCTTAGAAGTAGAGAATTTAATCCTGAGAATTATCTTTCAAAAATCGATGCTGAAGCATACGGTATAGATATTCACTGGCTTGTTCATGCTCACGGCGGAGTTGAGGTTGCGAAAATATTGAAGAGAATTAAGCCGAATAGACCGGTTATAGTTGGTGGGCTCTCATCAACATATTTCCATAGGGAGATTATTGGAAGCTATCCGGATATAGACTATATTGTTAGGGGGGATAGTGGAGAGTATCCACTACTTAAACTCATGGAGTGTATTGAGAGTGATAGGTATCCGGTAGATGTTCCAAACATTACGTGGAGGGATGGGGATGGGAGAATTCATGAAAACCCACTAACACATGTTCCGGAGATAGTTGATGAATACATCATCAACTACGAATATGCTGTTAAAAACGTTGTTAGACATTTAAATATTGAGGATTATCTACCATATAGAGACTGGCTTAGCTATCCATACTGTGCCCTAATAACGTGTAAGGGATGTAGTCAAAACTGCACTACATGCGGTGGATCAGCATACAGCTTTAGCAGAATATATGGGAGGAGGAGGGTGGCGTTGAAGAGCCCTGAGGTGCTTGTAGATGAAATGAAAATTATTCAAAGCTACTTTAAATCCCCAATATTCCTTCTAGGAGATATCTGGCAGTGCGGTGATGAGCATGGATTAAAGATATTGAAGCTAATAAGAAGGGAGGGGGTAGATAATCCAATAACATTCGAGCTTTTCAATCCGTTAAGCATAGATAAGATCGTGGAGATTAAGCGGTCATGCAGTGAGTTCAGCATTGAAATATCTCCTGAAAGCCATGATGAAGATGTAAGGAAGGCTCAAGGAAGATTCTACAGCAACAAGATGCTTGAGGAGATGATTGAGAACTGTCTAAGCAATGAATGCGTAAAGCTTGACGTGTTCTTCATGATAGGGCTGCCGAAGCAAACACCATCATCAGTTATTGAAACCATCAACTACTGCGATAAACTACTGTTAAAACATAATGATGGAAGACTGCATACATTCATAGCGCCTCTAGCGCCATTCCTAGATCCTGGAAGTATAGCTTTCGAAAACCCAGAAAGCATCGGGTATAGGGTAATGTTTAAAACATTTAATGAACATAGAGAAGCACTTAAAAAGCCAAGCTGGAAATACTGTTTAAACTATGAAACGGAGTGGATGAGTAGAAGCCAAATCGTGGATTTAACATATAAAGCTGCTAGAGCAATAAACGACGTTAGGTTTAAACACAACATAATCGATAAAAGCAGCTATGAGGAAATTAGGAGGAGGATAGATGTTGCAGAATACATTACTAGAAGAATAGATGAAGCCATGGCTAGGGGGGATAGCTTGGAGGATTTGAAGAAATATGTTGAGGAGGAGTATGGTATTCTATGTTCAAGAGAGGAGTTGAGAAGTGTACCGATAGCTAGGGTGAGATGGATTAGTGGAGGGCTAAGATTAATGCTTAAATATCTACATATAGTTTAAGCTAGCCTACTCAGGATGCTGGCAAGTAGTAGATGGGGTGTTTCCTCAGCTTTCAACACCTTCTCCAAAACCCTCCTCCCAAGGAATAAAGAACCTAGCCTTATAAGCTTCTCATTATACATTAATAAGTCGCCCGTCTTCCTATACAGCAATCCATTTTCAACAACTCTTCCAAGCACTCTACGAAGCTCCATACTGTAGTTTAACGATCCACCATCAACAATCGATTTTAAACAGCTGCCCGCAATACATCCTGAAATCATAGCGTTAACTATTCCAGCACCGTTAATGGGCTCACATGTTCCAGCAGCATCCCCTATAAGTATTACATTCCCCCTCTCAACATTCCTCGCAATCCCGCCTACAGGTACTGTCTTCAAGTAGAAGGATTCAGTAGGTTTAGCCCCCTTAAGAAACGTAGGCTCAACATCTCTTACAAACTTCCTAAAGCAATCAACTATTCTCAACCCCCTCTTAACTAGATGCATTCTAACCCCAAGCCCTACATTAGCTCTACCACCACCCTTAGGTATTATCCATCCAAACCCTCCGGGAGCGTAGCGCGGCGATATAAATACGTAAACACTATCTTCATCAACTTTAAGATTTGAAAATCTCTGATTAATACATAATGCAATATCCCTATCACCATATCCGGAGTCAATACCGAATACTTGAGCAGTTCTTGACGGGGTTGAGTCAGCCCCAATAACGTAGTTAGCCTTAAAAATCAAGTCACTACATCCCCTCCTAGCTTTAAGCAATATTTCACAATCCCTATACCTAGCATCCATAAAGAATGCGTGGCTAACCAGCTTTACACCATTCCTCTCAGCCTCATCAACTATTCTCTGAATCATTAAATCCTTACGTATAACATAACCGTTAAGCTTAATATCTAGAAATGGCCTACAGCCATCTAGATAAATCTCTATGAGAGATGTTTTATTCTCAACAATACCTCCCACATCAATATATCTGTAGGACTCATCAACATATCTACTATCAGGTATAACTCCACTATCTATGTAAAGCCTCCTAGTTTCATCAGGTGCTAGTAGGAACTCACCACATACAATATGTGAGCTTGGCTTAGATTTACGTTCAACAACTAAAACATCAAAGCCAAGCCTTGAAGCTAATAGTGAAAACAGGGATCCGCTAGGTCCTGAACCGATAACAGCTACTGAAGCCATAAAATACCAGACTGGAAGCAATTTAAAATATTTAACTCCCAACGTAATAGATGATCGATGCTGAATAGTAGGGATTCATGGATTAACATTATTAAAAGCCTAAGGGAAATAATTCCACACTATGACTTAATGAATAAAATAATATCGTTTAACAGAGATGTTAGGTATAGGATTGAAGGGTTGAAGATGGTTGTAAGAGGTGGGGAGGTAATGCTTGATGCAGGTAGTGGCCCAGGAATACTGACGATAATAGCCTTCAAAATAGGGGTTTTAGAATCCATACTTCTAGACCCGTTAACCGAAATGCATGTTGAAGCCAGAAAGAGGATTGGGAAAATTAAAAACATACATAGCGTCATAGGCGTTTTCGAGTATCCACCATTTAGGGAGAATGCATTCAACATTATAGGATGCGCATTCTCCATTAGGGATTCAAGAAGCATCGTTAAAGCAGCTAAAATGCTAACCGAAAAGCTAAAGCCCAACGGGTATATGCTCATAGTTGAAGTAGGGAAGCCGGAAAACCCAATCCTAAACATCATACTACACATATACTGGAGGTTCATAACCCCCATGATAGCTATCATAGTGGTAGGGAGGAAATGGAGGAAATACATAGCTCTAGGCGAAACATATATTAAACTACCTAGAAATAGCCAGCTAAGAAATTATCTTAGAAAACTCTATAAAATAGTAGTGTTTAGGGAGAAGCTTCTTGGAGGAGCATTGATAGCTGTAGGGAAACTTAAGAATTAGCATAGCTTGTCTTGCAAACTTAAGCCTTACCTGGAGGATGACCAGCAATACTCAAGTTTATAGAGCTGAATAGCTAGACGAAAAGAATAAAAGATTCTGTAACTACATTGCTGGGCTGAGCTGGTGGTTAAAGCATACATGCCCCTCCCACTATTTCCAGCAATATCCATAACTGGGGATTGGTGTGGCTTGAAGTGTAAGTATTGTGAGGGAAGCCTTCTTAAAGGCATGTTAAGGGTTAATACCCCCAGCGAGCTTTACAGTTTATGTAGAAAGCTTAAGGAGAATGGGGCTGTCGGATGCTTGATTAGCGGCGGATTTGGTAAGGAGGGGGTACTGCCTATTAAGCCATTCATGCAGGCAATACGTGATATTAGGAGAGAGCTTGGATTTATTGTTAGCGTCCATGTTGGTTTCGCAAGTAGAGGGTATGCTGAATCTTTAAGGGAATGCGGTGTTGATATAGTAGATTTAAACGTTATTAGTAGTATTAGAGTGTTTAGAGATGTTATGGGTTTAGATGCTGATTTAAGAGTTATGGAGGAAACAATTAAAAATCTTAGGGACTACGGCCCCCCATACATTGCGCCACACATCATGATTGGAGCAGACTATGGTAAAGTATACTGGGAGATTGAAGCCATAGATCTTTTAAAAGATATAAATCCAAGTACACTAATATTTGTCATATTCTCACCAATACACGGCACAAAAATGGAGAATACACCACCCCCAAACATTAAAGATGTAGTTAAAGTATTCCAGCAGGCTAGAGGTAAACTCCCAAATATTGAAATTGGGCTTGGATGCGCTAGACCTAGAGGAAACTATAGTGTAAAGCTTGAAAAACAACTCATACAGAATAGGCTTATCGATAGAATAGTAATACCGAGTAGGGCTAGTGAATATTTAATGTCATGCTGCTCAATACCTAAAGAGCTTGAAAACATAATTCCAAAGAAAATTCTTAATGGAGTACACTAACCTATATTAAGGACATACAGCTTAGCGGATCTGCTTAACCTTAAACACATCAATCCAGCACATATACCTCCAGAGTTAAACTCATCAACATACAATCAATAACGTCATGATTCTCCACCAGATATTTTACCTAGTAAACTACTAGATACAGCTTCCTCCACCTCTTGCATATTTGGCATTGGTTGTAGCCGTTCCTTTCAACACTAACTATTTTATGATTGCTAAAATGGTTAATCATACATTCCCTACATACAAATATGCTTTCAACCATAGCTTTCACCGTTAATAGGAGCATTTCTAAATAGCCTGGAGGCTTTATTACTGTTACGGATTACTACAAAACGAATCTAAGACCGTGACGGGGCGATTGCAGGAATAGAGAGTGCCCAAGCTAGGAATTAAGCATCTATGATAGTACTTCTCAAGTAGTAGCTATGTTGAAGTTTGATTTTACCTCTAAATCCTATTGAAGCTATTAGCTACTAAAACGTATAGCTTAAATCCCTTCCAGCCTAGCTGGTTGTAAATTATTACTTAAGTTTACAGCATCCTAAACATGGAGCATATCCAAATATCTACAAGCTTCCGCAATCTATATGTAAGTCTGATTTAAGCCTGTAAACTGCTAAGTAGCGGTTGAACAATCCTAAACTGGAAAAATTTAAGTTATACATCTATGCATATATACGATGCCAGCACATATTTTAGCTAAGCCTGAAGATATAGCTGGGAGAGTTGTTATTGCAGGTGATCCTGCAAGAGTTGAGCAGATAGCTGGAATGCTTGAATCCCCACGCCTGGTAAATAGTAATAGGGGGTATATAACGTATACGGGATACTATAGGGGTGAGAAGGTAACTGTAGCAACGCATGGTGTTGGGGCGCCGTCAGCAGCTATCGTAGTTGAGGAGTTGAAGATGCTTGGAGCTAAGGTAATCATTAGACTTGGAACAACAGGAGCGCTTATCAACGATCTTGAGATAGGAGATATAGTAATACCTACAGGCGCATCATATCCATACGGCGGTAATACTACAGGTATGTATGTGCCGGATGGATGTATAGCAGCTGTACCGGATCCTGAGGTTTTAATTAAGCTTATAGAGAAGGCTAAAGTATTCAATGCTAGATTTACTGCTGGACCAGTATTTAGTAGTGATGCATTCTACGCTGAGGATCCATCCTTCGCTAGGAGGTGGGCTTTAAGGGGGGTAGTATCTGTTGAGATGGAGTGTGCAGCTATCTTCATAGTTGGGTTACTTAGAAAAATTAGGGTAGGAGCATTACTAATTGTAAGCAACAACCTAGCTAGGGAGGAGGGGAAAAGGATACCGACAGCTGAAGAGCTTAAAGCACATGTAGATAAAGCTTCAAAAATAGTTCTTGAATCCATAGTGGAAATACCTGTTAGTAATAGATACTAGCTGATTCTAGGGTTTTAAGGTTGAGGAGGAGGAAGGCGTTAAACTATATAGAGAAGCTTATGATGCATGATTATGGACTGGGTGTAAGGCTTAGAGAATCGTATAATCGATGGATTGAGACATTAAGTATAGATGATTTCAATAGGTTTCTAGATCTAATCTATGAGTTTAGAGGGGATATTATGAGGAATATGGGGGGATTAATACAGATGATAGGGCAGTTTAGAGCTTACAGCCTCGAGGAATATGTATATCAAGTAGTTAGGAGAAGGGTGAGAGTACCTGTTGGGATGGGTATATACTGGAACGATGATGTAGTGGTGTGGAGGCTTAACAGCTACATATACACTGTAAAGTTTGACGTATTGATAGGTTCTAAAAAAGATAGGTATGTAGATCCATCAATCATAGTTGAGGCTAAGGTTGAGGTTGATGCTCCGAGGCTTAAGAATGTATTTATGAATTTTACACTAGCTAAAATGCTGAAGCCTAATGTTAAAACAATTCTAGTATATGTTAAGTGGAATGCATCTCAAATCCTTAAATCCATTATGTCAAAATATATTAATGGAGTTTACCGGTTCGGATATGGATGTATGGATGATGTAGATATGTTTGTAGAATACCTAAATAAACATCTTCAGGAAGGCTAGAAGAAGGATTCAAGACCTCTACCAGCAGATTTAATAAGCTTCTCAAGCTCCTTCCCCCTTACACCAATAGCCTCAAGTATTCTACTACATACCGGGATTAGCTGCTTCTCAACATAGTATTCCAGATCAACCTCATTAATAGATGTTTTTGAGTAGTGTTTAGCTCTCGTATATATTGGTCCAGTACCCCTAGTTACAACAAACCCTACATAGTCTCCCTTATCCAGGACCCATCCATCCTCCTTAAGCGAATAGGCAACAACAACGTGTGGAGCATTTACCTCATACTCCTCAAGCCTCTTTGCAAGCTGCTTCCATATAATGAGGCTTTCCAAACTAATCTGGCCGCTTCTAAGCTTAGCTACCCTATCCCTAACGAAATCTATCAATCTACTTCTACCCTCACCTTTAAGCAGCTTCTCCACAAGAGCTTTCTGGGTTTCCTTAGCGTATCTACACCAATCCCCTCTAACAGCTTCAAGCCCTACAATATCTAAAACACCATCACTAGTTATACCTGCATACTTCTTCTTAGCCTCCGTAAAAACCACTCTACTATACACCTTATCTATCTTAGCCTCTAATCCAAGGTCTTTATTAATCCATTCAAGAAGCTTACCTATCTTTCCCTCATCATACTTTATGAATATGCTATCAGTATCCCCATATATGATCTCCAACCCTAGCTCAGATGCTTTCTCTATAGTTTCAGAAATTACCTTACGACCTAGACATGCAACTGTTTCAGCCCCCTCCTTAAGATACCATCGGGCACCAACCCATCCCATATATCCATACATGGCATTAGCTAAAACCTTCAATATCCTCTGAGCCGAATCTAGAAACCTATACTCTACACTATCCTTAGGATACTTGCTCATCTCCATCCTCACCCTCTCCCTCTCCCTAACAGCTGTTTCCAGGATGTGGGTGAAGAAGCCCTTCCTATCTTGAATTATGCATGTATTAGCATCCTCAACCCTAATAACGTTCCTAAACCCTACGCATGGAAGAGGCTTCACGGTATCTGGTGATATATTGTATTTCAGCATTAAGCTCGGATACATCGCCTTAAAGTCAACAACAGCCACCCCCTCATGTAAACCCATTCTAGGCGTAAGTACCTTACCGCCTGGATAGCTTGGAAAAACCTTCCCCTTTACCTTAGGTATAAGCTCACCATGCTTAACAGCCTCCCTCATTAAGAAGTTTTCAAGCCTAAATCCCGCAGCTGCTGTGAAGACATGGTCTGCAGGTATACCTGTAATTGCTGATAGGCTGAATACGTAGTCTGATATTATGTTGAAAACATCCAGATATGTTTTAGCTCTCCACATAGAGTATTTTAGAAGCATACCTCTCCTCCCATCATCAGCCCAGTACTCTGAATGGTAGAATTCATCAATAGGCTTAACATCAACCCTAACACCTAAATACTCAGCAAGCTCCTCAATAGTTCCTCTCTCAAGCTCAGCTATTTCATCAGCATACTCCTTCAAGTCAAAGTTTATCCTACCAGCTACCGAGAAGTGGCCGTATAGGCTTTGATGAGGCTCACTACCGATTTTACCTACTTCAAGCTTCAATCCATACTTACCGCATCTCTTAAGCAGGAAGGGCCAGTGAATCATGTTCAGCTTAAAGCCGACAATTACGTCAGGATCGAAGGCTTTAATAGCCTCTATAAAGGACTTTAAAACCTCATATTCACCACCTGAAAACTGGATGTTTTCACCATTGCTTTTAGCTATTGAAATAGCTACAATAGGGCTTCTCTCAGGCTTCGGTGAGCCTTTATCAGAGTAGTATATAAAGTCAACCCCTACAATTCTTAGGTTTGGATTGGATGCAATATCAGCTTTACGTATAGACTTGAGAACATATACTTTATCTATGCCATCCCTAAACGTAACATCAGAATCCTCAACTTCAGCTTCATACCATGATGATGGGGAGATATCATTATCCAGTAGAAACCTGTTGGAGAGACGTATATCATCCTCAAAAAGCTCTCCATTAGATACCCTACTTTTAATAGCCTTAATAACGTCATCAGCTTTCGACGGTATACATGAAACCTCAACAGCTTTCCTCTCATCGCCGAAGCTTCTCTTAACAACAGGCTTACACTCAACAACACCAGGTAAATCCCTAACAATACTTAAAGCTCTATCAAGATCAGAATCACTATTAACCACTACATAAAATCTCTGCCTCTGGTTTAGACATCTAAAAATACATCGTCTACCATCTCTTGTAATCCCCCATATCCAAACCTCGTCAAACCCATTAACCTGCTCAGCCGATACATCAACTAGCCAAAAGACTTCCCTCAAAATCCCCCTATAAATATAGGGGATATCCTTAAAATACTTTTCCTACAGCGTTAGGAAACATGGTGGCTTAGGGCTGTTAACAACTATAATATTTCGCTAAAGCTCTCCATCCATATATCTGCCTGCTTACATTGATTTACAACTCTTCATCCTCAGAAGATAAGCCATAACATATACTTAAGGAGGCGGCAAGAAAGCTATACGAAATAGTAGTTAAGTAATAATCATCAAATACCATGTTCAACATTAATTATTCCCTCCAGTAGGGTTATGAGGCTACCTCTATCAACACCGTCAAGCCTATCTCAGAAACTCCTCCACTACTGGCTAATGCTGCAGCCCCTATGTTTATGCTACGTATAATCCTCAATTCTTCATAGTGGAAGAATAATAACAATAGCTAATACTCACCACAACTAATTACTAGCTATACATAAGCCTTAAACTTCTACAACTCCTCTAAACCTAGTAGTGAGCTAAGTTATGGTAGATTCTGAAGAACCATATCCTATAAGATATTTTGAAATAGATTCTACAGCAGCTCCTAAATAGTTAACTTTCTAATTACTGTTGGAGTGCTTGATATGTAGCGTATTGATAAGCTGAATGAGCATTAGAATATGTGAAGCTCCCGATACGCCTTCCCTCACCGTTAGTGGAGAGCCGTCATGAAGCCTTAAGAGTGGATAACTATAAATGTTAACTATCCGACAACGGCAGCAGTCTTAAGAGCATTTAAGCCCCATAATACATTGGGAAGAGAGCCATTAGCAATTAACAAAATAGTTATTCTATTAGTTAATCGGCTGTCCACAACTCATAAATCCTTCTTAGATTACTCTTAATTATTGTATATAATTCTTTAAGTTGCTGATTGATCGTAAAATTTAAAGCTTAAATCTAGTTTAGCTAGCTATGGTTAAGGGGGTAATATTAAGAGCTGGGTATAGTACAGGTAATAGAAAGCTTAGTAGTAGAATTAGGGAGTGTATAGTGAAGTTTGATGGATGTAGTAGTGATGGTGAGGTAGCAAAACTGATAGGTAGGAGGGTTATAGCTACATTTAAGGGAAGGAAGTATCTAGGTAAGATTGTTCGAACACATGGTAAAAATGGTGCTGCTATTGTGAAGTTTAAAAAAACACCTCCAACAGAGTATTTCAGTGAAGTAGTTCTGGAAGTTATTTAATAAATTAGTAGGTGAAGTCAGCTACTTACAGCTAATTTTGAAGCTTTATGATCTTTATTATTGGTTTATGAGGTGGAAAACTTTACTATTGTGGTTCATTAACATCAAGCCTACCTAATTGATGATTGTTAAAGATCTGTAATAGCTTCATTGCTTAATTTCAAAGTTTGCAATCATGCAGTAGAGCGGAAACTTTAACATTTACCCCTAATTCACCAATTTAAAATGGAGGATACGATTATCGAAGAATTAAGCCATAAAGCTTTATAAAATCATTTAAGTAAATTACTAGGTTTATGGCTGTGATGTGGGATTTCATTTTTAACTTTACTATCAGTTAAGTATATATTTAGCATTTTAATCCCATATATATGATGAGAATTACCGCTCAAGCCTTAGGTATGGATTTACTGTCCTTCATCGTTAGTAATTTATGGATTATACTGTTCCTATTCTTCTTCATGACGCCGCTTATTCAGAGGTATACATTAAACTCTGCAAGGAAGCTTTGTGGCTTAATTCTTCGATGATCGTACTTTCTATTTTAATTTGGTATGAGTTAGGGAGTAAATGTTAAGGTTTTCCGTTCTATTGCATGGATAGATTTGCGAATTTCGAAATTAAGCCACAAAGCTGCAAGGAAAAATATTCTAGTAAAGCTTTCAAGAAAGAGGGGATCTCAGGTTATAACATTAATACATAGACAGGAAACCATAGCTTTTCTGGGGATACCTATATCTAGATACATAGATATTGAGGATAGCGAGGAGGTTTTAAGAGCTATTAGAATGACACCTCCAAACATGCCAATAGATCTCATAATTCACACTCCAGGCGGGATAGCTTTAGCGGCAGCTCAAATAGCAGCTGCTCTTAAGGCACATCCAGGTAAGAAAACAGTTATAATACCGCACTACGCTATGAGTGGAGGGACTTTGATAGCTTTAGCAGCAGATGAGATATTGATGGATCCCCACGCTGTTTTAGGACCTATTGACCCGCAAATTATTGATCAGAATAGATCATACTCAGCAGCATCAATACTTAAAGTATTGGAGAGAAAGGATATTAGCAATATTGATGATAGAACCCTAATACTAGCTGAGGAAGCACGTAAAGCAATGGATCAGATGAAGAAATTTGTAGAGTGGCTTCTATCAGGTAAATGCGAGGAGGAGGTTATTAAAAGAGTTGTTGAGGAGCTGGTAAGTGGGAAATACACACATGATAAGCCAATATTCCCGGAGGAGATAAAAAAGCTTTTGGGGGAATGCGTAAAAACAGAAATACCTGAGGAAGTGTATACGTTAATGAGGCTATACAAGATGGAGGTAAGATCTAGAAGACCAGGTGTTGAGTTTGTTCCAGTAATACCTACAAAACCACAAATCTAGTGGGTTAATATTGATTAGAGGTTGTTGCAAGCTAAACTAGAAAGTCTGCTAGAGTTCTCTTCCTCTTAATTCTTGGAAGCTTATCAGTAATATCGAAAACACCGTTTGGATGATATGTTATAAGCTCAAGGTCAAGAAGCTTTCTTATAAGTCTTCTAGGATTCTGTATCCCCATTCTTTCAAGATCGTTCATAATCCTTAAATCACCAACACTCCAATTCTCATTCAAATACTCAATAACCTTACGCATCTCAGGATCTTTTAGAAGCTCATCAACCTCAACTTTACTAGCCCCAGTACCTGGTTGAACACCACCTCCTTCAGGAGGAGGATTAACAGTAGGCTTTACCTCAATAGGCTTTAAACCCTTAGCTCTTAAGGCTTTAGGAACGGATTTCTTAAATAGTGGAAGAGATAATTCTGGAGGTGTGAAGAACTCACCATCAGGCTCAGCAACACCTCTAGATAGAAGCTCCTCTATAATTACTGATAGGGTGATTACAGATATATTCTCAGCATTAGCCCATTTAACCATTTCATCATAGGTTACAGTACCATGCTTCTCAATAAACTCCTTAGCCTTCACAACCAGCTTATTAAATAGATCGCTTGACAACTACAAACCCCACCAACTATAACACTACAAATACTTAAAAATAGCTATATATAAATCCTAAGTAATTACGAAGTCAAAATTAAACAATACTTAAAAAATTAGAATGAATATGTGTTGGAAGTGGTAAAGCTTATAGCTTTAAAAGCTAATTATCCTAATGAAATATCTTAACAGATATGCTCGTAGACTTCTGAGAAGCATGCTTAAACTAAATAGAAAAAGCCATAATGGTAGAAGATGGAGGATAAATATTGATGACGATAAGGGTATTATAGAGGTATTTGATGAGAAAAATAGGAGGAGAAATATTTTATTCATGTAGAGCTATACCTGACATTATAGTAGATCGAGAATCTAAGAGTAGACCAATACTCCCACAACTGAAATTGATGAATTCCTGCCGGAAGCCTCCTAAGATTCCTCAATAACCATCATGGTTTAAGCATAGTTGAAATAGGTAACTTACTAGGGAGAAATATAAGAAGCTGCTGGATAGTATATTAGATGTATATAAGCTATGAAGACTTAAAGTTTATGGTTTTAGAGAGTGTCTATAAGCCTGCGGAGGATACATACCTGCTCATATCAGCTATTGCTGGGGAGAGTGGGGGGAGAGCTTTAGATCTAGGATGTGGATGTGGACTTATATCATTAATTCTTGCTAAAAGATTTAGTGAGGTTATTGCTGTAGATATAAATCCGGATGCAGTAAGGCTTACAGTATACAATGCTAGGATTAATGGTTTAAGTAACGTATACACAGTTAGATGTGATTCAGGATCATCATTGAAGAGCTATTCGTTTGATGTTGTAGCATGTAATCCACCATACATACCGGTTCTCGATGAGGGGGGATGGATTCATAAGGCATGGAGTGGGGGATTAACAGGTAGGGAAGCTACATATAGAATGGCTGGGGAGGCATATAGACTCCTTAAGGAGGATGGAAGACTATACATCGTAGCTTCAAGCCTATCAAAAATAGATTATGTTGAAAACTATCTAAGAAGGCTGGGGTTTAAAAACGTTAAGAAAATACTATTTAGGAAACTCTTCTTTGAGGAGTTGGTGGTTATTAAATGTGTAAAATAAAGTTAGGTTTTAGATTTCTCATAAAACACAAGCTCACACCTCCCGCAAACATAGAGGGTAGCAGCTATCCTTCTAGTTTTACCAATACCTAGTAGAACACTGCCATAGCTAACACCTGTTGAACTACAGCGTGGACATTTACCTGAAAACTCCAATTCGGAAGCCACATAAAACACTGTATAAAATCCTAATAAGCTTTACTCTGTAAGGAGCCGCTTTGTAAACTTAAGCTTTACCTAGAAGTTAATCAGCAAGCTTAAGTTTACAAGACGTAAGGAGCGGCTTAAGATATTAGTACAACATGTAGGTTAAAGCATGCTCAATAACTCATAACCTTCCTAGATTACTCTTAAGTAAGGCTTTGATAAGTAGTGGTTAATACCTATAAGGTGAGGATGCAATACCTAAAATGTTAAACAGCATGCTAAGCTGGTAGGCTGAAACTTAGGGTTAACATTAATTATGCTGCTAGCAATCCTAGATTTCTGAAAGACTCCATAGTAGCTAGAAGCTTCTCTAAGTCTTGCTTCAGCTTTAGGAATTAGAGGTAGTCAGCGATGCGGAAACATTAAGCTTATCAGTACCTCCATGATTAATGTGTAGTTATGGATTAAGTATTTAAGTTTGGTATAGACGTATTTCTATGAGTATCTATCTTAAAATTTCTAATAGGTTAAGGGAGGATTTAAGAAGACCTTTAGGCTATTTTATAGCTGGTCCTAATGCTGAGTTTAAGGCGAAGAAATATATTGAGGATATTAATCCAGTAAAGATAGTTACTGTTGGTGATGTTGTTTCATCAACTCTGCATGATGCTAAGCTCCATATAGACGTTATGGTTGTTGACGGTAGAACTCTAAGAAGTGTAGGTATGCAGTATGGCTTTAGGTCAAAACATGTTTTTAAGGTTAGAAACCGGCCGGGTACGATTAGTATTGATGCATGGAATACTTTAAAGGAGGCTTTAAGAATTGATGGGGAGGTTCTAGTAGTAGTGGATGGGGAGGAGGATCTACTTGTAATACCAATAGTTATTCTAGCACCTGAAAACTCGGTAGCTATCTATGGTCAGCCTCCACTATGGGGTGAGGGTGGAGTTGTTATTGTGAGGGTGGATTTGGAGAGGAAGAGGGAGTTTATAAGTTACTTGAGAAGAATGGATGTTGAAGGGGGAGGTAGGGAGGAGGTTTTCAGCATGATCCTAGATGAAGTGAACTATACCTAAAGCTGAAAGCCACACTATTAATGCAGCTACTAGAACACCTATACTTATCGCTACTACTGATTTAACATATTTAAAACCGGCCATGTAGGCTAAAGCAGACCCAGCCCATGCTCCAGATCCGGGTATAGGTGCTGCTACAAATATTGTTAATCCTAGTAAACCATATTTATCGATGTATCTACGTCCTCTACCCCTAATGTTGTCTAGTAGGTTTAGGTATAGAGATATTAAATGTTTAAATCTACTTAGCCTATATCTTCTCAAAGCATTCTCCATAAGGTTTAATAGTGGAATTACTATTGGAGCTATAGCTGAATTACCTATAATTGAAATAGCTAATACCTGAGCTGGATTTAGCCCAATAGCTATACCGTAAACTATGCTTCCACGAGACTCAACTATGGGAGTCATAGATAAAAACAATACTGTCAACATCTCATACAACTAAACCACCAGGCTTAGGGAGAACCATTAATATCTCTTTAGGATCCCCTATTTCTAGGGTTTTCCCCTCTAGGTGAAGCTTCCCGACAACAGCGCATGTAATAGCGTCAAGCTCATGGGTTGAGAGCTTAAAGTCAATACTTCCATAAAGCTTAAACACATTCTTCAACATCAGCCTTAACCCTTCAGGATCGGATTTACTTCTAGGTAGCTTAAGTATGTCTTGAGCACCTCCAGGATATGTTTCAATAACTTTTAATCCCCCAGATTCAAGTATTAGCCTAAGCCTTATACCTCTCTCAGTAAGCTTCCTCATACCTGCAAAGTTTATTGGGAAAAACCTTATACCCATACGCCAAAGCTCACGGTCACAGCTCCTTATACATCCCTTAGATCCTAACCCCTTACCTAGAGGTAATGCTAACGGAGCATCTATAGCTACAATCTGGGGCTTAAAGGATACTGTAGCTGATACTATTTCGTCATCGCTATGAACAGTTAGGGTTTCAACATAGTTATCCCTAAGTAAACATAGCCCAGTAATCCTGCTCTCAACTCCAGCAAGATCAATACCTACAACCCTCATAATCCCTCAGCTTCCCAATTATTTCGTGAAGAAGGCTTCTTGTAGATGAGGCTATGAATTGGGCTGTTGATGGGGGATATATGGATATTTCAAGATCATTACCGTCAGCATCAGCTACCACACCTCCAGCCTCCCTAACTATGAATACTGAAGCTGATAAATCCGTACTTCTAAGAAAACCTCTCAAATCAATGAAGGCATCAGCAGCTCCTGAAGCTACAAGACAGACCTCAAGAGCATCTGTACCCAGAAACCTTACATGCGCAGCTTTCTCAAGTATTGATGAGATTCTAGCAATATAGCCTGGAATCCTACCCTTAACGTTTAGATCAGCAGATATCAATGCCTCCCCAATACTCTCAATACCTGAAACCTTAACAGCTTCACCGTTAAGATATGCTCCACAACCCTTCTCAGCATAGTATATATCTCCATTAACAATATTCATCACCCCACCAGCAACAACACTACTTAACGTAACCCCCTCAGCAATAGCTATTGAAGTACTGAAGCATGGATATCCACGTACAGCATTAACACTACCATCTATTGGATCAATAACGACGTATGGAGGGCCACCGCACCCAATAATAATTTCCCCGCTTTCCTCACTTATGATGGTAGCATTACTGAAGTATCTTCCTAAAGACTCAACAATAGACTTCTCAGCAACAAGATCTATAAGCTTCGCTTCATCACCGAAAACATTACGGCGAATAGGCTGCTTATAGCTTGAATACTTCATACACTCCAGAACCCTACCTCTACAATTAAGCAGAGTCTGCACTACAACATCAAAATACTTCATAAATGCTCAATCATAAAAACATATTTAAACTTTAATACACTAAACCGGAGTAGTAGCTTAGGGAGATGGAAACATATGCTAACTTGCCGGATCATAAATGGTAGATTTAAGCTTAATGTAGAATTTACTGAACCTGGCAACTTAACATATTGTATCCAGCTTCTTAAGTTGCCACGTCCATTTACCTAACATAGGTATGTTTATGCAGATACCCTTAGAGGTCATAGATAGGCTTGAAGATAGGTATGGTAAATACTGGTGGAGTAGGGAGGAGGAAGAGGAGTTTAGTAAGATATTTAATAATCCGTTTAAGAACCTAATATTCACAATACTATCACAAAATACCTCAAGCATAAACGCCCATAGAGCATATAGGAGTTTAAGCTTAAAGCTTCCAATAGATCCTAAATCATTAGCGAATACTGGCGAGGAGGAGATAGCTGAAGCCATTAAGGTAGGTGGACTACATAGGGTTAAAGCTAGAAGAATTAGGGAGGCATCAAGATACATAGTTGAGAAGCTGGATGGTAGCCTAGATGAAGTATTGAAGCTACCTATAGAGGTGGCGCGGAAAACACTTAAGCAGATTCCAGGTGTAGGGGATAAGACAGCTGACGTGGTTTTATCAAGTATATATAGTCCACGTGAAGTAATAGCTATTGATACGCATATGAGTAGGCTGGCTAAACGTTTAGGTATAGCTAGTGAGGATGCCGGGTATGGTGAAGTACAGAATGCTTTAATAAGCTTCATACCGTGGAGTACGATTCCAAGCTTTAGGTGGAGTAGGGTTGTAGGGCTACTATGGCTTCTCGCAAAACATACATGTAAAGCTAGAAAACCTAGATGTGTTGAGTGTGTTTTAAGCAGTATATGTGCTAGTAGTAGAGTATTTCTGAAGAGTATTAATACTACTTAAGCTAGTATTATTCTGAATTTAAGTTGATAACATATATATTCCCTATGGGGTATGCTGATAGAGAGGTTATGTCTGAAAGATTTGGTAAAAAGTGGAGTAGAGGTGGAGGCTCTATTTTCAGCCGGATGGCAGGAGTTTTCCGCTCAAAACAGTCGCTTAGCGAGCAGATATTAATGGTAACCTTTAAAATCAATAGTTTAAAAACAAGGCTTGAGCAGGAATCATATAAGCTCCTACAGCGTGATAGGGACTTATTTGAGAAATGTGTTCAAGCATTAACGTCTAGAGATGATCTTAGAGCTAAAATATATGCAAATGAGATTGCAGAACTTAGAAAAATTGCAGGATTAATTCTTAGAAGCCAGCTTGCTCTAGAGCAGGTTTCATTAAGGCTTGAAACAATACGTGACTTCGGAAACCTCGTATCAGTAATAGCTCCAGTTACAAGAGTTGTAGGAGTATTAAGAAGCCAGCTTTCAGGATTCATGCCTCAAATAGGTAGTGAGCTTGGAGAAATTAGTGAAAACCTGCAGACAATGATTAGTGAAGCTGGAATAACTGTTCAATCAGGATTTGAAGTGGAAGCATCGAATGAAGCTCAGAAAATACTTGGGGAAGCAGCAATAGTTGCGGAGCAGAAGATGAGGGAGAAACTTCCAGAAATACCAGTACAGCTACAAGCATTAAGAGAGAAGATACAGCTAAGCTAATTAGGAATTTAAACCGGTTTAATCTATAAACTTCATGAATAAATTAGCTTTAGGAGTTGATATTGGAGCAACAAATATTAGGGTTGCTGTCGGGGATTTAAGTAGAATCCTATTTAAAACATCTGAGAAAACAGTTAGCAAGGGGGATGAGTATACAGTTGCTAACCAAATAATTAAAATAGCTGGAAAAATCCCTGAGAAACTTATTAGGAGGATTGCTGGAGTAGGTATTGGGTCGATAGGTCCAATAAACATTAGGAGGGGTATAATAGTTAATCCTCCAAACCTACCATTCAAGAAAATCTCTGTCGTAGAGCCTCTAATAGATAAGTTTAGAGTACCAGTATATCTAGTTAATGATTGTGTTGCTGCTGTTATTGGTGAAAAATTCTTTGGAGCTGGTGGAAAGGTAGATGATCTAGTATACGTTACTATCAGTACAGGTATTGGATGTGGAGCATACGTTAACGGTAATCTACTACTTGGTAAGGATGGAAATGCTCATGAAGCTGGACATATGGTAGTAGATTTTAGGGGAAGACTTAAATGTGGATGTGGGGGGAGAGGACATTGGGAAGCATACTGCTCAGGTAGAAACATACCGAACTATGCAAAACTGATATTGAGGAAAATAGGTAAGGTAGGGGTTAAGGAAAGCCCTCTATACAGAGATGTTGAAAACCTAACGTCTGAATCCATATTTCTAAATGCTAAAATAGGCGACTACCTAGCCTTAAGAATAGTTAGGGAAATCGGTAGGTTAAATGCTGTAGGCTTTGCTAACATAGTAAACATGTATGATCCATCACTAATAACTGTAGGTGGAGCATTAATTCTTAGAAATATCGACTTAACAATACCTATAATAAGGAGGAGGATAGGTAGATACACTATAAATAGAGTACCTAAAATAATACCTACACCACTAGGTGAGGATGCAGTAATTTATGGAGCAATAGCCTTAGCGCTTAATCCACCGGTACAGCTTCAAAAACTAGCTAAGACCTCTTCACAAATCTAGCTATGAAGTACCCTAATGTATCATGAGCATCAGGATAAAACCTCTGCAGTAAATCATAATCATCAACAATACTTAAACCTCTTGAAGCAATATAGATAGGCTGCTCATCAATTCTTAATTTAAGATTTCTCACAGCATAATCAACTATAAACTCATTCTCCTCAGGCGTTAATGTACATGTAGAGTATACGATTACACCGCCATCCCTAACTATTCTAGCAGCTACCTTAATAAACTGCTTCTGATAATCTGCAAGAGCTTTAACATCCCTATACTTCTTAACGTCTTGAAGCTTAGGTCTTACACCAATAGTTGAGCATGGAGGATCTATAAGAACCCTATCAGCCTTAACCCATAAGTAATCAACATCAAGATAGCGTGAATCAGCTTTAAAAACCTTAATACATCTAACACCAACTCTACAAATCTCCCTTCTCAACCTCTCAAGCCTACGGTTAGAGTTGTCGAAAGCGAGGATTAAGGCATTATCGCCTGTAAGCTGAGCTATATGGGTAGCCTTACCCCCAGGAGCAGAACACATATCAACAATAACCTCGCCGGGCTTAGGATCAAGAACAATACTGGTAAGCATTGCTGGTAAGCTCTGATCAAATATTAACCCACTCCTATACTCCTCAAGATCCTGAATCTTAGGAGCTTCATAAACAGACTTTAAGACACGAACCGCAACCCCAAACCTATTCTTAACCATCTCATCACCATCAACCTCAGCAACACCCCACCCAACAGGCTCACCGCATGGTGTAGTAATAATTACCTCATCACCCTTAGAAACGCCGTCAGCTTTCAAAACACCAGGAGCATAAAGATCAGCACCCTGATAAACACTTTCAGAAGCATACTTATCAGCAACAACAACCCTACTAGCTGATGGAAGCCTATTAGGACCCCTAACCCTAAAATATAAGGCATCCCTAACTAAGCAATCCATATAAACCTCAAAACCTCTAGATACTAAACCCCTATAAACATCATAAACAGACGTCTTTAAAGTATTAACCCTAACATAATATCTACTAGGAGGCTTTCTTAAAGCCTCAACAATAACCCTCAACCTATCCCCAAACACCCTACCAAGACGATCTATAAGCTCCTCATCTAGAAATATGGATTTAGAATACTCAATAAGCCTACCCATAACTAACTATAGAGTCGGGGATTTTGTAAAGATAGATTTTATGAGTATGAATACCGTGGGTTTCAACATAATCAACCATTAACGGCTTTAAACCGGGAACCTCATAGTCGTGGGAAACTATACGTGCACCATTCCTCATCTCCCTAACAATACGTCCACTAAGAACCTCCAATGCTTTAGGTGTTAAGTATAATGTAAGAATATCAGCTTCACTAATATCAGCCTTAAACAAATCCCTCCTTAAAACCCTAACATTCCTAATACCCATACCCCTAATATTTCTAAGTGCTTCACGGATAAGATTATCATCAACCTCATAGCCTACACATCTACATCCATAAAGCCTAGAGGCAAGAATAAGTATTCTACCATCACCACATCCAAGATCAACCAGAAGCTCACCTCTTAAAGGCTTAGCAAGCTCAAGCATTCTTAAAGCAACATCTTCAGGCGTTGGTAAATAAGGAATCTCTAACCTACATAAAACACTCCAACGCATAAACTATCTACTACTAGATACTTTAAAGCTTACCCTCCAATACGCAGCATTCACCATGCAATTTCTAAATTTCATGATTAAAGCTTAAGCCTCATATCCGGAGATAACGTTAATCTAATTCCTAAAATCCTACCAACAGCCTCCAGCAACAGCTAAATATTAGGCTGAAGCTAGTAGTAGCATGTAAGATTTAGGGTAGATTTATATAGTTAATAGTGGTAATCATTAAGATGGTTAGATTTGTTGAGTTTATTAGGATGATTAGATTTGTGAATTGCTGCATGACTGGATTAGCTGTTATATTTACTGTTTTTGTAGCTGAAAAATACATTATTAATAACTACTTTAATGTTGTTGTAGGATTCCTTACAGGATTCCTAGCTTCATCAGCTTCAATGCTTATTAATGATGTTGTAGATTTAGATGTGGATAAGGTTAATAAGCCTTGGAAGCCATTACCTAGAGGAGTATTTAAGCCACAATCAATAAGAAGTATTAGTATAGTGCTTCTAATAGTTGGGGTGATGATAAACATTTCTGTTTCACCTACAGCCTTCTTAACAGCCCTCATATACTCTATGATAGCTTATACTTACAGCTTTTTAAGAAGGAGCTGGTATAGTCAGTTCCTAGTTAGCCTAGCTGTAACAGGCCCATTCATATATGGATTAACACTAGCTAAAACTGGGAAAGCTATATTCATAATTCTATTCTCTATCGTAGTGTTCCTAATAAATACCTCCAGAGAATTTGTTAAGAGTATAGCGGATATAAACGGGGATTTAAAATACAACTATAAAACAATAGCAACAGTATACGGTATTAAAAACTCAGCTAAAGCATCCCTCCTACTATCACTAACAGGATCTATAATAGCTGTAGTAATAGGTTTAGCTAAACTAGCAGGATTAGTATATACAGTAATTCTAGGAGTGTGCGGGGTCATATATACTCTACTAGCCTTAATAGTAGTATTGAATCCGGTAAAGGCTCAAACCATGAAGAACATAATGATATATGTAATGCTAATAGCACTTATAGGCTTTCTACTATCAGATATATAGCCTAATAGGATTATGAAACCTAGTATTAACAATAGGTTGTTATGTTTATAGGTTATTTTGAATACCTTAATCCCTATTAAATTCTCTTCTTCACTATTTGATTTGTACGAGTAAGCTATGATGAAGTTGTTTTTATAATTATGAATTGTTAGATATCTTATAGAGCTTAATGCTTATATAATAGAATGATTAAGTACTTTCTTATGAAGGTTCTAGTAGTTGCTGCAGCTTTTCCTGAACTTTTAGGTGGTGGGGCAAAGAGGAGTTTTGAAGTTGAACTCATCTCAAAATTCTATATCTTAGATGTATGATTATTGATGCTATTGTTACTAAGGCTGCACGTATCTTTAAGTCTCTTCTAAAACCCCATAAAGAAAAGACAAAAACCAAGAAAGAGAAGCTTAAATAGTTTTGAGATGAGCTCGTTATTAAGCACTATTTTAAATATGGTGTAGAGCCTATTTTATTTATTCCATATACCGCATTATATGGTTTCACATTAGTGGGAATGTATAATCTGAAATTTAGCAGTAAAGACATCATACATGAATTTAAGGAGATGATCAATAAACTATCCTTAAACGAAGTTACAATTCCAAATGCTACTTATCAATATTTTGAAAAAATAGTTAGTCAGTTGCAAAGTAATCATCATAAAAGATTAAAGAAGCTAACAGTTCATGAACTAATACAGCTTAAGAAAACCGAGTTTAAAGCTACAAAGAAATACTTAGAGGAAGTAAAGTCGGAAGCTTCAAGAATTAGATTTATTTACTCTCTTAATGAGCCGTTAGATAGCATACTTATGGCTTACTATGCCGCTAATAGATTATCTAAGCCTTTTGGCATTTTACTTCAACTTGAACCATACTATGAGAATTTAAAGGAGATGTTTCGTTTCATCAACATGGAAGGCTGGAGTATACCTCGATTAGCTATAAAATATCTTACATCTCTATACATTAATACATATATTAAGCATGAATATCTAAATTTAGTTAAAGATAATAAATTAAAACTTCTAGCCTCAGTTTCAGAAGCGCCCCTTAAGCTTTCAGGATTGATAAGTAAGGTAAATAATAATCACATTAGGATATTGTATCCTGCTAATGCTTATGATGATGAGCTTATTAAATATAGAAAAGTTAATGATAAATGTAATTACGCTGTATTCTCCGCAAGACTTACATGTGAAAAGGGCATCTTAGAAATACCATACATATGGCGTAAAGTATTATCGAAATTACCCGAGGCAGAACTAATTATAACAGGAGCTTTTAATAAGCCAAAGGTAGAGTCACTATTTAAGTTTCTTATTAGGAAGCTTAATTTAGAGAAAAATATAAAGTATTTAGGTTTTATTGAAAGACGTAAATTACTAGAAACAATTTCGAAAGCAAAACTTTTAGTTTACCCTTCACATAAAGATGCTTTCCCACTAATAGTTTTAGAAAGCTTAGCGCTTGGAACTACTGTTGTAGCTTATAGGATCCCAGCTATAACCTCAGTCTATAAGGATGTTAAAGCTGTCTTCACAGTACCTGAGTATGATGTTAAAGCTATGACTGAAAAAGTTGTTGATATCTTTAAGCTGGAGCATAGCAAATTGATGGATCTGCATGAAAATGAATTAACGTTAAAATTTTTAAAGAACCATAGTTCATGGGAGAACGTAGCAAAGGCTGAAGTTGAGATAATGAAAGAATACTGTTAGTTTTCATTATTTACTTAAGTCTGAATATAAATACTAAAGGATAGCTTTGTGGATTAATTTCGAATCTTGTAAATTCACATATATAATAAAGGTGGAGAAATTCAATACTGTTCCTTAATCCATATCGATTTAATACAAAAGTAGATTATCAGGAGTTAAACCACAAAGCAAAAGAGTAGAATCAATAACAGACTTAGCATCAGCAAAAACCATATAGGAAGCTCCTCGTAGTAATAAGACCTTCTAGAGGTATAATACCAAGTTGACAGCACTAGCTCTAAGGTTAGTAACTTGAAGCTCTATTGGGTTGTTATATCCTCAGATTAGGCTTGATGTTTTTTAATATTTTACTTACTAGTTCTCTGAACCACTGGTCTATAATGTAGAGTATTATGAAGTAGGTTAATGCTCCAATGATAATTGTGGGCGCTATGTTTTTTAATGTGGTCACTGCTTCTACAACTATGTTCCTAGGCTTCAGCATCATTACCAAAATAGTCATTATCACTGTTGATAATATGTAGTTAAAGATGTTTCTCCATGGTGTTTTTATCGACAACCTCCTGATAAGCATTATTAGACATGTGGTGGAGGCTATGTTTGCAGTAGTATTAGCTATAACCCATGTTAAAGATATTTCTGTAGGTGTTAATGGCTTAGCTAAATTTAGAATTATGAATAGTGTTACGATATAGAGTATTGATGAGGATAGCCCTATACTTGCAACCTTAAATATTTTACTTTTAGCATAGTCTCTAAATCTTGCATTTTCATTTAGATCTACATCCTCCAGTCCTGACAAGGTTGTTGATGCTATTGACCCTACTATTGAGGATAGCTGTGTTAAAGCATATATTGTTAAGGGAATGTATGCCTCTACGTAATCTATTCTTAAAATCGATAGTAGGTATGGTGCCAGAATTACTACTCCCATACATGAAGGTATGGAAATTACGAATACTAGTCTTAAAGCCTCCTCTACATCACCGATGCATTTCTCAGCTAATAGCTTTGGATATAGTGCTGATGCTAAACTTAAACTATAAGAGATCGTACTACCAACGGTTTGTACAGCTGCTATGAATGCTAATCCCTCTCTTGATCCTGTAAGGGAGGCAATAAGTATAGCATCTATTCTAGATATTAATCCCGGGATAGCGCCATAAAGTGGAAGCCATAAACCCTTAATCGCTCTTAAAGCTATCTTAGAGTTAAATTTAAGACTTATATACTTACGTATTAAAGTTATGGTAGTTATTATGCGTCCAATAAGACCTATGATTATGGAAGCTATAGCCCCCTCTACACCTAGCTGAAGGAGAAATACTAGAATGAAGGCTGCTGTAACCTTTAAGCTTTCGAAAACCATGTAGCTGTAGGCAATAGCTTCAGGCTTTAAGCCTGTTGAAAGCCATTCCAGAGATGCATATACAACACTTACAAATAACTGTACTGCTAGTAGCATTAGAATAGGTAAATCTATCCTTAACGGTAAAGCTACTAGTGGTGAAAGAGCTATAAGTATAGATGTTAACATAGTAGATGTAGTTACTCCCAGAATTAATGCAGCTCCACCTGTATCCTTCCCTCTTGCAGTAAATCTTATAATCCAATACCCTATAAGTGGTGGAACAAGCATGAAATAGTTAAATACAGCTAATAAATAGCTCCAAACACCGAAGCTTTCAACAGGAAGCTTTCTAGCCACCATTATGCTAAAAATAAGACCAGTAAGCAAGCTGTAAAGCTGTGAGAAGAAAGATACAAATCCAGCATATTTCAACCTAATTCTAGGTTTACCCAAACTCATCAACCTAAATCTACATACAATATGCTCTATAGAATCCCTAACTCTATTAAATAAGTTTATGCTATTGAGGAATGTATCTAATCATCATTTAATCTTCATCAGCCTTCCCGCTATACTTAAAGGAACTAGGGGTTCATTAGTTGTTGAGCTTGTATACCATTGATAGAAATATAAATTAAACTATAACCTTAAGACTTGCTTCCAAGTTTTTATCGTTTCCATACTAAATATTTACTCCATTGTAACCACCCTTTTAAACTGTAAAAATCGTAAAGTATCATATACGGTATTATCATAGCCTCCTTTAATTTAATGCCTATATAAAGCCCTCTTAGCGGGGATGTAAGAAATCTCCTTATTAATTTTCTTGTTGTTATGGGGGTATATCTTACTAAACGAACGCCTGAATAATGCCATAAGTTTTTTCTAGTGTTTTTTAACCCAAATATTCCATGATGTCTTACATAATGATTATAAAGCAGAATAGTATTATATCCCTTGCTATTGATGTGCTTAGATAGATGAGCATCCTCACCTGATGAAAGAAAGCTTGGAGGTAGCCAATCTCTTACTAGCTTAGTTCTAACTAAAGTGTTCGTGCAATAAATTCCACGTCCAACAATCCATTTTCTCCCTAAGCTTTCAGCAATTCTTCTAGAACTATAGGAAAGCTTCTTCAGCCATTCAACTTCCGGTAATGCTATAAAAGCAACCGCACCTACCATTGGATTTAAGTATTCAGATATAGCTTTAAACCATCCATTAAATAACTCAACATCATCATCAACAAAAATAAACCATTCAGTATCAACATGCTTTATAGCTTCTGCTCTTGCTCTTCCGAGATTTAAATCGCTTTCTATTATTATTGCTTCAGGGAAAATTTCCTTCACAGCTCTTTGGGTTCCATCATTACTAAAACGGTCTACAACAATAAAGTGGCAAATAGGTATCTCACGTCTTATTGAATGTAGGCAATTCTTAAACCAAGGCTTATTACTATTCCAAGTACACATTATGACATCAATCTTACCTAAAGATTCCATACATACCAGCTTCATCTACACATTTCTAACACTTTTTAATAAGGTTTTGCGGCTGATCTCTGGAGTTTTATGATTTTTAATCCTATTGAAATAAGACTGCCTACTTCGTTTTTAGAATTCTGAGAATTGTACATATTCTTGAAAGATACTATAGAATTCTTATGATAGGGCATGAGTATGTCAACTTAACATATTGCATTACATCCTAATTGTCACATTCAAACATTTAGCAATAAGATCGAGCGATAACATTTTCAATACTCTTGCCCTTCTCTATTTAGGGATAAAGAAGACTTTGGGTGGAAATATGCTTATGGAAGATGGAGATTTGTTTCAAAATATAAAAGCTTGGCTAAATCTAGATATTATGGTTGAATAATACGTTATTTAGGATAACTCAAAGTTTATTGATTTGTTCTGTTAAATTTTGAAGAGCTTTAAAGTAGTTTGCTGTAAATTTTAATAAGTTCATTTACAACCGTTTTAGTGTTATGTATTCTCTCTACGTATCTTCTTGAGTTTACGGCATAGCTGATTCTTAAATCTTCATTATTTAGAATCTCATTTATCGTATTTGTTAAGTTTTCATATGAGTTGTATTGGATTATTGGTGGATTGTATTTATTTCTAAATTCATCTTTTATATCCCCAATAACGGGTTTTCCTAAAGCCATAGCTTCTATTGATGTTACGCCATACCAGCCATTTAGTCTTATATCAATGAATAGGTCGGAGTTAGCTAGTAGGTTTAAAGCATCTTCATGTCTGTATCCCTTCAGCTCAATAAACTGATATTTCTTACCCATTTTACTTTTAGCCTTCTCAACTATTTCCACTTTACTTATTGTAGAGTAGTAGTATGTTATTATTGGTTTTAGATTTGTTGTTTTATATATTGGTTTTATTTCTTCTACGTTAATTGGATTTGGAATGTAGGTACTGTTTGGAGCATATTCCAATAGGTCTGGTGTTGATACTATACAGAAATCTCTTTCAAATTTCCCTCTTAGATCTGTGCCATGATAATGTTTAACTACATGTTTTATTTTTGAGTAGATGTTTATGGTTTTTCTTTGTCTTGGATAATGCCAATGTATTATATCATACTTAAATCCTTTAAGTATTGTTTTTAAAATTTTCATGAAGCTATTACCTGTTACCTTATAGTCATATGGGAAGCCGTAAGGATCTTCGTTAAGGATAAGTACATCACATATTATTCCTCTTTTCCTAAGCTCATAGGAAATTGTTGAAGCAACTCCAGCTATATTGTTTACATGAAGTATTTTCATAACTTATCTATCCCCTCCCTATCCCAACATATCTAACATTACTAGGAATTTCCCCTGGATTTAATACATTTCTTCCATCAACTATTATTAATGGCTCTCTTGCATTTTTAAAAATCTCCATGTCCAATTTTCTAAACTCTGAGTGATCGGTTGCTATTATTACTGCATCAGCGTCCTTAATTGCTTCCTCAAGACTGTTTACCTGCATAGCTTTCATTGACTCTAGATTTTCATCGTTACCTACGTATGGATCGAAAACAACTATTTCTGCTCCTAGATTATTGAGTATTTTAATGATTTCATATGCTGGCGATGATCTTGTATCAGCAACATCCCCCCTAAAAGCTAATCCGAGAATAGCGATTCTTCTATTTTTAACATTACCGATTAGTTTTAGAAGCTTATTTACGGTGTATTTAGGCATCTCCTCATTGATTCTTCTACTTAAAACTGTAAGTTCAAGATTTAATCCCTTCTCCTTCACGGACTCTACTAGAAAGTATGGATATACGGGTATACACCACCCTCCAACACCACATCCAGGTAGGTGAAGATGGCAGTATGGTTGACTGTTTGCTGCCTCCCTTATTTTCAGGTAATCTACCTTGTATAGTTCGCATACTTTAGCAAGCTCATTTGCTAAGGCTATGTTTACATCTCTATATATTCCTTCAAATATTTTTGTTAGTTCAGCTGCTGTTGAATTCTCCATTTTTATAACTCCTCTTTTAGCTATACAGCTATATAGTGAGGCTAAAATCTCAGTAGTTTTAGAATCTACTCCACCAACTATTTTGGGATAGTTCTCCTCAATATCTTTAAGAGCTCTCCCCTCATATATTCTCTCCGGGCTGTAAGCTAATCCAAAATCTACTCCACACTTAAGACCGCTTACTTCTTCAAGTATGTTTTTAGCAAGGTTTGAAGTTACTCCTGGGGGAACTGTGCATTCAATTACTACTATACCCCCCTTCTCCAACCCCTTACCTATTGTTTTAAGAACATCTTCAAGTATGCTTAAATCCACCTTTCTATCTTCACCTAGAGGAGTTGGGGTAGCAACTATTTTTAGCTCTGATTTCCTAGATGCCTCTACACCATCAATGGTGACTTTAAATCTACCCTCTAAAACATATCTTTTAACATCCTCATTTAATGAGGGTTCATCCTTTACAGGGTTTAAACCATTATTTATTGCTTCAACAACCCTAACCGACTTATCAACACCTATTACAAACGCACCTGCATGAAGCCAAGCAATAGCTAAAGGTAATCCTACATGCCCCATACCGTAAATAGCAACATTAAGCATTCCATTCTTCAACTTTTCCATAGCCTCAATAGGATTCAGAAAGAAAAGATTATGCATAGCTTATTTATTAAGGCTAAAATATATATTTTACTGAAATTAATGAAAACTAAGTTTATATATTTTTCAGTTAATTCACTACAGACAGCCTTACATGGCATAGTTAAAGCAGTAACGTAAAGTTAGAATCAGGCTAATCATGCAACCATACTTAAGTCTCTGGAATTTCCTGTAACTTATTGAATTTATTTACTTACCTGCTGCAGCATGATTAATGGCTAATACGGTATATGTTGGAGCATTGATTATGCTTATATATTTTTAGATATTTAGAAGTTGTGGAGGAGATTATAAGGAGGCTTAGGTCGTTAGGTTTAAGTGGATATGAGGCTAAAGCATATTTAACCCTGCTTGATAAGGGCGATTTATCAGCTGAGGATTTGAGTAGAAACTCAAATATTCCTCTTCCAAGAGTATATGTAGTTATTGATATGCTTTCAACTAAGGGATTTGTTAAAGTTATTGAGGGAAGACCGAAACTATTTGAAGCTATAGAGCCTGAGGAAGCATTAAACAATTATACTAGCTACTTAGAGGGGAAGCTTAGGGAGGATATTGAGAGGAGGAGGAAGGAGGCCTTGAAAAGCTTACCTAAACTTAAAGAGATTTACTGGAGAAATAGATTAAAAATAACTCCTGAAAAGCTTTCTGAGGAGCTTTCATCATTAAGAGATATGGAGATTAAGACTGTAGAGATTATGAGTTCAGCTAATAGGAGTATAGATGTTTTTACATCGCATTTCAAGTGGCTTAGTAGGGTTGAGGATGTTTTAAAGTCAGCTGTAAGTAGGAATGTTAATGTACGTGTATTGATGCAGATTGACGATAAGGATTCAGCTGAAAGAGCATTAAGACTTTTAAAAATAGGGGTTAATGTTAGGAACTCATGTGAGGCTTGGTATCCTACCAGAGGAACAATTGTTGATAATAGTAAACTCATATATTTAATATGGGTTAGCGACTCCGCTAGAGTAGGGAAGCCTACAGTTTATAAACCGCAATATACTGAGAATGAGGGGCTTATAGCTGTGTTCAGGGAATCCTTTGAGAATAGATGGCTTAAATCAAGAGATCCTATGGAAAGCATTAGGAGTATGTAGTGTTATGGTTAAAGTAGTGCTTGTAGGAGCTTATCCCTGGAGGATGACTAGACTAAGACTTGTAGCAGACTCTCTTAAGAAGCATGGATTCAATGTTAATATTTTATCCCCTAAGGTTAATGTGAGGTTTAAGCCTAAATTTATCTCAGCCTTCTTAAGATACTCGTCATACATGGTGCAGGAGCTATTTATAGATTCTGATGTAATTCATGTCTTTAATATTCCCGATATTTACGGTTTACCCCCACTCCTAAAGATGAAAACCGGAAATGTTAAATTCATATATGATGTGAGAAGCCCATGGGGTGATGAACTGCTAGATCTCGGATATAAACAACTACATGATGCTGCTGAACTAATAGAGAGAATACTGACGGTTAAAGCCTCAGCAGTTACAACAGCTAACAGCATACTTGGAGAAAGAGCGAGGAGATGGGGGGCAGATAGAGTATATGTTATCCCAAACTATCCTAGTAGAGAGTTTAAACCTTCAGTGGATCCTGAAGAGTTTAAACGTAGGTTAGGTTTAGATAACCGTAGGATTTTACTGTTTGTAGGTGCTTTCACAAGTATTGAGTGTGCTCTAGATATTGTTACTATATTCCCTAATGTTATTAGGGAGGTACCTGACGCCATGCTTATAATGGTTGGAGATGGAGTTTTAATGCCTGAGATTAGGAGGAGGATTGTAGAGATGGGGGTAAGGGATAGAGTAATATTAACTGGCTGGATTCCACATAGTGAAGTTGCAAACTGGATTTCCATAGCTGATTTATGTTTAGCACCTAGAAGGGAGGAGGGGGAGGCATCAAAATTCTTTGCTCCAGAATCAGTATTGAAGGTTAATGAGTATTTAGCTCTAGGTAAACCTGTAGTTGTTACTCCTGTTGGCGGCTTTAGGAATGCGCCTTCACCGCCATTCATCATAGCTTCATTCAGTAAGCTTGATGAAGCTATAATTGAAGCTTTAAGGAAGCCTATTAGGGTTGAAAACCCATTAAAATATACGTGGACAACATCAGAGAGGAAACTTATTAAAGTATATGATGAAGTACTTGGAGGGGAATAGTATGAAGCTAGCCTTAATAGTTGGTGCAAGACCCCAGATAATTAAGTCAGCTCCAATAATACATGAAGCTATGAAGAATCCTGAAATTAAGCTCTACATTATCCATACAGGACAGCACTACGACTACGTAATGTCCAAAATATTCTTTGAAGAACTAAGCCTACCTGAACCTACAGTTAATCTAAACGTTGGGTCTGGATCCCATGCTAAGCAAACAGCTAAAATAATGATTGGGGTGGAGAAAGCTATTAGTAGGATAAAGCCTGATGCAGTTATTATTCCTGGAGATGCAAACTCAGCTCTTGCTGGATGCTTAGCATCAGCTAAACTATTAGTACCAGTATGTCATGTAGAGTCGGGATTAAGATCATACGATATGACTATGCCTGAAGAAATAAATAGGCGATTAATAGATCATTGCTCAACAATTCTATTTACTCCAACCAAGACAGCATACGAAAACCTAATCATGGAGGGGGTAGGTAGAGACTATCTATTTCTTGTTGGTGATACGATGTATGATGAATTCTTAAAGCTAAGAGGTAAAATAGATAAGTCCGAGGCCCTCATAAAGCTAAACATAAACCCTAACGATTACGTCCTACTAACACTTCATAGACAGGAAAACGTTGATAATACTGATAAACTAAGAAAAATAATGAAAGCCATAATACAGATAAGTAGCATTGTAAAAGTTGTCTTTCCAATCCATCCTAGAACATATAAGAAGCTGAGGAGGATTGGATTAATAAATAAGCTAAGTAGAGAAAATATTGTTTTAACAGAACCCCTAGGATATTTGGATATGTTAAAACTTGAAAAGGAGGCTAGACTAATATTAACAGATTCAGGAGGAGTACAGAAGGAAGCTTACTGGTTTAGTAAGCCATGCCTAACATTAAGATACAATACTGAATGGATTGAAACAGTAAACTACGGTGTTAATACTCTAGTTGGAGCTGAAACAGAATACATTGTTAGCAAGACTAAAAACATTCTAAACCTAAACTTAAAATACAATAACTTACCGAAAGTATTTGGAGATGGTAATGCATCATCAAAAATTCTAAATACATTAATAGACCTCCACTACTCAAACAGACTAAAAATACGTAGCTTAAACATGATGGCGCCAAGAAGTAAATACTAGGAGTATTGATAAACTCTAAATATTCTAAAGTTATCAATTCTATCAATTAAGCTAATATTAAGATGTTTTGAATTTAAATTAACAATTCCCCCGCTAAGAATGGATCTAGCCTCAATAGGAAGATCATTAACATCTATAACTAGTACTGTAGCATTATACTGCTCAATACAGCTATAAATATCTGTTAAGCCTGCATATCTTGGAATAGCTACAATTCTTCTATCCGTTATCCAGGCAAAAACCCTTGATGGACCGTAAACAGATATAACTTCCCCCTCATCAACATTACTTATTACTTCGTTAGCTACATCTACTAATTGTTTTGTTGAGAATTGATTTATGATTTTCAATACATCTTGATACTGGTATGTAAAATACGTTAATGTTAGAAGAGCTATAATACAGATGGCTGAAAGCATTTTTAAACCTTTAAACATAAACACTCTAGATCCTCTAGTAATTTTAATTCTTAATCTAATTCTTGATGATGCTAGGTTAATTATGTATGATGATGTTAACGTCATCATTAAAAATGCTGATAGGAGAAATCTTATCTCAAGCCATCTAAGTGGGAAATATAATGAGTATAGCAACATATGGGAGGCTATGAATATTAGTGGTATAGCTTTAACCCCACTATCTATCTGGGTTAGGTATAGTATTGTTAATACTATGAGTGGAGGGGTTATCCATAAATTTATAGTTGATAGGTAGTAGCCTACTCTACCTAAAACATCAATATTAATGCTTGAAAGAAAATTGAAAACATGAAATGTTCCCTCTAAAATAGTTAATGGATGCTCAAAAATACTTCTAACTAGAAATAGTTGAGATGCTAAAACCACTGTAGTATAGAATGCCAAGACATGCTTACCATTCCTCCCATCATAAATGAGGATTAGTATAGATATGATTGCTAGAGGAATCCATAAATGAGCTACCTTATAAAACCAGAGAAGGATAAATATTGAGGGGAAGATGATAATTGAAGTTTTAATGTTTATTAGCTTACTTCTCCATCCTAGAATAATAGATGTTATAAGTAGTGTTAGTAGTGTTACTGGTGTTTCAGGACCCCAACATGCATTAAGAGATGTTAAAGCTAAGCCTGCTAGAATAGATTTCCCAATACTACGCTCATAAATAGAATCAGTAAAAAATATTAGAGCTGATAGAGTGTAGAGAATATTTAATATTTCAGGACCGAAAAGCATACTTGAAAATAGGGTAAACATTGGATGTACCACATATAGAATACTTGAAACCACACCTAACCCATCCCTAACAATTCTTCTCTCAAAGTCGATAAGTGGATATATAATTAGAGTTGATACATACAAAGCTGTTAAGTTAGCAGATACTTGCGATACCCCTCCGAAAAGAAGGAATATGGAAATAGTTATAGGTGTTCCTATATGTGCTAATATATCGTTTAAAACATTTGTTTTAAAAACACCTCTTAAAACTATGTTTCTAGCTATATCGCAATATAATGCTCCATCGGTTGCAACTGATGAATAGCTAAAACCCAGTATGTAGTATAGTGATAATACTGTAGCTGCAAGATATAATATAGATGTAGGCTTCCTAAAGCTTAAATATAGATCTCTTAAAACTGTTAGAAGCCTAACCTTAACGGATAGTAATGCTAGAAACATCGCTGTAGCTATTAGGGTATAGATAAACATGTTAAATACACTCATCCAGAGCATGTATCCGAAACCAATAAAGATAAGCTGTAGTGAAAGCCCAGTAATGGATGAGTAGCCGTAAAACAAATCCTCAGAAAACCTTACATTAAGCATCCTAATTAAAGCCCCACCAGGAACAGCGATCAGTAATAAAACCCCAACAACTACACGTAGCGGTACTAAATAGGTAAACTGTAACACTACATATAGGATTAGTAGTGAAGAAAGTACTAGAATGTTTTCTATATATCTATTCACCAATATCAACTCTATAAACTATGTATTCGCTAAACTCGTAGATGTTGGATAGAAAGCCTGTACGTGCATATAGTAGTACTTGCCTGTCTTCATCCTTCCTAACCATAACGTCTGAATTGGAGCTTTCAAAATATATATTAAACATATCGCCTCTCTGGTTTAACGGTATCATTACTACAGCTTCCAGTTTAGAAGCTTTAAGCTTAACATCTATATGGAAGCCTTTACTAAATACTAGTTTAATACTGAAGCCTCTATATTCGAAAATAGCTTCATTCTGCTCAATTATCCAATTTCTTAAATGATCTAATGATGCTTCATAGCTTAGTACTAGGAGGTTTAGTGTAGAGTTTTTAGGCTTTACTTCATAAACTATACTGTTGTTAAGTAAGCTTATATCAACTATAAAATTGCTGGCTTCATATATCATGCTTCCACCAGCTTCCAAAATATTTGAGACTTCTTGGGAAAACTGTCTTCCATCCTTAACACCTACCACTCTTATTGAGTTATCGTAGAATCTTATGAGTTGAACTTCATCATGCTGAAGCATTTGTAAAAACTTATTCAGTTTTTCACTAACTATATAGTTGACTTTAAGATGTTCTATTAGATTTTTTGAGCTGCTTATCCACGGCTTATACTGGGACTTCTTAGCTGAAGGAAATGTAAGCATAATCTTAATATTTAGGGTATCTATTGATTGTGACTTTATGATTAATGTATTATTTATAGGGTTGACATTAGTATCCCCGCTTGACTTAATAAGTAGATGGATTTTATACTGATTAATTGTTATTAGAGCTTCAGAATCCTTAACAGTAAACTCAGCAACACCATAGACTTCCAGCGGTATTTTAGCCTCCAACATGGATTTATAAGTATTAATTGAGTATGTAATATTTAATGTTGGATTTAACTTACTTAAAGCTTCAATCTTCTCCACAGTTATTAGTAGGTTATTGCTTAACGGTAGTTTATAGATTGTTGTAAGGAGGAGGAGATTATCTGTTTCATTACTGTAAATATCAGCAACATATTTACTGTTAAGATTTAATGTAGTGTTATATATTGATAGTAATACGTTACCATCATTGACCGCTATTAAGCCTCTATATTCATAACCATCATAGACCTTAACTCTAGGCGTATATTGATGAGTTACTGGATTAGTATCATCTACTATGAGGTAGCTATTCATAAGCCTATAGTTCGCTGATGTTATGGTATCTACCTCAACACTGTAGCCGTAGTTGTTTAGTACCTCTAAGCCTGTTAAGGCTTCAATCCATACAGATAGGTTGGGAGGAGCAATAATACGGCTACCTGGTGGAGTTAAATTCTTAATATCCATTGAGAGCCTACGTATGCTTGAACTTTCACTATGGAGAGTTTTGTAGGAGGATGTAAACACATATACGTTGCAGATGGAGGATAGTATAAGAATCATAATTAGAGCTAGAGGTATCAACCTATCCAAGTTAATAGTTACTTCATATACACTCTCCCCATCCTCCACAGTCTTAAAACTTTGAATAGAGCTCCTGTAAAGAGTGGATAGAAATGAGATTAGTGGTAGAGCTGGAATAGCTAGAAGCATGTAGTTAATCGATGTTGGAAGCATTATAACTATGGATACTAGAGGAATTGCAACGTATGGTAAATCATCCCTACGGCTTTTAGCAGCTAAATATATTCCAGCTAAAGTACAGGTAGTAGCTAGTGGTGTTAATGGATTAAGTAAGTCTAGATTTAGATTTTTAACCATTAAACCAAACGTTAGCGTGTGGTATATTGTGGAGATATAGCTTAGAAAAAGACTTGGAAGAAGCATTAGTAAGTATTTCCTATTATAGATTAGAAATAAAGTCAGTATGGTTGATGTTAAATAACATATTCTAGGATTGAATAGAAGCATCAACCCAACCAAACATACTAGTAAAGCTACGTAAAGCCATGAGTTTCTAACAGCTAATCTATGTATAATAATTAATACTATTGGCAGTAGTAGAAATGTTGGGAATTCATCAATACATGGAGGACTAAGTAAGCCTACTGTTAGCATTGATGTAAGAAGGGAGGATATTAATGCTGTAAGCCTACTTTTAAAAAGCTCATAGGTAAATAAGTACATCGGTAAAGGTATTAGGGAGTATAGTAAAGCTATAGTAAGCTTAATAGATGATGGTAAATCGTAGAATCTTAAAAAAACAACTGGTAAAAATATGTTGGGGCTAATCCAGCCACATTTAAAACCCTTCATCAACAACATAATGTCATTAACGTAATCCTCAAGCCCTAATGGTAGGTCAAGCTGGAGAACAGTTCTCCAAGCAAGAAAGGCTGAAACTAAGCATGGAATTAGTGAAGCAGCATAAATCCTCGATCTAGACATTAACATACCAAAATAGTAGTGTAGATACTTAAAAAATTAATGGATAGTAGATTTCCTCCCTATATCCAAAGATATTTTCTCAGCTCTCCTCATAGATGCTTCTAAAGCCTCCATTATGCCTGCCTTCAACCTGTATTTTTCAAGTATGAAGATCCCCTCTATTGTTGTTCCCGCAGGTGTTGTTATGAGGTCACGTATCCTAGCTGGATGTTCATTAAGCTCAAGAATAAGCTTAGCTGTACCAAGCATTACGTATGATGATATTTTAAGAGCTAAATCACCAGGCAGCCCTATCTTCAATCCAGCATCCTTAAAAGCTTCAAGCATTAGTAGAATGTATGCTGGACCACTACCGTTTAAAGCTGTTAAAGCATTCATTAAATACTCATCAACAACAATACATTCGCCAATAAGCTTAAACAATTCATAAACTATTTTAACATCATCCCCGCTAGCTCTAGAGCTTGGGGATATGGCGGTAAATGATGAGTTTACCTTAGCAGCTATGTTAGGCATTGCACGGAAAACCCTTGCTTCAGGAAACATCTCCATAAGGCTACTAATAGATACGCCTGCAGCTATAGATATAAGTATCTTACCTTTTACAAATCCACCAATATCCCTAGCAACCACAGGAATTTGAGCTGGCTTTACAGCTAGTATTATAATGCTCGACTTCTCTACAGCCTCCCTATTGTTTCTTGTAGCCTCAATGTTTAAGAAGTGATTAATATACTCTACCCTAGAATCTGAGCGGGCGGTAGCTATGAATCTACTAGCTGGTAAGTGTTTAAGAAACCCCTTTACAAGAGCTTCACCCATCTTACCGCATCCAATAACAGCTATTTTAAAATCCTTATCCAAGCCTATCTGGAATCATAACACCTACCGGGTAGACATCTATAAGGCTTAATATAAAGCTTTCTATAAACTGAAGGAACACGGCAACTATATACCGTTGAACACGGTATGTATAGATTCAACTGAAATAGTTAGCCATTATAGTTGGTGGATGCGGTGCTTTAATTGAGTTAAAGCATGGAAATATCATCTTCTTAATAAGTGAGCGTTAAAATCCAGCTAAGTTATGAATTATTAATTCCTATAGTAGCTTAAGTATATATTGCGTTAGGATTAAGCTATTTATGAGTAGGGTTTGGTTTGATCTTGTTGCTCCTAAGGATGTATTGTATTTTGAAAGAGCTATCAATAGTTTAAGGAGGAGTGGATATGAAGTATTGGTAACATCTAGAAGATATTATGAATTGCTTCAGCTATGTAGGTTAAGAAGACTTGAAACAGTAATTGTTGGAAGATATGGTGGAGCCGAGCTTATAGGTAAGCTGCTAGCTAGTGCTAGGAGGGTTTTAAAGCTTGTAGACGTTGTTTACAGGTTTAAACCTAAAGTAGCTGTTTCATTTGCTTCACCTGAAGCAGCAAGAGTAGCTTTCGGGCTAGGTATACCGCACATATGCGCCAACGATACACCCAATGCTGAATCTGTTGCAAAACTTACTGTTCCGCTATCATCTAAACTTGTTACACCATCGATAATTGGTAGGGATATATGGGTTAAATACGGTATAGGTGAGAAGGATATAGTAGCATATAATGCATTAGATCCTGCAGCGTGGATTAAATGGTTTAAGCCAAGAATATCAATATTAAGAAAGCTTAATCTGGATGTGGAGAAACCAATTATTACGTTAAGACCTGAGGAAACGTTTGCATCATATCTTAGAGGATTTGTAAATTTAGAAAGTATCTACCTAGCCCCGCTAGTAAAAGACCTTACAGAGAGACTTAGCAACATACAGATAGTTATTATTCCAAGATATCCTGAGCAGAGGGAAGCTTACTACAAGCTTACTAGCAGCTTAACAATAAGTAGGGGGAATAGAGTAGTTATTACTGATAAAGTATTGGATACTCAGAGCCTCATATATTACTCCAGCGTTTTTATAGGTGCTGGCGGCACAATGAGTTGTGAAGCATCCCTTCTAGGAGTTCCAGCAATTTCATGCTATCCAGCAGAGCCAACAATAGTTGATAAATACCTAATGGAATTAGGATTGCTTAAAAGACTGCCTATAGATAGGGTTTTAGAATATGTTGAGGAGCTACTTACTGAGGATATAGCTAGGGTTAAGAGAAAACTTAGGGTTAAAGCTAGGAAAATTTTGCTGGAGATGGAGGATCCTACTGATGTAGTTTTAAAATGTATTTATCAGTATCTAGATCGCTAATGAATTAGGAGATTTATTAACAATACTTCCATACTGGCTGCATGCGGAGTTTCTAGGCATAGAGTAGAAGGTAAACCCAATAGAAGCTTGAATCCACTACTTAAAGCTTATAAGAGCTTACCTACTACTACTTTTATGAGTGGAGAGGTAAAGCTGATTGTTAGTGAAGCCTACCAGCGGGATGTTGGTAGGAAGATTGTTAGGGTTCCATATGTAGTTATGGAGAAGCTTAATATTAGTAGTGGTGATGTTGTTGAGGTTAAGGGTAAGAAAACAACATGCGCTATTGCTTGGCCTCTAAGTCCAGGTGATGTAGGGGATAACATTATACGTATGGATGGAGGGTTGAGGAAGAATGCTGGTGTAGCTTTAAACGAGTATGTTTCAATTAGGAAAGCTGATGTTAAAAATGCATCTCTAATTTCTCTTGCACCTACTGATGTTAAGCTAAGCTATATTGATGATGAGTTTATAAGCTATGTTAGGGATAAACTTCTAGATAAGCCAGTAGTAGCTGGTGAAATTGTACCAGTACAGATTTTTGGAGGGGAAACTCTACATTTAACAGTTGTTCAGACACGCCCAGGCGGTATTGTAATTGTTAGGGAGGATACTAAGCTGGAAGTGGAGGAGAAGCCTACAGAAGCCAGAATTGTTCCGAGAGTTACCTATGAGGATATTGGTGGGCTTAAAGAGGCAATACAGAGAATTAGGGAGATGGTTGAGCTTCCGCTAAGACATCCTGAAATTTTTGAGAGGCTTGGTATTGAGCCTCCTAAGGGGGTATTGCTATACGGTCCACCTGGATGTGGAAAAACACTGCTGGCTAAAGCAGTAGCTAATGAGGCTGATGCTAACTTCCTAACTATTAATGGACCTGAGATAATGAGTAAATTCTATGGTGAAAGCGAGGAGAGGTTAAGACAAATATTTAAGGAAGCTCAGGAGAAGGCGCCGAGCATAATATTTATTGATGAAGTTGACGCTATAGCTCCTAAGAGAGAGGAGGTTCATGGAGAGGTTGAGAGAAGAGTTGTTGCACAGCTACTAACGTTGATGGATGGATTACAGTCTAGAGGACAAGTTATAGTTATAGCAGCAACAAACGTGCCGGGCATACTTGACCCAGCATTGAGAAGACCTGGAAGATTTGATAGGGAGATTGAAATTGGAATTCCTGATAAGAATGGAAGACTTGAAATCTTACAGATACATACGAGGGGTATGCCGCTAGCTCAGGATGTCGATTTAAAACATCTTGCCGAAATAACTCACGGATATACTGGAGCTGACCTAGCAGCATTATGTAGGGAGGCTGCTATGAAGGCTTTAAGAAGGTATCTGCCCGAAATAAATCTTGAGGAGAAGAGGATACCTCAACAAATACTTGAGAAGATGGAGGTTAAAATGGATGACTTCATGAATGCCTATAGGGAAATTGTTCCAACAGCTATGAGGGAGGTTTACGTAGAGGTTCCTGCAGTACATTGGGATGATGTTGGAGGGCTTGAAGATGTTAAGCAGCAGCTAAGAGAAATGGTTGAATGGCCATTGAAGAAGCCTGAGAAGTTTAGGAAAATGGGTATAAAGCCTCCTAAGGGGGTATTGCTATACGGTCCGCCTGGATGTGGGAAAACACTTATTGCAAGAGCTGTAGCGACCGAGAGCGAATCAAACTTCATATCTATTAAGGGACCTGAAGTATTTAGTAAGTGGGTTGGTGAAAGCGAGAAAGCTATACGTGAAGTGTTTAGAAAAGCTAGAATGGCAGCTCCATGCGTAGTGTTTATTGATGAAATAGACTCCATAGCTCCTAGAAGAGGGCTTGGATACTCAGATTCCGGAGTTACTGAGAGAGTTGTTAGTCAGCTATTAACCGAGATGGATGGTCTTATATCTATGGAGAACATAGTTGTACTAGCAGCAACGAACAAGCCTGAGATTCTCGATCCAGCATTAATGAGACCTGGAAGATTTGATAGATTAATATATATTCCGCCTCCAGATGAAAACGCAAGACTACAAATACTTAAAGTACATACTAGAAACATGCCTCTAGATAATGTAAATCTCGATGAGATAGCTAAAAACACTAATGGATATTCCGGAGCCGATCTTGAAGCGTTATGTCGTGAAGCAGCTATAAATGCTTTAAGAAGAGATTCTGAAAAAATCGAGATGAGAGACTTTAACGAAGCTCTAAAGAAAGTAAAGCCAAGTATTAAGATAGGAGATTTAAAGAGGTATGAGAAATTTATTGAAGAAATAAGTTAACAAATCCAATATCACTTCAAATAATGGTAAACAATAATTTTATGTAAGCTTATCTAGATTAGAAGCAATGCTCTCTCCATAACTGAAGTCGAGCTTCCAGCCTGCTTTGCTGGAAGCATAGCTTACACCACGAGACTCCAGCGTTCAGAGATGGCTTTACACCTCATATGCTGGTTAAGAACATCGCAGCTCCAATAGATCTCATTAACCTATGGGCTAAAATTACGTATCCTTGCAGGCTTGCAGCCTTGCAGGCTTGCATCCGATTTAAAATATAGGAAAGATTCTGTTTAAATCCTACACCATTCATCCTGAACTTTAGTTCTGGTTTTCTGGACACCATCATTATAATAGAAGTATCTTAATAATTAGCCTAAATATTTTTACAAAAACCTAACCATTAGGCTTCAGCTAATGCTTCTAGTATTTAATTCATAAGATTTCAACTATGACTAAATTATCTAAGTAGGCTTAACATTGTTTGAGCATTACGTAACATATTCGTATTATTGTTAAAGAATATGTAGATCTTCCTCGGCTTTAACCTTAAAATTTTCTCCTTAACCTCCTTCAGCTCCTCATCAGTATAGTAGTGGGAGTACCAGTATTTTCTTCCATGCATTCTTAAGTAAACAATCCCATTACTACAGTAAACATCTCTAGGAAATCCTGTAAAGTCTGGAGCATCAATACTAACCCAGGTTATCTCAAGACTGGAAGCCCACATAATCCACTTTTCGTTAAACCAATCTAAATTCCTAACCTCTAAAGCAAACTTTTCCTTCAGCCCAGTTTGCTTAATGAATTTTTCCAGCTTAGAGGATGAGCTGGATTTTAAGCTTGGTGGAAGCTGGAAGAGGTAGAAATCTATGTTTTCACTTAGAGGCTTAAATAAATTCTCAAATTTCCTCCAGCTTGAGTAAGCTTTCTCGCTAAATTTAAATACGTGAGTTATAAGTCTATTAACCTTAACAGCCCATCTTAAACCTGGATTAAGAGAGTTTGTCTTCCCTGCCCAGGAGGATACCATGGATGGGAATGGGAAACGGTAAAAAGACATGTTTAACTCTACAGAGTTTAGGTTGGAGTTCTTTATATACCAGTCAAGACTCCCCTCAGGATTCCAGCTACTATAAATCCAACCGGAGGTCCCAACATAAACTTCCATTCAACTTACCTTGAGACAATACTTCTTAATAATGTTAGCTGCTATACTCTACTAGTCTTAATTATTTTCTCCACATCTTCAATATCTTTATGTGTATCTATGCTTTTCCATATTACGTTAGAGTATTTAACTGCTTTAAGCTTGTTTTCACGTGCAAGCTGTGGAAAAGCTGTCTTCTCAATATCTCCCCTGCTTGGAAGATAGTTAAAAATATCCGGCCTAAATACGTAAACTCCAGCATTTATCCAGTAATCCATTATTTGAGGCTTCTCCTCGAAGGATTTTACGAATCCATCATCAACCTTAACGATACCGTAGGGTGAAGGTAACGGTATAAGAGCAATAGCTCCTACTACGGAGTCGTCAAGTGCTTTAAGAAGCTCCTTCGGGTTAAGGTTCGTAATTATATCACCATTTACAACATAGAAAAACTCCTCACTCCTAAGAAGATATTCAGCGTTTTTTAAGCCACCTCCAGTTCCCAGAGGCTCATCCTCAACAACATATGCAACCTTAACCATAAAGCTTCTACCACTCCCAATCTCCTCAATAAACTTCTCCTTTAAATGCCCTATACATATTATGAATTCATCAACATCAAATCTTTTAAGCCACTCCATTTGATGAACTATGATTGGCTTATCGAGAATCCTAATTAGAGGCTTAGGTACTGTATCCGTAATCGGTCTTAAACGCTTACCCTGACCACCAGCAAGAATAACAGCCTTCACATAGATAAAACACACTAGCTACTTATATTTGTTTAGCTTAGCAGCAAGAAGACGTGTTTAGCTTCCTAAGCTACTACATCAATAGCTGGATAGCTTCTAGTTATGTATATTAGGCTAAGAATCGTTCTTAAGCGGAGCTCTTACATAGTATTGGTTTAGGATTTACAGCAGTTCTTAGATACTGTCAAGTTAACATATAATAGACTCATTAAGCCCAATACTTAACTTGATATATCCAGTTCTTAAATAGTTAGCTTTATACAACTCTTCCACCGTTAAATGCTCAATATGTGCGTATTGAGTAAGCCGAAATAGGTATTGGAATATGTGAAGCTTAATGTGTCTTTCTTCATCTTGGCGTGAAGATCGCTGATAAAACCTTTAAATCTGTGGTGGAGCTGATGTTAACTATTCAGCAACTGTTGAGTTTACTGGTTTAATATGCTTGGATGCATTGCTTCCAGCAGTTAGATTAATTGGTGTTTTTAGATCGTGAGTATAGGTATACTACAGCTATTGATAGGATTAATAGAATTATGGCAGCTATAGTAACTACTTGCTGAATGATTTCCTGACCTAAAATATTCGATGTTGTAGTTGGTGTTTTAGAGTATGGGGTTGATGTTTTTGGTTCTTCAGTATACGTAGTTATAGGTATTGGAGATGTTGTGTTTACAGCTCTTGATATTGTGAGAGCTGTCTTCGAGTATGTTGCTGAAAGTATGTAGTAGTATAGTTTATTTGTATTGCTTGCTTCTGATTGGGCTAATTCAAGATAGCTTAGGGATAAAACTGGATCTAAACCTACATCAATAGCGTTTCCAATAGCATTACTTGCGATAGATGATGATGCATCAATAACTGCCTCAATATTGCTTGTAAATGCTAGATGTATTGCTACTGTTGAGTAGGCTATTGACTCTATCGAGTATCCTATCGTTAAGTAGTAGTCTCTAGATATGAATGCCTTCTTTGCCTTACCATACATTTCTGAGGCTTCATCAACAATTGGTGAGGATTGCCCTATATCACTATATAGTGAGGAGACATATCCTAAAATGCTTTGAGCCTCGTAGAGAAGTATTGATGAAGACTTCATTAAGGTATTTAGGTTAACAGATACTCCAGCTACGTTAAACTCAAGCCAGGATATAGCTGAAATAGCTCTCTGTCTTGAGTATGCGAGATAGTATATGCATCCATCATACATGTTCAGTATAGCGCCTCTATTCATAGCGTTTAAGGCATTATTCAGCATCTCTAATGCTTCAGCATATCTTATCTTAGCTCCAATATATGCTTCAATACATTTAATGCTTGGACTTGTGGAGTTTAAAGCAGATTCAACCTCAATTAGGGTTCTATTTACACTATCTACCAGGTCATTGATGTATTTCCCCTTACTGCTGGATTTAAGATATTCATCAGCATACTTAACATAATACATCATGCATAAAGCTGAAAATGCTCGGCTAGCAGATACGTATGGGGAGGTATCAATCATGCTTCTAGCTTCACTGGCTAGCTTTGAAGCTTCACTTACAGCATTGGAGAGCCTAGAATCATACTTGTAGGATGCTAAGCCATCATACTCTTTTAGAAGACTAATACTCCATGATTTAAGCCTCTCCCTAACATCTTTAGGCATGAATACAGCATACCCCTTAGCCTTAAGCTCATATCCTGTAAGGTATTTGAATACGTCATATATTGTTAGAGCCTCAACAACTCTAACCCCGAGTTTTTCACCCTCACCAACCAAATCCACCTTCTCCCTTACAGTTCTAATAATTCTAAGAGGACCCCTCTGCTCAACAACGGTCTTCTCAACATAATCTATGGACTGCCCATAGGGCACTATAAATATCCTGTATCCCTTCTCAGCAGCTGCCTTCATCTTAGCATATACGCCTCCAACAGGACCAATAGTCCCATCAGGATTTATCATACCCGTAAGAGTTACATCATTCCTAACATTAACATTTAAACCCTTAATGTTTAGAATAGCAACCATCATAGCTGCTGCTATAGCAGCGCCGGCTGATGGCCCACCTATAATCAGCGACTCCGACTCAAGACTTACAAAGAAGTCATATCTTAAATATTCATCCCCAATAACTGATGAGGAAACAAGAGCAGCTACTCTAGCTGTTGCCTGCGTATCAAGCTCAGTTAGTGGGGTAGCACTAAAATAAACCCTACCACTACCAGGATAAGCTACAGCAACGTTTAGCCTAGATAGAACACCAACCAACCCCTCAGAGGTTTGGGATACAGCAGGGACATCTAGATTAACTTCTCTAACAACATCGTACTTAAAAGCATTTACATTAACAGCCGGAAATATAATCAGCAAAATAAGTACTAGACATAGTCTCCTCATAAAATCTGAGGAGAATACCGGGATTTAAACTTTTAGCACAGGCAGTATATTAATACATTGGTGATGTTGGTAAGGGTTAATGCTAATCTTACAAGTATTTAGATGTTAATGCTATAGATGAATCATCCTAGGGGTATGAATACTTAATATTGAGGAGGCCTACCTCAACATTACTACCGTTAGTAACGTATTGGAAGCCGTAGTTCCTCCTCGAGATTGAGGCTAAACTATTCAGACCCATATATCTTATACGATACAGAGCATCACTAAATACTACCTTAGATATATGGATGTATACATGGTATAGGTTGTCTTCCACTTTACTTATGGAGATATCTAAATCTACGTTAAACTCAAAGTATTTATTCCTTAAATTACTTTCTGAAAAGCTTTCAAGAAAGGCGATTACCCTACCTGCTAATGCCTGTATGGAGGTATTTACTAGGCTATGGGATTTAACTGTATTGCCTAACTGCTCATTAAACTTGTTGAGAAGTAGTATTAGTGAATACATTCTTGCTGGATGAATAGCTCTTATATTAAGTACACGGCTAACTGTGAAGTTACTCTCAGCAACCAGTACTTCTAGCTTTAAATCATAACTTATAGCGCCTTCCAACATGTTGGAACGAGTATTTAGTGATGAAGATAAAACAGGGTCAAGCCCACCCTCAACATACTCGCTTAAAACAACATCAGTTACATAAAACCTAACATGTAAATCATCTGGAAAATATCTTCTAATAATGCTAACAGCATTACTGTCTAAACTTATAACTTCAGGTATTTCATTAATCTCACCTAGTGTAAGCTTTAACACAACATCTCTCTCAATAATCCAGAAAACCTCCTCGTTCAACGTGAATAGGGAGATGTAGCATCCATCATCAATAGTTCTCAGCATCCACCCCTCATATACGCTATTAACCTCACATCTAACATCATTTATGATGCTGACGTAGAAGAGGATAGATACTATTAGAAGAGAAGCTGTACATATAGATATTACGGCTTTACTATTCATATCCGACAGAAACCATCAACCTTAATAAACCACGGGAGGTCGTGGCTTGAATACATGTAGCTCCATAAACCCTGCATTTAGACCCGTAGTAAGCAATAAGATTATCGTCTAGATATAGCTCAACCATACATCTATATTGGTTAGGGCATATTGAGGCAATACTTATTAAAACCGTACTTAACGAATCTATGGAGTTAAGCTCAATAAGCTCGTAAGCCCTATGTATATACCCCTTTGAGTAGGATATAAGAACTATTTTACGGGCAACATCATCTAGAAACTGCTTAAACTCATAGCTTCTCAACTCCTCCTGAACCCTATATACATTCTGTATACTGGCAATCAATATTAGAATCGCTATTAAAGCAAATACTACAGCTATCGTTGAATCCCAGGAGGATATTGAAGACAACTAATCACCTAAACCGATAAATACAATATGTAAACCACCGTTTGAAAATGTAAGCATTGGAACTGTAAAATCGCTATAGGTACTATTTATGGAGTCTGTAAAAATGAAGCTATACCTGTTAAGGGATGTGAGGAATCTACTGGAGGAATATATTTTTAGAAGCCTATCAAGAATTGTGCTGCTTAAAATAAATGCTTTAACCTCATTATCTACAACTACCCTAGCCCCTATATAAACCCCGAGGATAACCATGAATAGGATTGCTGTCAACGTAAGGCTTAAAATATCGCCACGACTATGCATTACGACACCTCCATGAAGGCTACAGCCTCACCATTAAAGTAGATAATATAGCTCCTACCGCCAGCCAGCACTGTATTGGCTATTGGAGGAAGAGATGAAAACGTCTTAGTGAAATTCCTATAGCAAACACTAACACTTCCACAAGATATATTGATTAAAAAACCAGGTTCAAGACTGAAAACAGCCCTCAAACCCTCTAGACAATACGCATTAGATACATATCTAGTAAATCTATTAGCTACCTCATCAACCTTTAATAAATCAATAGAGTATGATGTAAACATGCTTGATGAATAAGTTAACGTAGCAATTAAAGACCCAATAGCAAGCCAAACCATAATCTCAAAGCTAAACTCAACCGTACGACTCATACCTAAAAGTTAAATCTCCAAGAAAATATTTTAAACTGAGAAATAGGCAAATTAAAATACGTTTAGATTCATCGGAAGCTAATCCTAATTGTGGAATACTGCTAAGCTTAAGTTTCCATATTTCAGCAAGCAGATCAATTTTAAAGCTGGAGTAAAGCTTAAACTTGAGGATTCCAACCGGTATACTGCTCCCCAATAATCCATGGAGAAGCTGCTAATAGATACATCATTTTCCAGATAGCTGGAGCGTGATGAGTAGGTATTGAACACATGCTCCTCTAAGCATTGAAGAAGCTTAAACCCAAATTTAGCTGTGAGGTATGCTACGGGTATGTAGTGTAACTTCTAATATTCTAAATATTCCATGATTTCCATACCACTCCCTTCTTCCATTAACTATTTGAATACCTCTACTAAACATCGGAGCATCAATACAGAACGTCTCAAACTCCCCACCCTCACCGCATGGATGAACACCATACTTTAAACTTAGATTCTTTATTTCACTAATACATTTATCATCTATAGCTCTACCAAGCCATCCCTCATTAAACCCCAATGCATAAACACCCGTAATTACGCTCCTAATACCGTTTCTCAACTCATCACATAATACCCTAATAGGGTCAAGATTCCATAACGGAGTTATAGATTTTAAACCTATCTCCCTACATACACTATCAATTCTTGTCTTCTGATAATTTGAGCTTATAGCTCCAGATATGACTGCTTCAACACCATACCTTTTCAAGGCATACCTTAACGCAAGCTTTAAATCTTTAAGTTCAAGCTCCTTAACGCCACGGGTAAACCTATAAATTATGGGTTTACCCATAAGATATGCTTGTAGAGGAACCCAGTCGATATTTGGATAGTGAAACATGTAGGATTCGCTAGATAGTGGATATATTGCTACGAGACATAATACATCAAAGCCATCCCTTAACCCAATATATATAGCGTATGCTGAATCCTTACCTCCCGAAAATAAAGCTGCACACTTCATAACTAATCTAGCAAAAACCAGTAAATAAGGGTTGCTACTTACCCATTGATGATTTCAAGCAATAGCCTATAGAGCTAGATTGCCTAGTAGGATAATTCAAACTTAAGTCTTATTATGATTAGGTATGTTGAAAAAGCTTATATTAAGTAATGGTACTTCACTATGGTTAGTATCATTATGGATTACAGATTTGTGGAGATGGAGAAGGTAATTAGGGAAGTTATGAGTTGCCGTAAATGTGAATTATGGAGAACTCGAAACAACCCTGTTCCAGGTGAGGGAAGCCTAAATGCTGAGGTAATGTTTATCGGTGAAGCTCCAGGATATAACGAGGATGTTCAGGGAAGACCGTTCGTTGGAGCTGCTGGAAAGCTTCTCGATGCATTAATAAGTAGGGTATTAAACCTTGCAAGAGGTGATGTATACATAGCTAACGTATTAAAATGTAGACCGCCGGGGAATAGAGACCCTCTTCCGGAAGAGGTTGAGTTATGTACACCCTACCTGGATAGACAGCTACTTATAGTAAGACCTAGAGTAATAGTTACTTTGGGGAGATACTCAACAATGTACTTAATGCGGAAAGCAGGAATACAGGTAAGGGATATATCCTCTGTTAGAGGTAAACTCTACAAGATTAATGTTTTAGGGTTAAGTGTTAATCTAATACCAACATTTCATCCTGCAGCAGCATTGTACAATCCTAAGCTTAAAGCATTGCTTGAGGAGGATTTTAGAAGGGTGAGGGAAGCTCTTCAAGCAAGAGGAGCAAAACAGCTAGGTATTGAGGATTTTCTCGGTTAACCACCAATATTTAAAATTCTAGGAATAACCATCGGCATTAGAATCATTACAACTATAACTAACGTGATAAGGTACGCTGCTCTTAATGCAATAATGCTTCTCTCCTCAATAGATTTCTTCGAAGCAATCCTTTCAAGAAAAGCCTCAATAGCCTCCTTAACGAGCAGTCCTCCATCAAGAGGAACTATAGGTAAAACATTTGTTAATCCAACCATTAAGTTCAGCCAGAAAACCCAGTAGACAGTATTTAGCAGGGGCCAGAAGGAATCTGGAGGGATAGGTGTACTGTAGAATTCAGGATATGGAGGCTGTATTATTGCTAATCCTATAAATGGCAGTTTTAAAAGATCAAGAAGAGATTCCGGAGGAGAATTAAATGGATTGGATAAAGAATGTATTATGCTAATCCATCTATTAGCAATACCTAAAAACGGCCTATTCCTATCGCTTTCAATCCCCGTATACTTAGATCTCTCGTCAAGCGTTACGTTTAAAGTTATTTCAGCCGTACTGTTATGGATAAGTAGCTTAACAGTATCGTTAGGCTTAAAAATAGACATCAGCTGGAAGAACTCATCCCAGCTCCTTACATAACTACCATCAACAGCCACTATCACCATACCAGGCCTAATACCAGCATTGTATGCTGGTGAATCCTTAAAAACAGTATCTACAGCAACCCCTATGGGAGCAAGCCCAACTGTAGATATTAGTGAGGAAAATATGAGGAGGAAAACCAGCGAGGACAATATATTTACTGCCGGTCCTGAAGCATACACCCTAACTCTACTTAGCCTTGAGGTCTTCCTCAACTCCTCATCATCAGGCTCAACAAAAGCGCCTAGCGGAACGATAAGGAATAGAATACCCATAGACTTAATTCTTACATTACCAATTCTTGAGGCAATCCCATGGCTGAACTCATGAAAGAAAATGGAGGAAACAAGTCCTACAACCCCATACCATAAAGGTATGAAGGGATTAACGCCTGGAATACCTATCAGCATCTGAGGTGTTGGAGCAGCACTTACAGGAATCTTAAAGCTAGCAGCAGCACTAACAACTATAAGCCATAATGCAGCAATAAAAGATAAAATGTAGACAGCTATGGAAATATTCGTAACTATAATCCATGGAATCCTATATCTTGATATCCTATCTATTATCTGATTTCCCCTACTTGTTTTCAACATTATAAACGGACCATAGAAAGATATGTTTTTATGCTTACTGAGAAGATTCTTGTAACTAGCAATACCTACCAGTATAGTATATATAACCACCGCAATCAATACAAGTATTAACGGATCCATTCAGCCATTCACTTAAAAATCTAGGAAAGCATGCTATTAAACTTTATGCCAACAATCTCTACAAACTTGCTTGAAGCTGCGCGTTTAACAACTCATAAATTCTTCTAGAATACTCTTAATTGCAGCTTCGAAGTTGATGGTAGCTAGATAGTAGTTGAATAACCCTTGAAGCCTAGAACTGATCAGTAATATCTATATCCGGAATGGTTGGAATAAGCTCTGAGCTAATTCCAAATCCCGTAAATTCATCTATACAGTAGAGTGGAGCTTTAGCGTTTATTCTTAATTGAGCTTTATGGTTTAATTCTTCGATGATCATATTTTTTATTCCAAATTGGTACGAATTAGGGAGTGATGTTAAAGTTTTCCATTTTAATATTACGGTAAGAATAAATAGAGGTATAGTATTACTATTTCGGGTTAATATGAGCGTTCATGCCTACATATTTGTACATACAGATGCAGGTAGAGCTATTGAAGTTATGCTTGAAGCTAGAAAAATCGATAAGGTTAAGGAGGCGCATGTCATAACTGGGGTTTATGATGTTATTATTAAGGTTGAGGCTGAAAGTATTGAGGATTTAGAAAACATTATCATTAAGAAAATACATGAGATCAAAGGTGTTAGAGGAACAGTAACTTCACTTATAATTCATTAACCATCAGAATAGTGAATGTAGCTTACATTAAATATTTAACTATAAACCAATAATTTTATTCCTTACCGGGAAATATCAACGTTTACCGATTTCAACAGTTTCCAAATAGATACTTTACATAATATTTCTTTAACAATCTTAAATTCCTCAAACCGTTCCGGAACATAATTCTAAGTAAGGTATGAACCTACATCTACTAAATTATCTGTTAAAACCGTTGGCAGCAGCTCTATGTAATTAAGCTATGAGACAGTATTTGTTAATGTCTTACTGAAATAGTTAAGATCAACGTGAAATATAAAAGTATGGAGTAGCTTTTACTGTATGAATAAGCTAATAGCTGAGAGCATTCTTAAAGCTTTAAGAGCGGAGTTTAAAAAGCCTGATGCTGAGGAGTTTACAGTTTTAAAGGCTGCAAAGTCTAAAGATCCATTTCAGCTACTTATAGCTGTGGTCTTAAGTCAAAATACAAGTGATAAGAATAGCTTGAAGGCTTTCAACAATCTTACTGATAAGCTGGTTGATATAACTCCATGGAGAATAGTTGAAACACCTCTGGAGGAGCTTGAGGAAATAATAAAGCCTGCAGGAATTTACAAGAGAAGAGCTGAAGCATTAAAGAATATATCGATTGAGATCATTAAAAAATATGATGGTGATCTTAGCAGAATACTTAAACTCCCACCTGAGGATGCTAGAAGAAAACTTATGGAGCTACCCCAAGTAGGAGCTAAAACAGCAGATGTATTAATACTATTTTTAAAAGGTGGATATACGATACCTATAGATACACATATAGAAAGAGTATCAAAGAGGATTGGCTATGTTAACAGTAAAGCAAGCTATGAGGAAATTAGAGGAAAACTTATGGATTTATTTAAACCGGAGGATTATCTTGAAGTACATCTCCTACACATACTTCTAGGTAGAAAATATTGTAAATCAAAAAATCCGAAATGTAAAGCATGCCCTATAGTAGAGTATTGCAAATATGAGTTTAAGGTGTTTTAATGGGTTTACCATACGTTAAGGGTAGAGCATTTGAACACTATGTTAAACGTAAGCTTGAGGCTAAAGAATGGATTGTTATATGTAGTAGGGGGAGTAGAGGAGTATTTGACTTACTAGCTGTTAAGCATGGAGAAGTAATACTAATACAGTGTATGTGGAGGAAAACCATTAAGAAAAAGGAGGAGCTGCTTGTTAAAGCACTAAGGGCTGGGGGAATACCGGTATTGGCAACACGTATTAATGGTAGAGTTAGACTTATTGATATTAGAAATGGGGAGCAGATTAAAATCTAGTAGTAAACTCTTAAACATTAGGGCAGGCTGAACAGTGACAACTTAAGAAGCTGGATGCAATATGTTAGGTTGCCAGGTTCAGGCAGCCAACAGCAATGCCTATATGGCTTCACGGAAGCCACATTAAAGATTCAAGTTTAAGTTATTCTTTAAACGTACTAGCTAGTGGAATTATAAGTAATGCTAGAAAACCAATTACAACATATGATAGTTCAGGGTTAAGAGTATCTGCTACTACACCGTTTAGTATAGGGCCTGCTGTAAAGCCAAAGCCGAAAACCGCTTCGTAAAGCCCAACTCCAAAGCCAAGATTCCTTACAGGCAGCCTATTTGAAATCATGTTAAGAGTTAGTGGAAAGAAGGATCCTAGGGAGAATCCAAGCAGGAATAATGAAATAATAAATGTAGAAGTTTCATGAAATAAACCTATAAGCATCATCGATCCAAACATGATTATCGACATAGCGGATAAAAGTTTAGATGAGCCGAATCCAGTAATATATGGTATAAGATAGTAGGAAATTATTCTAGCCAGCCCGAAAACGGTAAATAGTACACCTACTTGAAACTCGCTTAATCCATGTAGGTTAGCATATCCGGGGAAAATATATACAACAGATGCATAAACCATACTGTACGGAATAATTGAACAGTAAATTTTAGTAAGGCTGAGATTAAAGCTGAATCCACCACTACAGGAGGCCCTTACAGATCTATATCCTCTACTAACCATAAAAACGAAAATCATAGATAATAAAATTATTAAGCATGAAAGCATAAATAAATCCTTAAGATTTAGAAACTGGGTTAAAACACCACCTATAAATGGACCTATAAGGAAAGCTGAAGACCATGAAATATTATACTGACTATATGCTTTAATTCTCTCCCTAGAATCATTAACTTCAGAGAGAATAGCTTCAGCAATAGGCCAGAATAGGGATATACCAATACCCCCAAGTAGCTGTGCAACATATATGTGTGTTAACGTATTTGAAAACGATAAAGCAAGCATTGATAATGAATTTACAACTGTACCGATGCAGTATATGAAGATTTTATTAAACCTATCTGAGAAATAACCTGCAATTACAGGTATTATCATATATGGTAGTGAGCGGATAAGACCTAAAAGCCCAAGGTCAAAGTAGGATGCACCAAAATACTGAGCGTAAATCGGTATCATATATGTACTAACTGCAAGACCTAACGAAGCCACAAATACTGAAGTGTTTAAGTAACGAATCCAATGCATAACATCAATAATTAAGCTGAAGACCTATTGTTAAACTTTACTATCAGTCTTGTAAACTTAAGCTCTACTGAAAGACGATCAGCAATACTTAAGCTTACAGAGCCATGTTGAAGCTCTATAAACTTATTTTAGGCTCTATTTTAATTAACTGTTGATTTCAAATTAGGCCTTACATGTGGCTTAATTCATTTCCCAGCCTTGCATCACATAGGCTAATACCGTCCATCCCCTTATAGATATTCCATAACCTTACAGCAGTAATCCCCTAACAGTTAAACATACTCCTACAATTCTAAACATCAACAAATAGAAATAAGCTAAATGAACTATCTAAGTTTACGGAGCCTAATTTGCTCGTAAACTTAAGTATGTTAATAACCTCATCACGGCACCGTTCTCCAAAATTCTAGCATAATTTATCATAGATTATAAGCATTACCACTACTTTAAAGCATAATTATCACATCCATTTAAACCAGACTAAACATCTTTTAATAATAACTTAGACATGTTTAAAGTAGTATTATCTTTAATTAAATTTACCACCACATTTACGGGATATAGTAAGAATTTCAATAGATTAATCTCTTAATCTAGGTAGTGCATGAGGCTTTGGGGAGGATGTAAAGCTAAGGTTTGTAGAGATGCTTGATCGGTAGGTTTATAATCCCTATAGGCTAGTAGTTAGTGGTGTTATGATTATGGATGGAGAGTTCTATGTTGGTGAGGCTCTTATAGGTATTGGTGACGAAGTAGCACACATAGATTTAATTATTGGACATAAAAATGGACCTGCAGGCATAGCTTTTACAAATGCTTTAGCAAATATTTCAGCCGGACATACACCACTACTAGCTGTTATTAGACCTAACCTAGCTGTTAAGCCAAGCACTATAGTAATTCCAAAGGTAACTATTAAAAGTCTTGAAGATGCCAATAAGGTTTTCGGTCCAGCACAGACAGCAGTTGCGAAGGCTGTTGCTGATGCTGTCGAGGAGGGAATTATACCCATAGATAAATGTGAAGACTGGGTTATTATAGCATCCGTGTTTGTGCATCCTAAAGCTAAAGACTATAGGAAGATATATCAATACAACTATGGAGCTACAAAACTTGCTATTAGAAGAGCGCTTCAAGGATATCCTAATGCATTAAAGGTTCTTAGAGAAAAGGATAGAGCCATACATCCAATAATGGGCTTTAAGATTTCGAAGCTATGGAATCCGCCATATCTCCAAGTAGCATTAGATGTTGATTCGCTAGAACAGGTTGAAAAAATCGTTAAAGAGCTTCCAGTAAGAGAGAGGCTTATATATGAGGCTGGAACACCGCTAATTAAGGCTTACGGAGTATATAGTGTTGTCGATAAAATAAGGGAATGTAGAAGAGACGCATTTATAATAGCTGACCTAAAAACAATGGATGTTGGAAGAATGGAGGTTAAGGAGGCGGCTGACGCTACAGCTAATGCTGTATGTATTTTAGGAGTAGCTTCAAAAGCAACTATTGAAAGAGCAATACAGGAGGCGAAGAAGCAGGGGATATATGCTATTCTCGACATGATGGAGGTTAAAGACATAAAAGCTAGGCTTGAAACATTATCAGTAAAGCCTGATGTTGTTGTTCTACATAGAAGTGTTGATGTTGAAAGGGAAATAGCTGAAAGAGGATTAAAACCTGAGATGGAATGGGGTGATATTAAAGGGATTAAGGAGAGATTTAAATGTAGGGTTGCTGTTGCAGGAGGTATAACACCTGAAACAGCTGTAAAAGCACTTGAAGAAGGTGCAGACATAATAATTGTTGGGAGATACATAGTGAGAAGCCGTGACCCAAGAAGAGCAGCAGAACAATTCCTCGACCAAATGCCTCCAGATGCAGATACGATGAGGCTAATTCTCGATGAGGATGAAGTAGTTGGAGAATAGTTAAAGTATTGATATTATCTTTACATAATGTATTGGGGAATCGCGTAACCCATAAGTTAATATTACCATATCCCCTCTTGAAACATAGCCTAGCTCACCCAATTTCTTCAACGCAACCTCCAATCCATCCTCATAATCTCCAGCCTCAACATACAATGGCTTAACATTATGTAATATGCTAAGCTGTCTTACAACCTTAAGGCTTGAAGATGCTGCATAGATATCAGCTTTAGATTTAAACCTAGCCATTCTGAAGGCAGTTAAACCTGTCCTAGTATATATTAGTATTCTAGCACCTATATCCTCAGCAAGCCTAACAACACCTAAGGCAAACCTATCCTTAACGCTTGCTAGGTTTAAATCTCCCCTATTGATGATTTGGAAATCAGCCTCAGACCTTTCAGATATTCTTCTAAGCCACTTTACAGCCTCAACCGGATACTTCCCTACAGCAGTTTCCCCAGTTAGTAGTAGAGCATCAGCTCCTTCAAGAACAGCATTATATATGTCCACAGCCTCAGCTCTAGTTGGTATAGGATTCTCAATCATCGATTCAAGAAGCTGAGTTGCAACCATCACCGGCTTACCGTAATAGATGCTCTTACCAACTATTAGCTTCTGTATACTTGGAACATCTTCAAGATTGAAGTGAAGTCCAAGATCACCTCTAGCTACAAGAACATAATCGCATTCATTAATGATTCCATCAATATTTAATATAGCCATCCTTGTCTCAATCTTAGCAATAATTTTAACATCTAGCGAGTTAAGCTTACCAAGAATCTCCCTAATACACTTAATATCCTCCTGGGACTTAACATAGCTTACAGCAACGTAGTCTAAACCCTTACTAACCGCAAATCTTAGTGAGCTATAGTCCTTTTCGGTAATTGATGGGAAACTATAATCCTTACCTTTAACTACAAGAACCTTACCCTTCTTCAAGAAACCTCCTGTTAAAGCTTTAGCTTTAGCAAAGTATTTATCAACTTCTTCAATCTTTAACTGAAGCCTCCCATCATCTGTTAATACTATATCTCCAGGCTGAATAACATCAAAAAACTCACGGTTTGGAACAGGTACTCCATCACTACAGCTACTACAATACTTAAAGCATACATCATCATTCCTTAAAACCTGCAATGTATTCATCAACCCTATCCTAACACTAGGACCTTGAAGATCTCCAATAATTGCAAAACGCTTTCTAACCCTATCTTCAAGGCTTCTAACAGCATCAACATACGAACTCCACTCATCTTCAGAACCATGTGAAAAGTTGATTCTGAAACCATCAACATAAAGGGAAACATTACCTAAAACCTTAATGTCGCTAGTGGCTGGACCTAAAGTTGCAATACATTTAACCCTACCCATACAGTACCAGGCTAAAACACTTATTTAAGTTTAAGCTGAGCTTAAGCTCTATAAGCCTACCGCAGTTGATTGGAAGTAATAGCTACATTAGCTAGCTATACCTTAGCTTCCTCCCTAGCCTTCTGTACTGAAAGAATATCTGAAGGCTTTAAAACAGATATTCCAGCAGTATTGCCAATAATCTCTATTTGAACTATTTTATCAGGGTTTTTAAGATCAACTTTACGATCAACAGCTTCAGCAACATATCTTATTAAGCTCATAGTATCAACATCACTTATCCTCTTATTAACAGTTATTCTAAACGCCTCATCCTTATCTATTTTTGAGATGAGTTTTGAAACAGCTTCCCTAATCCTATCCTGATCGGCTTCAACACATACATCTATAGGTACAATCTTAAGAATGTAGCGTAGCTCCCATGGTCTTTCATTAAGAACCTTCCTAAACCTTTCAACAACAAGAAAAGGATCCAAGCTAGTTTTTACTATAACTAGTCCTGGAGGCCCTGCAGGTCTTATTTCAGCATTTTCATCACCAAACTCCCTAAGAAAAGCCCAAAGCTCACTACAACACTCATCCTCCCGCCTACGAATAGTAGAAACCAGTAAATTAAATACTTTCATAGTATAGTTTAGGCAAAGCTTTTAATAAGCTTTATCTAGATTAATATGAAGCTATAGACTTAAGCCTACCTGAAGACAGTCAACAATGCCTAAGTCCACAGAATCAAGATACCATACTGACTTAGAAGCTACCCATAACTAAAGTTAGGAGCTTCAACTGGTTAGTAATCTATAGAGAATATTTAGAAGCTACAGGTATAGATGGATGGTAGGATTTAATACTTGAAGTTGAAATAAAGTAGGAGAATTGTTGAAAACATCAGGTAAATAGAAAAATACTTAGACCAATATATTCTCAACCCTACAATGAAGGAATATAGGAATCATTAAGCCTAATAGTATAACTTATCTTGATATTTCATCAACCCTATCAACATACCCCACATATATACGTTTAGCAAGACCTACAAATACACCACATTCAACTACACCAGCTATAGAATCTATCTTATACTCCAACTCTTCAGGATTCTCTATTACACCGAAGTAGGCATCTATTATAAAGTTTCCATTATCAGTTACTAATGGACCATCCTTATACTCCCCTCCACCTCTCAGAGATGGTTTACCGTTTATTTCCCTAATCTTCTCCATAACATAACGCCAAGCATATGGAAGAACTTCAACAGGTACAGGCTTCTTCTCACCAATTCTGCTTGAAAGCTTAGTATAATCAACTATTACGATATATTCTTTAGCCATAGATGCTACCACCTTCTCCCTCGTTAAGGCTGCACCACCACCCTTTATTAGAGCCATTCTACCATCAACCTCATCAGCCCCATCAACAGCTAAATCTATACAGCTAAACGATTCAAGAGGTAATACGTTTAAGCCAAGATTTAAAGCTAAATGTTCAGATTGATAAGAGGTAGCTACACATCTAATGTTTAAACCACTACTCCTAACCATTTCTGCTAGGAGCTTAATAAATATCGCTACTGTCGATCCTGTACCGAGACCTAAAACAATACCATCCCTAACATGGCTTAAAGCTTTTTGAGCAGCTTGAAACTTACAAATATCCAATATATTCATATTTATGCTTAAACATACAAATATATATTTTTACAATTTAGAGAAGCTAAGTTAAGGAGTATGGGGAGCCGTGTTTCTTAACGTTTTCAACGGTTTGTTTAATATGTTCGGGTATTAGATTTATGCGGTATAGGTTTTCTCTAAGCTTAAGAACCATTTTTGGGGTGTCTATGTTCATTGGGCATTTGGCTTTACATCTTCCGCATAGGGTGCATGTAAATGCTATTAGGGATGCATAGCTAGGCTCCTTATCTATGAATGCTGTCCATATTGCTCCAATACCTCCGAAGTATGTGTATCCGAAGTTTCCTGCTACGATCTGGTATATTGGGCATTCGTAGAGGCATGCTCCACATCTTATGCAGTATAGTGCTTGACGGAATAGTGGGTCTTTGGCTGCTTCGCTTCTACCATTATCTAGGAGTATGATGTGAACCTCTCTCGGTCCATGTATGCCTAGAACCTGTGTTTTCTCAATATCTCCTGTTTTGCTTGGACCTGAGATTATTGATACGAAGCTTGGCATATAGTAGCCTGCATACCTACTTACAACCTCAACAAGTATTGTAGCATCTGTAAGTGTTGGGAGGATTTTCTCCAATCCGGCAATAACAACATATTTTGGTGGGGCGTTGGAAACATATCTTGCATTCCCCTCATTCTCTATGAGAACTACGGAGCCTGTATCTGCGGTAATAGCGTTAGCACCGCTAACCCCAATATCCGCCTTGAAGAACTTATCTCTTAAAAAGCTTCTAGCAAACATGGCTAGCCTAGGTATGTCCGGCGGTAGGTTTTCACCAGATACCTTTGAGAATAGCTCAGCAACCTTCTCCTTAGGGACATGGATTGCCGGACTTAAAATATGCATTGGCTTCGATTCTAGAAGCTGTATTATTAGTTCTCCGAGATCGGTTTCATAAACTGTGTTTCCTTTAAGTTTAAGATGATTGTTTAGGTTAAGCTCTTCGGATGTTATTGACTTCGACTTCACAACTATCTTACCTGAGCCAACAACATCATCTATAATCTTCAATGCATCATCAGCATTTCTAGCATAGTAGGCATAGCTATTGTTTAGCTCTATGGACTCCATGGTTTGTTTAACGTAGCTGTCGAGATTTGATAGGACATTCTCCTTAACCTCTATAAGCTTTAAACGTTTATATTCAACATCGCTATAGCGTTTAAGAGCCTTATCCCTACTAGCCCTGAAGGAGTCAACAGCTCTTCTCAGAGCAGTTCTAATAAATACGTTATCCATAGCCTCGTAAAGCCTTAACCTATAGTTTTGGAATAAATCATCAACCATTACAATACACCTAAAGCCATACCTAATACATGGACGATATCGTATACCCTAATTTTCAAGTTGTAGATTGAGGATGCATCCTTAAAGTTGAGATAGCAGAATGGACATGATGAAACTATGGTATCAACATCTTGGGGAAGCTCTCTCAAAATCTTCTCGTAGGCAACCTCAACAGCTAAGCTTGGGAAAACAGCTTTAACCAATCCTCCACCACCACAGCATGTTGAGGACTCTTTATTAAGCCTGAACTCGGAAAGACTTAATCCAGGTATTCTCCTTAATAATTCTCTAGGCTCCTCAAAAACTCCGCAGCGTATAAGCTCGCATGGATCATGATAGATAGCCCTTAAATTAACGCTACGTGGAAAACTGCTAATTCCTAAATCTAGGATAAACTGTGATAAGTGCTTAACCATATATCCACTATAATACTCTTTAAAAACCCTGAAGCATCCAGCACAGCTAGTAATTATTACCGATACATTCTTGAAGTGGTCAGTATTGCTTTTAACAACCTCCTTAAAGCCATCAACATCCCCTGAGAGAAGTAGAGGCATACCGCAGCATCTACCACCTAAATCAATCCACTCAATACCTAAACATTCCAAAACCTTAACTAAGGGCTTCTTCAAATCATCACTATACTTCTCCAACGTACATCCAGGAAATACAGCAAACATTTCCAAATCCCATCTACTTTAACAAACACATTTATAAATACTACCATAGAAAGTAAGTAAAAAATTCAAAATTCAACATGAATAAACGTATAAATTATATTTTGAAGATTTCAGGAACATGAAGCTACAATACAGCTCTAAGTCTATATTCAACATATTTCTTAACCGCTAATAGGGATTTAGCAGCATCTTCAGGCATGAAGTATACAGGTATTTTAGCTTCTCCAAGCCTTTTAAAAGCCTCCTCAACATCACACCTCATAAAGCTCCAAACGATAATGAACGGCTTCCAAACCTCATTCTTTAAACTTATCATTAAATCTGTAAATTCTCTAACTCTAAAAAGCCCTGGAGCACCTATAATAACAGCATCTATACCATCATCCTCCATAACTATTTTTACACATTCACTGTAAAGATTAATATCTTCAACGACTGCAAGCGTCATATCCACAGGGTTTGAAACACTAGCAAACCATGGTAAAGCCTCCCTCAACCTTCTTCTCGTCTCCACACATAGCTCAGGTATCTTAAAGCCTACAGATTCGCAAGCATCAACAATACTTACACCAATACCTCCAGGACCTGTAACCACACCAATATTAAAGCCTTTAAACTCAGGAATTGTTAGTAGGGCTATTATGTAGTCTACAAGCTCTCTTAAACTATAAGCTCTTACAGCACCTATCTGCTTGAATACAGCACCATATATCTCATCGGAGCCAGCGAGAGCACCGGTATGTGAGTAGACAGCTTTTCTACCTGACTCATGTATTCCAGCCTTCCATAAAACCAGCGGCTTTAAGGGCGAAATCCTCCTAGCAGCATCAATAAATCTTCTCGGACTTCTTATCTGCTCAATATATCCCCCAATAACTCGTGTTGTATCATCATATCCAAGATACTCAAGAAAATCCACAAAATTTAAATCACACTCATTACCTGAGCTTACAAGCTTTGATAATCCATAACCCCTACTGGAGAGTAGGGATGCGAAAGCAATTCCAAGCCCTCCACTTTGAGATATAAATGATACCTCACCCCTAATTCTCGGTAGATTTGGATCGTAGGATACTCCAGAGTATGAGCAGTAAACACCCATGCAGTTTGGACCTATAATTCTAGTACTGGATCCATTAATAGCTTTAACAAGCTCAGCTTCTAAAGCAGCTCCCTCCCCACCAGCTTCACTGAAGCCAGCAGTTACAACAACGATTCCCTTAACCCTCTTTAAAACACAGGCCTTAACAGAATCCAGAACCATACGTGTAGGTATTGTAATGATGGCTAAATCAACGCTTCCAGGTATACTTAAAACATCCGGATAACATTTAAACCCTAATATTTCACTATAGTTTGGATTAACAGGATATATTTTTCCATGAAAGTTGGAGTCTATTAAGGCTTTTAAAGCAATGTTTCCAGGTCTACCTGGATTTGGGGAAGCTCCAATAACAGCAATGCTCTCCGGATAAAATATCGGGTTAAGACTCATATCAATGTATCAGCATCTAGGGGAGTTAATAAATTTTAATAATTCTACTAGGGAGCTGGCAACTTAACATATCTAACATCCTAAGCTGTCATGCTCCCTACTAGCTATCTTACTCTTAAATGTCAGCTCTGTAGAATTTAGCTTCCAGCAGACCTTCACATTCCCTTTAAGCTCTTAACCTAACCGTTAAGGCTCCTAATGGCCTCCATAAGTTTTGAACTATACTTTGATACTGTGCAGTAGCTAAACCGTGTTTCCTACATTGCCATCATATCTTCATGCCCACTATGAATTTCAACAATTCTCCCAGACGAAGTGAAGATACCATCAAGCCCAACCAATATACAATACCTTCTTCCCATATCTTAATCAATAAAATCCGGCATCCACACAAATACTTCCATCAGGAAATGGAAGGCTTAAAGAGTTAAACTATGAGAATAGATTTATGACTTCTACATATTATAAGCTTAAAACATTTGAAGAGGCTCTTGAGTGAAGAAATATATAGGTCATAACGGTTAGGATAAAAGACTCCACTGCAAACTTAACAGCTTTAGCAATCTAATAAGATTTAGTTATTGGTATACTTGCTAAATGAAGGCGGCTTCCATATCTAATACTTTATATAACTGTTCCTCTAGCTGGCTGTTAAGATCTAGGGTTTCACCACTAACCCTTTTCACTACTCTAATATTTGGATTTTCTATTAGTTCACCTATTATTGACGACTCAATACCTTCATCCATTAAGCTCTTAACAATGGATTCAGCATAGCTTCTTTTCACAGCTATTAGGAGGGCTCCAGACCCTATAAGCATAAGTGGATCTATTTTAAGAGCTCTACATATCTCAGCTGTTTCACGCTTCACTATTATTCTATCCTCGTAAACCACAACTCCAAGATTAGATGCTAGGGCCATTTCCTGAATACATGTAGCAACCCCGCCTTCAGTAACATCATGCATTGCTGTAACCCAACCGGATTCTACAGCTTTTAAAGCCTCCTTAACAACGCTTATGTAGTTAAGGAATTTCTTTCCGTTCTCAATAATATCCGGATCAACAAGAGACTTTAACCTATGTTCAAGCTCGTATGACAGTATGGCTGTTCCCTCAATTCCACACCCCTTCGTTAAGATAAGCTTATCCCCAGGTCTACCATTACCAGTTTTAACAAAGTTTTTCCTTAATCCCTCACCAATAACGGAACATATTATTATCGGCCTTGAAAGCCCTAACGTAACCTCAGTATGTCCACCAACTACTGTTAATCCAATATGCTTACATGCACGATCAATATCCCTCATTATGTCCTCAAGATCGCTGATTAAACATCCTTCAGGTAGTAGTAACGTTAGTGAAAGCCAGCGTGGGCTAATACCTCTAGAAGCTACATCGTTAGCAGCTATATTAACAGCAAGCCATCCAATATGTTTAACAGCACCAGTTATAGGGTCACTATGTACTGCAAGAACACGGTCGCCAAGATCAATTATAGCTGCATCCTCACCGATAGATGGACCAACAAGAACCCTACAGTCTTTAACTCCAAGATACTTATAAACAATATCCTTTACAATGCTTAGCGGCGGCTTACCAATATTTAACCTCAAGTAAACACCATTAACCTACTTTTAAAGCTCTTATTAAAGGTTTTGAAAGTATTACAGCTATAGATAATCCAACTATTACCTGAGCTATGTTAAACGGAACCTCCGCAATGGAGACCCAGCCATAACCTAAAATGTAGAATTCATATAGGAAGTATCCTAAAACCATTAATGAGCCTCCAGATAAACAGCTGAAAACTATAATCCACGTTAGGGGTTCAACGTTAAACCCAACATATAGAAGAACTAGGAATATAGCTACTGAAAGTGTAATCCATGCATACCATGGAAAGCTTAAGCTTAATGTTGAAAGTGGTTGAATAGCTCCAAAACCTAAACTGTTAAAGCTAACCTCCAATAAATCGCCGTAGTAAATTAAGCTTGCTACAAGAAACATTACTGATGGAATAATTGAAAACATAAACACAGCAGCTCTATGGGAAAACTTACTTAGCGATTTAAGCTTCATATAAATTAATCCAACAGTAAAGCCTTCAACAGATTTGATTATAAAGGTTCCTGGAGCAAAGTAGTAGTATCCTGAAACAACATCAGCTAAGGATGAGCCTAAACCACCAGCAAACCCGCCTAAATATGGTCCAAGAAGAATAGCTGATAGATAAACCATAGCCTCACCAATATTGAAATAACCCTTAGTTGCTGGAATATATATTTGAATAGTTAAAGTTAAAACCATAGTTAAAGCAGCAAATACAGCTACCAAAGATATTTTTAATGCTTTTCTCAAATTAAACCCCAACCTGTATACAAGTACAGACTTAAATATTTTATTAACAATTCCAAAGCTGGCAACTCAGGATAAATGCTTACACATGTTAAGCTGCCAAGTCTTAATTTCAGTAAACATTAAGATATTGCTTGAAATTGTGAGGAAATTAGAGAAATGATCTAAACTCAATAAATAGATGGAACCCTCTTAATCTGGGGTAGTGGGGCCGCGGGGATTTGAACCCCGGACCATGCGGGCCCTAGCCGCCTTAAGCTCAAGCCGCACATTCTAAACCAAGCTGAACTACGGCTTAGTGTACGGTTAACCATATCCCACCCCTCCAGCCCCTAAAGTTAATTAAAAATAGATTTATATATTTTATTCCAAATAGTGTGGAGACACATCAAACCTAGATGCCGATAGTATTTATATTGGATTTATCTATCATGTCTCCTATCCAGCAGCTCTATATTACTAATTCTTCCACACAGTTTAGGAAGTTGTTTCTAAGCATATGACTTAATCAATGAGGGACTTAGAGCAGGATTCAACTTTGTTGAGATTAATCTATGATGTAAAATCGTAGAAGCTTAAAATATGGAAAATTATTAGTGGAGGGTTAAGAAAGCTTCTCACACATCATTAAATACCTTACAACTCATATAACCTCAGCTGACAGCTTTAATCTTAACTCTGAATGAACTCATCTCAAAACTATTTAAGCTCTTCTTTCTTGTTTTTGTTTCTTTATGGGGTTTTAGAGGAGGCTTAAAGATACGTGTAGCTTTAGTAACAATAGCATCAATAATCATACACCTAAGATACAGAATTTTGAGATGAGTTAAATAATAGGTATTAGTTTTCAAGAATCTTTATTAGGGAAACATTACTATCTACAATTACTCCATAACCTACTGGTGTTTTAACTATTGGTAGAGTTCTCCACCCACCACAATTAGCGATTCTATTTCTGTAATCTATCATTGGTGTATGTGTATGACCACATATAAGCCAAACACTATCTTCAACTCCAGCTTGCTTCCTCCACATATATTCCAAAATTGGTTTCTTAACGATGTAGGATATAATAAATGATAGTGTTCCAATTCTTGAAAAGCCATCTCCATGATAAGCTACGATAGCTAAATCATCTATTTTAAATTTCGCTATATGTCCAGTAATGTATACCTTAACACCAACATTTTCAAACTTAAATTCTTCAGTATGTATTTTAGGATCATGTACTGGAGATCCTAAAACATAGTATACATCTACATCAGATATGTTTAGTATACTAATAGCTTTAAATATAAGTTCATCATAGCTTACATACTTATAAGCATTGGGAGAATCAAATAGATCACCGACTATAACTATGTTTGAAATATTGTTTTCCCTAACAAATTCACCAATTCTACTATAGACCTTAACCTCAACATTCCTTGATAAATGTAGATCCGATATAAATAGTGAAGTCCCTAATAAACTATATGACTTTACATCTATGTATGGGTTTAAGCTAGGAATTAATGGATAAAGTATACATGGAGTATTTATAAGTAGAAGTAGTATAGCGGCTGCGAAAGCTACCGCTAAATACATAGCTGCATCACAGATTAGCATAGCTACCCCAGACATCCACCTCCAAATAGCCTGCTGAACTTAAGGTTTTCGATAAATCTAGAGCTATACACTATTGCGAAGTGTAATGAATCCTGCAGTTTAACGATTAATACATGTTAGCGTTTCCGGTAAGTTTTGGAACATGCTTACAGGTGGTTTAGAGCGTAATGGTTGGATGATTGTTTATACGATCCTAAAACCTTGACATACGTTGTTTTTTGGGAAAGCTCCTTCAAAGCATCCTTTACAGCATCGTCCTCCACACCTCCTTCAAAGTCTAGGTAAAAGTAGTATTCCCAAGGTCTTCCAATAACAGGTCTTGACTCGATCTTGGTTAAGTTAATTCCTCTACTAGCAAATACTTCAAGAGCTTTATATAGAGAGCCGGGTACATGTTTAACTGTAAATACAATTGATGTTTTAACCCTACCTACAGGCTTAACAAACTTTTTAGATACTATTAAAAATCTTGTATAATTGTTTTTGTTATCCTCAATTCCCTCTATGAGAACTTTCAATCCATAGATTTCAGCAGCTTTCCTACTTGCAATTGCAGCAGCATATCTAATTCTTCTTCTACTAAGCATCTTAACACTTCCAGCAGTATCGTATGTTGGATAGGGGGTTAGCCTCCATTTCCTAATAAAGCTTCTACATTGCCCAAGAGCTTGTGGATGGGAGTAGACCCTTCTAATATCTCTAAGCTCATAGTCATGATATGATATTAGGCAATGCGAAATCCTAATTGTAACCTCACCAACAATTTTAAGGTTTGACTCCCTCATTAAATCATAAGATCTCGCAACACTACCCTCAATCGAGTTTTCAACAGGAATAATTCCATAATCTACATGAGAGTCTTCAACAATTTTAAATACATCCTCAAGATCTCTACAAGGTATAAATTTAACATCACAGTTAAAGAATTCCTCAGCAGCAATTTCACTGTATGCTCCACGCTCACCTTGGAAAGCTACAGAAATTGGCTCATTAAGCCACCAGGACAATACTTAATGCTCTAATTAATAAGTATTGTGGCTAAAACCTCCTAGCTACCTAGGAGTTTTAATCTAAATCCTAATTCTAAGCTTACCAACATTGGAGTTACGTTTAACTGTCTAGAGCTAATCCAGCTTCCAACAAACTCTTACAGTATATATTGTGGAGATACTGAAACTCCATAATGTAGAAGCTGTTCACTACATTTAGGGCATAGCATAGCCTTCTTAAAATCGGTATCGTATATGCTGTTGCTGAACCTCATTACGCATCTTGGATTACTGCAGTGTTGAAGATATAGTAGATGACCTACTTCATGTAGAACCTCCTTCTTAACCCTCTCAATAAAAACTTCAAAGCTATCGGTTAAACTATAGAAGCTCTGCCTTAGCCTTACAAGATAGACAATACATATTCTGTAGGTAGGTGTAGCTTCACCGAAAATAAAGTTTAAACCATTAACGTAAGCATCAACATCAGCAAGACCTACAACAAACTCATCTTTAAAATCAATTTCACTCCTTAACCACTTAATAACACCATCACTATTGTACTGTTTCCTTCTAGCATTATAAAGCCTGCTTGGTATTGACATATTTCTAGCACTAACCTCAACGTTTGCTTTAAAAACATCACTTAAAAAATCCTTAACAGCCTTTACAATATTCTCCCCAATAACACCTAGTGGCTGAACAAGTATTTTCAACATTACAGCTTCACTTGGTGAGTTTAAGGATGATGTTGTATAGGTCTTTAGGCTTTTTGGAGTATAATCTTAGCTTTGTTGCTCCTATAGGGTTTGAAGCAATACTTGTTACAATATCTACAAACTTCCTTTTCTCATCATAAACTATGTTTTTAACCTCAATAGGGGCTGGAAGAGCGGTTATATCGTTAACAACTATACCTCTATCAGTAATCTTATATCGCTTAGCAATCATGAATGCAGCATATCCCCTCTTAGAGGCCGATACTTTACTTATTATTGAATTTATTATCGATATTGAGAATAGTAAGGCGTAAAGTGTAAGCCAACCAATAAATTTTCCAAAATGCTCATCACCGTAGCCAAGCTCTAAAAACCTTCTAGCAACAATAGATTGAAAACCGAAGCTATTTAGTATATAGAATATGATTATCATTAGAAGTGGAAGTGTAAATGTTGCAAGCATTGTTAGTCCTTGAGCCTTCAAATCAGTATTTAGAAGGGGATCCTTAGACATTAGAGGCTTCACATCATCGTCATCAGCCTTAACAATAATCTTCCCGCTTAAAATATCCTTAATACTTACTGAGGCTTTTCTAAAGCCACGTCCACTAATAATAGCCATTATGGCCATGATAAATATGAAGTAGCCTAAAAATATGTAGCCTGTATATTCCGGTGGAGTATATGAGGATATGTATGCAAATACAAACATAGCTATAATGCTTAATAAATAGTTGGTCCAGAGCCTCATAAAACCATAGTATCGCTAAGATATTTAAATATTTTGTAATGTTGTAGAATCATGGTAAGGATAGCTTCAGCAACTCACCTACATCCCTTACCATAATCCTATCTTCTAGACCTAGAGCCTTCACAGCATCTGTAAGCATAATAATACAGAATGGACATGCTGTAGCGATGATGTCTACATTAAGATTTAAAGCCTCCTTAACCCTATTAACCGATGGCCTCTTATCGTATGAAGCCTCCTCAGTCCAAACTCTACCACCACCTCCACCACAGCAGAAGCTATTCTCCCTATTTCTATTCATTTCAACAAGCTTAACTCCAGGTATGGATTGAAGTATTTCTCTAGGCTCTTCAAATACTTTGTTTCTCTTACCTAGGAAGCATGGATCATGATAGGCTACCCTAGCATTAATCTCTCTTGAAGGCTTAATTAAGCCATTCCTTAAAGCCTCAGCAAATACTTGAGTATAATGTTTAACATTAATAGTTAAGCTGCTATATGGCTTTTCATTCTTAAACACGTTGAAGCAGTGCGGCGAGTTTGTTATTATGTTTTTAACATTATGGTTGCGGAATGCTTGAATGTTGTGTTCAGCGAGAAATTCAAATAATCCCTTCTCACCAAGCCTTAACATATGGTCGCCGCAGCACCATTCATCAACTCCAAGAATACCGTAGCTTAAACCTATTGAATTCAGAATATAGGCTGTTGATCTAGCTATTTCCTGACATCTAACATCATATGCTGGACCACAACATACAAAGTATAGGTTTTCACAATGTTCATTAGGATTCAGCAGTTTAACATTTAAATCCCTAATCCAGTCAGCCCTCTTCTCTGAGGGCATACCCCATGGGTTATATGTTAGAAATGTATTTGATAAGACATCCCTAACAGTTTTAGGGACAAATCCTCCCTCAACAATAATGCTTCTCAACTCAGTAATTGAGTTTGAAGAATCTATTTCTTTGGGACAGTGTAGAGTGCATGAGTGGCAGGAGGTACATAGCCATATATTATCCTCAGATATCTTAACCCTCTCCTTAACACCCTCATCTCTCGTGTCTATGTTAAACCTATACATTGTGGATAGAGCTGTTGGACCTAGGAATTTATCATCAATAGATGCCGGACAGGCAGCATAGCATACTGCACATTTAATACATAAGGTATAGTTCCAATACTTCCAGTGATCCTCAGGCTTCTGAAGTATTTCATGCTGTGGATATGTGGACCTGATAAGGTATGGCTTAATATATCTATACTTATTAAAGAATGGGGAGACATCAACCACAAGATCCTTAATTGTAGACATGTTTGGAAGAGGCTCAATAAGGATGGAGTCAGCGTTTAGGTGTAGTATTTGGGTATAGCATGCAAGCATGGGTTTTCCATTTACAAGTACACCACAGCTTCCACATATACCCATACGGCATGAATATCTGAAATTAAGGGAGCCGTCAACATTATCCTTAATGTATAGTAAGGCATCGAGAACAGTCATGCCCCTATGTACTGGAACAGTATATGTTGAAATAAACTCTTTACCGGATTCAGGATCATATCTTTTAATTTTTACCTCAATGTTTTTAATAAACTCAGCCATAAAACCACCTAGTACATACGTACTTGCGGAGGCCACTTAGTAATAGTTACAGGAATATATTCTAGGCGTGGACCATCAACAGTATAGTAGGCTAACGTATGTACAAGCCAGTTCTTATCATCCCTATTCGGATAGTCGATTCTTGAATGGGCACCGCGGGACTCCCTCCTATTTAGGGCAGATAGTAAAGTTACCTCTGCAAGATCAAGCATAAAGTCAAGCTCTAACGCAGCTATAAAACCTGTGTTAAAGATTCTGCCTCTATCCTCAACCCTAATATTCTTAAATCTCTCCTTCAAATCCCTAATCTTCCTAAGCCCCTCCAGAAGCTTATCGCCATGCCTGAAAATCCATGCGCAATCATCCATTATATACCTCATCTCATTCCTAATCTCCGGAATTCTCTCACCGCCCTCATGTTTAAGAACATTATCATAAACCCTCTTCTCCTCCTTCAATAGTAGGTTTTGAGGTATGTCCGGTAGGGGAGATAGCTGAGCATGTCTAGCAGCTTCAATACCTGCAATAGCCCCAAAAACTAGACATTCAGCTGTTGAGTTTGTTCCAAGCCTATTTGCGCCGTGAAGACTTAAACATGAACACTCACCAGCAGCGTAGAGTCCAGGTACTGGAGTTTCGGTTTTAATATTTGCATGTATGCCACCCATAGAGTAATGGGCTGCAGGCCTTATCGGTATTAATTCATCTACGGGATCAATACCGGCAAGCTTAATACATACATCCCTTATTAATGGCAGTCTCTCATTTATTTTCTCCTCACCAAGATGTCTAAGATCTAGAGCGATGTATGGACCGAAGGGGCCTTTAAATCCTCTACCCTCAAGAATTTCAGTATATTCAGCTCTCGAAACAACATCTCTAGGAGCAGTCTCCATATATTTGGGAGCGTAACGTTTCATGAAGCGTTCACCGTTAGCATTTATTAAGTATCCACCCTCCCCACGAGCACCTTCAGTAATGAGTATACCTGAGGGGACAAGACCTGTTGGATGGAACTGAACCATCTCCATATCCTTTAACGGAATACCTGCACGGTAGGCTATAGCTGCACCATCACCTGTAGCTGAGTGGGAATATGTTGTGAAGTTGTATATTCTCATATAGCCTCCAGTAGCCATTATTATTGATTTAGCCTTAAATGCACTCATTCTACCGGTCTTTATCTCAATAGCTGTAACGCCCTTAGCAATACCATCATCAACTATAAGAGACGTAACAAACCATTCATAGTAGAAGTTAATATTATCATAGGCTAGTGAACGCCCATATAATGTATGCATTTCATGAAGACCAGTATAGTCTGCGGCGAAGCATGCTCTTGGGAAGCTATGTCCTCCAAATGGTCTTTGAGAAATTCTTCCATCCTCATCTCTACTCCACGGACATCCCCAATGATCAAGCTTAACTATTTCTGTAGGTATTCTATTAACAAAGAGCTCCACAACATCCTGATCAGCAAGGAAATCAGATCCTTTAACAGTATCCCATGCATGAAGCTCTAACGAATCCCCCTCCCTCAACACTGCAGCAGTACCGCCCTGCGCACATACTGAGTGAGACCTGGTAGGATAGACCTTACTCAACACGCCAATACTAAGCTTAGGATCATACTCAGCAGCAGCTATAGCAGCTCTTAAACCAGCAATACCAGCACCAACAATTATAATATCATGGCTTATAACCTCCATGAAACCGCCGATAGGTTATAGTGTAAAAACCTATAAACTTTTTCATAAAATAGTGGATGTAGCGACTTAGACAATTACTATTGGGAGTTGGTTTTAATAGTTAGTGTTTATCTTTAGAGTGCAGCTAATAGAGTATAGAATCATGTATGGAATTGTGGATTGAATAGTTCAGGAATCCTAACTAGGATTAAATTTAATGTCGCTGGACTCTACGTTTTCCGTTAGAAACCGGGGAGGACTACCGTTAAGAACAAGGTAGGATTCTCATTCTTTGAGAGAACCGATAGCTTAAACATTGAAGCTAGCCTAAGATAAAACTAGCAATGCTGAGGTTGAAATGAGTAAGCTGGGTGATGCATCCTTGCTTTGAGAACTATAAAAATGATGCGATCATCTATTGTCTCTAAGCCATGAAACATCGCTGGAAGTAGGTAGCCAAAATTCAACTATGGAGAGTAGTTTAAGCTGTAAGGTTTAGAAACTGCTTCTATCTAGTGTAAAGTTTGTTAATTCAGCATTTAACTAATGCAGTAAGCTGAATGCTAGAGACGATATGCGGATACAATATGATGCGTTGTCTTCATTTGTTCACGGTGAAAACCTCCATGAAGTGGGGTTCGTCAGCAGTTTCTGAATAGTTAACTTTACAGATACTTCTAAGTGTGCCCGATATGTGGCGAGTTGAATAAGCTGAATGGGCACATCTACAAATGTAAGAAATGTGGCTTCCAAGCGGATAGGCATCTGGTAGCAGCTTGGGAAATAACCGCAAAACCCCCAATGTGCCGTCCTTCACCGTTGGCGGCGAAAGCCATCAATGAAGCCCTATCGGCCAAGATGGAACGGATAGTTATAAAATGTTAACTATCCGACAACGGTAAGGTTTACACTAGATCGGAACAGCTAAATCTATAAAAGATGGATTCAATATTGTGGTTTAGCGTGAGGTTTTTAAGTATTAAATTTTAAGTGTGTTATGGAAACATCTAGAATACCGGGTTTTTATAAGCTTCCAGTTATGGAGAGGTTAAAGATTATTGCTGAATATGCATCATTAAGTAGTGAGGAAGTTGAAGCTCTTAGCAACTTTGGGAATTTGGGTGTTGAGCTAGCTGATAGAATGATTGAAAACGTTATTGGTGGAATAACGTATCCGTTTGCGGTTGCTGTAAACTTTCTTATTAATGGTCGTGATTACATAATTCCAATGGTTATAGAGGAGCCATCTGTTGTTGCTGCTGCAAGTAATGCTGCCAGAATTACGAGGAGTAGGGGAGGTATACAGGCATACAGTACAGATTCACTAATGATTGGACAGATTCAGCTAGTTAATGTTAAGGATCCTTGGAGTAAGAGGGCATTAATACTTGAGCATAAAGATGAATTGCTAAGAATTGCTAATGAGCAGGATCCGGTGCTTGTAAGTCTTGGTGGTGGAGCTAAGGATATTGAGGTTAGGGTATTGGAGACTTTAAAGGGTTTGATGGTTATTATCCACCTTATTGTTGATGTTAGGGATGCTATGGGCGCAAACACTGTTAACACCATGGTTGAGGCATTAGCACCATACGTAGAGGAGCTTACTAATGGAAAAGTATATCTTCGAATAGTATCAAATCTTCCTGATAAACGAATTGTTAGAGCTAGAGTTGTTGTTGATAAGAAGGAGCTTGGTGGGGAGGATGTTGTTGATAGAATAGTTTCAGCATGGGCTTTCGCAGCCGCAGACCCCTATAGAGCTGCAACACATAATAAGGGGATTATGAATGGAATAGTAGCTGTAGCTCTTGCCACAGCTCAAGACCATAGAGCTATTGAAGCAGGAGCACATGCATATGCAGCTAGAAACGGAAGATATACTACATTAACAACATGGGAGAAGAATGAGGACGGCGATCTTACAGGTGTTCTTGAACTACCTATTCCTGTCGGAATTGTTGGTGGAGCTGTTAAAACACATCCAATTGCAAGAATAGCTCTAAAAATACTTAAAGTTAAAACTGCAAGAGAGCTTGGGGAGGTTATGGGAGCTGTAGGACTTGTTCAAAATCTTGCAGCATTAAGAGCTCTTGTAACGGAGGGGATTCAGAAAGGCCACATGAAGCTCCATGCCAGAAACCTTGCAATTATGGCTGGTGCTAAAGGTGAAATGATAGATAGAGTTGTTGAAGAAATGATTAGGGAGGGAAAGATTAGATTTGATAAAGCTAGAGAAATTGTTGAAAAGCTAAGTAGGAAATAAAGTTTATTAATCACTCCTCAATATAACATTGACTTATATGCTTCTACCATGCGAAGTAGCTGTGAAAACAGTAATTCCAGCTATTAGATCTGCAATTGTGAAGATAATGTATAATGAGCTTGGATTTAAACAGGTTGAGATAGCGGAATCCCTAAATATAACCCAAGCTGCTGTAAGCCAATACATTAGGGGAATAAGAGGAACAGCCATAAGTGTTGACAGTATTCCTGAAATACATGATGAAATCATCAGCTTCATAAATAAAGTCATAGCGGAAAACATTAGTAGAGACAAACAAGTAATTCAATACTGTAAACTCTGCAACATTATTAGAGCTAAGGGACTTATGTGTAAAACACATAAGCAATACGACTTAACATTAAGGACTCATGACTGTAGGCTCTGCAAATCCTTTAAATGCGGTTTCAATACAGCAGTACATAATCCCTAACTACTTGACATAGATACAACAAACATGAAGGTTAAGAAAGCAGAGAAACTATGTCTGAAGCTCGTTAGGTATTATCCTTGTACATTTAGTATTTCCATCCAGAAGGAGACGTAGATTTTCATATTTAAGCATATTACCTATAACTACCTGAATACCCTTCTCCGCAAGTATTAATGCCTCCCTAAGTTTTCCAAGCATTCCTTGAGTAACATCACTAGATGTTGAGCAGCCAACAAACTTAATAACCTCACTAAAGCTTGATGGAGTTATAGTATCTATAAGCTTAGCATTCACCGACTTTTTAGGATCAGACGTATAAACCCCATCAACATCAGTTCCGAAAACAACCCTATCAGCACCGATCTCAGAAGCTATTCTTGAAGCAATCTGGTCGCCTGAAAGTATGCCAAATCCATGCTTCACATCTAGAACCGTATCACCACATATTACTGGAGTTATGTCAAGACTTAAAAGCATCTTAATAGGCTCTATAAAAACCCTACTTATCCTGAAATCCGTCATAACCATAAAATCCATAGGATACATAGGTACAGCTGAAACGCCATGCCTAACCAGAGATTCAACCACGATTTCGCTTAGCCTAATCATACTAAGCTTCGTTTCAGCAACTCCAATAATTTGATTCCTATCCTTAAATCCAAGATGTAAACCGTACTTGTAAGCTAATGGATGTCCGAAGGAGCCTGCTCCATGAATTAACACTATTCTCCAATTATTTAGAGCATTTGATAACTCACGTGCAATACCATTTATTACATCTATTCTAGGAGTAAAAATCCTCTCCTTATCTGTAATGACGGATCCGCCGATCTTAATAATTGCCAACCTTCTAGACAAACATCCCACCCTAAATATACTTGAATAAGAATATTTAAGCTTGCTGTGGTGGAAGTTATTATGAAACAAGTTTTTGTATGCGGGGTGTTTAGTGAAAGCTCCGGTAAGACAACATTGTGTAGAGCATTAATAGAATATGTGGCTTCAATGGGAATTAGGGTTTCAGCCTTTAAACCACTATCCGGACATAGCTTCTGGCAGCAGTACGACTACTATCTAGAATGTTTAAGAGCTGGAAGTATTTTCTGTGAGGATGCATATGAGATGTGGAAACTGGTAAACGTCAAGATACCAATAGAGGCTCTAAATCCAGCTGATATACTAACAACAATACCAAACATTGTAAGATTAATAGATAAAAACAGCATCAACAATATTTTTAACTCAACAGTTTATAACTGGATGTATATTGGAAGATTCACAGTTGCTCATGAAGAGGAGCTGGAGCATATAATATACTACAATGTTAATGAGGATATAGTACCTCTCGACGAAATTATTAAAAAACTGAAAATCAGAATTAGTAGGCTTATACCAATAAGTGGATTTAGTGAATTCGTAAAAATCCATGAGGAATACTACTATAACGCTGTTGATTCCTGTTATAGGCTAGTATCTAAAAACCCTGATTTACTAGTTGTTGAGGGATTTAACGATTCAATATATCCATGGAGTGGAGTGGAAAACTCAACGATAGTTCTTGCAGTTTCACCAGGACACATTATAATCTACAATACTAAAGAATTCTATAAAACCATCAACGATCAGAAAGCTACAAAAGTATTTTACGATGTTGCCAGTAAAGTTAAACCTATAAAAATACTTAAAACACCACCACTTACAAAACAGGATATTAAAGATATTACTATACTGACTAAAAAGTATAGTAACGTATTATCCGATATAGTAAATATCCTAAAGCTTTAAACAACAAACCATTTCCAAACCATAATGTAAAATGCATATCCTAAATAAAACTCCCAAGCTATACATGGTAAATTTAATAACTTGAGTGAAAATTAATCTTAATCCGATCAATTTAAAATGGGAAGCACAATTATTGAGAATACGCTTTGTAAAATTAAGCATATTTTATCACCTTATTATGGGTATTATATTATCTATGAATTCTTTGCTTTAACTCTTCTATTTATCCATTCGTTCATCATTATCATTATTGATTTTAGAATCCGCATGTTCCCCATCGCATTCATCCTTAATACATATAGTTATCGAATAGCTATCTATCATTAACTTTATTATCTCCCAATCGAGTTTCCAACCTCAAGGCTATATACCCCCATGTCTTAAGTTAAGAATCCTACATGAAGCTCTATAGTATAGAGTCCCATCAGTCAATATAGTTGTGTTGAGCATAAATAGTCCTAATCCTCTTAACGAATATTAATATGTTAGTATGTTAGCAACATCGAAAGTCATCATGCATACAATCCTTCTAAGTAGGGTTCAAAGCAATATACAATACCTTCTCCCTAGAGCCTATCCTAATCCTAATATCATCAACCAACAAAAACTAACATTCCTACAAATACATCCATCAGAAATAGGAAGTCTAAAGATCTAAACCATGATGGAATAGATTTGTGACCTAAAATATTATAAGCTTTGAAGTTGAGACTTAATGGAGAGAATAATACAGTTAGGGATAAAGCTAAACTATTCGATAACTACATATATTAAGGTTAAAGCAAGGAATTCGTATAGAAGCAACACCCATAATAAAGGTGATTAACATGCTTAAGTTTACAAGATGCTATTTAACGGACGTGGCAACTTAAGAAGTTGGATACAATATGTTAAGTTGCCGGGTTCTATTTAACATTCGTTAAGTTTATTAAGATTAGTAACTATGATTAACGGTGGTCTAGTGAATATTGTAGTTTGTGTAAAGGCAATACCATACATTGAGGAAAGAGTGAAAATAGATCAAAGCGGTAAGGATATTGTTAAGACAGGATTAAAATTTAAAATAAATGATAGCGATGAAAATGCATTAGAGGAAGCTCTTCTGCTAAAAGAAAAACATGGTGGAACTGTAACTGTTCTCTCCCTATCCAGTGAGAAAGAACTTACGTATGCTGAGCAGGTTATATGGGAATGCTATGCTAAAGGAGTTGATCAAGCAATACTTATATGTGATAAGGTATTTGAAAACCCAGATCCATACATAACGTCAAAAGCGCTAGCTGAAGTCTTAAAGAGCATAAAGTATGACCTTATATTAACTGGATGTCAGGCGGTTGATGATAGTTATATGCAGATTGGACCGATGATAGCGGAAATCCTTGGACTACCATATACAACACTAGCTGTAAAAATACAGATTCTGGATGGTGGGAGGATTCTTGTACATAGGGAGCTTGAAGAGGGATATAGACAAGCTGTTGAAATTAAAATGCCAGCACTAATCACTACGCAGACAGGTATTAACCTACCAAGATACGCAGCTCTTATAAAGATTCTAGCTGCGAAAAAGAAGCCTATAAAGAAAATTACAGCTAAAGAATTAAATCTGAATATGGAAATGATAAATTCATGGAGAAACATATTTATTGAAGAAATGTATATACCTAAAGCTGAAAGAGCAGCTCAAATAATTACTGGAACTCCAGTAGAGGCTGCAGCTAAACTTGCTTCAATCATTAACAATATATTAAAGAGCGGGTGAGGAGATGAGGGAAATTCTAGTTATAGCTGAGCATAGAGAGGGGGAATTGAGGGGATCCTGTCTTGAAACTATAGCGAAAGCTCACGATATTGCAGGTAAAGAGGGATTGGAGGTTACATCAATAATTATAGGTTCAAACATTAAGCCCTTAGCGGAGAAGCTAAGAGAGTACGTCAATAGGGTTTACCTAGCTGAAAACCCTAAAGTTACATATTATGATTTTGAAATATATAAATACACAATATCCAAGCTTATAAAGGATGTTAAACCATCAATGGTTCTAATGGGACATACATCATACGGCATGGACTTAATGCCAGGCTTATCATCCTATCTAAATCTCCCCCTAGTAACGGACTGTATAGATATTGAGTTAAGGAATGGAAGACTTAATGCTGTTAGGCAAGCATATGGCGGTAGAGTTAATGTAAGGGTAAGCTTAAAGCAGTCAGAAACATACTTAGCAACAATCAGATCTGGAATATTTCAGCCAGCTAAACCAATCCAAGCTAGAGGAGAAATATTTGAAGTTGCCACTCCACCAGTAGAAGAGTTAAGAGTTAAACATCTTGAAGTAATTAAGCCTGAAATTGAGGATATAGATATTTCAAAAGCAGATATTGTTGTAGGGGTTGGACTAGGTGTGGGAGCTAAGGAGAAGATACCTGTTGTTGAGGAGCTTGCCAAAACGCTTGGAGGAGTTTTGGGATGTTCAAGACCAATAGTTGATAGAGGATGGCTACCACAAACCAGGCAGATAGGGTTTTCAGGTAAGTCTATTAAGCCAAAAATATATATTGCTGTAGGAATTAGTGGAGCTGCAAATCATGTAGCTGGAATTAAAGGAGCTAAAACAATAATAGCTATAAATAAGGATCCCGGAGCTCCAATATTCAATGTTTCAGATTACGGTATTGTTGGAGATTTATTCCAAGTTGTACCAATACTTGTGCAAGAGCTAAAAAAGGGTAAGTAATTATTTAGGAGTTAAACCCATTTTCTCATATGCCTTTCTATTTATGTCTTCATGAATATTAGCGCCATAAGAATCGATAACCACAGTTAGAGGACCGAAGTTTTCAACTTCAAGTATCCATAATGCTTCAGGTACTCCCAAATCAAGCCATTCAACACCTTTAACCCTCTTAATAGATTGAGCTGCAAGAACAGCAGCACCCCCAGTAAATTCAGTATATACTGCACCATAATCTTTACAGGCTTCAGCTGTCTTTAAACCCATGCCTCCCTTACCGATAATCATTCGAACACCGAGAGTTTTTATTACGTCGTATTCGTAAAGCTCCATTCTAGTACTCGTTGTTGGTCCAGCAGCTACAACAACCCATCCCTCATCAACTCTTTTAACTATCGGTCCACAGTGGTATATAGCCATACCTCTAAAATCTACAGGTAATACTCCGCCTCTACCAATTATTTCAAGAATTCTTCTATGAGCTTGATCCCTAGCTGTGTATATGGTGCCTGAAAGATATACTATATCGCCGACTCTAAGGGCTCGAACATCAAACTCTGAAAGAGGGGTTTTAAGCCTATACTCCATCACAAATCACCCCAATATCTTATAGGAGCCGTCCGCATATATTACTGCAGAAGCTCTTCTTGCAGCCCAGCAGTTAAAGGCTACAGCAACAGGAAGGCTTGCTACATGTCTATGCGCATACTCAATATTAACGCCGAGAACTGTTGTTTTACCTCCTAAACCCATAGGTCCAATACCGGTTTCATTCAGTAGGTTATGAAGCTCCACCTCCATTTCAGCTATTTGAGGTTCTGAACTTCTCTGATTCAGAGGCCTCAGCAGCGCTTTCTTAGCTAAAACCATAGATACATCAGCGCAGCCGCCAATACCAACACCTACAATTGTAGGAGGGCAGGGCATACCGTTAGCTTCAAGAACTGAGCTAATAATGAATTTCTTCACACCCTCAATTCCCTCAGCAGGTGTTAACATCCTAAACTTACATACATTTTCAGACCCCCCGCCCTTAGGCATAACTGTAATTTCTAATGAATCGCCATCAACAATGCTCCAGTGAATATAGGGGATAAAACGTCCAGTATTATTGCCTGAGTTTTTATTTGTAAATGGATGAACAGCATTAGGTCTTAACGGTACTTTACTAGTTGCTATACGTGTAGCGTTAATAATTGATTCCTCAACATATTTAATACCTGGAAATGAAGACCCAGCCTTAACAAAGAATATCATAGTACCAGTATCCTGACATATTGGTGCTCCAATACTCTCCGCAAGCCTAACATTATCAAGAATAGCTTTAAGCTGAGCTTTAGCTACATCACTAACCTCATTTTCATAGGCTGTTTTCAAAGCATTTTTAACATCATCCGGTAGATATATAACAGCTTTCCTAATAATTTCAACACAGGTATTTTCAATAATTTTAGGATTAATCATTCTAATCCGTAGTTAAATTAGAAAAGTTCTTAAAAGCTTTTCCATACCGTGGAAGTGCCCAATAATTCATAAACATTTCCTAAATCACTTTTAAAATAGCTTGAACTTATGAATAGCTAAATAGTAGTTGGACGATCCTTAAGCCATAAATAACCTATCTTCTTAATGTAAGATATTATATTGCATGGATAAATTTGCGAGTTTTGAGGTTAAGCTACAGAGCTTGTTAATATGTTGGAAGCATTTAAAATCATCATATACACAATATTTCTAGATAAGGCTTGTAAGCGATATCTAATTAGCTTCCTCCCTAGAATCTATCTTAATATTAGTATCATCAACCAATAAACTATACCATCCCCACGAGCATCAGGAAATAGAAAGCTTAAAAACCATGATAGAATGAATTTGTGACCCCTACATATTACAGCTGAAGCCATTCTTTATGTAAGCAATAACAATAGAATACATGGGCTTCTATCCTTAACAAACTTAAACTATAGATGAGGAGAGGATTCTAGATAGGGCTTAAGTTTACGAAGCCTGCAGAGAGATGCGGTAGCTTGAAGATTAAATATAATAGGCTAGGTTCCAGGTCTTAGAGCTTGTGAAATTTAAATTTTAATTCCATTATTAAAGTAGCTTCAGTCGTCTTAAGCCGTGGGGATTAAATGCTGATGAGTAAATTAGCCACCACTATGTTTTAAGTTCATCGCTTACCCTTGCAAGAATCTCTACGGCTTTTCTTGCATTTTCAGCAAAAACCACTATCATAGGCTCCTTGCCTATATCTCCAGTATGGTATATAACATCCGGTACAAATCCACATTTAGATACTGCCTGTTCAACACCCCATGGAATTGTAGCTCCCTCAATACTCTTGATTTCCTCAGGCTCAAGTCTTCTATCGTATGATGATATCTTAAGGCCTAAACCCTTAAGAGCTTTTAGAGTCTCAGAACTATACTTAATGTTTAATGCTGATCTTAAATTAGCGTTGTAATCCATGATTTTCAGAATGTATCTTGCTAAATGTGATGATGCACCAAACTTAACACACTCAGGAATTTTAACACCATCAATTGATTTCACAATTCTTCCAGGAACTGCAGCTACATCATTTATACTTGCAGCATAAGGTATTGCCATAGCAATATTCATTCCAACTTCAGGTATGAAGTACTCTAAGTTACGTATATGTTTTAATAATTTCAAGCTTTCCTCAACATCCCTGATAACCTGATATCTCGAGGATTCACGGTATAGCATTACCATAGGATTTACTGGTCCATAACCCTTGCCGATGTTTAAACCATACCTTACAGCTAGTAAGGTAAGCTCCTTAGCCCTCCTTACAGAATCCACGATGCTTAAACCCTTAGCGATTTCGGCAGCTATAGCTGCTGAGAAAATACAGCCCGTTCCATGTGTTGTTTTGGATTCTATACGTGGTGATGAAAGTACTTCAACTCCTCCCTCATATACCAAAACGTCAGGGGATTCCTTATCCTTAAGATGCCCGCCCTTAACAACAACAGCTTTAACACCATACTCACGTATTATTTCAGCAGCCTTAACCATATCGTTAACGCTTCTAATTTTAAGTCCAGAAAGAACTTCAGCCTCAGGTATGTTTGGAGTTAAAACAGTTGTAAGTGGTAGAAGCTCCCTAACCATGGATTTCACAGCATCCTCTTTTAAAAGCTGGGAGCCACTCTTAGAAATCATTACTGGATCAACAACAACTGGAAAGCCATACCTTCTAACTCTACTAGATACTATACTAACGATCTCCTGTGAGTAAAGCATACCTGTTTTAGCAGCATTAACTCCGAAATCCTCAACAACAGCATCAATCTGCCTGCCAACAAAGTCTGCAGGTACACTAAAGATTCCGGAGACGGAAAAGGTATTTTGAGCGGTAATAGCTGTTACTGCAACTACCCCATGAACATTTAAGGCAGCAAAAACCTTTAGGTCAGCTTCAATACCGGCACCGCCACAAGAATCACTACCAGCAATAGTTAATACGACAGGTACTTTATCCATAAATAACATAGATTAACCTAAATATTTAAGCTTAAGTTAAATATAGTGCTTAAAGAACCGGTTCTATCTAGCTTATAAGTACTACGTTCTGATCTAGCGTAAATCTTAGCTTTGTGGCTTAATTTCGAAATTCGCAATTTTATCCATATAATAGAATGGAAAAATCTTAATATTTATTCCCTAATTCATACCAATTTAAAATAGAAAGTACGACTGTCGAGTATTAAGCCACAAAGCTTAAATCTTTATTCCCTCATCTCTCATGGAAAGACTTTCGCCGTGAACGGTGAAGACAACACATCCATTCTGTATCCTCTACTCATATATTGCTTCAAGAACTAAGCTTACGGCTTAGTTCTTTGATGATCATACCTCCTATTTTAATTCGGTATGGGTTAGAGTAAATGTTAAAAGGTTTCCGTTCTACTGTATAGATAAAATTGCGAGCCTCAAAATTAAGATGCAAAGCTATATTTATGCAGTTGGGCTACCTCATAGTTACTATATACTTACTTAAAAACTCAGCAATAACCGTTTTAACCGAAACATAGCTTACTGAGCTTGGAACAGTATCGGTTCCAATAACAGCTTCAGCGCCAGCCTCTAATATTTTTGGTAGTGCTTGATCAGTAAGAATTGGATGTGTACATGCCGCAATAACTCTTCTAGCACCGCAGCTTCTTAATGCCTTAACAGCTTCAGCCATTGTTCCGCCAGTACTTATAATATCGTCAACTACAATTGCATCCCTACCGTTAACATTAAGTCTTCTAGGCTTAACAACAACCCTATGAGAGTCGTATCTAGTTTTTTCCAAAACATCATAGTCGATATTTACTCTTCTAGCAGCTATTTCAGCCCACTGCCTAGCCTCTTCATCAGGTCCAATAACAATAGGGGATTTTGGCTTAAAGACCTGCATTACATAATCTATAAGAAGCCCCATTGCTGATAAGTTATAAACAGGGATTTTAAATAGTTCTGACGGATTACTAACTCTATGAAGATGCATGTCTACAGTAATTATGGAGTCTATGTTTAAGTATTTGAAGAGAGAAGCGATAGTTTTAATACTTAATGCTTCACCAGGCTTAAATCTATCATCTTGACGGGCATAGGCAAAATATGGTATAACAGCTATAACTTTACTTGCACCAAGATCCCTTACTAAATCAGCAAGTAATATGAACTCCACAAGATAGTCGTTAGGGCTTAAAGCAAAACTTTGAAATACAGCTACAGGCTTACCCGAAACATCACCATCAATCCTTACATAAATCTCACCATCAGGAAAAACCCTACATTCGCTGGGTATCAGTGGAATATTTACTAATCTCGATACGTTTACCGCAAGATATCTGCATGAAGATCCAGATACTATTAACATATCCATCCAGATTAGATACTTAACATTTCCTATAAATATGCCGGTACTTCAAACTGATGGCTAGAGTGGAGAGAGGTTATAGACATAAGGCTTTAGCATTTAGCCAGACTCAATCCTAAGCTTTGCAAAACCTAGTAAGAAACGAAAGACAAATAAGCTTTAAATCAATACTCCCCACCGAGATTCCTGCTTCTATGGCTTCAATCATGCTTTAGGCTTCCACATAGAAGTAAGTCAGCATTAAGGTTAGTAACATTTAAAGTTGCTATGAAGATACTCCTTAACAAGGCTTAAAGACAATATTTAAAAACCAATATTCTATAGATGCACCATCAGCAAGTAGAGGCTTAACGACCTAAACCATGACGGAATAGATGTATAGCTCCTATAAATCAAAGCTTAATACTCAAGCTCTTCTTGATAAATGAAGACAATAGTTGGATAAGTTTCTCCATAATAACTAGTAGCTTAGACATATTCATCATAGATGAAGAAAGATACATATAAAGCTTCAATCTACAAGATGTATCCATAGTAAGTTAAGTTTTTATGCTTTAGATAGCTAAGTTAACAGGTGCATATTTTGAGAAAAGTGGAAAGTATACAGTTCAGAATCTCAGTTATCGACTGCTTAAAAAGGCTTAAAACAATGTATTCCTACAGTAAGCTTGAGGAAATAACAGGTATACCTAAAACTCTACTGTGTAGGTATATTAAGGGCGATGTTCTTCCAAGTGAGAAATCAGCTCGTGAACTGTTAAGATCATTGAGAAAATACGATGATGTTGGAGTGCTTATTAGAAGTAGGCTGAAACTAAATGAGGATGGACTGTTTGATCTAAGCAGTATTGCCTATGATATTTCAATATTGAGAAGAGCATCCCAAGAAGCATTCATAAAGTTTTCAGATAAGGGGGTAACAAAAGTTTTAACAGCAGCAATCGACGGTATACCGCTTGCAACATCAATAGCTATGATGCTAAACGTACCAATAGCAGTAGCGAAGACCCATAAGGATCCATCAACAGACAGCTTCATAGAGGAAAGCTATGTTCTCGTAAGTCCTACTATGAGAATTACACTATATCTACCTCGAAGATTAATTAGGAGGGAGGATAAAGTCCTTATAGTTGATGATGTTATTAGAACAGGAAGGACTGTTTCGAAACTTATTAAAATGGTTGATAAATGTAGAGCAAGCGTTGCAGGCATATTTGCCTTAATAGCTGTAGGAAAAGCTTGGAAGGAAACATTTTCAAATCTTGAATCACCGGTTGCCATTCTATACGAAATATAGTACTAGCAGGCTTAAAATTAGACTCTACATTTTATCCACTAGTTCATGAAAAGCCTACACTTATTAAATAGTAAAATCTATCATCCTCCGAGACGATTTGACTATAGTATTTCACATAACTTTTTTCTATAGGTTTCTTTGAGTATATGTTATGACTGATCTGCTTGAAGATGGAGGGGCTGCAAATTCGACATAAAGTAAACAGATGTCTAAACATGGGAAAACGATAGAAAGAACTTCAGCGAAATACTATAGTTACTATTTTAATATGCTGGTATCCTGCATTTTAGATCTTGTACCTACTTAATCTTAAATTCCATAAGCTTACAATATTCTACAGGGTAAGCTTAAGACAGGGATAGCATATTAACGGCTTAGTACTCTAGATGGCTTATACCGTAAACTGTTTGAGGCTTAATAGTTTATATGCTGATTTCTTAGTCTCTATAAGATATATTTATAGTTGCTACTAGTATTAAAGGTTAGAATGCCGAGAAGACCAAAAACCAGGAAACGTAAATCTGGATACATGTATTTCATAGCTGATAATATAAGCTCAAGAATGAGTATGGAGGAAGTTGTAAAAATAGTATTTTCAAAAGGTGAATCATATAGAAGAGTAGCATACGTAATACTTGAAGAGATTAAAAAACTAGCTATAGCAAATGGAAGAACTACCCCAATATACAATATTACATCTGATGAAATGTCGGAATTTATTAAAAGAAGATTTGGAAGGAGACGTAGAAGCTTAGCTTACAAAGTCTTATTTGAATTTCTTGTACCTTTAGGAATGGTAAAGTATAGTCCAGATGAAAAAAGATACTTTCTAAGTAGGGAGTTTGCATTAGCACTTAAGAGAATAGGAGATTCATACATTCGATGGCTGGAAACATACTAGCATTTAAATAAGCATTATTAGCTTAGCCTACTATGTAAATGCGTATTTCAGTTAAGTATTTAAAAAGCTGTGCAATAGTTACATTAAAAAACATCAACTGAAAAACTAGTTTTTTCCCTTAAACTTTCAAACAAGAAATTAAGACTTACAAACCCATAATTTTTAGGGATTCCCAAAATGCGGAAACGTTTAGCCTCAAGAAATAGTAGAAGCATAAAGTTTAAATGTAGTAAATGCGGGAGAAAACTTACGAAAAACGACTTAATAAAATTTAGCTCAGATTTAAAACCACTATACTCGCTTAATGATGGTGGAGAATATAAGCCACTATGCGTTACGTGTTATCATGAACTTATAGGCCTATATGTAATTCGGCAATTAAGAAACAGTTAAACTGAACCTATGTTTAATTATGAGCTGCTTCAAATTAAGTTTCCTAATGCTTATTGAGCCCTGAAACAAACTAATAACCTACTTAATTAACCTTAAAGAAACAGTTTCAGCTATCAACTATCTTTAGATAAATATCAACAAAGTTGGCTTTAATAGGGACTCAATCTAAATATTTAAAGCTACATTTACTTATTTAACCGGCTTAACATGCTGAATTAGTGGTTAGTACAATATAATCCATAGCTGAATATAGAGTTTCCCACAATAAATCTTAAGATTCGATGGAAACAATGCAACTATAGTAGACCATAGTGGTATGAATTCAGGAAACGGCTTTAAATCATCTTGGATCTACTCACCTCCTTTTCATCATCACATGTAAAAATCGGAAAAGCTTAAAAGCTTTATGTAATTTCACCGTGGTTAATAGCTTTAATAGTATTGGGGAAGTTATTGAACATCGATGTACTGATCATAGCTGAGAAACCATCAGTTGCAAGAATGTTTGCTGAAATACTTTCCAGAGGCAAATATAGAGTTATGTATAGCTGCAATGTTGAATACTATGTCTTCAGATTAAATAGTGAGGTATGGGCTTCAATAGGTCTTAAAGGACATATTTTAAACTATGATTATCCAAGTAAATATAATAAGTGGGTCGAAGTAGATCCACGCGACCTATTCTTCATAGATCCAATACATGTTATTGAGAAGGGAAGCTATAGATATGTTGAAGCCCTAAGAGATATTGGTAGAAGTATACGTTGTGCTTTACTAGCTCTTGATGCTGATTCTGAAGGGGAAAGTATAGCGTTCGAAGCTCTTGAAATACTAAGACAAGTTAATAAATACTTTGAAGCTAAGAGATTATGGTTTTCAGCAGTTACAGAAAGAGATATATTACAGGCATTAAGTAATCCTCAAGAACCTAACAGGCTTCTAGCTGAAAAATGCTTTACAAGAATGATCATTGATTTAACAATAGGAGCAGCATTTACGAGACTTCTAACACTAGGTGTTAAAAAAGCACTTCGTAATTCTCTTCCTAAAGGGAATTTCCTAAGCTTTGGACCATGTCAAACACCTACACTATGGTTTGTGGTTCAGAGAGAAATTCAAAGAGAGAAATTCAAAGCTGAAAAATTCTATAGAATTACATGTATACTTAAGGCTAACGGAGTAGTGTTTAGGGCTGAACATCATAGAGGAAGAATAAATAGTAGGGAGGAGGCTGAGAGAATATATAGTAGAATTAAGAATGCTTCAATAGCCTATACTAAAAGCTTTAAATCAAGCATAAAGACAAAGAATCCGCCAAAACCATTAAACACCATAGAGTTTGAGAGTAGAGTAAGTAAATTTCTAAATATTAGATCTAAAACAGCTCTAGACATTGCGGAGAAGCTTTACCAGCATGGATATATAAGCTATCCCAGAACAGAAACTGAAATATATGGCCCAACAATGAACTTAAGAGAAATTGTTGAGATGCTTTCAAAAAATGTAAACTACAATAGATATATTGAGGCTCAAATCCTTAAGGGATTTAAACCTACAAGAGGGGAGAAAGATGATAAAGCCCATCCACCAATACACCCAACAAGAATAGCCTCTCAACAAGTTATTACTGAAAAATTTTCAGGAAATGCTTGGAAAATATATGATTTCATAGCTAGACACTTTCTAGCAACACTGAGTAGGCCAGCCTTAATCGAGTCTCAACGTTTAGAACTGGAGATTGAGGGAGAGAAATTTGTAGCTGAGGGGGAAAGAATTATTGAGGAAAACTATCTCGAAATATACTTCTACGAAAGAATCAGTGAGGAAAACATACCGAAGTTAAATAGTGGAGAGGAGGTTGAAGTATTAAAAATAGAGTTAAAAGAGGGGGAGACATCACCACCACCATATCTTTCAGAGGCGGAGCTGATAAGACTGATGGAAGCTAAGGGAATTGGGACAGATGCAACAATTCAAGATCACATATATACAAACATTAAGAGAGGATACTTCTACATTAAAAATAAGCGATGTATACCAACACCTCTAGGCATACAACTAATAAAAGCGCTAGATAACATAATACCGGAAGCTGTTAGACCAGATGTAAGAGCCTTCATTGAATCACAAATATCACAGGTTGCAGAAGGAATTAAAACAAGAAGTGAGGTAATAGAGTTTACTAGAAAAATATTCCTAAACTATTACGATAAGCTTAAGGAAAACATAGATAAAGTATCAAAAATCCTAGCTCCACTAGTGAGGAAAAGCATAATTCTTGCAAATACTAAGAGGGCTAGAAGGCTTAAACGGGCCCGAGGGGATTTGAACCCCTGACCACCGGCTCTCTTCCTCATCCGCTAGCCAAACACTGAGGCCGGCGCGCTTCCTACTACGCTACGGGCCCAATACATTATACCCCAATTATTTAAAAACTTAATTAAGTTTTAGAGTTAAATTTATTAGTTTTCATATTGTGATGATTTATGGAAGACATCATTAACGGTCTAGTACAGCTTGGCTTAAGTAGAAGAGAGGCTGAAAGCTACCTACTAATTATCAGGGAGCATAGAGTCTCATCAGACTTCCTAAAGCTAAAACTAGGAATTAGTGACCAGGATGCTGAGAAGATTCTAGAGCTACTAACAGTAAAGAAGCTTATTAAACCAGTATTTGAGCTGCCGAATACCTATGAGGTTATAGAGCCTGAAGCTGCTATATCAAGTCTAGTGTTAAACTGTATTAAAGACCTTGAAGATAGAATTAGTCAAATTAGAAATCTCGGATTAAAAATTAGGGATGATATTCTTAAGATATATAGGGAGGCTAAATATGGTATTAGAGCGGAACAACTTATACAACCTCTAGCCAGCCTTGATGAAATGGAAGTTTACACGTTTAAAGCCATATCTGAAGCTGAGAAAAATATTGATATTTTCACTTTAACCTTCGGATGGTATGATAAAATTCGTGAAGCATTAATTTCATGCCTTGACAGAAAGGTTACTGTTAGGGTTTTGATGAAAATAGCTAACGAAACCTCAAGAAGAATAGCATTAGAGCTTAAAGAGATAGGAGCTAATGTTAAACTATTAGCTGAAGAATGGCATCCATTAAGAGGAACAATAGTTGACAACAAGAAAATAATATTCCTAATATGGGTTTCTAAAGGTGAAAAACCTGTATACTATCTACCGCATTACTCAACTAATGATGGAATACTTGAAATATTTAAAGAGTTCTTTAATAAAAAGTGGAGTGAGGCAAAGCCATTTACTGATTAAACATAGCAATCAAGACTTCACATCAACATTCCTACCACATCTTAACATCTAAGCCACACTCATTCTCCATTTGCTACAAGCTATCACATGCATACATGAATCCTCCTACTATTTCCTCAACATAATGATTAACAGCCATCAACATAGTCTTAAGCCGTAAACAGCAGTTCCAGATGGGTTTAAATAGATTAAACTACAATTTTTATGGATGGGATGCAGCTATCGGTGATGTGGATAGCCTTGAGATGAGTTTCCTCACGTAGATGAACTCAGGCTGAAACGGCTTGAGGGTGATGTATGGGGCAGATTCAACCTGACTGGTTGAAGGCGATGCTAAGCCCTGATAAACACGAGGACAAGACATTGTGAAGACCAAGAGCTATGTAAGTCTATTAAGACTACACTGCTCAGAACCCTAAACCGCACCTCTCTACCTGTAAGGTATTAATTTGCTATAAATATTGTAGCTAGCACATCCTCTAATAAATTAGCTGTAGAATTAGAAGTTTAGCATACTACTTTATTTATGGCAGGTTTGAATATTGCAGTAGCCTCTAAGTCTTCTAAGAGAATTCATTCTTTCACGATCATTTATTTCAGCTTTTTCAATAACCCCTACTAGAAACTCTATAGCTTCATCCATTGCCTCCCTATCTACTGGAAATGGGACACCGTCCTTGCCTCCAAAAGCAAATGAATATTTTACAGGATCCTTCCAGCTTGGAGGAGTACCATAGATAATCTCTGAAATTAAGGCAAGCCCACGTATCGTAGCTGGTCCTATACCTTTAATAGATAAAAGCTCTTCGAAGTTTCTAGGTTTAACTTCATAAGCATTTTTTAAAGCATCCCAATTAATATTAAAGGGCATATACAATGTATCCACAGTATAGCTAGTGCTTGAGTTGGAAAGCCATCTATCTAGGCTTTCTTGATATCTTGGCTTTATAGATCTTAACGCATTTAAAACCTTACTTGGACCCTCCTTAACCAAGTCTACACATACCTTCCTACAATTTTCACTTTTGCTTGAAGTCATATCTAAAACTCTTTTTCTCACAGCATCACCAACTATGGCTGTATGAGGCTCATTAACATAGCTTTTAATAGCTGTAGATAGCCAATGATATCTACGAGCTGTTTTATCATGTATATTCATACCCTGCTGTACAACAGCCCAATCTCCATCTTCAGAAACTATAAAGGCATGATGATAGAGGGGATAGCCTGCCTGAATAGCAGCATTATCAATTTTAGCTGTAATTCTACTAGCATACTTTAATTTCTCAATTTTAGATGTTGATAAATTAAATAAGTTACCTATAGTATCAATATCGTTCAGGGTTTGAGTTGAACGCCTACCCTTACCGCCACCAACAGCAAGACCATGCCTCTCATGTTTTAAGGCTGTTCTTAAAACACCAGAAACTACTGTTGTAACGCCTGAGGAATGCCAATCATATCCTAATACACAGCCAAAACTTTGAAACCAGAATGGGTTTGAAACTCTTCTTAAAAACTCATGTACTCCATACTCGTCCACAATGATTTTAACAATAGCATCTGCAAGTTTAACCATTCTCCTAACAAGCCAGCTTGGCGCCTTTCCACCATGAAGAGGAAGATAAGCTACTCCAGATCTCTCCAAAGCTATCGTTAACTAGTTTAAACCAAGGAATTTAAACTTAACTAAACGTAAGGGTTATTCAGCTATTCATCAATTAAAGCTATACTTAAGAGTAATCTAAGAAGGTTTATGAATTACCGACACACTTAATTCGTGCTGTAAACTTAATCCTTACCAGAAGGCATGACAGCCTAGGGCTAAGTATAATATGGTAAGTTGCTAGGTCATCAGCCAACGCTTATAGAGCAGCTCAATCCATGAGGATATTGTCTAAACATCTATAAACTTTACGCAATTTTATAGGTAAGTCTCATTTAGAGCTGATGAGCTGCTAAGTAGCGGTCAGATACGCCCAATTGATACTGTCAAGTTAACATATAGTAGACTCGTTAAGTTTAAGGCTTAACTTGACAGTATCCGCCCAATTCATGATAAAATTTAAATGTAAACTAGGTAACATGTAGTTAGGTGGAATCATAGATATGCTGGAGGACGCTGTAAAGTACATTGCTGAGGCTCTGCTCATATGTAGTTTTAAACTAATACTGACAGGCAGTATGGATTCGCAGAGTTTATTATCAATATATTAGAGCTAGTAGTTAGCTAATTGGTGGAGTTATGGCTAAAGGTACCTCATTACGATATACACTTATACCTGCTCTTGGAATAGTTTCCATGACTGTATCATTTACACTTATTACTCCAGGTATTCTAGGATTAGTTCTTATACTAGGCGGGAAATATGATGAAGTTAATGTTACAACTGCATACCTATACGTTGGGCTTATATCTTTTGCTTTAGGATTTTTTGTTTCTAAAAGGTTTAGATTTGAAGATGTAAGGCTAAGCTATGGAGAAGCTATTCAAATAGCTGTTATTTCATGGATTTTTATACCGATAGTTAATGGAATAGCGGTAAGCATTTCAGGATTGATAAGCCCAATAGATGCTTTATTTGAATCCATAAGTGGCTTTACAACAACAGGATTAACTGTTTTAAAACCGCCTCTTGAGAATTATCCATTAACTCTACTGTTTTGGAGAAGTATTTCCCAATGGATTGGAGGGATTGGAATACTCTACATATCAATTCTAGTAATCGCACCTCCAAGCCTACTAACAATGAGAATATTTACCGTAGAGGGACATTTAGAAAAGGTTGAGGCAAGCGCTGTTGAAACAGCTCATAAAACAATTAGGATATACCTAATACTAACAGGTCTAGGTATTGTTCTATTCCTAGCTGTAGGCATGAATCCATTTGATGCATTAAACCATGCATTAACAGCAATAGCGACCGGTGGATTTAGTACAAGAACTGAAAGTATTGGATACTACAAGTCGATTCAAATATATATTGCCGCAATAATAGTAATTATTCTAGGAGCTTTAAACTTCCCATCCTATGCAAAGCTTATGAAGGGTAGAATTAGAGAATTCATAAAATACGAGGAAAACATAGTATTCCTAGCTCTAGCATTCCTAATATCCATACTTCTAGTATCCATACTCTTTCTGAAAGAAAACGTTGAAAACCCCATCATGTTTGGAGTTTTTCATATAGTATCAGCTATTGGTGGATGTGGATTCCAAATTGGGGACTTAAGCATGCTTAATGAATCCGCAAAAGCATTAATCATAATTTCTATGATTCTTGGAGGATGCACAGATTCAACAGCCGGAGGTATTAAGACTTTAAGGACAATAATAATGTTGAAAGCTTTAAAATGGGAGCTTAAACTAGCATCATCACCGAAAGGCACTAGAATAACTAGAAAGATTGGAGATAGAGAAGTTACTGATGAGATACTGGTAAGAACAGCCTTATTTATACTAATATACATACTCCTAGTATTTATAGGTGGAGCAGCAATTAGTATTGAGGGATATTCATTAACAGATTCGATGTTTGAAGCTGCCTCCGCTTTAGGTAATGTAGGACTAACAGTAAATATAACTTCATACCTAGCCCCTACATGGATTAAATCAGTTCTAATGACGTATATGCTTCTAGGAAGACTGGAGATTCTACCATATCTACTACTAATCTACAGAATTGCTAAGAAACACTAGATCCCGTAAGCATCTACCTCAAACTTATTAAATAGACTTTACATGTCGATGCATTACCTACATATCATACCGGTTCTGAACAGCCTACTTCAACATTCTCTACAGATGGGGAATTCTTGCTTCTACGGCTTTCATCAATCAATTATTAACGCTTCTAGGCTTTCACATCATCCATCTAGAGGTAGAATATACCGCCAGCCCATTACTTATGGGCTTAAGATTACTGTTTAGAGCCTAAGAAACACTCCGCTAAACATCATTCAACCGAATCTTACTCAGCTTTTAGAAATTCGGGGAACTGGTATATAGAGAAAATAACAGTATTTCAACAATTAGGGTCGGAGACCTACGCCGAATCTACGTAGTCCCCAACTACATGAGGCTACAGCATACTAACCCGGCAAAACTACATTGTAAAATTGATAGTAAGGTTTAATTAGGATTAGGAGTTATCAATTTTTAATGAAGATTTTAATTGTTGGAGCTGGAGAGGTTGGAAGAAGGCTTGCAAAGATATTAACTAGAGGTGGTAATGAAGTAGTAGTTATTGATAGGGATAAGAGGGCATGCGATACTGTTGCTGGTGAAACCGATGCATTAGTACTAAATAGGGAAGCTACAGATTTAAGTGTGTATGAAGAGATAGAGCTGGATAAGTTTGATGTTGTACTTGCATTAACAAATAGGGATGAAGTTAATCTTTTCACATGTATAGTTGCTAAGAACTACGGAGTACCAAGGATTATAAGTCTTGTAGAAGATGAGAAAATAGCTGAATTTTTGAGTAGATTAGGTGTTGAAAAACCATTATGTAAACCTAGGCTAATTACAAATACACTAAATAACATTATTGAGGGGAGAGGAGGGGTAACGGAGATTTTTGAAGTAGATAGAGGAAGCTTTAAAGTAGTAGCAACAGGTATTAGCGAGCATGTAGTGGGTAAAGCATTAAGAGAGCTTACTATACCTTCAAGAACAAAAATAATTTCAATATTTAATGGTGAGAAATTTATTGATCCAGATCCGGATTATATTCTGAAAGATGGAGATACAGTTATAGCATTAGCTCATACAGATGATGTTAGGAGGCTGGAGGAAATATTGAGGTGAAGCATAAATGGTTGAAGTCTGGCAGTGGATAATTGATCAGACAACACTTATAATGGTTTTAAGAATACTTATTACAGCTACGGTAGCTTACCTATTAGTTCGCTTCCTAGAATTTATTCTTTCAAGGCTTTCACATAAACATATTATAAGCTATGAAGATGCTAAGAGAATAGGTGCTACAACCACAATATTCATATATATAGTTGCAGCCATAACTATAATTTCAATAATTACATGGTCTGAAACCATAATACATGCTTTAATAGGATTACTACTAATAGCCAGCGGCGTAGCGCTATATTCAATTAAAGACATTATTGGAAATTTAATAGCATACTATGGCATAATATCAATTAAGAATATAAGAGTTGGAAACATTATAGAAATAAATAATGAAAAGGGAATTGTTAGAGGAATAACTCCAACACATATTGAAGTATCTATAAGCGAGGATAAAACAATACAAATCCCAAATATTGAAGTATTTCAAAAACCAATAATGATATATAGGAGTCCACATACGGTTAAGCTTAAAATTAAGATGAATAGATTAATTGAGCTTACAGATATTGAGAGTAGAGTACGAAGTATACTGTCAGACTATAAGGAAATAGTTAAGACAAAGAGTCCAGTAATACATGTTAAGGAGATTGATGATAAGAGCTTTGAGTACATATTAACAGTTTATATTGAGAATCCTACGAAAAAAGAGAAGGTTTTTACAGATATTGCAAAAATCCTAACTGAAAAACTGCAAAACTCAATAATAAATATTGAAAACATAGAGTAAGGCAATAGTTTAAGATTGTAGCCAAAACACAACAGCAATACACATTCCCAATCTTAAGTTTGCAGGATAGTATGTAGGCTTTGTAAACTTAAGCTTGCTGATTAACTTCTAGGTAAAGATTAAGTTTACAAGACGAGTATGTAAGACGTGGCAACTTAGCATATTATATTTGATTTCCTAAGTTGCCACGCCAGTATGTAATTAGATAAGTTTAAATATTATACCTGCAATATAAAGCAGGTGATATTGTGAAGGAGTTGCTTGTATGTCCTAATTGTGGTTTCCGGTTTGAAATAAGTTATGGAAGAGCTTTTGCATGTAGTGGATGTGGATACTCAGTAACTGGAAGCTGTGGTATGGCTAAATGTCCTAAATGTGGGCATGAATTTAACATATAAACTTTTTGGAGAAACATTATGTAGGTTACTGGTTAATCTCCTATTAAGAGTTTAGATAAGCTTTAAGATTATGAGATATGTGGTGGTAGTATTTTTGCTTCAGCTGCTGTTCTTAAGTATCTTTTTGCAAATGATTCGTAGAAAGCTATTTCCTGCTGTGATAATGGCCTAACTCCTTTAAGAGCTTCCTCAAAATGCTTCATATGTATTTTAAGCTCATTAAGATTCTTCTTTAAATCCTTCTGGTCACCGTGCTCTAGTAGAAACTCTCTTATTGCAAGCATAGCAGCATTACTACATACTGAAGCTATATCAGCACCTGTTGCTCCCTTAAGCTTACTTACTAATACTTCTATATTAACATCTTCAGCAAGGGGTTTACCCTTTAAATGTATTGAAAGTATTTCTTTAATCGCTTCAGTATTTGGTAGGGGTACATAGATTAACTTATCAAATCTTCCAGGTCTTAACAATGCTGGATCAATTATGTCTGGCCTATTGGTTGCAGCTATTACGACGACATTTCGAAGATCTTCAATACCGTCAAGCTCAGTAAGTAGTTGACTTACTATTCTCTCAGTAACGTGGGAGTCTCCTAATCCTGAGCCACGCATTGGAGCTATAGCATCAATTTCATCAATAAACACTACGCAGGGAGCTGCCTGTCTAGCTTTTCTAAATATTTCCCTTACTGCCTTCTCGCTTTCACCAACCCATTTACTAAGTATTTCAGGACCCTTAATAGATATAAAGTTTGATTCACTCTCGTTAGCTACTGCTTTAGCTAGTAGTGTTTTACCAGTACCTGGAGGACCGTAGAGAAGGATACCTTTAGGAGGCTTTGTATTCATATGCTGAAATACTTCAGGATATTTCAGAGGCCACTCAACAGTTTCTCTAAGTATCTGCTTAACATCCTCCAACCCACCTATATCACTCCATCTTACATTTGGAACCTCAATCATTACTTCACGCAATGCTGAAGGTTCAACTTCCTTCAATGCTTCGAGAAAGTCACTCATTGTAACCTTCATCTGGTTAAGAATTTCCGCCGGTATAACGTCTGCTTCAAGATTTATTTTCGGCAGGAACCTCCTAATAACCCTCATAGCGGCTTCCTTACACAGATGAGCTAAATCCGCTCCAACAAATCCATGGGTTAAATCCGCAAGCTTTCCAAGATCAACATCCTCCGCTAACGGCATATTCCTAGTATGTACGTGTAGTATTTCTAATCTAGACTGCCTATCAGGTACTGGAAACTCTATCTCCCTATCGAATCTTCCAGGTCTACGCAGTGCCGGATCTATAGCGTTGGGCCTATTGGTTGCTCCTATAACAACAACTTTACCGCGTGGCTGAAGACCATCCATTAATGCAAGAAGCTGTGCAACAACTCTTTTCTCAACCTCACCAGTAACCTCCTCTCTCTTAGGAGCTATAGCATCAATTTCATCAATAAATATTATGCTTGGAGCTGCTTCCTGAGCCTTCCTAAATATCTCTCTTAACCTCTCCTCGCTTTCACCATAGAATTTACTCATAATCTCAGGTCCACTAATACTATAGAAGTTAGCATTTGTCTCGTTAGCTACTGCTTTAGCTAGTAGTGTTTTACCAGTACCTGGAGGACCGTAGAGAAGAACTCCCTTAGGAGCTTCCACACCCAGTCTTTCGAAAAGTTCAGGATGTCTTAGTGGAAGCTCAACCATCTCCCTAATCTTCTGTATCTGCTCTTTTAATCCTCCAATATCCTCATATGTTATTCTAGGCAATCCTTCAGGTAGAGCCTTAGCAGGCTCCTCACTAATAACTATTTCAGTATTTGGAGTAACAACTACAGCATCAGCGTATGGTTTAACGTTTACCACCATAAGCTCAACCTTCCTACCCATAATCCCTACAGGTATGTAATCACCTCGGGTAACAACCCTTCCCTCGAGAAGCTGGGCTAAATACTCCTCACCACCAACAATTCTTAAGGGTTCTGTTGGTGCAAGCACCACCTTCTCAGCCTGTTTAGCTACTGCTTTTCTTACAGTAACCTTTTCATCTAGGCTTACATTAGCATTCCTTCTAGTATAGCCGTCAATTCTAATAATTCCCTTACCATAGTCTTCACTGTATCCAGGCCAGTTTATTGCGAATGTTCTTCTCTTACCAATAATTTCTATAACATCACCAGCAGATAGTTTAAGCTCCTCCATAACCATCGGGTCCAGTCTTGCAATACCTCTTCCAACATCTCTTGGATGAGCGTTCTCCACCCTTAAAACAACTTGCTTTTTCTCACTCATATAAACACCCCTAATCGATTTTTATCTCAAATCCTTTAGGTTTAGGAATGCTTTTAAGCTTAAACTTAACCTCAAGAATACCGTTATTGTATGATGCTTTAGCTGTTGATGGATCTATATCGTAGGGAAGATCTATATCAACACTATACTTTCTAAGCTTACCATCAGCACTTACAGATAATAGATTCTCCGTGGAGCTTAGCTTAATCTCCTCCTTTGAGACACCAGGCATTTCAACTAGAACTGTTAATACACCCTCCTTCTCATCAACAGATGTTTCATAGTATGGTGTTCTGACACTAGGCTCTGAAACCGGTAGCTTAACATTGCCGAAGCGTCTAATAACAGGATATCCTTCAGGAGTGAAAGCTATACTTAAGCCGTATATGTATGGTCGTTTAAGAGCTGTAGATGCTGCTTTACCGATACGACGTATTCTCCGCTCAATAGAGTTTTCAATCTCATCAATCATCCTAAATATAGAGTTAAAAATCCTTTCAAAATCCTCACCAAACACTCTCTCACCTAATTAGAGATAGAGAAAGTAGGGGGTATATAAACTTTTCGTTTAGAAATTTATGAGAGCTTACTCTAAATTTTAGAGTAAGATTTATATATACCCTACGGTAAGATTACATTAGTATGGAGGATATAATATCAATAATCGCAAATCCGGAAAGGAGGAAGATAATTAGACTACTTGCAGATAAACCCAGATACTTTCTCGAATTAGCTAGAGAACTTAAAATTTCGCAGCAATCACTCCACATACACTTAAACAAGCTAGCATCCATAGGTGTGATTAAGAGCTATACTGTTAAAAGCCCCTACGGCCCATATAGAAAATACTATGCTTTAAACAACGATTTCTGTATTGAGCTTAATGTTTTAAATGGATTATACCATATTAACATATGGAGCTCAATTAAAGAGATTAATGGATTTGATGATTTTAAAGATCTTGAACGGCTTATCGATAACATAGAGAAGGAGAATGATCCGCTTAAATCACTAAGATTAACAAACAATATATTAAGGGAGATAAACAAAAGACTTAATGAAGTAAATATGAGAAAGCTTTACTTAATAAGCTTAATGGCTAAAGCTAGACGTAAAGCTATTGAGATAATTGATAAGCTTAACATCAATTATGTTGAAAGAAAAGTTTTAAAGGATACTTTAGGCTTAGACCCGGAGAAAATCGATGAATTAATCAATAAAGTATTTACTGAGGAAATTGAACTTATAGCTAAAGAGATAAGGAGTGAAATCTATAGAATATTTGGTTTATAGATTGAGCTCATCTCAAAACTATTTAAGCTTCTCTTTCTTGGTTTTTGTTGTTTCTTTATGAAGTTTTAGAAGAGGCCTAAAGATACGTGCAGCCCTAGTAACAATAGCATCAATAATCATACACCTAAGATATAGAATTTTGAGATGAGTTCATTAATAAAAAGTACTATTTAGGACTTAATTCTTTGGTTTATACCTCATCTAGTTTAGATGCCGCTCTTATCTTAGTTTGTCATTATTATTATGCTGTATATGTATGTTTATCTATCATCTCCTAGATATGCTCTCCATGCTTAATCATGCAGTATTCTCCATATAGGTGCTTAAATGTTGAAAATGATGTTTCAACACTTCTACCATAACCCATTACTTCACTCCTTCTTACCAGGGGTTTTAAGAATCATTACCGAATTACGTCTCTCATGTGTCCACCATCTATTCTAAAGTTTCTTAGGCTTAATGATTACTGAGGAAGTAGTCTAAAGCTTACAGATATTTTCTGAGCATCTTAAATATGTTTATGTGTATCAAGTAAGCTTAAAGCACAACTCCTAATAAACCGTCTTCACCGTTAGTAATGAAAACCGCCGATGAGGTTTTAAGTGAAATGAAGCCATAGCTGTAAGTTAACCATCCAGCAACGTAAATTGGATAACTCCACCTAAAATCTACACTAATAAACTTGAAAACTCATAGAATATGTTGAGATACTTAAACACACTTAGCAACTATTTACTCCATATAATCTCACCAGAAACTTTAGCTATTCTTAATATTCTATGGTGGGGTATATATTTCTCCTCATGATTACTCCTCACTATAATGCTTCCCCGCCTTAACTCTAAAACATCTGTAAAAAGAACTTTCTCGATATTGTTTCTATGCCCCCTACTTACAAAGTAGATCTCAACATCACTAGCTCTATACTTCCCCGACCACTTAATCTCATTAAGTACATCCCTTACTCTTAACCTCCCCATCACAACACCGAAAACATAAATAGAAGTAGTGATAGCGAAAACAGAGCTAACCAAATCCTTAAGTCTGATTGAAACAGCTTCCCACCATCAAACATCGGTAGTGGGAGTAGGTTAAATAATGCAAGAAATGAATTTATCAGAAGAATATAGTATCCATATATGCCTAATGTTTTAATAGATCTTACAGCTAAGCCTATAAATGCGATAACTATATTTGTTAATGGACCTGCTGAAGATATTTCAGCTTCAATTCTTCTCGTAATGTATGGACCCCATATCACTACAGCTCCAGGAGCTACAAACTTAACAGGTAGGGCTATCGATATTAAAGATATTAAGGCCAACATCGGATTAATACGGAACTCAGCCTGCAAACCATGTTTTTGAGCTGCTAGCTTATGTGCTACTTCATGAATTATAAATCCTAAAAGTACAGCTACAACTACAGGTGGAATTATAGCTAATTCCTTACCCCATGAAAAAATCAAACCAACTATAAGCATAGCAACCCCTAAATGTTTAAGCTCCACTTTTGAAAAATGGAAGGTTCTTAACCTCCTAACAGTTAATGGCCTTTCATAAATTAAAGGCTTAAACTCAACCCTAAATCCAGATACTCCTCTCCTCAATCCAGGGCATTGATGATTCTCCGGTAAACGATGAGCAGAGCAGAAAACCCCACCACAGTATGAGCATATGAAAGGAAAGGACTCAACAACCCCACATACCTGACACTTCTTACCCTCCTCCACATTAAACACCGATTATGTAATAGACTATTCAATAGTAAGCATATATACTTTACCTTAGCATCATCAGATCAATAAACTCAACATGAAACCAATAGCTCCCTAACAAAATAGCTAACTAATACTAATATTACTTCACAAAATCTTAATGATACGATCAAATAAATAATTTGTAAATCCATATTCACCTATACAGTTTGATAAAACTTAGCAATAAACCTTAAACTACATTTCTCTAAATACATGGTAATGCTCTATTAAAGAGATATAGATCCATGTCTCTAGTTGGTGGAGCTATAGTTCAGAATGTATGGTTTTACTAGTAGATTTAGATTATTGACACAATGTAATACATCATAGAGGATTATGGTAACTTATTTATATTCTGTAGGATAGATTTTAGGGGTTAGTATGGTTGCACTTCATGAAGTAATTAAGGAGGCTATAGTATCTTTTGGTGGTGTAGCATCCTCTAATGAAGTAGCTAAATACATTAATGAAAAGTATCCTAATACTTGGAGGAGGAGCTCAATAAAAACTTGCTTATACTCATGTAGTGTAAACAATCCTTCAGCATATATACATCATGCTTCAACACCCAAGTTTCTGTTTAGTCATGGCCAGGGAATCTATGAACTCTATGATCCTAAAAAACATGGAATATGGAGTAATGGAGTGAAAATTGATGAACCACAGCAGATTCAAGCAGAGGAGGTACTAAATACATATCCTAAGAGGGATACTGTTGAGATTAATAAGCTTGAGGCAGGTTTAAATGAAGTTCATGCTGTAAGCGAAGTTAAAATAAACTCTACTGAAGCATTAAAACCCACAATAGATAAAGTGGAGAATACAAATAGTAAGTCCAGCTTCTTCGATGCTCTTAAATCATTTATTGCAAAAATAAAGTTCATAATATTTCTAATATTTAGGATATAGCATACTTACAATTGCTAAAGCAGTATTAGCAGTAAGAATATTATACCTACAAACAACATGTTTGCAGCTGCGATTACTAATGCTTTTTTAAATTTATACTTCCTCATTGGTATAGCTAAAGTTGCTATATATGGATATAAGCTACTCCACAGTTGAAATTAGGCTTTAACATGATTATCAAGAACTAAGCCATAAACACAGAAATCCTACTTAAATAAATACGCTATATTACTTTATCTATTTAAGTTTCACCAATTCATCATATTATCCAACAATCCATAAACTCGTCCTAGGCTAGCCTCTAATATAATAATTAGATCAATAAGGATTTAAATAGTAGTTAAATAACCTTTACTCATTCAGAAGCTTACCCGGATTTTCTAAGTATCTTTATGCTTATAGAGTTAGATCAGAAACTACGCATCCAGTTTAGGATAAGTATTCATAAATTCTTTAATACTTATTTGATAACTTAACAACTTAGTATATTGTATTTAACTTTTTAGGCTGCCGCATCCTATTTGATGGAGATTAGTGTTAATATTCTAAAAGCCAACCCGCCAAGCATTACCGCAAACAGTATTTCGAAAACCGTTATAAACAAGGCTTTTCTCCAGCCAATCTCCTTTACTAAGGCTGCAATTGTTGATATGCATGGTATGTAAAACATCGTCACTATTGTGAAAACAACCATTTGAATAGGGCCGAACCCCGGAACTTCCGTGAAGTTTTCTGTTTCAAGAAGTGTTGCAAGCATGATAAGTGTTAGCTCCTTCCTTAAAACTCCAAAAATTAAAGTTACTCCTGTAATTAGTGGTAGCCCCAGCCATGCAACTGTTATAGGGCTCAAGGCTAACGCTACGAGTTCAAGTAAGCCAAAAACTTCTATGAGCTTAATTGCAAAGCTTCCAAGAATTATGAGGGGGAAGGCTATTTTAATGAATTCAAATAGTCTAAACCATGTTTGCTTCAAAACAGTTTTCAGATGAGGCCATTTATAGTCATGCATTTCCATAATTAAGGCTGTGGGCTCACCTGGCAGAGTCTTAAATGCCAATCTTCCGAGAATGAATACTATTGCTAGGTTGAAGATGTAAAGCGCCAATGCGTATCCGATACCTAAGTATTTGCCAACCAAGCCAAGAATTATTACTGTGCGGGCTGCGCATGGCACAAGCGTTGTTACAAAAACAGCGAGGATTCTCTCCCTTTCGGTTTCCATTATTCTACATCCCAAGCAGGCTGGAACATTGCATCCGTAGCCGAGAATTAAGGGAATGAATGCCTTTCCATGTAGCCCAATTTTATGCATGATATTATCCATTAGAAATGCTATTCTGCTCAAGTAGCCTGAATCTTCAAGGAAGTAGAGGATTATGTAAAATGGAACAATGTAAGGCAGTGCGATTGTGATGCCGGCAATAACTCCTTCTATTATGCTCCATATCAGCTTTCCAACAGCTCCTACCCCAAGAAGATTGTAGAAGAATGGTTCTACAGTGTAGAAGAGCTCATTTAGAAGATCTGAAACATATCCTCCTATAGTAAAGACGGAATAGAATATTGTAAGAAGTGAGAAAGCCATTATAGCATATCCGGCAACCTTATGAGTTGTAAGGTTGTGAAGTCTTTCTTCAAGCTTCGGCTTTATGGAGGGGACGAGTGTCTGCACTTCTCTAGCTATACGTCCAGCAATTTCGTACCGTTCAGCAACTATAACTGTTGAGCAAGAGTGACCATGAATTTTCTCAATTTCCTCCGCAAGCTTTTTAGCTACAGCAACTATTTCAGGGTTAAGCCGTAATACTTCCTCCTTCACCTCCTCATCTCCCTCCAGTAGCTTGATTGCGACATATCTTGATGGATACTGAAGTTTTAGGTTTTCAACCATTTTGGTGAGTTTTAAGATTCTCTCTTCAATTTCCAATCCAAACCTTATTGGAGCATGTTTTACTATATGTTTCTCCTCAACGACTTCAATCGCCTTTTCCAGAAGTCTAAAGATGCCTACTCCCTTTACCGCAACTGTTGGGATAACGGGTACTCCTAAAAGCCTTTCCAGCTTATCCACATCTATTCGAATTCCCTTCCTACTCGCAACATCCATTTGGTTTAATGCTATAACCATCGGGGTCTCCAGCTCCATAAGTTGAAGTGTAAAGTAGAGATTTCTCTCAAGAATAGAGGCATCTACAACATTTATGACAACATCAGGCTTCTCAACAGCAATGTATCTCCTTGAAATCAGCTCTTCCAGGGAGTAGGTTGAGAGAGAATATATTCCAGGTAGGTCAATAATATCTATTGTATAGCCCTTGAAGTGAAGTGTACCTTCAGCCTTTTCCACGGTTTTTCCAGGCCAGTTCCCAATGTGTTGATGCAGCCCAGTTAGATAGTTGAATATTACTGATTTTCCAACATTAGCGTTTCCCGCTAGGGCGATAAGCAGCTTTCCTTTAGACATTATCTTTCCACCTCTACAAAAATTTTTTCAGCTATACCTCTACCGAGAGCAAGCCTTGAGCCTCTAACAAGAATTTCTAATGGTCCATGGAAAGGGGCTGACTTTACAACTGTTACTTTTGTCCCGGGGGTTAAGCCCATATCCATAAGTCTTTTCTCAACTCCAAATCCTCCACGCCTCCTCCCTCTACCATATCCAGCTTTTACGGAGGTAATGATTCCAGTCTCTCCATCCCTTAACGCGGTTAGTGGAACTACGCGTTTTTCCATGTAATCACAACCCTCATCTAATACCTTTTAACATTTATGGATGAAGTGATGGTGGGACCTATGGTTCTCATAACTCCATTGATATCTATGATTAGAAGATTATCGAACGGTATCTTACTTACAACTTTAAAGACACTACCTGGGGTAAGACCTATATCCCTAACGTATTTAAGTATGTCGTAGCTTTCATCAGCAATACTTACAACAATGCCGGTATCTCCTAAATCTAGATTTGAAAGTTGTATGCATGAAATCTCATTAAGCTCACCGTTGGGCTTAGGGATGGGGTTGCCGTGGGGGCATGTATCGGGGTTTTTTAAAGTTTTTTCAATTAGGTCTGTAACGTATTTTGAGAGTCCATGCTCAAGCCTACATGCTTCATCATGAGCTTTACACCAATCAACTTGAAGAAAATCTGTAAGAAGCCTTTCTGAAAGTCTATGTCTCCTAACAACATCAATAGCTACATCCACTCCTTTACTTGTTAGTTTAATACCTCTATGATACTCATGAGTTACAAGCTTCTTCTTCTCAAGTATCTTAGCCATTTTGGAGATAGTGCCTAAAGTAACACTTAGCATCTTAGCTAGATCTGTAGTTCTAGCTAAACCATATTTCCTCTCAAGCTTCCATATAGATTCAAGATACTCCTCCTCAACAATAGATACATACATATGATAACTACGAATACTACAATATAAATTTTTGCTATAGTCTAAATTTTAATTGAGAAAATTCTTATTTGCATAAAGTTTATATTCGGATTTTGAATAGGAGATAGCTAGCAATATAGGTGATGCTGTGAGCTACGACATTATTATAACTAGTGATAGAACAATGATTAGTAATCATCACGGTAACGAGTTTTTAGGATTTCTAACTACAAGCCCATCAATGGGGTTACCTGAACCTATCTGGATGTGGATTGCAGCTCCTAAAGTTAAAGTTGATAGGATAGGTAGACCTATTCAGGCACCATATGGCTTAAGAAAAATTGAGGCATCACTTCAAAATGCTGGATTTAAAGCAGCAATCATAGACCCAGACCATATATATAAGCATTTAAGTAAAGCCAAAATAGTTATGATAGGGCATCACGACTACTTCGCGTTAGGACCGCCAAGCTGTGAATGGATGATGATTACAGGTAGAGAACCTGTAAATGCTAGAAGCTTCCGTAGATTTATGGAGAAGCTAACACAAACAGTTGGAGGTAGAGATGTTAAGATTGTTGTTGGAGGACCTGCAGCATGGCAGTGGCTATATCTGCCTAAGCTAATAGAGAAATATAGAGTTACAACAATTATTGATGGAGAAGCTGATAAAATCATAACTTGTATAGCTCAAAGAATAATGAGTGGAGACCACATACCGAAATACATACAGGTTAGCTTAGAAGATACTCCTAAGCTTGATGAAATACCATTAATAAAATATCCATCAGTTAACGGATTTATTGAGGTTATGAGAGGATGTCCACGTAAATGTAGATTTTGCAGTGTAACTACTAGGCCAATTAGAACATATACTCTTGACATGATAGAGAGAGAGCTTAAGGTAAATAGTTTAGCAGGTATAAGAAACGGAATACTACATGCTGAAGACATATTACTATACGGCGGTAATGGAATAAAGCCTAAACCAGAACCGATAATAAAGCTCCATGAACTCGTTAAGAAATACTATAGAAGTATTGCTTGGAGCCATTTAAGCCTATCAACCCTAAAATACAGTCAAGAAAACTTTAAACTCATCTCAAAACTAACTGAGATAATATACAATGATGGGCAAAGCTGGATTGGAGTAGAAGTTGGAGTAGAGACAGGATCAGTAAAGCTAGCTAAGAAAATTATGCCTATGAAAGCCTCACCCTACCCGCCTGAAGCATGGCCTGAAGTTGTTGAGGATGCATTCATGATAATGCATGAACATAAAATCATACCGGCCGCAACCCTTATAATAGGTCTTCCAGATGAAACTGAGGATGATGTTCTGGAGACAATAGAGCTTATGGATAGATTGAAGGGATATAGAAGCCTCATAGTTCCGATGTTCTTTGTGCCGATGGGTGCATTAAAAGATAAAAACTGGTTTAAGATATTGAATATTAAGGAGGTACATAAGGAGCTTCTAGCCAAGTGCTTTAGACATAGTGTATATTGGGCTGAAGATATACTTTCAAGATTCTATCTAAGAGAACCGCATAAAAAACCACTAAACATTCTTCTAAAAACAGTAATAAACTACTTTAAATTTAAAACAAGAAACTTCCTAAAACATTACGGATAGAGTTAACATAATAAATTATAACAACCAGTACACAACCAGCAACAATAACCTAACTACTAATTCCTACAAGGGTTCAGCGAGAAAGATCTAGCTTAAGTTTGTGAATAAACCGATTTAAAATTTTAAGCGCTACATGTAGTCTGATATCTAAAGGCTGAAATAGGAGGCATGATTATCGAGAATTAAGCCGCAAAGCTTAGCTCGGAATCATCTCAAAATGAGGTAATGCGAGATACGCATCTTCAAGCAATATATTAATAGTTTGGTGGTTGTTTGTAATGCCGGTAAAGCTAATCAGTATATACCATTAACTTAATAGGCTCTATGGAGTTTTGGTTGCTTCAATAGCCTCATAGTTATCTATGATTGCTTATGAAACTTTATTTCTGAATTTATTGATATATGATAGTACCTCTACGTTGTCTACATCATGCCATTCTTTATAGGCATCCGCAACAGCAAAACCATAAACATCGCTTCTAACATTAGCACAGTAAATGATATCTGCATGTGGAGCTATTAGGTTTAATGCACTTATGGATGCTGTCGGTACTGCTATAATGATTCTTTCCGGCTTTCTCTTTTTAACATATTTAATAGCTGAAAGCATAGTGTAGCCTGATGCAAGTCCATCATCAGTTATTATAGTGCTTCTATTACTAATCAACGCTTCTACCGATCCAAAAGTTTTTAAACGTTTCTTTATCTCCTCAATCTCCAGCTTTACAACCATATCTATAGTTTCTCTATCAATTCTAAGGTAGTTTATAAGTTCTTCATTAAATATTACATCACCATCAGGATTTACAGCTCCAAATCCTGCTTCAGGATTATTTGGGAAGTGTAGTTTTCTACAAATTATGAGGCTAAACTCGCATTTAAGTATTGAGGCTAAAGTGGCGCCAACAGGTACTCCTCCTGAGGGTATTGCCAACACTACTGGATTTACAAGCTCTTCTACTCTAATCATTTTAGCAAGCTCTACAGCTGCTTCTTCCCTATCTTTAAATACATGATATCTATTTGTTAACCTTTCATTTACTACTATTCCCCCCATACCTAATAGCTTAACTCTACAGGTATATTTAGTATTTTTTCTTCTAATAATAGTTAATTCAATCACATCCCCAATATTTAACATCTCAACTGCTGATTTTAACTCCTCCATACAGTCAACATTCCTACCGCTAACTGCAGTTATGATGTCTCCTGGCTGAATACCATGGTAGCCTGCAGGTCCATTAGGAGCAACATCTATTACTAGACATCCCCTACTTACTGGTAATCCATAATACTCAGCTACTTTCTCATTTATGTCAACGCCCTGAACACCAATCCAAGGCCTTAAAACTCTCCCATAGCTTATAAGATCATTAACAACTTTCTTAGCCGTATTTACAGGTATTGCAAACCCAATACCCTGAGCAAATGGAATTATAGCTGTATTTATACCGATAACTTCACCATTAAGATTTATAAGCGGTCCACCCGAATTTCCTGGATTGATGTGAGCATCTGTCTGAATCATATCCTCAAAGACTTCCCCTTCAGATTTTATTGTTCTTCTTAATGCGCTTACAACACCAATAGTAACTGTAGGTTCCCCTATAGGCCGAGGGGGTTACTTATAGCTAGAACAATATGTCCAACTTTAAGCTTTGATGAATCCCCAAGCACTGCTACTGGCAAGTTTTTCATATTGATTTTTAATAGTGCCAAATCTGTTCTTCGATCAACACCTATAAGTTCCCCCTTCAATACCTTACCTCTACTTAATGCTACCTCAACATGCTCAACTCCTTCAACAACATGGTAATTCGTCAATATATATCCATCCTCTCTTACAATAACTCCTGAGCCTAAGCCTGTTACAGGTATAGGTTGGAGGAAGTAATCATGCACAATTCTTAAGCTCCCTACAGCAACAACCGATGGCTTACTTTCTCAACAGCTTTTACTATAGATTCATCCCATAAACTCATTTTAATCACCTCATAAACTCTATGGAATTTATAAATTTTAGTTTTGCAGCTTAGATACTGCTCTAACTATAGGTAGCATCTGAACTCTAGGTTTAATATGCAGTACTATAGAATTAAATTTATTTATATAAATTGATGTGAAGGCCTAAGTAAAAACTGATGTATCTGAACCTAGACTTAGCAGCTTAAAGATGAGTTATTGGTTTAGTTAGAAGTAGCGCTAGCTTTGAAGTAGTTTATTCATGAAGTTCTAAACACTATGATGTATGAAGTTTATGTTGATGATGTTGTAGCTTAATATATTATGTATAGTCCTTCGATGATGGAGATATAATGAGCAGTACATTATAATCCAGCAGAGGTATTTTCAACAATATTAAACCCAGCAATTAGAGAATTAGAAAGTTAATAGCGTGAATCTACTTATAAAATACTATTAGAAGAGTTAAGGTTAAATTGCTATATCTCATTCTTGATTTCAAATTTGAAATTAGTGGTTGAAATGTAGATTTTCTAACTTGTATGTTTTAAATCATTTTCTTTTACAGTTTTCAATTCTTCTTAAGAACGGTTTTAAAGATAGTGAGAGAATAAGTTTGAGCTCTGATGAGTTTTAGATTGGTTTGTTTACGGCTTTAGAAGTATGAAAGGTCTCCGCGTGAAACGTAATCAAGCCTAAACAGCTGGTTTTAACTTAGTAAGGTATTACTATTTAAGCATTTAATAATGTTGTTGACTTTAGCTTCGATAAGGCTTGGTATTATTCCCTCACTACATAGTTTATTAAACTCCTCTAAATCTAGAATTTTAATTTCTCCACTTGGTAGTATAGCGATATCTACGATTAAATCTATGTATTTAATTCCCTTATATGTTATTTCCGGCGGTGTATTTATATTGATGTACTTGCCCTTTAATACTCCATTTCTTGAATAGTAGCTATGTGTAATAATCCATTCATCCGGTTTAACCTCCATTATATCGTAATCCCCCTCCTCCTTACTGATGTTTAATCCATCATATCTACCACCACCAGCTATCTCCCTTCTCAAAACTAGCTTCTCCCTACCTACTTCTACAATTGAGCCTGGAGTTAATTTTATGATTTTGCCTGAAGGTTTAATATGTAATATTTCAACTTTACTCTTCCGCCTTAATAGTTCAGTTATGAATTCATGTAGGTTTCCTGATATATCTATATTAAATTCATTAAGTATTTTTTCAGTAAAGTCAACAAGTATTGACCCTATTTTTCCACTTGATTTATAGATGTGATGTTTATGTATTGTTGGCGTAACTCTACTTCTAACCCTATCTAGCTCTATTTTAGTAGTTGATGGGAAAATAACTTCAGCAACATATTCTCCATCAACCACTTCTACATACGGTGTTTTCTCAGAGTTCTTAAGTATTTTCTCAGCTTTCTCATGCAGTTTTTTCAGCTCCTCCATTAGGGTAAGTATGTTAGCATATTGTGCTGAGCTTCTCCATTTAATACCCCACCCCCTCTTTTTGAGGAGCTGCCCTAATGAGGATAGCTCCCTTCTAACGTTACTGTCTTTAATATGTCTGCTTACAATAACTCTGCCATCTTGGATTAAATATGCGTATTTCCCCGTAATCCATAGGTTGTTTGAAAGCTTTAAATAGTTGTTACGTGTAAAAGATGTTTCTGCAATAGATACCGTAATAACATCGCCTATCTTGAAGTTCCCTCTTATAGTACCATATACACCTGGCTTAACCTCAACTATGTATTCGCCGCCTCTAAAATCTCTAACAACACCTTTAACAACGGAATGTATAGGCATTAAACACTTTAAAACAATAGCTTCCGGGAAGCATGTTTTTAGCTTCTCTAACATTTCCTCTAGAGCTTTACGTAATCCAATAATTACGATTCCATCCCTGCTTCTTGAATCTTTAATTGTGATGTCTGGAGGATCCTTTAAATCTGCAATTCTAAATCTATCAATAATAGCCTTGGTTGGCTGAACAATTTTAAACCCCCAATCTATGCAAAGCCTGGTCATAGCAGTAGCATAAATACCTCTAACTCTAACATTAAACATTTAAACACCTAGATTTTTAGGAGTCTCTACTTAAATGCTTTAAATCTAAAAAGGTTTCTGTAGTTTGGAAAAGGTATTGTAAATGTATTTCCGGGAGATTGGGATGTGTTTAATTGTTTAAACATAGAGTAATTGTTAAAGATACTGGTAGGTAAATATTCTGATTAGTATGATTGATGATGTTGAGGCTGTTTGTGAGGAGAACAGGAGGCTTATAATTGAGGCGAGAAAGGTAATTGTTGAAACGTATAAGCTTATAGCCTCAATCGATCTGTTAAGTGATTTTAGAAGGCTTATTATATCTACTTTTGGAAGCATGTTTAAGCTAGACAGCTTGAATTTAGCTTCTCTAAATGTTACATATTCAGATATTGAGGTTGGAGAAGTTATTAGGGAGGTTTTAGAGCATGCTTTAACATAGCAGTTAGCTACTGTTGTTTGCGTATAGGCTTTGATGTACGTATTGAGCATTATATATACATCCAGGGTCTGGAGCCATGTAGTCGTTAAAGTATGCATACGCTCTTGCCCTACATCCGCCGCAAACATATCTATACATACATCTTCCACAGTTTCCCTTCAGTAAGTTTTTATTTCTTAACTTCACAAATACTTCACTATTATCCCATAAATACTCAAAGTCGTCAGTAAGGATGTTCCCAATTTTTACTGGTAGGAATACGCATGGTTGAATAGCTCCATCAGGCTCTAATGCGCAATAGCTTCTTCCAGCTCCACACCCACCAACAAACTCGCTTAACTCAGCAAGCTTACCTGGAAGCTTCATCGAGTAGAAATGTGTTGGCACAATAGCTTCATGATCACTTCTCGAATTTGCTAATGCAATACGTGCAAACTGTGGGGCTGTAGTTAAAATAGTTAAGTCTCCTCCTTTTAGGTTTTCAATCCATAAGTCCTTAAGCAGCTTCTCTCTCTCGCTTGGTGAAAGATCAAGATCAACAATTTCCTTACCCCTACCTGTAGGTATGAAGTTGTAGGCCATAAACCAGTTTACTTTAAGCTTTCTACATAAATCTATAATTTCCCCTACTTCACTAATGTTTATCTTAGTTACTGTTGTTGCTACTTCAACAAATATTCCTGACTCAACAGCATTCTTTATTCCCTCAATAACCCTATCAAAAACCCCACTTACACCTCTAAAGCTATCATGTGTCTTAGGGCTTGCCCCATCAAGGCTGATCTGTAAATATCCAACCCCACTGTTTTTAAGCTTCTCAATATTCTCCCTAGTTAAGGTGGTGCCGTTTGTAGCTATTGCCGTAAATACACCATACTCCCTACACAGCTTTAAAACATCAAATATATCTCTTCTCACCAGCGGCTCCCCGCCTGAGAACGCTATTGATGTTACACCGAAATCCCCGAGAATACCGACAGTTTTTAAAGCTTCCTCCCTACTCATCTCGTTTTTTAGAGACCTGCCAGCACTACTATAGCAGTGTTTACATTTAAGATTGCATTCATAGGTATAATCCCACACAACTAGAAAAGGAGCTCCAGGTGTAAATGGTTTCTGCACACCATACTTAGCAACCCCCATAATAACACTGATAAGCCCCCTCCTCCAGTATGGGTCTTTAAATCTCTCCCTCATCCTCCACTCATCAACCCCAAAGCTTTCAGCCCCTCTCTTAACAACTCTACTAACTAACGGGTAGACAACATGTCTACATGTAAAGCAAGCATTACTTCTAGTATTTGTGTAGAGCTGTAAAGCTATATCTATTCTCCTACCATTATCCCTTAAGCATTTTCCAGTTAAATATTTAAGCATAAATTTAACGTTACTCAGCTTGCTTAAGCCTCCAATATAGCCTATAGCTTCAACATCAGGCACAAGTACTGTAATATTCGGAAAACGTATAAAGATTTCGCTAAAACCTAACAGTATACGGCGTCTTCTCTACAAGTCTTCTAAGTATTGAAAACATAACCTCACCCATACCTAAAACTACACTTATAATTACTACCGCTACTAGAAATGTAAATATTGAAAGCATGGTTATTGCAGCTGCTGAAATCCATCCTACCCTAAATATCGATTTTACAGCCCATAGCCAGAGCACCAATGCTAATAGAATACTTAACGGACCTAGTAGTGGAGTGGAAAGTATAAGTGAAGTAGATACTAGAATTGGTCCAATAACTGCTATAAGCAATGACCCAGTAAACGTAGCTTTACTTCCAGCAACTATTCTCGCAGCCATCCACATCGCAAACGCAGCTGTAAACCATCCAGTAATTAAGCTAATTATGGCTGCCAGCAAATTCATAACTAATTTATCCCTCTAAATTTAAATACCTTATTAAGGATAGTAACCCTTGTAAACTTAAGCATGCCTCATTACCCTTATTATGGGTATTGTATTCTCTATGAACTACTGATTTTAGAATTTGCATACTTCCCACCGCATTTATCCTAATGCGCAGTAATAGTTATTGAGTAACTTTACCTATTCTATATTATTATTTCTCCATTAAGCTCTTAGCCTTAAGCTACATAATCATATTTTAGGTTAGGGTTCTGATGATTTAGAGTAGACATCAGTAAAATTGCTGTACCTAACAATAGCTTAATCCTATAACGAGTAATGTATTAGCAGCGTTAGGAGATACCATGTAGACAATCCTTCTTAAATAGGGCTTGAAGTAATGTACCTAGCTTAAAGAAAGTTTTTAAAGGAATATAGATAAGTACATTATGGCTAAAATACTGAGGTATATAGGACCTAACGGTTCGGAATCGTATGGGGTAATGGTTGATAATTTTGTTGTAGACCGTAGTGATCTAGAAAAGGAGCTGAACATAAAACTTCCTGAAGACATAGTATCATTTATATCTAGTACATATTTAAACATGGTTCTTGAAGAAGTTAAGAGGATTAGTTTTAAGCAGGTATTTAAGCTGGAGGATTTAAAACTACTTGCACCAATACCGAATCCGCCGAAAATATTATGTTTAGGCTTGAACTATATAGATCATGCTGAAGAGCAGCAGAAAACCCCTCCCGATGAGCCGATGATATTTATTAAACCTAGAACATCAATAGCAGGACCGTTTGACGATATCTATGTACCGTCCGACTATGTTCAACAGCTAGATTATGAGGGGGAGCTTGCAGTTATTATTGGGAAACTAGGTAAAAGAATAAGTGCATCTAAAGCTTTAGACTACGTATTAGGATATACGGTATTCAATGATTTATCAGCTAGAGACATACAGGCTAAAGATAAACAATGGACGCGAGGGAAAAGCCTAGATCAGTTTGCCCCAATAGGTCCATGGATAGTTACAAGAGATGAAATTGAAAATCCTTACAATCTAAAAATAGTAACTAGGGTTAATGATGAGGTAAGGCAGAACTCGTCAACTTCAAAAATGGTACATAAAATAGATAGGGTAATAGAAATACTAAGTAAAGGAATGACTCTTGAGCCAGGCGACATAATAGCTACCGGTACACCTTCAGGTGTAGGTGTTTTCATGAAGCCTAAACCTAAATTCCTAAAACATGGAGACATAGTTGAAATAACGATTGAAAAAATAGGGACAATAAGAAATCGAATAATATTTACATAATATCTTCAAAACTAAAGCTGGAAGCCTAAATTAAACAATTTGCAGAAAGCAATACTGCTAACCGACATCCAGCACATATCCAGCATATTCATGCTTATTAAACTCTAAATCATAGCTTAATGATATATTTACATTGATAGCAGGAGGCTTGTAACATCTACATTACGGAATTCTATGAAGTCCATGTTTTGTATGTGCACGTTTCATACATATATCAAATCAAATTAGAGCATGCTAATCTCAACTCTACAAAGTTGGTGGATTTATTGGAGCCGTAGAAAATTTGATGTAAGTGTTTACATTGAAGCTATGAGATTATGATACTGCTGATAAAATATATTAATCCACATAAAGTAGCAGTTATAGGTACTGTTAAAACCCAGAACATAGCTATACTGATTGTAACAGTTCTATTAATAGATCTTCTACTTTTAGCAATTCCAGCCCCAATAATTGATCCAACGGTAGCGTAAGATGTGGAGATTGGTAAGCCATATCCTATAAGCATGTAAGGTATAGTTGTAAAGAGATAGACAACAAGAGCATTACTTAACTCAGCTGCAAGACCAGTTAGTACATCAAGTCTACAAACTTCAAACGCTACTGTCTTTATAACTCGAGAACCAATAACGAATCCCCCAATAACAATTCCAATAGCGCCATAAGCAGCCAGTAGAATCATAGCATTATAGTCAGGCATGTTGCCTAGCTTCGACGCAATAGTAACATAAACACCGGTAGCATTACCAACATCATTAGCTCCGAAAGCGTACGCTGAGAAGCAAAGAGAAAATATAAGAAGAGACTTAATTATATCTTCAAATACCAGTGATGTAGAAAATCTACTTCTTCTGATTGATGTTTCAAGCATTTTGTAGATTATAAATGCAAGAATAAGACTGCAGAGGGGAGAAGTAATCCAGCTTAGAATAACCGTTACTAAAACATGAGTATTGATGTTTAAGCCATACTTAACAAGACCATATCCCAATACAGCGCTAATAATTGAATGCGTTGTTGATATTGGTTTACCTAGAAGAGTGCATGTTAAAATCCATATGTTAGCTGATAAAACAATAATGAAGGCGCCGAGAACATCAACCTCAGGAACTATACCTTTCCCTATGGTTTTCATAACCATAAATCCTTGAAGTAAAGAACCGGTAAAAGTAAATAATGAGAAAAGTATTAAAGCTCTTCTAATCGATAATACTCCAGACCCTACAGCACAATCAACAGGGTTAACAGCATCATTTCCACCAATATTAAACGCCATTATAAAGGACAGTATTAAACCACCAAGCAGCACTGTATCTAGCAACTAAGTCACCATTACAACATTATAAAGGAATGTTAATATAGTTTCTCTATATAATAGGTATATTCTATATAGAATATATAGGAGACTTATGAAGGCGGAAACATCTTTGTAGCTTAATTTCGAAATTCGCAAATCTATCATGCAATAGAATGGAGAACCTCAACATTTACTTCCTAATTCATACCGATTTAAAATAGAAAGTACGATTATTGAAGAATTAAGCCGCAAAGCTTAAGAAACTTATTGAACATGAGAGCAAACCATATAGTTTCCCTACCTAAGAAATGGATTAAAAGCGTGAATTAAGTAAGAGAACGTTTATACGTGTATATGGATAGCTTCATGGCTCATTTGTATTTTGAAAATTATAAGTGAAGATGAGGAGGATGCCTTAAGAAGTATATTGTAGCATATATATCAGGCTATGACACTATGAATATATTACCAAAAGACTCGCTAAATCTCAAACGTAAAATTAAGGAAATATTACTAGAAAGCTTAAGGTGTTGAAGTAATTGAGGACTCCTCAGCACTTCAAGTTCTACCACGTTATGCAGGCTTTTCATTAAGAAGAGTTGTAAATAAAATGAAGCTTAACATCATATATAGATGATATTTTAAGAGCGCTTATAGAAGGGGATAAGGATCTTCTCCGTGATGTTGTTGAAAGAAATGATGTTAATATTTTACTTCCTATAAAACCGTTAACAGCCGCCTAAAATATTGCTTAATCTAGATTTAGGAAATGAGGCTAACCCAGATAGATGAATGAAACTAAATCTAGTTAAGTTTATATTCAACCATAATATAAGATGAACTTATGCATGAATCCGGCCATGTTGCAGTATGGTTTGGTAGAAGAAGGGAGAAGGCAGTATTAGAGATGTGCGAGAAACATTACAGTAAGGTTTTAAGTGTTGTTGTTGAGATGAAGAAGTTCATCGATGCCTACTGTAATAGTGATTTTGACAGTGCAAGGAAGATATTTGAGGAAATATTCAGATTTGAGAGGGAGGCAGATGATGTTAAGAAGAGTATAGTTACTGAGCTTATGAGGGGGCCATTCCATCCTCTAGATAGGGAGGAAATAATGAAGCTTGTATTAACAGTTGACGATATAGCTGCCTACGTTAAGGCATCATCAAGAAGACTACTGTACGTTAACCCTAAGGAAGTGCCGGAGAATATTAGGGATGGATTAAAAACAATAACGTATAAAATGTATGATGCAGCTACAATACTGAAAGAGGGGCTTAGCAAACTTACATCTAAGCCGGATGATGCACTAGATGCTGCTGAAAAAACTGAAAGGATTGAGGAGGAAGTTGATGATTTAAGAGTTGATCTTATAGCTGAAATACTTAAGTGGGGTGATAAAGTTGAAAGTATAGGTAGCTGGCTAATGATTAAGGATGCTGTGGAATTCATAGAGAATGCTGTAGATAGACTTGAGGATACAGCTGACGTAATTAGAGCGATAGTAATATTGAGTATTTAGGTATTAAAAACATCTTTGACCAGCAGCTCAACATCCTTACAATCACCATTAAGACTTATCCTTATTGGAGTTATTGAAATTACATTTTCACACTTTACAGCATAAACATCAGTTCCGGGCTCAGCATCCCTATAGTTATCTATAAGCCATGGTACAATCCTATATCCATTATCAGCTTCACAATGTATATCACAATAACCTACATGAGCAACTCTAGTTATTTTAACTCTAACATCACTCAGCTTTTCAGGGATATTAATAGATAATATTTGAACATTATTAGGCATACCATTCCTCAAAATATATTTAACAACCCTCCTAGAAACATCCATCGCAACTTTAAGCTCATCAATACTAACATAGTTCTTCCTACGAATATCCCTAATACAGTAAGAAATAGCAACAGCTGGAACACCGTGTATTGCAGCTTCTAAAGCAGCACCAATAGTTCCAGAGTTCAAAACATCTTCAAGTCCCAAATTAGGCCCTAAATTAATACCAGCAGCAACAATATCTGGTTTTCTCTTAAGAATTTTGTTAGTAGCTATAAAGTAGGCATCAGCAGGTGTTCCACTAATTGAGTAGGCTTTAAACCCATTAATTTCAACACTAGATACATGTATTAATCCTATAGATAATGCTTTACCAATACCGCTACATTCACATTCAGGAGTTACAATAACTATTTCACCAAGCTCCTTAAGAGCTTGGCTTAAAGCAAGCAGACCTACACTATTAATACCATCATCGTTAACTATTAAAATAGTACTCATAAAAATCATAGAGTCATGGAGTTTATAAAGATTTTTAATATAGACGCATTTTCAAATATTAAGCCTACCATAGTCCATACTGGACGTGGTAACTTACAGATCGGCTTTGACTATAGTGCCTCGCTAAAGTTCTTCACTACTGTTTTCATGTTAGGTATTTGTTTTACGTTGAGTTTACAGCTTCTTTTTGAGCATTGACAGTATATTGATGCATATCCTCCCTAATGCCATATATATGTTTGGGCTGCAGAATTACTCCGTAATGTATATTCTTTCCCTACCTATATGCTTCTTTAATGAGTATGGAAGCTCGTAGTAGTATACTGGCTGCTTTTCCTGTAAGAATGAATAATAAGGTTAGGATAAGTTTTCTCCACAATAAATCTAAATAGAATGTTTACCATAGATAAGGGGAGAACCGGTAAAGCTTAAATTTATAGATTTGCTAAGATGTAGTAAAACGTTTAAATTATTCTAAATCTAAGGGAGTTATGAAGCCTTATGTTATTTTATGTGCTGCTGAAACAATTGATGGTAAAATTGCTAGTAAGACAGGGTTTTCTAAGCTTTCATGTCCGCAAGATCTTAAAAGACTTCATATGTTAAGAGCTAGTGTTGATGCTATACTTGTAGGTGCAAATACGATTATTAATGATGATCCTTTATTAACGGTAAGGCTTGTTGAGGGAAAGAATCCTGTGAGAATTATCGTGGATGGATTGTTGAGAATACCATTAAGTGCAAATGTAATTATTGATAAGTCAGCTAAAACAATAATTGTTACTTCAAATAAAGCCCCAAAAGAGAAAATAAACAAGATATACGGTATGGGTGTTGAAGTATTAGTTATGGGTGAAAATGTTAACGTTGAGAAGCTGATGGAGAAGCTATATGAGAATGGAGTGAGGAAAGTACTTCTTGAAGGAGGCGGTATACTAAACTGGTATATGCTTTACCATAAACTCGTTGATGAGCTTCACATAACCATAACTCCATATATTTTAGGTGGGGATAATGCAGTATCGTTAGTAAGAGGTTGGGGATTTAACAATCTGGATGACTGTATTAAAGCTAAACTAATAGATTGCAAAGTATGTGACTGTGGAGGGGAGGTAGTGTTAATCTATAGAGTTATGTATTAATCTAGGCTTAATTAAATTCATAAAGCTTAACCTAATAGCATCAGAGAATTATTGGTTTACCATCTAGAAATACTAATGGCTTACTTACATTATTAATGAGGCGGTGATTAAATACTAAGTTGATATCTCTATATAGCATTGATATTCTTAATGATAAATCTTTGTAGAGCTCTGCATGGTTAGCTGTAGAGTACTTGGGTAAACATATATTAACGGTAGCCCTTGGACGAATACCGTTGATGTTGTAGAGGGGGTTAGAATACTTTAACGTATATAACGTATAAGCTAAGGCAGCCTCCCTAGATGTTAACGGTGTCTTAATAGGTTCAGCATTAAACATTTTAGAAAACCGATAAATAATTTCTTTCTTAAACATACCCATATCTAACAATTCATTAACTAAACTAGAAACATTAGCTACTGGATACTTAATTTTAGTAAGAGATCTGTATAGATTATCTAGGTTTGCACTGAACAAAACTGAGCTGTGAACTAGTAATGTATTTTGAGATCTGTACTGAGCAAATCCAGCAATCTTGAGGTCATTTATGAAAACACCGTTAGGAGCTTTAAACACCGCATCAACATTTAAGTCTCTAAGCAGTTTTACTATAGGCTTAGAAACAACTCTATACGTATATTCAACATCCATAAATTCTCTATGCTTTTCAACATTAACAATCAAGCTAATGTTAACCACCCCCATATCATGATATACTGCACCACCACCTGAAAGTCTTCTAACAATTTCTATATTTGCAATCCTACAATACTCTAAATCAACTTCATGCTTAACATCCTGCGAATAGCCGATAATAACTGATGGATTATTGTGCCATAACCATAAAGTAAAATCATAACCACTACCATTAAACAACCTGAAAATAGACTCCTCAATACTAAGGTTAAGCCTAGAATTGAAGCATTCACAACTTAACAGTCTCCATAACGCCACAGTTCACCTGTAAACTTAACTAAACCAATAATATATATTCTGCTTGCAGAAAACTATGAGATAATATAGGATTAACCACGATGAATTATTAAACCTAAACAACCACATCCATACAAGCCGTTAACATTTTGGATATAGCATATAAGTTATTAGAAGTAGATATCTTTCTTTAAGCGTTGAAAAATACTGCTAATAACTTTAGTTAGCATATAATAAACTTATAGAGCTTAAGCCAGCTTAACATACTTAGCCGGACTTAACGTATTAGGATGTTAAATACAATATGCTGTTGCAAGTCCAATAGCCTGCAATAAGCTTTATTAAGGAAATTAACAGTAGTTTTAGTATGTGGAGCATTCTTAGTGAAAAGTTCAAAAATGATCCGGCGAAAATGAGGGTTGCAAGACTTATTGTTGAGCTTGGATTAAGAGTTTATGGTGAGGAGGTTTATATCGGCCCTCTAAAAGTTACTTTAACATCAATAGCTAACGCATTAAATGTTGATCGAAAAACCGTAAAAGAAGCTGTAAGAATACTTTCAACTGATGAAAAACTTGGACCAATACTTAGTAAAATCAGATCAGCAGGCGCCTTTCTAAATGAAGCTTCAAAAACCCTAGGATATACGTTAGTTGTGGTTGAAGCAGATTCACATATGCCAGGCATTATTGCTGGAATCACCAAGATAATTGCTGATGCAGGTATAAGCATAAGGCAGATTATAGCTGAAGACCCTGACTTATTTCCTGAGCCTAAACTCTACATGATTATAGATGGAAAACTCCAGGAAAATCTGATTTCAGAAATGCTTAAAGTTCGGGGAGTAAAGAAAATATCTGTTTCATAACATCTAGCTTCAGCATTATTAAGTTGCATGTAGTATTAAGTTTAGGTAAACTTTTAGTGGTTTAGGTTAAAATACTGTGGTGGTTGTATGAGGTTTTATGAGGATTTCAATATCGGCGATTCATTTGAAACTCCTAGAAGAACTATTACTGAGGCAGATATAGTAAACTTTGCAGGAGTTAGTGGTGATTTTAATCCACTCCATACCGATGAAGTATTTGCTAGGCAAACAATATTTGGGAGAAGGGTTGCTCATGGACTATTAACTTTAGCTATTACTTCAGGGCTTTGGATGAGGCTTGGATTCTTCGATGGAAGTGTTGTGGCGTTTTACGGTATTGATAATCTTAGATTTGTAAAACCTGTATTTGCTGGGGATACTATTATGGCTAGGATTAAGGTTGTTGAGAAAATTGAGAGAGGAAACTATGGTATTGTAACTTTTAGTAATGAAGTTTACAACCAACGTGAAGAGTTAGTACTTATATTCAAGGCAAAGCTATTGTTAAGGAAGAAACAGCCGTAATCAGGATTTCATAAGATTTTTAGCGCATCTCACACATAATCCATGATAAAAATAGCATTTTATACATACTCGTCTTCCACATCGCCTACAAGTATAGCTTGCTACCCTCAACATACATATAGAGCATATACTCAATAAAACCTACCATACTTAAACTAGCCAGTTTTTAATCTACCTACTATTTCCTCAGCTACCTTTCTTCCTGAAAGCAACATAGACCCAAATATTGGACCCATACGCGGAGTCTGCATTAAAGCTGCTACAGCCATACCTGCAACGTAAAGCCCTGGAGCAACCATACCGGTATTACATAGTACTTGACGTTCACCCTCACTAACCCACATAGACTTTTCACCTTTAATTTCAAGTTTAAGCTCAGGTATTTTCCTTGAGGCAATAGCTAGCACCTCAGCATCATGCCCTGTTGCATCTACAACTGCTTTACATCTTATAGCTAAGGGATCAACATGCAGTCCAGACATCGTTACAGCAGACCATTGTAGAACAACCCCAACTATTTGGGGTCCGGATTCACCATACCTGTACACCACATCATCTACAGTTACTCCAAGCAGTATTTTAGCTCCAGCATCTATAGCTGCTGATGCAAGTTTTGCTATAAGCTCAGCAGAATCAACAATGTAAATACCATTCTCAACCTCCTCATAGCGACATTTTATTTCTCTAATTATCTCATCAGCTGGACTCTCAACAACTACCTTATGGAAAAGCATTCCCCCACCACCAATCCCGCCTCCGAAAGACAGCTTTCTCTCTATAATAAGTGTTTTTAGACCTGCCTCTGCAAGATATTTTGCAGCTGACAATCCAGCAGGTCCAGCTCCAACAACCACTGCATCCTGCTCAGTAAAATTAATCCAGTCCTCAATAGATTTCTTTAATATATATCTTGTAATAACCTCCTCAGTAACTTCCCTTATACTCATAGCCACTACTATAGGATGAAGATATTTAAACTTAATGTTTATATTAAATAGCTTAATGTTAGGTTATGGACTTATTTATTAAAACCCAGAAGAATCTTGAGGAAATAGCTGCCTCCCATATTGCTGATGTTCTAGGCAACGTTAAAATAGTTACTAAGCCAAACGGATTTTTAGGCATTATACTAGTGAGTGATGTGGATGATAAGTATAGTGCTGCAGAGAAAATTAGTAGGAATGTTCCGGAGGTAGAGTATGTTTACCCCATTGAGGCTGAGGTAAAATCAATACTTGAAGAAATAGTTAATGCATCAGTTAAAGTAGCTAAAGAAAGAATTACTGAAAATGAAAGCTTCGCTGTGAGAACAACTCGGAGAGGTAGACATGATTTCTCAAGCATAGATGTTAACATAAGAGCTGGAGCCTTAATAAAAGAGATTGTAGGAGCTGATGTTGACCTTACAAATCCGGATAAGGTAGTTTACATTGAGATATTGGGTGATAAAACCTATATAATAGTTGGAAGGGGGGCTGAGGAATTTAGAAGAAGAAAGCATGGGAAGAAGCCTATACTAGACTTTTTACGTAGAGTATCCATTATTCAAATGCCCTATACAGGTCCTCTCAATGCCGTATACACAATGGGCGTTAGAATTGGAAGAGCAATACAGACATTTGAGGTTAATGAGCTGGTAGTATCGCCTAAAGAGAAGATATCAGCAGATGAAATAGATACATTTATTAAAGGGGTATTTGAAGGTATAAAATCCCGCTATGAAGTGCAGCGGAGAGCTTACGGAAGAGAAGTTTATAAAGTACCAGTATATGTTCAGGATCTGTATCAACTAGTTAGGGAAAGACGAAATGAATATTTAATCTCAACATCAACAAGAGGGCATGTAATAGGTAGAGTTTCAAGCATAATTGATGAAGCAATAGGTAGCGGTGAGAGAATAAGCATTCTAATAGGGGCGAGGGAGGGATTACCTACAGGTATACTTAGATTTTCAAGAACCGTACTGGATTTAAGTCCTGGAATTACAATATCAACTGATTGTGCATGTGTAGCTGCATTAATAGCCTTTATAACACATATAGAGGAGAAAACTCGAGAAAATGATAAATAAAATACATTATGTAAAGTACTATCAACAAGATACGACAAATCCGTAAACTTAAGCTCAACCGATAATGTCTACATAATGGATTTTAGCAACCTAACATATATAAAATCTTAAGTTGCCATATCTCCTAATTTTCTCCATAAACTTAAGAGCATGTTTAGCTACCTAGGATATCGTGTTTTCTATGAATCATTGTAAATCGCTATATTTAAGCAGATAGCTTAATGAAGCGATGTAATAAGAGATAAATATATATCCTGCTAAATTATCTTATTAATGGTTATATGGCTGTTAATTATGACTTGATTGCTAAAGAAATTGTTGATACTATTGGCGCTGATAAGGTTTTTACTGAAATACATGAACGTATGGCTTATAGTAGGGATTGGAGTGTCAGACCATTCAATGAGTTAAGTCTTCCAGATATTGTTGTCCGCCCTACATCAACTGAGGATGTAGCAGCAACTGTAAGAATTGCATATAAACATGGAGTACCGGTTATACCATGTGGTGGACTAACTGGAATGGCTGGTGGAGCTGTTCCAACATACGGGGGTATCATGATTGATACACGTGGTATGAATAGGATTTTGGAGCTTGATATCGATAACCTGACGGTTACCGTTCAGGCTGGAATAACAATATCTAAGCTTAATAGTGAGCTTGAAAAGCATGGCTTATGGTTCCCCCACGATCCTGAAAGTAAACAAGCAGCAACAGTTGGAGCATCTATAGCTACTAGAAATGATTCGACGTTTGGTATTAAGTATGGTAAGATTGAGCAATCAGTTATAGGCTTAGTTCTGGTTGATGGTGTTGGCGATATAGTTAGGCTTGGACAAAGAAAAACTTTAATATCCTCATCAGGATATAGGCTACACTGGCTTCTAGTAGGATCTGAAGGAACACTTGGTATAATAACTGAGGCTACACTTAGAATATTTCCTAAACCTAAGGAGAGATGTGTAGATATGGTGGCATTCAAAACATTTGCTGATGCTACTAAAGCAGTTAATAGAATAGTTCAGGCAGGATTATCCATCGAATCTGTAAATATTATGTGTAGTAATAGATTTCAATACTATACTCATGCATACAGGGTTAAATATGGAAAGGGGGCAAAGGTTCCTTCCGGAACAAGAGCTATATTATGCTTAACATTTAATGGTGATAGCGAAGTTGTAAACTTCTCAAGAAACTATGCTTTAAAAATATGTAGGGAAATGGGTGGGATAGTTGTTGAGGAAAGGGAAATCGTTAATGCTTGGTGGACAAGTAAACATGTACTGAAGTTTGAGCCGGGTAGACAGAAATGGCCTGATAGCCAGAGAATCGAGAGGTTTGGAGCTGCTGATGCAAGCATACCTATGGGGAGGCTTGATGAAGCCTATGAGAAATTTAAGGAATTAGCTTTAAGGAATGGTTTAAAGATTTTAGGCATGAATGTTTATGTTCAGGCTCCATACAGCCTACATACAAGTGTTAGTTTTGCAGTTTATGTTAATGATAAGGATGTGGATAATATTAAGAGATTTTATAATTACGTAAAGGAAATGGGACTGTATGCATTATCTATTGGAGGATCATCGACAAGCTATCAGGGTGATGGAGAGAAATATGCAGGAGTTCTATGTGAAATTGAGCATAAGGACTCCCTAAAGCTAATATCATCGATAAAAAACATATTCGACCCTAAACACATCATGAATCCGGGTAAAAAATTCGGATCATCAAAATGGATTAAAATGGGTGACTAAATGAAGATTGAGAAATATGTGGATAGCATATATACTTGTAATAGAACTAGATGTGGGTTCTGTATTGATGATTGCCCATCGTATAGGGAGGTAAGGATTGACTCCTATACTTCAAGAGGAAGACTAATGATTAGTAGAGGATTAATCGAGGGAGTAATTAAGCCATCACCGCAGGTTGCAAAAACAGTATATGAATGTACATTATGCGGCTACTGTGAGTATAAATGTGCGCTTGAAAACGTTAAGATCCTTGAGGCATTAAGAGAGACAGTAAAAGAGGCTGGATTTGAGCCTGAGCAATGCAAATACATTATCGCATCACTATATAGCAATGAAAACCCATACATGAAGCTGAGGAGGAATAGGGGATTATGGATTCGTGGACTAGATATAAGGAGAAAAGGAAGAACACTATATTTTGCCGGGTGTACAATATCATATTCAAGCTATCTTAAGGGTAATGCTAGAAGCATAGTGAAAATACTTCAGAAAATAGGTTTAAACCCAGCATATCTCGCATCCAATGAGTTTTGCTGCAGCGCATTTCTACACATGTTAGGATATGAGGAGGAATTTCAGAGAAGAGCTGAGAGAAACTATAGGTTAATTAAGGGCTCTAAATGTGATGCAATAGTAACTTCATGCCCATTCTGCTACTTAACGCTTAAGAAAGACTATGGTGAAGTGCTTGGAAGTAAATATGATATTGAAGTGCTGCATATAACACAAGTACTGAAGGAATCTATAGATAGCGGTAGGCTAAGTCTAGTAGAAATGAACACTACAGTTACTTATCATGATCCCTGCCATCTAGGAAGGTTTATGAGAGTTTTTGAGGAGCCTAGAGAAGTTATTAAAGCAATACCTGGCGTAAGCCTTGTTGAAATGGAGAAAAACAGATTTGAATCCCATTGCTGTGGCGGTGGAGGAGTACTTCTAGCAATAAATCCGGATATGGCGTTCTCAATAACTAGTAAAAGGCTAAGTGAAGCCATTGAAACAGGGGCTAAAGCCATAGTTTCATCATGTCCAATATGTGTAGAGATGTTTAAACGTAAAATAAAATATGATGGGGTTAGGTTTAAAGCATATGATATAGTGGAGCTTATAGCTAGAGTATTAAAATAGCTATATCCCCTCCTTAAACCTTCTATAAGTATCGTAGTTAATGTAGTGGAGGAACTTGTTATCAGCTTGATATCTTACATTAAATTTCTCAGTTCTAAACCTCTTATCCACTATTTGTGGTGTAGTTAGAAATACATATGCATCACTTCCAGCTCCAGAACCATAACTTACTAGAAGTACTCGTTCATAAGGCTTTGCAATATCAAGAACAGCAGCTAAACCAAGCGGTGAAGACCCAGCATAGATATTACCAAATTTTCCAACCTGCAATCCTGGAAGATACTGGTCCTCCTTAAACCCTAAAATACGTGCAGCCCTAATTGGGAAGGGTATATTTGGCTGGTGACAGACGAAATATTGGATATCACTCGGCTTTAAATTCATCCTCTCCATCATTTTAGAGGCTGCTTTAACAATATGCTTAAAGTATGCAGGCTCACCTGTAAATCTCCCACCATGACTTGGATATCTTTGACCATCCCTCCTCCAGAAATCAGCAGTATCGGAAGTTACAGAATACCACCCCTCAACTTCAGCTATAACATCATATCTCCCGATTATGAATGCTACTGCACCAAACCCAACAAAGAAGTCAAGCTCCCCACTTGGAGAATCTCTAGGAAAGGATTGGGAGTTATCTGAGCCAATAACCATTGCAAACTGGACATTACCCTTATCGTAGGAAACAAGGGAAACAGCATCTTTTATCATGCTTGTCGCAGCTTTACATGCGAACTCCGTATCTATAGCATCAACACCTTGAACACCCTCACCAAGCTTTTCACCAATATCGAGTACTTGAACAACCTTTGATGCTATTGGCTTAACAGCATAGGGATTCGATTCTGTTCCTACATATACCTTACCTATAAGACTATGGTTGATTGCTGAATGTATTAAAGCCCACTTAGCAGCTTCAACAGCAGCCGTTATGGAGTCCTCATCAAGAAATGGGACAGCTCTAATCATATTGCCCTCCTTTATCCTAAACCTTGAAGTATAAAAGCCATAACCTACGATTCCAGGATTTTCATATACTTTATTTGGCTTTACTGTTTCATATCTTTGATATGGGTAATACTCATCATTAAAAGTAAACGTTAATGAAGTGGTTGGAATAATTTCATCCGGACCTACACTGTATCTACGTCTAAATCTTGGAGTAACCTCCCGGCCTTCAAATAGGGAGACATCGATACTGTCTTTAGGAGCTATGTAATCAGTAAGTCTTGCAGGAATTCTTAATTTACCATTATAGAATGATACAATACCATGAATAAATGATCCAAGCTTCCTAAAGCTGTTTGTAGGCTCTCTTACAATAGTGCATGTTTCAAGCAGCCCCTTCTCGAAGAAGAGGGAGAACTCCTCCATCCTCCCCATGCTTACTCTACCACAGTTACCACAGTAGTTTCTAGGTTTGAAATATATACTGTTACATATAGTACATCTACTACCTCTTAATCTATCACCAATGTATGAAACTCTTCTCTCAATCGGTTCACTACTCATTTAGTCACCTCTAAATATGAAGACATAGGCTTTAGTGCCGAATCCTTCAAGTTCAACAGTTAATCCATACTTCGATTCATCATCAAATTTAACCTGTATATTACTGGACTTACCTCTTAGCTGTGAAACTATTTCAAATATTTGAGCACCTCCCAATGCTCCTAGAGGGTTTCCATCAGCCTTCAAGCCACCATTAGTATTAACATATAAAGCTCCATCAGCAAATTCATAGTAAAGCTTATTTTCAACATAGCTGTGATAGATAGCTTCCCACGACTTACCATAGCTGCAAAAACCTAAATCTTCAAGCAAAATAGCCTCCATAAGCGTTGACTGGTCATAAAGCTCAGCTATCCGAATATTATTTATGGATATCTCGGCTTCACTTAGAGCTTTACTACCTGCAAGTCTTACGGATTTAAATCCGACTCTTTGAGGCCTTAAAGTATAAGATATGTAGTCGGTAGCTGAGCCTATTCCTACAATATGTATTGGCTTATTTGAATATTCATGTGCGATACGTGGATTAGCAATAATAACTGCAGTAGAGCCGTCTGAAGGATATCCAGTTATTGGCGGTGCATAATCATAAATTCCCAGCATGCTTTTAGATATATATCTAGCATTTAAAACATCATCAATACTAATCTCTCTACCATAGAATTGAGCATACTTATTTCTTGAGCCGAATTTATGATTCTTAACGGATACATAGGCTAGAGACCTCATGAAGCTGTCATAATATCCATTCTTTATATTATAGGTTTTGATGTATTCTCTAAGCATAAGCTCATGACTTGATTCGGGAGTCCCACCACTATAGTATGTCCATGGATCGTAAAGCATCATCAAATCATCCCTTATTTTATCGAGTCTATCACTAACCTTCTCAACACCACCAACAAGCACAACATTATAACGTCCTGAATGTATAGCTAGACATGCATTCATTAATGCAGCGCTAAATGATCTAAATTTCTCCATTGGAATATTAAGATTTAGAAGCTCAGCTAGGAATCCTTCTTCAATCCCTATCTTATTTGTTACCTGTAGAAAATAATCGCTAATATATACAGCCTCAATATCCCTTCTTTCAATATTAGCATCTATGAGGGCATTTAAGCCAGCTTCTTCAATAAGGTCTTCAGGATCCCTTTCATAATGTTCGCTAAAAGCAGTTCTTCCAACACCTATAATTGATGAATATACAACCATCCTATACACCAATTTATATATGTTGTCGAATATTATATATGATTTAGTCGTAACTAAAACATACCGAGCTCCTTAATAAACTTACTGATATTTGGAAGAGATACCGTCAAGTTATAGCATGTAATAAATTCATAGAATCCTAAGGCTTAGCTTGACAGTATATTCAGTTAAGGAACTAGTAAAATCTGAAGTTTTATGGTTTAATTCTTCAACAATTATACTTTCTATTTTAAATTGGTATTGACAGGGAGTAAATGTCAAGGTTTTCCATTCTATTGCATGGATAAAACTGTAAACTTCGAAATTAAGCCATAAAGCTAAATCTGAAGTACTCTTAATAAAGTATTGCACTTCGCCACTTAAACTGCTGACCATTATGTAAAGCAGACCTATAACTGAACACAACAGTCTCATTAAGAAATAAATAATCTGAAAATTTCTAGCGGATTGTAAACTTAAACAAAACCTTTAGTTTACTTGATTGCTGATTATTTGTGCTGAGAAGTTACTGCTTAACAGTTGAGTAAAACATTAGTATTAAGCTTACTGGAAGATTATCGTCATGGAACGAGTTAAAATAGGTATGTAATGTAAGCTAAAGGGAAGAACATATTGAGCCGTATATTTAGGACTCATCCGAAACAATTAACAGTTAAGCTGGAAATTGCTGCTTAAGTTTACAAAGCGCTCTAACTACTAAATAAATTTATTTATCCCTAATCTTATAAATTAATGGTGGTATATTGCCTCAAATAATAGATTTTACATCAATTTTCACAGCAATACTTGTAATACTTGTTATTCTATGGGTTCTAGCATCATCGATTAGAATTGTCAAGGAATATGAGAGGGCTATAGTGTTTAGGCTAGGAAGACTTATTGGAGCTAAAGGTCCAGGACTGATTTTCAGAATACCGATTGTTGATAATTTAAGGGTAATTGATCTCAGAACAGTAACGTTTGATGTTCCCCGTCAACGTATAATTACTAGAGACAACATAACAATAGAGGTTGATGCTGTCGTATACTATAGGGTAGCTGATCCTGTAAAGGCTGTTGTTACAATTAAAGACTATATAATGGCAACAAATCTACTTGGACAAAGCATGCTTAGAGATCTTCTTGGACAGTTTGAACTTGATGAAATTCTAGCTAGAAGAGAGGAGCTTGGGAAAAAGCTTACTGAGCTACTTGATGTAGCTACAGATCCTTGGGGTATTAAGGTAACTAGCGTAACAATAAAGGATATTGTACTGCCTGAAGTTATGTTAAGAGCAATAGCGAAGCAAGCTGAAGCTGAGCGTGAAAGAAGATCCAGAATCATCCTTGCTGAGGGAGAACTGCAAGCAGCTAAAAAAATGGCTGAAGCTGCGGAAATGTATGCTGGGACCCCAATAGCTTTAAGACTTAGAGAGCTGCAAACCCTTACTGAAATAGCACGTGAAAAAAATCTTATAGTTGTAACACCAACAGCAACACATGGAGAACTCGTAGCGCTTGTAAAGGCAACGCAGACCAAATCTGAAAGTCAGTGAAAACATGAAGAAGACATTAATGCTTATACTACTAATCATTTTTCTACTTACCATTACCTTAACCACCGGCAGCTCTTCAAAAAATGTTTTAATCGTTAAGATTGATGGTGTAATTAACGTAGCCACTGAGGAGTTAATTAGTGAAGCTGTAAATTTTGCAACAGCCTCAGGCTTTAAGGCTATAATTATTCTTATTGATACTCCTGGAGGAATGATGGATTCAACGTTTAAAATAGTTAGCACTATTGAGAACTCAAAGATTCCAGTTATTGGCTATGTCTATCCAGTTGGCGGGAAGGCATGGTCTGCTGGAACAGTAATTTTAATGTCATGCCATATTGCAGCCATGTCTCCAAGCTCTGTTATAGGATCATGCCAGCCAGTATCATTCAACCCTCTTGGAGGATCGGAGCCTATAAATGATACTAAGATAATTAATGCTTTAACAACATATCTTATTGAGAGAGCTAAAATGCATAATAGAAATGAGACAGCTGCAAGATTCTTCGTTGAGAAAAACTTAAATCTAGGAGCTGAAGATGCGTTGAAAAATGGAGTTATAGAGTTTATAGCTTCAAGTATAGATGAGTTGCTTAAAGTGATTAATGGGCTTCAAGTACGTACCATAAGTGGTGATGTAAAACTGGATACTGAAAACGCTCAAACAGTTAGCTTTACACCAGGATTAAGGGTTAATATACTTAAAATTATATGTGAACCAACCATAGCATACCTACTTCTCCTACTGGGACTTTATGCTCTAATATTCGGATTCGCTACTCCAGGATATGGAGGGGAGACGATAGGAGCAATACTTATAATACTTGGGCTAATAGGGCTTGGACTACTATCAGTTAATACATTATCCCTAATACTAATTGGATTAGGAGCAATACTACTAGTAGCGGAGTTAGTAACACCTGGATTTGGAATTATTGGTTCAGGCGGGATATTCTGCATAATTATTGGAACTCTACTCCTAATGTCTGGGCCGATGCTTGTAGCAAGTGAATGGCTAACAACATTCTACATTACAGGAGCGGCCATAGCTGCAGTACTTGGAGGATTTGTTCTTTTCGCAGCGTACAAGGTATTAAAGGCTAGAAGAATGAAGCCGGTAATTGGCATGATGATTGGGGATACAGCAATAGCTATCGACGATATAGATCCTGGAGGCTATGGATTTGTAAGATATCATGGTGAATACTGGAAGGCGAAGGCAAATCAAAACGTGAAGAAGGGGCAAAAAGTCTTAATTAAAGATAAGGATGGTCCAATACTAATTGTAGAGCCATTAAAGGAATAGCGCAACAACTAGATTTAAATTTTATCATAAACACATTTCCTGCAAGCATAGCCTCAGGAGTAGCTATGCAATATGAGCATATTGATTAGCATCGACATTGAAATGGCTAGAAGAAGTATAAGCGTTTATGCATTAAAAGTATGAGATATAGCCCCTCTTAAACATTAGCTTCTCAAGCTCAGACCTAAGCTTATATTCAAGCTCAATCTGCTTTAAAGATATAGCATTAGGATTCCTAACAACCATTAGCGGTCCCTCAACTACAGGCTTGCCAGCAATCTCACCAATAGGCTTAGGCTCAATACTTAAAATCCTTCTTACCTCATCACCTATAAGAATAGGAGGTTCCCTTAACCTAACCATTTCCATAACCTTCCTAAACAGGGAGTTACTTAAAGGCCTAAAACCATACTCGTAAGTCTTAGCATCCCGAATAATCAAATCATCAATTCTCGCTTTAAAACCAACACCAACCGGCCGTAGTTTAAATGGACTATCAAACTTTAAAACATAAGCATCACCAGTATTGAAATTCACGATGTAAAGATTATAGTATCCATCTCTAGCTCTACTACTTAAAACATGCCATCCACGCGGGTTTTTATTGTACTTCTCCATAAACTCCCTTTCAATATTATCTATTGAGGTAGCCTCCAAGGAACCCCCCTAAGATTTAAAACAATTCAAAATTTAAACCTAACGTAAACGTGAGCATATCCAACTATTATTTAGCCATTCATCAACTAACCATACTTAAGAGTGCTCTAGGAGTTGTTGAAAATATCCATAAACGTGCTGTATTTAACTTCCTGAGTTAGCAAAAGGTCTATAATGAATTTATAGTGCTCCCGATTTTATCCATGGCTACTTTACAACTTCTGAAACGTGTATAGCTATCAGTATAATTAAAATATATGTTCTGCTACCGTTTAACATCAACGTAAAAAACTTTAAAGGTAAGAATAGGTAATTGCTGCTAGAGATTGGGATCTAATGCTGCAAGATGATTACGTAATGGAGGAGGAAATAGTAAGGTTCTTTCCATATAAGGAGTTCCGTCCCTACCAGAAGGAGGCAATCCTATTTGCATATAGAGTTATATCTAAAGGAATTGTTGGTCTACTAAACTCACCATGCGGAACTGGAAAATCAATATCTGTTCTTACAGCTTTTTTCATGGCTAAAAGCAACCATAGCGCTGAAAGACTATTTGTACTTACACGTACAAGAAGCCAGCTTGAAATATTCTGTAGAGAACTTAAAAGTATTAAACAACATAGCAATAGGAAATTTACAGCATCCATTCTAACAAGTAAACACGAAATATGTCCTAAAGCTAGAGATGATGAAAGACTAAAAAAGCTAAGCTACCGTGACTTCATAAGATACTGTAAAGACCTGAAGGAGGTGAAGGGAGGATGTGAGTATTTCTCCAACACCATGGAGAAGTGGAGGCTTACGCCAAGAGCACAATACGCATTATCGAGAATTAAAGCAATTAGCCCACTATTACCAGATGAGCTTTACAGCTTCTGTGGAGAGTTTAAACTATGCCCTCATGAGGTAAGTAAGGCGCTGATACCCTACTCCGAGGTAGTAATAGGGAACTATAACTATATATTATCAGAAGTAGTTAGGAAATCCATAATTTCAAAAGCAGGAATTAAAACTGAAAGCATTGACTGTGTATTTGATGAGGCACATAGCCTACCCGACTATGCTGCTGGAATGTTTTCAGATGAGTTATCAACAATAACCATAGATAGAAGTTTAAAAGAGATTAAGGAGTTTAGCATTAATGACTACGGCTTTATGGAAGCCTTAGACCAAATAGCCAGAAGGTTAGGGGAGGAGGCTAGACATAATCATGGATTTGATGAAGAACACCTAATTGAGAAAGATAGGGTAATAATGGAAATTGAAAAACTAACAAATTCAAATGATTTATGTGAGCTATGTGAAAAGCTTATTTCAGTAGGGGAGTTTATAAGACTTGCTAAGCTTGAAAGAGGGGAAAGACCAATATCATACATTGGAAGATGTGCTGAATTCATATATTCATGGATGAATGCAGATGATAAATCACATGCATTCTATTCATTAGCAGTAAGAGGTGGAGATGGGGAAGAAATATATAGAATCGGGTTCAAATGTATGGATCCATCGATAGCTGGAAATGTAATAAATCAGCTTAGATCAGCAATATTAATGTCAGGTACACTATGGGAATTCCAATATTATATTGATGTCCTTGGAATAAGGAGGACATATGAGGCTCTAAGCTTACCAAGCCCATTCCCACGCGAAAATAGACTAATACTTGTTGACAAAACCGTAACAACAAAATATGAAAAGAGGGGATTTGAAGAATATTGTAAAATAGCTGAACATCTTAAAGAAATCATTAAGAAAATACCTGGAAGAGTAGCTGTATATTTTCCATCGTATGAAGTAGCAGAAAACATAGTTAAAATCATGAGTATAGATATACCAATACTTAAGGAGGAGAAAAATACAGACATAGTTAAGGTTCTTGAATTTTTAAAATCTAAAAGTAGATGTGTTATTGCAGGTGTAGCAAGAGGAAAGATAAGCGAGGGGGTCGATATGACTGAAGAAGGTAGAAGCCTACTAACGGGAGTTATAGTTGTTGGGCTACCATACCCCAAGAAAACCGAGCTACATGAAGCTTTACGGGCATTCTACAAGATTAAATTCGGCGAGAATGCATCTAAATACTCGGATGAGGTGCCATGCATAAATGCTTTAGCTCAATCCATAGGTAGGCTGATTAGAAGCCAAGAGGATAAGGGAATAATAGTCCTAATGGATAAAAGAGTATCTGGAAGATTTAAAGATAAATTACCGGAGGATGTAAGGAAAGATGTTAAAGGATTTAGAAACTTTAAAAATCTTATAAACACTATAGAAAGATTTACCTTTAATTATCATGAAAACTAACATTACATCCACCAACCCACTTTATAGACCCCAACTACATATATCTCCACATCATAATAAGTTTATAAACCATTAAGCTTAAGCAAAGTAAACCTCATCTACCTCGATTTAGAGGAAGTTAATAGTTTAAATAATCTACCAACTCTATATTATAGTAGGCTATGAGGGGAACAATATTTACTGATAAAAGAGAGAAAGGCTCAGGAGTTCCTGAAAGACTTATAAGTATAGGTGCACAAATATTCTACAAGGAGCTTACTGTAGGCGACTACGTGGTATCAAGCAGTATAGCTATTGAGAGGAAAAGGGATATAGACTTTATAAAGTCGATTTTTGATGGAAGATTATTCGACCAGGCTAAGAGGCTGAGTGAAGCATATGAGAACCCCATACTTATAATTGAGGGGGAAATATTTAAGAGGTTGGATGAAATAAATCCTAAAGCCTTCTGGGGGGCATTAGCATCCATAATTACAGATTACAATCTAAAAATCATATATACCCTAAACGAGGATCAAACAGCTGAAATTATTAACCTAATAGCTATACATGAACAGTTTAAGAAGGGAAGGCCGATAACAATACATAAGAAACCGAGTTTAAGCAGTATTAATGAATGGCAACAATACATTGTACAATCCCTACCGGGAGTAGGGGGTAAGCTAGGAGTAAAGCTTTTACAGCATTTTAAAACCTTAAGAAGAATATTTACAGCAAGCCAGCCTGAGCTTGCTGCAGTAATTGGTAGAGGCAAAGCAGTGAGGATATGTGAGATTCTAGATAAACCATTTACTAGAGAAGAAAAACATTATAAGCAGGATAGGCTTACATAAACTAGTGATGAAATGCTTATCGATAGATTTGGACGACCTATTAAGAACTTAAGAATTAGCTTAACAGATAAATGTAACCTGAAATGTATATATTGCCATAGGGAGGGGGAGGATAGAGGGGGAAGTTATGAGCTAACTATTGAAGATATTAAGCTAATAGCTGAGGCTTCCAAACATCTTGAAATAAGTAAAGTTAAACTTACAGGTGGTGAGCCTCTTCTCAGAAGTGACATAGTTGAAATCGTTAAAGTATTTTCAGAGCTGGGATTCGAAGATATATCACTAACTACAAATGGCGCATTAATAGCTGATAAAGCATTAAACCTGAAAAATGCAGGTTTAAAGCGTGTTAATATTAGTCTTCCATCATTTAGAAGAGATAAATACGTAAAGATTACAGGTTTAGACCTATTTGCAGATGTAATGACGGGAATAGGGGAGGCTATCAATGCCGGGCTGCATCCCGTTAAAATAAACTTTGTAGTTCTTAGGGATGTAAATAGTGACGAAATAAACGAAGCTATAGAATATGCGGATAGAAATGATGTCATTCTCCAGTTAATTGAGCTAGAACCATTAGGGCTTGCTATCGATAAATACCATAAGCTTTACTATCCGTTAAACAATATCGAGTTGGAGCTCCTAAAAAAGGCGAGAAATGTAATTGTAAGGAAAGATATGAATGCGAGAAGGCAGTTTATAGTTAACAATGCATGTATTGAAGTAGTAAGACCTATGCATAATCCTGAATTTTGCGCTTACTGTACAAGAATTAGAATTACGCATGATGGCAAAATCAAACCATGCCTAATGAGAAACAACAACCTAGTAGATTTAGGTAAAGCCTTAAGAAACAGGTCTAGAAATGATGTTATTAAAGCCTTCAAGAAGGCAGTTATGTTAAGAGAACCCTTCTTCATAGGGAGGGGGGAATGCTTTATTTCAAGATAATGGAATAAAATAAGTCAATATAAATCCAAGCAATCCACCTGTAAGTGTTGATGTAAGATTAACTATATCATTACTGAAGAAGGAACATCCATGAATAAGCTTTGACTTAAATCCACATGTATGTATGCTCTCCTCAGTTACACAGTTACATTTAAAGCAAAAGTACTGAGCCTGTATTGTAGCTCCAAGTATGCTATCAACAGTAGTTCCAACAATACCTGTAATACATGACAGTACTAGTATGTTAAAGCTGCTTACCAGCTGTCCATCAAGAAGTCTTGAGATCATAAACACCAATCCAATAACCAAAGCCCCTAATACAGCACCAAACTCCCCAAGTGGAGATACAGCTCCTGAAGTACCTGGCTGAACCTTCCTTTTTAAATTTGTTATTAATCTAGGCTCCCCAGGATAAAGCAAACCTATCTCAGTTGCTAAAGTATCTGCTGTAGCTGTACTTACAGCACCAATAAAACCACCTAGAAAAACCTCACCACCATAAATACCCTCAGCAATAGCAAAAAACATAGCTACAACACCATTAGCTATAACATTCCTCCAGCTTCTTGTCTTCTGAGCTATACTCCTAGAGGCTTTAAATTCAAACCTATACGTCGTGAAATATGATGACAAAACATAGAATGATAAAACTGCTATTAGACATGCCCAACCGCCGAAAACTATTAAGATAAGACCCATAATCAAAGCGGTTAAGGCGCCAATCCTACTTAACCATTTCTTAACCAGGGAAATGTAGCCTATAGGTAGCATAACCAGTAGAGCTATAATAACATCAATGATCGACGACATTACAGCACCTAGAAGTATATCCTAAAGGTAGAATTAAGCTTTACTGAAATCTATTCAATATTTGTATGTCTCTCCGCCATCTCAGCCTCTGTTGTTTCAAGCTTTCTCATAAGCTCAGCTATAAGACTGTCTAAAACTATCATTGTAGAAAGCTCAAACAACGTTCCTAGAGGAGCTAGAGGTTCATGTTCACCAAGTATTTGCCTTGAGAAATAATCCGCTTCCTGAGCGATTTTCGTTCTCCCCTTTATATGTAGTATATAGTCCGCTAACTTTCCAAGTGGGCTTTCAGGATATGATGTTATAGCCATTATCTTAGCACCACACAGCTTAGCAGCTTCAGCAGCTGTAAGAACAAGCTTTGTTGTACCTGAACCTGAAACAACAATAACAAGATCCCCCTTCCCGAGAGGGGGAATTATAGTATCCCCTAAAACATGAACATCAAAGCCTAAATGCATAAGCCTCATAGCGAAAGCACGTCCAACAAGCCCACTTCTTCCAGCACCTATAACCAGCACCTTTTTATCTTTAGCCTTAGTAATAAGTAGGGCATCCAAAACCTGCTGAAACTGTTTACTATCAACTTCACGCAGTACACCTTCAATTCTTCTAAGCATTTCTAAATATATTGGCTCCTCAACCTCCAAACCACTCCCCAACCATACTTAACCCCAAGTCTAATAAGCTTTACTAATCCACGTATAGATATCTATCAACAATGTTTCGTGCAGCTTCCCTTCTTCTCTGATGCTCCTTCAGGAATAGCTTTACCTTAGATGCAAGCTTCATCTTACAATCTCCACATAGCAGTTGGCCATTTCTACACATCAACTCCAACTCCTTAATCCTACTGTCATCACTCTCAAAAAGATAATACTCATATTGAAATACTGTACAAACATCTGGATTACCGCCAAGTTTACGCTGCTCCTCCCTTGTAGGTCTACCTCCAGTAAATGCATTCATAACCTTTCTATATGCTTCATCAGGATCATCTATTGTAAATATACATGTTTCAGGCATAGATGATGACATTTTACCACCTACACCTAAGCCAGGTAGGAATTTGCAGTGTATTTGAGCTGGCTTATAGAATCCTATTTTGGGAGCTACATCCCTCGTCATACGCCAATAAGGATCTTGATCTATAGCGGCAGGAATTAGACATGGTATATTCCTACCTTGAAGAACAGACTCCACGAAACATGGTGCTGCCTGAATTGCTGGGAAGAAAATCATTCCAATATTTGTGCTATCTTCAAATCCAAATATTGCCTTAATGGTTGATGTTGTAACATGCTTCGCAACTCTTACAGCTATGTTGTATAGGGTTTTAGAGGCAAGAGTATCAATAAATATCACTGTTCTTTCAGGCTCAAATCCTAATGCTATTAAGTCTAGAGAGTTTTCATAAGAGAATTTTAAGGCATCCTCCATGCTTAAGTCATATCTATAAAGAAACTTCTCATCATTAGTCATTTGAAATATAAGCTTAACATCAAACTTCTCCTGCAGCCATCTTGTGAAAAACCATGGAAGTAAATGGCCTAAATGAGTATGTCCTGATGGACCTCTACCAGTATATAGAACAAATTTTTCACCAGCCTCATACTTATCAAGAATCCAATCAAAATCCCTATGTGAGAAAAATATTCTACGTCTTAAATGAATATGAAGCTCGCCGGTTAATTTACGAATTCTATCTAAAATCTCATTAGTTAATGGCTGAGTTCCAAATTCCTTAACTAGCTTATCATAATCAACAAATCCTCTAACCTCCCATGGAGTAACAATAAATTCCATGCTCATAGAAGCCACCATATACAGGTTAGCAATAGGTTTTTAACTAATCCAAAGAAACATTCCTTAAACACCATTCTAGAGTTTAATGGAAATATATAAATTTTACAATTATACAATATTATAGTAGCCAAACTGCCTTTTCCTCAGCATATTAAATAGCTTATTAACTTCATTCAATTTAATGAATCTATTTCTAAACTTCTTAATAATGCTCAATGCAGATGCGATACCGTAAAGCGCCGACTCATAAATACCTATGCCATTCAAGTATCCATTAAGAAAACCGGCCATAAAAACATCACCGGCGCCCGTTGGGTCCTTAACTCTGAACTCATCTCAAAATTCTATATCTTATGTGTATGATTATTGATGCTATTATTACTAGGGCTACACTATCTTTAAGCCTCTTCTAAAACCCCCATAAAAAC
>Ga0080004_1104899_pt1 | contig 168404 bp, 191 predicted proteins | sample WasSprMetagenome_FD_69207 | JGI IMG/M metagenome (GOLD analysis project Ga0080004, IMG submission 69207) | Sulfidic aquatic microbial communities from Washburn Spring, Yellowstone National Park, USA - WS (SPADES assembly) (version 2) | ecosystem: Environmental > Aquatic > Thermal springs > Hot...
CCATAGACCCCACATCTTAAGTTGCTACCATCGGGAAGAGCCTTCATTTTCAATGCTTCAACTAATATAGGCTCTTGATCCCTCACAGAGTAGCTCACCAACATGTATACTTTTTTTAAAGCTTATAAATGTTTTGTCGTTATTTAGTATTGGTGACAACTAGTGGCTAAATTCATATATGCTGAATGCTCTGTAATAAAATTTAGAAAGAATGCTGTTGTACTTTATCCATTAATAGAATATCAAGACGAAGTAAAACCACTACACGGAAAGAGAGTACACGTAATAATTATAGCAAAAAAGTAACATTAAGTTATATAAACTTATATAAAATTAAAAACAGCAACCAAAGGCTTATTTTTATCTTTTTAATATTATTATATTAATGAAGTTATCAAAGAATCAATTGATAAGAGATATCGCTCTACAAAGAATTGAAAATCTATTCAATCTTGCAATTAATAATATAAAGTCTAATCCTTCTCTTTCACATAGATATATAGAAATAGCCATTAAGATCTCACAGAGAACCAGAGTGAAGATTCCAAGAAATTTAAAATATTTTATATGTAAATCTTGTCATTCTTTACTATATCCTGGAATAACTTCTCGTATAAGAATATCACCAAGAAGAAATCCACATATAGTGGTTACATGTATGGTGTGTGGTAGAATAAAACGTTATCCAATTTCTAAAAAGAAATAATTGATATGGATTAAAAATATATTTAAGCGTTTTATTTTGGGTTTAGGGGAGAGATAGTTGGCACAATTTGTTCCAGCAGATAAATTAATTCATGCATTAGCAGAATATCTTAAGGAGAATGTTAAGGAGATTACGCCACCTACTTGGTCATATTATGTAAAGACAGGTAGACATGCTGAGAGAGTTCCTACTCAACCAGATATTTGGTATATTAGATGTGCTTCTCTTTTAAGACGTATATATCTTGAAGGTCCTGTTGGAATAGAACGACTTAGAACTGTTTATGGAGGAAGAGCAAAGAAAGGGATGATTAGAGAGCATTTCTATAAAGCTAGTGGATCATGGATAAGAAAACCATTACAACAACTCGAAAAGGCTAATCTAATCACTAAATTGGATAAAAAAGGTCGTATAGTAACTGATAAAGGAAGAAGTATAATTGATAGGATTTCTTTTAAACTATTAAAAGAACTTCAAAAAGAAAAGCCTGAATTAGCAAAATATCTTCCAATAAAAGAAGAAAGGTGAGAGCTTGTCAGAGAACTTTGACGATGTTGAACTTATAAAACGAAGAAAACTCATTGAATTACAAAGAAGAATAGCAGAGGAAAAAAGAAGAAGGGAAGAAGAAGAAAGAAAGCAAAATATATTAAGAGTTATATTAACCCCTGAAGCTAGAAGTAGATTAACAAATATAAGAATGGTTAAACCAGAATTTGCAGCTCAATTGGAGCTTCAATTGATAAGCTTAGCTCAACAAGGTAAATTACCTATACCACTAACAGATGAACAACTTAAGAGTATATTAATGGAATTACAAGAAAAAAAGAAAGATATAAAAATTACATGGATGTGAGAAACCATGGCAAGTAATAAACATCTTTCAAAAAAGAAACGTTTAATAAAAATATGTAAGCAAAATAGCGCTGTTCCTATATGGGTAGTTGCAAAAACCAAAGGAAAATTTAGACGTCATCCAAAGCTTCGTAATTGGAGAACTACTAGAATAAAACTATAGAGGTGAATATATGAGCTCTGAGATCATTGAAGAAAAAACAGTTACTATTAATTTAAGAAAAGCTTATTTAGCATCTGGAAAGAGAGCTGCACCAAGAGCTATTAACATTATAAGAAATATTGCAAAAAAAATTGCAGATACTGATGAGATAAAAATAAGTAATGAGGTTAATATGGCAATTTGGTCAAGAGGAAAAGGAAAAACTTTAAGAAAGATATCTATAAAAGTTCAAAAACTAAAAGATGGAACAGCTAACGTAATTTTAGCAAGTTCCTAACTTTGGAGTGATTTTTTTGCCAAGTCTTCGCACGTCATTATATGGCAATCCAAATGTTGGTGCATTTATATTTGCTACAGATAATTTTGCATTAGTACCTCCAGATTCGCCTCAGAAATTTATATCAGAAGTATCAAACACTCTAAAAGTTCCAGTTTATAAAACTACAATTTGTAATAGTGTTCTTTTAGGTATATTTATTGTTGGTAATTCAAATGGTATTTTAGTTCCATATAATGCAAAAGAAGAAGAAATTTCTTTTATAAAAGAAGTAGTAGATCTTCCTGTATTTCAATATAATGGAAAGGAAAATGCTCTTGGAAATATGATATTATTAAATGATAAAAAAGCTATTGTAGGACCAAAAACAAGTGAAGAACTCAAATCAATATTATCTAATGAACTTAAAGTAGAAGTATTTGAGTTAAGTATTGCAGGAATATCCCTCCCTGGTGTTTGTGCAGTTATTAATAGTAAAGCTATACTATGCCATCCTCATATTATGGAAGAAGAAAAATCTAAATTAGAAAAAATTTTTAATAAATCTGTTTATCCATCTACAGTTAATCGTGGATTTCCGTATTTAAGAATTGGAATGGTAGCAAATTCCTATGGAGTTGTGGTTGGTGATATGACTACTGGTCCTGAAATAGCTCATATAGAAGCATCATTGGGGGTTACTGAATAATGGAGGAGAAATTATTTTTAGTAGAAGGTAAAGTAAAAATGGGCTTTCAATGGACAAAATTTAAAAAATCAATTAAAGCAATAAGTAAAAAAATGGCAATTGAGAAACTATTCTGTGAATTTGGTGGAAATCATAAATTAAAAAGATTCCAAATTAAAATTGATAATGTGGTGGAAAAAAGTGAGTAATAATGAAACACAAAAAGAAGATATAAATGCTTTAGTTCTTGAGCTTTCTAATTTACAATCTTATGCTGAAGCTTTACGTCAACAAATAGAATTAAGTAGTACAGCTATTATGGAATTAACTATAAGCAAATCATCTCTTGAAGAAATAAAGCGAAGAGGCGGAAATGCTGAAGTATTAGTCCCTATTGGAGCTGGTAATTTTATAAGAGCTTCTATAAAAGATGTAAACAGTGTTATTGTTAATATAGGTGCGAATGTATCTATCGAAAAGGGAATAGATGTTGCTATTAGTGATATTGAAGAAAAAATTAAAAAAGTACAATCTCAAATGGAAAATTTAAGAAGTCAATATATTCAAGTTGTCTCAAGAATTGAAGAGCTTCAAGTAAAGATTAATGAACTTTCGGAGAAAAAATAATGTTTGAAAAACTCAAAAAAGTTTTTTCCTCTTTTGTAGAGGAGATTACTACAAAACATATAAGTGAAAAAGATATAGAGTCTTATCTTTGGGAATTACAAATTTCTCTTTTAGAATGTGATGTTGCTCTTCCTGTAGTTGATGAAATTATTTCTAAAATTAAAAATAATCTAATAGGAATGAAAATTAAAAGATCTGAAGATATTTATTCTTTAATAAAGGGAACATTAAGAAAAATTTTAATGGAATCTTTTACTACAATAGATTTAATATCATTAATCTCTTCTTCAAAAAAGCCATTTGTGATAATGTTTTTAGGTGTGAATGGCACAGGGAAGACTACGACTATTGCAAAAATAGGAAAATACTTAACTGATAGAGGATTTAAAGTGATATTCTCATGTAGTGATACCTTTAGGGCAGGAGCAGAAGAACAACTAGAAACTCATGCTAAAAGACTTGGAATAAAAATGATAAAACATAAATATGGTGCAGACCCTGCAGCTGTTGCTTATGATGCTATTTCTTATGCTAAAGCAAATAATATTGATGTTGTACTAATTGATACTGCTGGAAGAATGCAAACTGATAGAGGATTAATGGACGAACTTCAAAAGATATATAGAGTTACTAAACCAAATATTACAATATTTGTAGGAGATGCTTTAACTGGTAATGATGCATTAAATCAAGCTCAAGAATTTAATAATTTTGTTCCAATAGATGCTATTATTCTAACTAAAATAGATGCTGATGCAAAAGGCGGTGCTGCAATTTCTATATCTTATGTAATAAAAAAACCTATAATTTTTCTTGGAGTAGGTCAAAACTATGATGATCTTAAACAATTTGATCCAGAATGGATAATTAATAATATATTTTCTAAATAAAAATAAATATTTATGAGATACAATGTAAGAAGTATGAAAGGGAGAGATTTACTAACACTTTCAAATTTCACTAGAGAAGAAATTAAAGAAATTCTTAAGTTAGCCTCTGAAATGAAATATTTATTGAAAAGTGGAAAATACGTCATACCATACTTAAATGGTAAGAGTATATTTCTTTTATTTCAAAAACCATCTACTAGAACAAGATTATCTTTTGAAGTTGCTATTCATCAATTGGGTGGTTTTCCAATTTATATAAATTGGAATGAACTTCAAATTATAAGAGGAGAAAGTTTAGAGGATACTGTAAGAGCTATAAATGCTTATTGTGATGCTATTGTGGCAAGAGTTTATAAACATTCAGATTTAGAAACTATTGCTGATATTTCAAGAATTCCTGTAATAAATGCTTTAAGTGATTTAGCACATCCATGTCAAGCTCTTGCAGATTGTTTAACAATAATTGAGAAAAAAGGAAAAATAGAAGACATAAATGTTGTCTTCATTGGTGATGGTAATAATAATGTTTGTAGATCTCTTTCAGAAGCAGTATTAAAACTTGGAGGAAATATGATCATAGTCTCTCCAAAAAAATACCAAATTGATCCTTCATATGCTGAATTTATTAAGAAAAATGCATATAAAAATTCATCATTAATATTAACTGATAATCCTATAGAAGGTGTAAAAGAGGCTGATGTAATATATACTGATGTATGGATATCTATGGGTCAGGAAAGTGAAAGTGAAGAAAGAATGAGAGAATTTAAAAAATATCAAGTTAATTCTGAATTACTTAGTTTTGCTCCTAATGATGTTATTATTATGCATTGCCTACCTGCTCATAGAGGATTAGAAATAACTGATGATGTTATAGATGGTAAAAATTCTGTTGTTTGGGATCAAGCAGAAAATAGACTTCATGTACAAAAAGCAATTCTAACTTTATTAGTATAAAAATTGAGTATATGGTGAAATTATTGAAATTACTAATATATTCAAAAGATGATCCTGCTGGAATAAATATTGCTTCACATCTTATTAATGAAATAAATTTTGATAAAATAAAGATGAAAGATTTTTATGTTTATTCTTATAAGGATGTTATTCTTTTTCCTGTGGAAGGCTCATTATTGGATTTAAATATTAATATTGATGGTGTGGAATGGGCATTATTTCTTTCTAAACATAAAAGCGAATCCAAAAAGTTATGTCTAACAGTTCACACACCTGGAAATTTATATGAAAAAAATACTATGGGAGGACGACCAAATGAAGTTGCAATTTCCAATCCTCCTCTTCAATGTAATCTTTTAAAAGCACTTAATACTATTTCTAATGAAAAATTGAACATGAATATTGAAGTAACTATAGAAGCAACTCATCATGGTCCTACTGACTTGAAATTTCCGGTAACATTCATAGAAATTGGAAGTGATGAAAATGCATGGAAAAATGAACTATTAGGAAGTATTGTAGCAAAAGCAATTTCTGATGTAATAAAATCCCCATTGATGGTAGCTCCTGGTGCCATAGGAATAGGTGGAGGACATTATTCTGATAAGTTTACTAAAAAAATATTAGAAGAAAGCGCATTAATTGGGCATATAATTCCAAAATATGCAATGATTGAAGGCATGAATCCTATTATGATTGTAAAATGTATGAACAAAACTTTTGGTGGTTGCTCAAAAATATATGTAGACTGGAAAGGAACACCCTCTCAATTTAAAAATATTATAAAATCAATTGAAAATATTGAAATAATAAAAATATAAAAAGTGAAATAAAATATATTGTATGATTTGTGGAAAGCTTTAAATTAAACTTTCTATTTTCCAATAGAATTGGATGGATGAAATAAATGGAAAGATCAGAAATTTTACGTTCAATAATGAGAATACTAAGGCTTTCAAGAAAACCTGATTTAGAGGAGTTTAGACTATCTTTAAGGATATGTTTATTAGGAATAGGAATTGTTGGCGTTTTTGCCTTCATTATACAGCTTATCTCTACTTTAATAATTGGATTTGGTGGTTGAGTATATGACTAGAATATTTGCTGTAAGAACTACTGCAGGTCAAGAAAAAAATGCTGCACTTCTAATTGAACGTAGATGTATTTCTAAAAAAATAGCAGTTAAGGCCATAATGTCCCCTCCTGATGTTAGTAGTTATATTTTTATTGAAGCTGATGGTCCAAATATTGTTAGTTTGGCTATAGAAAATATAAAACATGTAAAAGGTTGGGTTTCTGGAAAAGTAGAACTTGAGGATATAATGAAATTTTTAATTCAAAAACCAGTTATCGAATCTATTAATGTAAATGATAAAGTAGAAATAGTTTCAGGTCCATTTAGAGGTATGCAAGCTAAAGTAACAAGAGTTGACAAATCAAAAGGAGAAGTTGTACTCGAATTACTTGAAGCTCCATATACATTACCTATAACACTTCGTGCAGAACAAGTAAAGATAATATCTAAAAGTGAAACTCCAAAACAAGAAGTTAAACAAGAAGATAAAAAAAGTGATATATTTGAAGAATTTTCTAAATTGGAGGAATAGACTATGGGAGCAAAGAAAACATTTAGTTTTCTTATTGATGGTGGAAAAGCAACAGGAGGCCCTCCTATTGGACCATCTCTTGGCCCTCTAGGTGTAAATATATTACAAATTGTTAATACAATAAATGAAAAAACAAAAGAATTTGAAGGCATGAAAGTTCCTGTTAAAGTGATTATAGATCCAGAAACTAAGGGATTTGAAGTCGAGGTAGGTGTCCCTAGTACTTCAGCTTTAATTGTAAAAGAGCTTAAAATACAGAAAGGTGCAAGTAATGTTAAAACTGAAAAAGTTGGAAACTTAGATATAAGAACTGCTATTAAAATTGCAAAAATAAGATATCCTCTATCTCTAGCGAAAACTTTAAAATCTTGCTTAAAGGAAGTTGTTGGTACTTGCCTTTCTATGGGTGTTACTGTTAATGGCAAAGATCCAAAGGAAGTTATAAAAGAAATAGATGAGGGCGTTTATGATGATATAATTAAGGAGATGGAGGAAGAGTAATACCATGTTAGATATCAATTCCATAATTTCATTAGTAGACGAAGCAAAAAAGAATTCAAAAAAACGTAATTTTCTACAAAGTATTGAGTTAATAGTAAATTTAAAAGGAATAGATGTTAAAGCTCCAGAAAATAGAATTAATGAAATAGTTACCTTACCAAATCCAATTGGAAAAGATATCAAAATTTGTGTAATTGCTGATGGTGATTTAGTAACCAAGGCAAAACAATCTGGGGCAGATCTTGTAATTACAAAACAAGAATTAGAAGGATATGCAGGTGATAAAAAATTAATTAAAAAATTAGCAGAAAGTTATGACTTTTTCATAGCAAGAGCAGATTTAATGGCAATGATAGGTAAAATTTTTGGTTCAGTTCTAGGTCCAAGAGGTAAAATGCCAGATCCAGTCGCCCCTACTGCAAATATAGAAAATATTATTAAAAATTATCGTAATGCAGTAAGAATAAGAATTCGTGATCAACCAGTTATTAAATGTAGAGTAGGATTAGAAAATATGGATTCAAAGACTATTGCTGAAAATATAATGGCGGTACTTAATGCTATTGATAGAAGAATAAAATTAGATCAATTTTTATCCTCAATTATTGTTAAAACTACTATGGGTAAACCTGCAAAATTAAAAGTGATGTGATGATAAAATGATGAGAGCCTCACTTGAGAAAAAGAAAAAAATTGTGGATAAACTAGTCTCCTTATTCCAAAAATATCCTACATTTTTAATTGCAGATTTGTATAAACTAAAAGCAAAACATATCCAAAGTATTAGAAAGAATTATAGAGGAAAAATAGAAATCATTGTAGCCAAGAACACACTAGTAAGAAAAGCATTAGAAAGATTACCTCAGTTTTCTAAACATATAGATGAAATATCTAAGTACCTTAAGGGGCAAAATCTATTAATCTTCTCTAATTTAGATCCATTTTCTTTATTTCTAATGTTTGAAAAAAACAAAATTCCATCTGCAGCATCTCCTAATGATATAGCTACCGATGATATAATAGTACCTGCAGGAAATACAGGTCTTCAACCAGGTCCAATTTTAAGTAAATTTGGGGCTCTAAAAATACCAACAAAAATACAAGATGGTAGTATTTGGATTACAAAAGATGTTGTTGTTGCAAAAAAAGGAGAAGTAATTTCTACTGATCTAGCAGATATATTAAATAAACTTGGTCTTAAGCCAATAATGGTTGGTATTAAAATTAAGATGGCATATGATGGAGATGTTATTCCAGGAGATGTTCTAGCTATTGATATAGAGCAATATAAGAAAGAAATTATAACAGCAGTGCAATATGCAATTAATCTATCAGTTAATGTAGTATTCCCAGTAAAAGAGAGTCTTCCAATTATATTATCAAAAGCATACATTAATGCAAAAACCATTGCAACAAAAATCATTGCTCCTATTCCTGAGGTAATAAAAGAAGTTTTACCCTTGGCAGTAATTCAAAGCAAAAAATTATCAGATGAGTTATCTAAAAAACACCCAGAAATTTTTTCATGATAGCAAAGGATTTAAGTATATTTTTCTTCCTATAAAATGCTTTATTGGGGGTGATTAAAATCGAATATATTTACGCAAGTCTCCTCCTCCATAGTGCAAAACAGCCTATAAATGAAGAAAATCTGACTAAAGTATTATCAGCATCTGGCATAAATGTAGATAAAACTAGAGTAAAGGCAATTGTTGCTGCTTTAAGTGAGATAAACATTGATGAAGTAATAAAATCTGCTGTAGCAATGCCAGTAGTAAGTGCACCAGCTCAGCCTCAACCAGTAGAAGAAAAGAAAGAAGAAAAGAAAGAGGAGGAGGAGAAGAAGGAAGAAGAAAGTGTAGAAGGATTAAGTGCCTTATTTGGTTAACTCCTTCTTTTTACTTTCTACTATACTAAGAGATGATCTACTTGATAAATGAAGAAGTGTATAGGTTAAATTTCTTTATGGAAAATGGATTTGTGAGAAAAGAATGTAAGTCTTGTAAAAGACATTTTTGGACTCTTGATCCAGATAGAGAATTATGTGGCGACTCTCCTTGTGTTCCTTATTATTTTATAAAAAATCCTCCTACAAGAAGAGCATATAATATAAATGAAATGCGTGAAGAATTTTTATCATTTTTTGAGAAGAAAAATCATAAACGTATTAAACGTTATCCTGTCATTGCAAGATGGAGAGATGATATTTTCTTTACAATCGCATCTATAGCATGCTTTCAACCTCATGTTACAAGTGGCGAAGTTCCTCCACCTTATAATCCTCTTGTAATATCACAACCATGTATTAGAACTACTGATATTGGTAATGTAGGAAAAACTGGTGGTAGACATTTAACAATATTTGAAATGATGGCCCATCATGCTTTTTCTTCTAAAGAGAAAGAAATATATTGGAAGGAAGAAACTGTAGCATATCATCATGAATTTTTAACAAAACAACTTGGAATTCCTGATGATGAAATAACATATATTGAACATTGGTGGGAAGGAGGAGGCGATGCAGGTCCTGATCTTGAAGGAATTGTCAGAGGCTTAGAATTATCAACACTTGTATTTATGGAATATAGAAAAGTCGGGAATACCTATGAGAAATTACCATTACGTATTGTAGATACTGGATATGGATTAGAAAGATTTACATGGATTTCTAAAGGCTCATCTACAGCTTTTGAAGCTATTTATGGAGAACTTTTTGATAAATTCTTAAAGAAATTCAATTTAGAAAAACCTGATGAGAAAATATTATGTGAAGCAATGAAATATTCAGGTATGGTTGATGTTACAGATAGCAATTCTTTAATGGAATATAAATTAAGGGTTTCAAAATCCTTGGGAATGGATATAGTATCTATTGAGAGAATAATCAGACCTTTTGAAATTGTAATGGCTATATTAGATCATACTAAAACTATTGTTTTTATGTTAGGAGATGGGCTTGTCCCTTCTAATGTTCAAGCCGGATATTTTGGTAGATTTTTCATAAGAAGAGTTAAAAGATTAATGGACATGTTAAAGGTCTATGTACCTATTTCTGAATTATTATATATGCAATTACTTTATTGGAAGGATCAATTTCCTGAACTTATGGAAAAATCAGATTATATACTTCATGTAGCAGAATTAGAAATTTCGCGTTATGAAAAAACAATAGAACAAGGTAAAAGTATAATAAGTAAATTAATTAAAAATGAGGAAATCCAAAAAAATGCATCTATTCCTGTTGAGGCATTATTGAAATTATATGATTCCCATGGTTTACCTCCTGAAATGGTTAAGGAATTTGCAGAATCCTATGGTATAAAAGTTGAAATTCCAGAGGCATTTGATGCTATGGTATCAGCTTTACATTCTTCTACATCTACAAAAAAAGAAGAAGATATATTACAAGGGATTCCATCTAGTTTACCACCAACAGAACTTGTATTCTACTCAGATCCAAAATTAAGATCTATAAAAGCCAGAGTTCTGTATTCCGATAATAATAGAGTTGTACTCGATAGAACAATATTTTATCCAGAAGGTGGAGGACAATTAAGTGATATAGGTGTAATGATTGATAATGGAAGAGAAGTAAAAGTCTTAAATGTTAAAAAGTCACATGGAATTGTTGTACATTTTGTTGATAAACCCATAGAAATTGGTAGAGAAGTAGAATGTTTTATAGATTGGCAAAGGAGGAAAATATTATCAAAACATCATTCTGCTACTCATATTCTCATAGGAGCAGCAAGAAGAGTTTTAGGTGATCATGTATGGCAACATGGTGCACAAAAGGATGTTGATAAAAGTAGGCTAGATATTACTCATTTCGAAAAAATTAATGATAAACAATTAAGGGAGATTGAAAATCTTGCAAATAAAGTAATTCAGGAATGCAGGCCAATAAGAGTATACTTTGAAGATAGAAATATAGCAGAACAAAAATTTGGTATTCGTATTTATCAAGGAGGAGTAGTATATGGTCGAAAGATACGTATAGTCGAAATAGAGGATTGGGATGTTGAAGCATGTGGAGGTATCCATTGTTCAAATACTGGTGAAATTGGCTTAATTAAAATAATAAGAACAGAAAGAATTCAAGATGGTGTAGAAAGACTAGAATTTGTTGCAGGAGAACAAGCTATAAGATATATTCAATCACAAGAGGATCTATTAAATGAATTATCAAAAATCTTGAATACACCAATTGAACATATAAGGAAAACTACTATCAATTTAGTAGAAGAGTTATCTAAGTCAAGAAAATTAATAGAGTCTCTTAGAGAGAAAATTGCACAATCACTTTATTCAAATCTTAAACCAGAGGTCATAAATGGATTTCAATTATATTATGGAATTTTTGATCTTTCTCATGAGGAATTACTTAAATTAGCATCATTTATAATAAAAAAAGATAATATGAGTATTACTATATTTATTTCAAAAATAGATGGAACTGTAATATCAATGATCGGAAGTGAAGCTATGAAGAAAGGAATTAATGCAGGAAAAATAGTAAGTAATTTCGTATCTATGTTTGGTGGTAAAGGGGGAGGTAAGCAGGATATAGGTCAAGGAAAAATTCCATTATCCAAGATCCAAGAGATAGATTTTCATAAAATAAAAAATTCAATTAATGATATGGTGATAAAATGAATTGGAAAGAGATTGAAGAAAAATGGCAAAAAAGATGGTTTGAATCTAAAATTTTTGAATCTAATCCTGATCCATCTCGTCCAAAATTCTTCATAACTGTAGCATATCCTTATCCTAATATGCCCCAACATATAGGCCATGCTAGAACATATTCATTAGCTGATGCTTATGCTAGATATAAGAGAATGAGAGGATATAATGTACTTTTCCCAATGGGTTTTCATTATACTGGTACTCCTATTCTTGCTCAAAGTAAAAGAATACAAGCAAACGATAAAGAATTGATTGAACAATTCAAAAGTTTAGGTGTAGATGAAGAAACAATAAAAACATTTGTTTTACCACTAAATATTGCTAAGTATTTTCATAGAGACCTAAAATTAGGAATGCAAGAAATGGGTTATTCTATTGATTGGAGAAGAGAATTTACTACTATTGATCCTCCTTATAATAAATTTATAGAATGGCAATTTTATAAATTAAAAGAGAAGGGATATATAACAAGAGGCTCACATCCAGTTGGTTGGTGTCCTTCTTGTAAAAATCCTGTTGGTCAGCATGATACGAAAGGTGATCTAGAACCAGAAATAGGTGAATTTACTGCTATTAAGTTTATATTTAATGATGCCTATCTTCCTACAGCTACTTTGAGACCTGAGACAATTTTTGGTGTCACAAATATATGGATAAATCCAAAAGCAGAGTATTTAGAGGTTTTATTAAATAATGAAAAAATGATAATAAGTGAAAAAGCTTTTGAAAAACTAAAATATCAATTTACTAAGCTAGAATTTATTAAGAGAATTAAAGGAAGCGACCTAATTGGCAAGTATGCAATTAATCCAGTAAATGGAAATAAAGTTCCTATTTTACCTGCAGATTTTGTTGATCCTGATAATGCTACAGGAATAGTAATGTCTGTTCCAGCTCATGCTCCATATGATATGCTTGCTATATTAGATCTGAAAAAGGATCCAAAAGGAATAAGTAGTGAAATATTATCATCGATAAATCCTATTCCCATAATAGAGACTCCCAATATGTCTACCATACCAACAATAGAAATTATTGAGAAATTTGGAATAAAAAATCAACTTGATTCAAAAGCAGAGGAAGCAACAAAAGAATTATACATGAAGGAATTTCATTTTGGTAAGATGCTTTCTAGTACTGGCAAATATTCAGGAATGCCAGTCAGTAAAGCTAGAGATGAAGTTAAAAAAGATCTTATAGAGTCCAACAAGGCATTTAAACTTTATGAAATTATAAATGGTCCAATATATTGTAGATGCGGCTCTAAGATAATTGTTAATATACTTAGTGATCAGTGGTTTATAAATTATGGTGATCCTGAATGGAAAAAAATTACAAAAGAACACTTAAATAATATGAATATAATTCCTAATGAATTAAAGAAAGAATTTGAAAATGTAATCGACTGGTTAAAAGAAAAAGCTTGTGCTAGAAGAGCTGGTCTTGGAACTCTTCTTCCTTGGGACAAAGAATGGATCATAGAAAGTTTATCCGATTCAACAATTTATATGGCATATTATACAATTGCAAGAATTATAAATGAAGAAAAAATAGATCCTTCTCTTTTAATACCTCAAGTTTTTGACTACGTATTTCTTGGAAAGGAGCTTACTTCATGTGTAGGCATAAAGAAAGAAATCTTAGAGGCAATGAGAAGAGAATTTCTATATTATTATCCATTAGATAGTAGACATTCTGGAAGAGATCTTATACCTAATCATTTAACCTTCTTCATTTTTAATCATGTAGCTATATTTCCAAAAGAATTATGGCCAAAACAAATAGTAGTTAATGGAAGCGTACTAATGGAAGGCAAAAAAATGTCAAAGTCTTTAGGGAATATCATACCATTAAGGAAAGCAATAAGAGATTATGGGGCTGATGTAATAAGAGTCTCAGTTCTTTCTACTTCTGAATTACTTCAAGATGCTGATTTTAGTCCTTCATTAGCAGAAAATATAAAATCAAGACTTGAAGAATTTTATGAATTTGCATTAAAATATGCAAATGCCCCCCAACTTAATAAAGAAGCTTTAGATGATATAGATAAATGGATTTTAAGTAGAACTCAGAGAATAATAGAACAAATAACAATCTCTATGGAAGCTTTACGTGTAAGAGAAGTCATACAAAATATACTCTATATATTTCCACAAGAAATAAATTGGTACATAAAACGTAAAAACAACAATCCTAATGAAAGTGTTATGAAATATATAATGGAAATTCTAATTAAATTATTAGCACCATTTGCCCCTCATCTGTGTGAAGAATTATGGGAAAAATATGGAAATAACAATTTTGTATCTATAGAGAAATGGCCAGAAATAGACGAATCTCTTATAAATATAAAATTAGAAGCATCTGAAGAATACTTAAGAAATGTAATAAATGACACATCTGAAATAATAAAAATTACTGAAATAAAACCATCAAAAATATATTATTGTGTAGCTCCAAAATGGAAATGGGATATTTATCTAAAAGTCATTCAATTAATTGAAGAAGGGATCGATCCCAAATTGATAATAAGGGAAATAATGAAAGATAAAGAAATAAGAACAAAAGGAGAAGCAATAGTTAAATTCATAAACTCCATATTATCATTAATAATTTCAATGCCAAAGGATTATAGAAGGAGAATACTTAACATTGGTATAATAAATGAAGCTGAAATTCTAAAAACTGACTTCATATCACGTTACTTTAATGCTCAAGTATATGTTGGAGAAGCATTTGAAGAAGTTCCAAAGAAGAAAATAGAACAAGCTATTCCTATGAGACCTGCTATATACATAGTATAAAGATTAAATATGTATATCAATAAAGAAGCTATTAATGATTTAAGATATCTCCTAAATAGAGGATATAATAAGAATTCCGCAATAAAATTTATTGGAGATAGATACCTACTTAATAAAAAACAACGTCTTCTTCTTTATAGGGCTATTTTTTCTGAAACTACAGCTAATATTCATAAATCAAAACTTGTTAATCCTAGTGAAATTAAGGACAATGTTTTACTAATAGATGGCTTTAATGTAATTTTAACTATTTCTAGTGCTATAGAAGGAAAACCAATTTATCTTTGTGATGATGGAATAATAAGAGATATCTCTGGAATATATGGTGTTATTTCAAAAAGAAATATTGATAGACCATTAGAAATTGTTATAGCAGAATTAAGCGAACTTAAACCAAAGGAAGTTATATTCTTTTTTGAGAAGTCAGTAAGTAAAAGTGGCGAGATAGCAAATAGAGTTCGTAATCTTTTAAAAGAAAATAAATTATATGGTGATGCAAGATTAGTACCTTCATCTGATTTCTATTTATCATCATTAAAAGGAATTGTTGCTACAAGTGATTCTATAGTAATAGAAAGATCAGAAAAAATCTTTGATCTTGCTGGTTATATAATAAATAAGTTAGGTATAAGACCAATAAGTCTAGATGGGCCCGCGGGGACTTGAACCCCGGACCTCCGCCGTGTGAGGGCGGTTTTAGGCTTCTGTGTCCTAACCAGACTAGACTACGGGCCCAGTTCAAGTATTAACATCGAGGTTTTCATATATGACTATACTATTTTATTTAATATATATTATAGAAACTATAAAATTGTTATAAATTTTTAAAATAACTATTAGTAAAATAACTATTAACGTCTTAATTCTCTTCTTTTTGGACGTAAATTCTTACTTCTACATCTTCTACATTTTTCTGCTTTTATTGAATTTCTTGCTCCACATCTCCTACAAATTTTAACGTATAATAAATGTTGTTGAGCAATTCTTTGTTTTTCTGGATCTTGTATTGGCATATTTAACACCAACTTTACTTACATCATTTTTTCACTTTATTATAAATTTTTCTAATATATTTATAAAAATAATAAAAATAAAAAGAAAATTTTTCATTTTAAGGTTGATACAATTACATGAGAAGAAGTAGACCTTATACCATCTATTGTTGTTACTTTTTCAAGAAACTGACTTAAATGTGTTTGTGGAACTAAAACTATTAAGTCTATTTCACCAGTTACTCTGTAAATTTTAGTAGCTGGCAGTTCTTTTATTTTTTTATAAACTTCTTCTCTTTTATTTGGCTCGACTTTTAAAAATACAAAAGCATCTGATGTTCCTAAACCTAATACTTGTAATGCATCTTTTGTTATATCAATAAATCCCCTACCTGTTCTTATCAATCCTTCTTTTTTTAATTTTCTGAGATGAACATTAAGTGCTTGTCTTGTTATATTTAATTCTTTAGCAATTTCTGATTGAGTCTTTTTTACTGTAAAAACAGTCGTTCCTTCGCTTGATTCAAATAATTTTCTTAATATTCTAATACTTTTCTCAGTAAGTGTTAAGGACAACTTTTATCCCTTATTTACTTATGTAAAAAATTATTAATAAATTTATCCTTATAATTTTTTTATACTAAAAGAAATATATAACCAAAATCTATTTATTAAGGGAATCGATTTTAACGTTGGAATTTTTGGAGGATGCAAAATTGTCAAATGACTCAGAGATACTTATAGGGAAAAAACCACAAATGAGTTATGTACTTGCCTGCATAACTGCATTTCATAAGGGTATTGATGAAATTATAATAAAAGCAAGAGGACGTTCTATAAGTAAAGCAGTTGATGTAGCACAAATAGTAAGGAAAAAATTTATGCCAGATGTAATAATAAAAGATATTACTATTGGAACAGATGAAATTAAATTAGAGGAAACTCAAGAAGTAAAAAAAGTAAGCTCGATTAACATTGTACTAAGAAGAACAAAAAAATAATATGGATGTGAGCGAATTGAAAACTCTTATATGTATATTTTGTGCAAAAAGTGGTGTTTTATGTCCAAAATGTCAAGAAAAATTAGATAAAGGCGAAATTACACAAGATGATGTTGAAATATCAAGATGGTTTATTGAATATGAAAATAAAAATCCGCAATTAAAAGATTGTACCCTTCATAAGGTTGTAAGAGTTCCAGAAATGTTAGTAGTTATGATAAGTTGTATTGGAAAAATAAGTAGGGCTTTTCTAATGAAAATTAGTAAGCAGATAAGTGAAGAAAAGAAAATGAATGTTAGAATAGTTGAGAAAACATCAAGTATAAAGAAGCTTTTAGAACAAATTCTAGCACCAGCTAGAGTAATGGGCATAAATACAATTTGGCTTCCAGATGGAAGTTGGGAAAGTATTATTAGAATACCAAAAGTTGATAGAAAGAAAATGCCAATAGATGCAAATTCTGCTGAGGAAATAATGAAAAAACTTACAGGAGAGATTATACATATTGTTTTTGAATAATGGTGAAGTACATGTCATTAAGGACACATTATACATCAGAGATTAAACCTGAAGATAATGGAAAGGAAGTCATAATAGCAGGATGGATTCATAGAATAAGAGATCTTGGTGGTGTTAGATTTCTCATAATAAGAGATATGAAGGATACAATACAAGTAACAATAAAAAAAGGAGAAGTTCCGCAAGATCTATTAGAAATTACTGAAAAATTAAGAGAAGAATGTGTTGTTACTGTAAAAGGAATTGTAAAAGCAAATAGAATTGCACCTAAAGGAAGAGAGATCATTCCAAAAGAAATAAAAGTATTAGATAAGCCGGTTGAAAACCTTCCTATTTCCATATCAAGTAAGACAGAAATAGGTCTTGATACTAGATTAAACTATAGAGTATTAGATTTAAGAAGACCGGAAGTTCTTGCAATATTCAAAATACAATCAAAGTTAGTTGAAGGAATGGAAGAATATTTGATAGAGCAAAAATTCTATAAGGTCTTTACTCCATGTATAATAGGAGCAGCATCTGAAGGAGGCTCAGAGGTTTTTCCTGTAATCTATTTTAATAGAAGTGCTTTTCTAAGACAAGATCCACAACTTCATAGACAATTAGTTGTAATAAGTGGTCTAGATAGAATTTATGATTTAGGACCAAGCTGGAGGGCAGAACTTAGTCATACACCGAGACATTTATGTGAACATAGAGGTTGTGCTGTAGAAATGGGATTTATAAAGGATGAATATGATATTATGAGAGTACAAGAGAATTTGATTGTGAGAGGTATAATGAAAGTTAAGAAAGAGTGTGGTGAAGAACTTGAATTATTAAATAAAAAATTAGAAGTACCAAGTACACCTTTTCCTGAATTAAGATTTCCTGATGTTTATGATATACTTGAGGCATATGGAAAGAAAATTCCATTTGGAGAAGATTATGATAGAGAATCTGAATTGATACTTGCAAAATATGTAAAAGAGAAATATAAGTCAGATTTCTTTTTTGTTAATAGATTTCCATTCAAGGTTAAACCTTTCTATGTTATGAAAGTCGATGAAGATCCTCAATGGGCAAGAAGTGTTGATTTAATTTATAAAGGATTAGAATTAAGTTCTGGAGGACAAAGAGAACATAGATATGAAAAAATAATAGAGCAAATTAAAGAGAAGGGTATTAGCTTACTATCATTACAATGGTTTACAGATTTCTTTAAATATGGAGCTCCTCCTCATGGGGGTTTTAATATTGGAATTGAAAGATTAACAATGCAATTATTAGATCTAAGTAACATAAGAGAAGCAACATTATTCCCAAGAACCCCAGAACGTTTATTACCCTAGAATCCTACATTTTTTGGATCATTTGGTTTAATTATTTCTCTTAATAGAATAGTTGCATAACATCCTTTTGGTAAGGAAAATCTTATTTTTATTTTATTTTCTGATTTTTCTAAAATCTCTAAATCCTTTGGATAAAAGACAACTGGTCTATATACATCTTTAAATTTCATTCCCAAAACATTAGAAAAAACTAATGAGAAATCTTCTTTTTTTATCCCCTCTAAATCAAATATTTTATAATAAATTTCTTCATTGATACCTTTAACATTACTACCAGGTAATGGAAGTAAAATAACTGCTTTTCCTTCTCTAATCATATTTTTTATTTTGTCATAATTTTCTTTTTTTACTTCTATTTTTATAGAAGGATTAAAATAATTATCTAAAGGAGAAACTATATCATTAGGATATACTTCAAATAATCCATATTCCTTCCATCTTTTAGATAAAATCAAATTGAAAACATAAGATTGATATGCCTCAATAAATAATCTTAATAATCTTTTTGGAAGTCTACAAAAAGCATCTTTAGAATTTATATTATGAATTAATGAATTAATAACAATCTTTTCATACATGAGCTCATTAGGAAGAATATCAATAATCGATTTTAAATCCCATTTTTCTTTTATTTTTCTTCTAATTTCATATATATGAGAAGGCTCGCCTTCATAAGGTTCTGCTATAAATTCTTTTATAGCCCCATTAAAATCTCCTTTTATTAATAATTTTCCTATCTTATGGGTATTAGATCTTATTATACCAAATCGTTGATATCCAAAATAACCAGGTACCCATTTTATATCCAACAACTTGGGTATTTCATTTAGCTCTCTAATCACTATTGTGAATCTATTGCCTTTCAGTTCGCCAGGATAGATCTTCCATTTTGATCTTCCTATACTCCAAATTTCAATATTTTTTAATTTAATCTCCCCATCAAATACTTTATTTATTGAAATTAATTGATATGTTACTGCTCTTCTATCCTTTATTCCTGCAAATGAAATTTTTGCATTAATTTTTCTTTCAATTATTGATATTATTGGTAAAAGAGGTCTTGATATTTTTTTCAAAACAGCAAGAGTATATTTTCCTTTTCCTCTATTTAATTTTTTCAAATTTTCATTAACAATTATGCCTTCAGGAGTTATCTCTTCAACTATAAAATCTTCAGGTACTACTCGTATCCTTCCTCCAATACCTTTTTTATTTGTTGAATAATATAAAATTCCAAGAGATTTTTCTAATTGAGAAGAAGTTTCTAACATAAAAATCACAATAATTTTAAATTACTAATTATTTTATCTATTAATTCACATGGTCCAGGACCTATACCTAAACAAGTTACTGTTCCTGGTTCTAGTTCAGTCAAGCCAGCATCAATAATTAATGAATTTGGTATGCCTTCTTTTTCTACTCTATTTTTTATTTCCATTAGTTCATCTAATGAATTAACTTTTAATACTATTTTCTTTTGTCCTTCTTCTATCCATTTTTCTGCCCACTCTCTTTTTAATTTATATGTTTCTATATAAGATGATACTGCAGCGTGAGCTACTTGTACTGCAGTTTTTCCTTTACTCATTTTAAGATCTTGTCTTACAATGATTGCTTGTTTCATACTAAGTTTTAAGTAAAACTTATAGAAATTAATTTTTGAGAAAAATGGAAGTATTAGTTGTTGGAGGGGGGCCATCAGGCTTAGTAGCAGCAAGAGAAGCCTCAATTTATGGAGTAGATGTGACATTAATTGAAGAAGATAAAGAAATTGGAAAACCAGATCATTGTGCAGGATTAGTAAGTATAAATGGTCTTGAGAAAATTTTAGGAAATTATGAAAATGTTATTTTAAATAAAATAAAGAATGTTAGAATAATTTCACCAATGGGAAAAATATTTGAAATAAATTTAGGAAAATATAAGGCTGCTGTAATTGATAGAGAAAAATTTGATCTAGAATTAATGAAAAGAGCTGAAAAGATAGGTGTAAAAATTCTTACTAATACATGTTTTAATTCTTCTTTTAAATATAAAATAATGATAAATGCAGAAGGAGTTAAAGCAAGAATATGTAAAAAATTTGGACTTGAAATTCCAAAGTCAATACCTGCAATTCAATATGATATAGAAGTTAAAAACTATGAAAATGATCTTGTAGAAATTTATTTAGGAAAATGGTCTCCTAAATTCTTTATATGGACAGTTCCAAGAGATGATTGTATAAGAGTAGGTACTGCTTCTTATGATATCTCCAATCCATTACGTCTTATTCAAAGATTTATTGAAAAAAATCCACATTTTAGAAATAAGGAAGTTTTAAGAATAAGAAAAAAACTTTATGGAAAAATAGTAATAAGCGGACCTGTTAGTAACTCTTCTAAGAATAATATTATATCAGTAGGTGATGCTGCAGGTTTTGTAAAACCAACAACTGGTGGTGGTATTGTTTTTGGCTGTTATACTGCAAAAATTGCAGGTAAAATTGCAGCTCTGTCAATTATAAATAATATTAAATTATCAGAATTTGATAGAATATGGAAGAAATATTATTCTTTAGAATTTAGAAAAATGCAATTTATAGCTAATATATTTAGAAATATGAATGAATATGAATTAGAGAAAATACTTTATGAAATGTATAAGCTTGGAATATTTAATGAATTATCATCTTATGATATGGATTTTCAAGGAGAATTGATTAGTAGAATTATAAAATCAAGACTTTTTATACATGGCATACATTTAATACCAAGAATATTAAAAGCTTATATATTTGAATAACTTCTTTAAGCATATCTTGGTGAAATTAATGAGTGAATTAGAATTACCATTATGTATATCATGTAGATCCCCTATAACTCCTAAGGAAAAAGGAGTTGAAATGTTTTGTCCAAATTGTGGTGAAACAAAATTTTGGCGTTGTAATAAATGTAGAGAATTAGTCAATAATTATAAATGTGTAAAATGTGGATTTGTAGGACCATAGGGTGATTTAAATGCCAAATAATATATTAGCAATATTTAAAATATACCCTGAAGATGATAAAGTAGATTTAGAAGATCTAAAAAATAGACTAAGAGAAGCATTACCAAAGGGCAATGTACATATTCACAGGATTATTGAAGAAGAAATTGCTTTTGGTATAAAAGCCTTAAAAGTATTTGTTGTAATGCCTCCATTCTTCGAAGGTGGTACTCAGCCTTTAGAAGAAGCATTTAGTAAGGTTAAAGGTGTAAGTCAAGTAGATGTTGAGCTTGTTCAAACATTACCTGGTTAATGATAGTAAATTTTTATTCCTAGTTTTCTTTTCATTTAATTAGACATTAATTGTGTTTAATTATGATTAATTTTATAGGAGGTTAAAATATTGGAAAATAATGAAAAGGTAAAAGAACTTGTATTAAGAGTAGCAGAATCTAAACAGAGAGATGTAGGTAGGGGTAAAGTAAGAATAGATACAGAAGCAATGAAGGCTCTTGGAATAAGTGTAGGAGATGTTGTAGAAATCGAAGGAAAGAGAAAAACAGCTGCTATCGCATGGCCAGCCTATGCAGAAGATCAGGGTATGGATATCATAAGAATGGATGGTTTAATAAGAAAGAATGCTAATGTTGGACTTGGAGAAAAAGTTATTGTAAGAAAAGCAGATCCAAAAGTAGCAACAATGGTTAAACTTGCTCCAGTATCTTTTACTATTACTGTAGATCCTGGGTTTATAAGTTTTGTAAAAAGACGTCTTATTGATACTCCTCTAGTTGAAGGAGATCAAGTAGTAATTCCAGTATTAGGACAAGCTATTCCTTTTATTGTTGTTTCTACAAAACCATCTGGGATTGTAAAAGTAACAGAAGATACTAATTTAACAATTCTTGAAAAACCAACAGAGATCTCTAGAGTTCCAAGAATTACATATGAAGATATTGGTGGTTTAAAAGAAGCTATAAGAAAGATAAGAGAAATGGTAGAATTACCTTTAAGACACCCAGAATTATTTAAGAGATTAGGAATTGACCCACCAAAAGGAGTATTATTATATGGTCCACCTGGCTGTGGTAAAACATTATTAGCAAAAGCAGTAGCAAACGAAACTGATGCTTATTTCATAGCAATAAATGGTCCAGAAATAATTAGTAAATTCTATGGAGAATCTGAACAAAAATTAAGAGAATATTTTGAAGAAGCAAAACAACATGCTCCTGCAATAATATTTATAGATGAAATAGATGCAATTGCACCAAAAAGAGAAGAAGTTACTGGTGAAGTAGAAAAAAGAGTTGTTGCGCAACTCTTAGCTTTAATGGATGGTCTTGAAGCAAGAGGTAATGTAATAGTTATTGGAGCTACAAATAGACCAAATGCTTTAGATCCGGCTCTAAGAAGACCAGGAAGATTTGATAGAGAAATAGAAATTGGTGTACCATCTGCCTCAGAAAGATATGAAATACTTCAAGTACATACAAGAAATATGCCTCTTGCTAAAGATGTAGATCTAAAGAAAATTGCTAATATGACCCATGGATTTGTTGGTGCAGATATCGCTGCATTATGTAGAGAGGCTGCAATGAAGGCTTTAAGACGTTACCTTCCTGAGATAGATATTCAACAAGAAAAGATACCTCCAGAGGTATTAGAAAAGCTTGAAGTAAGAATGGAAGATTTTGAAGCAGCATTTAAAGAAATAACACCAACAGAACTTAGAGAAATCTATGTGGAAATACCAACTGTTAAATGGGAGGATATAGGAGGTCTTGAAGAAGTTAAACAAGAGCTTAGAGAATGTGTAGAATGGCCATTAAAGTATCCAGAAAGATTTAAGAGATTAGGAATCAAACCCCCAAAGGGTATATTATTATATGGTCCACCTGGCTGTGGTAAAACATTATTAGCAAAAGCAGTAGCAACAGAGAGTGAAGCTAATTTCATAGCAATAAAAGGTCCAGAAATATTTAGTAAATGGGTTGGGGAATCTGAAAGAGCTATAAGAGAAGTTTTTAGAAGAGCAAGAATCGCATCTCCTGCAATAATATTCTTTGATGAGATAGACTCTATAGCACCTATAAGATGGGCTAGTGGAGGAGATACAATGGTTACTGAAAGAGTTATAAGTCAATTACTTACAGAAATGGATGGAATTGTTGATTTAGAAAATGTTGTTGTTATTGGAGCTACAAATAGACCAGATATGATCGATCCAGCACTATTAAGACCTGGAAGATTTGACAGAATTATATATGTTCCAGAACCAGATACTGCTACACGTTTACAAATATTCAAAATACATACAAGAAATACGCCTCTTGCTAAAGATGTAGATCTTGAAAAATTGGCAAATATAACAAAAGGTTATGCTGGATCTGATATTGAAGCAATATGTAGAGAAGCTGGACTTATGGCACTAAGAGAAGATCCAAATGCTAATGAAGTTTGTATGAGACATTTTGAAAAAGCTATTAAGAAGATTAGACCATCTATTACAGAGGATATGATAAAATACTATAAGGCTTGGGAAGAAAAAAGTAAACAAGTAATCTCTGGAAGACAACCATTAATAAACTTTGCATGAGGTTAAAAAATGGACGATAAAGAATTCTCTAATGTAGCACCATTAGATTTAGTAATATTAGATCTATTGAGAAAAAAAGATGGTAGTTTAAAAGATAATGAATTATTTGAGATGTTAAAAACAATGATAAAAGATATTTCATATTCAAAACTAAATAAAGCATTAATGAAATTAGAATTAAGAGGAAAAATTAATGTATCCTCTCTCAAAAAAGAAAGATTGATAACTCTAAAATCAAAGGAAGCATAATTATGGGTGTTAATTTAAAAGAATTAGTAGTATCATCACCAATAAGTTTGAATGATTTAAAAGGAAAAGTACTTGCTATAGATGCATATAATGCATTATATCAATTTTTAGCAACAATTAGACAGCCTGATGGTACACCTCTATTAGACTTAAAAGGTAGAATTACAAGTCATTTAAGTGGTCTTTTCTATAGAACTGTAAACTTTTTAGAATTAGAAATGAAACCAGTTTATATATTTGATGGAAAACCTCCAGAATTAAAACTTAAAGAAATTGAGAAAAGAATGGAATTAAAAGAAAAAGCTGAAGAGGAATATAAAATTGCTCTAGAAAAAGGAGATATCGAGGCTGCAAGAAAAGCTGCACAAGCCACTTCAAGACTTACAAGTGATATGGTAGCTGATGCTAAGGAATTGTTAGATGCTATGGGCGTACCATGGATTCAAGCACCTTCTGAAGGAGAAGCTCAAGCAGCATTTATTACAAAAAAAGGTGATGCTTGGGCAACTGTTAGTCAGGATTATGATTCTCTTTTATTTGGTGCTCCAAGATTAGTAAGAAACTTAACTATATCCGGAAGAAGAAAATTACCTAATAAGCCTGTATATATTGAAATAGAACCTGAGATAATATTTTTAGATAAGGTTTTAAGTGAATTAGGAATAACAAGAGAGCAATTGATCGATATTGCCATATTGTTAGGAACTGACTATAATCCTGATGGATTTAAGGGGATAGGACCAAAAAAAGCTATTAAAATAATAAAAGGTTATAAATCCTTAAAGTCTGCTATTGAAAATGGTGTTATTGTTTCTAATATTGATATCGACTCCATAAGAGAAATATTTCTAAACCCAAAAGTAACTGAAGATTATAAACTCACTTGGAAAAATTTTGATGAGGATAAAATAAAGAAAATATTATGTGATGAACATAACTTCTCTTTAGAAAGAGTTACTTCTGCTCTTGAAAGATTAAAGAAGAAAAAATCTGAAAAAACATTAAGTTTAGATAGATGGTTTAAATGAATCATTTAAATGACCATCCATATTTTCCATATAATGGAACAAAAATACAACCACCGCATGATTTCTTCTTAATAATATTTCCTTCTTTTTCTACTAATATAAGTTCTTGAACTGAATGAATTTCACCAATAGGAATTACCATTTTTCCACCATCTTTTAATTGTTCTTCTAATGGTAATGGAATTGATGGGGCAGCTGCTGTTACTAATATTCTATCATATGGTGCTGCTTCTGGATATCCTAATGTTCCATCACCTTCTATTACTGTTACTCTATCATCATATCCTGTTCTCTTAAGATTACTTCTTGCAAATTCAGCAAGTTCTTTTACAATTTCCACAGTATAAACATGTCCTCTCTTTTCAATTGGTGCATCAATTGGTGCTACTATTTCTGCACATATTGCAGCATGATAACCACTTCCTGCTCCTATTTCTAATACTTTATGTCCAACTTTAAGATCGAGTAATTCACACATAATTGCAACCATATGTGGAGCTGAAATTGTTTGTCCTTCAAGTGTTGGAAGAGGAGTATCAACATAAGCTTGTTCTCTATATTTTGGTAAGACAAATTCTTCTCTTGGAACTTTAAGCATTGCTCTTATGACTTCTTTTTTACTTAATACTCCCATTTCTATTAATCTATTTACTAATAATCTTCTTTGTTCTTCAAAATTCAAAGATCATCATTATATATTTATACATTTTCACTTTAAATAAATTTATGTTAATTAAATTTTATGCTAAAGGTCATCCACTAATAACTGCCACTCATAAAACCACAATGGAAATAACTAAAGATATTGTGAAGACTTCGCATGGAGATTGTATCATTGCTACAAGATCAGAATTAGCATTAAGTGATCTTCCTATTGAATTTAAAGAAAATGCTAAAAATGAAAAAGCTAGAATAGGCTTAATAATTAAAGTTAATGATATTTTAGAAGAAGTTTGGGGAAAAGGACATCCACTACTTTCATTTGAAAGTAGTAAAGATATGGTAATAAGAAAGAGTGGATATATCTGTGGAAGGACATTAATGATACATGCAGATAAAGCTGCATATAATTTGAATAGAGATTTAGTTAATTTGTTAAAAAATGAAAAGACAATAATAGAATTAACATTAATATTAGAATAATACAATAATAAAGTGATAAAATATTAAAAAGGCATAACAGATAAATCAATAACTATTTGCCATTCTTTTGGTGAAACTTCTCTTACTCTTTTTATATGAATTATATCATATTTTTTTACATTCAATCTAGAAATTAGATTTGTTTTTGTATCTTCTATATCTTTAGAGAATGCATAGAAATGTATTATCCCCCCTTTTTCTTTTATAAAACTTAGTGCTAAATTTATATACTCTATAGCCTCTCCAGGAAGATTCATAATTACTCTATCTGCTCTTCTTTTTAGAATGTCAGAAAAATCCCTTACATCACCACATAATGGGATAATTTCTCCTTTAATTTTGTTTATCTTTATATTCTCTTTTATCAAATTAACAGCATTAGGATTTATGTCTATTGCATAAACTTTTGCAAATACTCTTTTCGCAATATGTAAAGCAAAAGATCCAATTCCAGAGAACATATCAACTACTATTTCACCATCTTTAACTTGTGAAGCAACTCTATTATGCTCTGTAGCAAGACGTGGAGAATAATATGCTTTCTGTAAATCAATTTTAAGTTTTACTCCATATTCAGTATGTATTGTATTATATTTTTCTTCACCTGCTATAACTTCATATTTTGGTATTCTATATTTTCCATTTACTTTTCCTATTTTTAAGAGTACAGTTTTCAAATTACTATGTAATTCCATTAATGCTTTTCCAATAATTCCCTTGTATGGTAATAATTCAGTATCAAGATCTTCTATTACCCCAATGTCTCCAATAATATCATATGAACGAGGAAGTAATGTTAATAAATAAGGTGGTAATCTTCCATCAAGTACTTCTATTAAATTCTTAAATCTTTTCTTATGTGATGGTAATTCCATATCTATTATTTCTACTTCAGCAATATTTTTTATAATATCTAATTCTTCTTCTGATGGCCATCTCAATATTGGTATTATAATATAATCATTTTCTGATATAATTTTTCTAGTATCATCAAATAAATTCATATTAATTAGAATTTTTCTAATTTTTTCAGCTATTCTCTTTTCTATTTTCACACAAGGGCCTTTGGACAATTGCATTTTCCAAACCTTTCCATTTTATTTTATATCCAAGATAATTTAATACTCCAATTGCATTTTTAATGTTATATGAATTAAATATTTTAATGATTTCTTGAAGAGGAACTTCATTATTATTTTCAAATATAATTTCTAATTTCTCTTTTATTTTATCCAATATTGATAATTTTATTAATGTATTTCCAATGGGAATATGAGTTTTACTATTCTTACAACTCTCTATAATTACTTCACTACTTACATTAAACTTGGCTGAAAGATCTTCAATATTTATAATATCTTCTTTTAAATCTATTAAATTTATTTTTAATTTTTCAGCTTCTTTTTTAATTTCTTTTTTTGCATATTTTTCTAAAATATCTAGTACTTCTTTTATTGGTATTTTTTCTTTATAGTATATTAGATAAATATTTGGATTAGTTGCTTTTATATGAGTAATTTTTTCACACGCAAGTTCTTCATTAATAGCAATTATAAAAGGTATATCTCTAACGTATTGAATTTTTTCAATTTTCCTTTTTAAATAATCTTTTGTCCAAAAACCTACTATTTCCATTAAAATTTTCTCTTCTCCCAATTTAAAGGTAAAATCAGGTATGAATACAAAATTTCCTACATCAATAGGCTCTAATTCTCTTTCTACTTTCCATGGTGTATTTAGACTTTTAAATTGATTAACAAATTCTTTTTCAATTTTACTATCATATGATTCTTCTATAGAAATTTCAGGAAAAATCCATCCAAATTTTTCACTATCAATCTTAAATAGGAAAATTTTATCAGATTTTAATATCTTTGCCTCAATCTTCCATGGACTTCCTTTAATAATTTCAGGGATTATTTTTGCTAAAGAAGTTCCATAGCGTCTTGTTAATTTAAATAATGATATTGGTCCATCAAGTCTTATCCATATTTCATCATTAATTTTTGATATCATATGCATTAATCCATAAAACTTAATTGCTCTGAATATATTCTTCCAATTCCTACATACAGTGAATTTCATTTCTGTTGAATAAAATAAAAGTGTTTGAGTTAAGCTCAAATTATAAGATTTAAGCAATTCTATTGGATTTATTTCTGGTGAAGATTGTAAAATCATTTCAGAATCAAGATCACTATAAAGATTTTCCTCAAGCTCTTCAATTGAAATATTAAATTGTTTTGAAATTTCTTCAATTATTTTTCTTCTTTCTTCTTCATTTTTTGGAAACCCTCTTTTTACAGCCTCAGAAAAAACTAAATGTCTGATCTTTATAGGATCAAAGGAAGATTTTGATGTAAATTTACATCTTCTTTCTATAAGTATAGCTAGTCCACGTACAAACTTATAACTTCCATAAACATCTTCAATTTCAGAAATCTTTTCTCTTATCTCACTCTTCTTTTTTCCGATACTTTCATTATATATTTTTATAATTTCCTTTGCAGTAATAATGTCAGATTTATCTAATTTTGAATACTTTGGTCTTATGTTATCTTTCCATCGTATAACTATAAGAAATTCAGCTGGTAACACATTTTTCTTTATACAATACTTAATTAAATTAATTTGGATCTTCTTCTACTAAATTCTACATCCTTAGTCTCTCTTGATACTACCTCATATAATATAGCAATTTTTCCTTTAGCAGGTCTAAGAATTCTTCCAAGTCTTTGTATATGTTGTCTTGGGCTTCCTGTACCACTTAATACTATAGCTCTACTAGCATCAGGAACATCAATTCCTTCATCTAAAACTTGACTTGTAACAATTGCTTTATATTCTCCTGATTTAAACTTAGATAATATCAATTTTCTTTCATTTTCTGATGTTTTATGTGTTATTGCTGGAATTAGAAATCTCTTACTTATTTTATAAACAAGACTATTATGAAGTGTAAAAATTAAGGTTTTTTCATTTTTATCTAATATGTTAGCTAAGAATTTCATTTTCTCTTCAGAATTTAAAGCAATCTTAATTGCTTTATTTCTTGCAAGAAGAGCTTCTCTTGCTTTAGGATCACGAGCAGATAACATTATTAACTTTTTAAAATCTTCATTATTTCTTATTTCTAATTTATTTTCTAATAAATAATTTTTGTAAATATTCCATAATTTTTCATATTCTGATCTTTCTTCAGGTGTTAAATCAACATAAACTTTTTTATACTCATAAGGGGCAAGATATTCTCCAATCAAATCATTATGCATAGCCTCATATACTACACCTCCCATAAGTCTGGGCGCATCTAAATGTCTCATATCTGCTCTATGTAAGGTACTTGTAAGTCCCATTCTGAATGGAGCAACAAACATTTCTGCAGCCTGACTATATGCTGGTGCAAATATATGATGTACTTCATCAGCTATCAATAGGTAGAATTTATTTCCAATATCTTCTACATGAATATATGCTGAATCATATGTTGAAACTGTTATCCATTTAATATCATATTTTCCTCCACCAATTACACCTGGTTCTATATCAAAAAATTCTTTTATTCTTTCAATCCACTGATCTAATAAAGCTAGTGTTGGTACTAATATTATTGTAGATTTTTTAAGAACTTCTATAGCTTTTAATCCAATAAATGTTTTTCCTCCTGCTGTTGCAATGCAAATTATTCCTCTTTTATCATTTTCCATCCATTTATTAAAAGCTTCTTCTTGATAAGGTCTTAATTTTATTGTTCCATTTATTGGTTCTATTGGTGGAGAATTCATTACATTATCTTCAAAATTAATTTTATTCTCCTTTAAATAATCTATTATTTCTTTATAAAGATATCCTAAAGCTCTATAAGCTTTTATTCTTGGATCCCATTTAGCATATGGTGTAGTAACATCACCTTCTAGTATAATGGTTCCTTTTGAATAACTTAGTTTTACCAACAATTTAATCCTAATGATAAATATAAAAAACTCAAATATATTCTTAAAGTCTTTTTGTTGTCTCATTTCTAATAATTTCAAGTATTTTTTCATGTCTTTTTTCATCTTCAATTATCCATTCGAATATAGTTCTAATTGACATAAAAACTATGTTATCTATTAATAATTCAGCATACTTTATATACAAAATTGTTAAGTACTCCTCGCCAACAAAACTTTCAAGTGCTTTAAGCTCGTCTAGTATAGAAATAATTTCTTTCATGTCAATTTTATCTTTTTCAAGAATCTCTTTGGCACTACTTATAGCTAATTTCCAACTCTCACCTAAAATTTCTTCACATCCCTCAAAATCAATTTCTTTATTTATCATTAAAGATTCGTTAATTGCTTTAAAATACTCTGCATGCTTAAAGGAATCATATGCAATGAAAATAAAGAGACTACTGATATTTTTATCATCTATTAATTTAGCAATATGCTCATAAGCTTTTGCAACTTTTTCTTCAAGTAAACTACAACAGTATAATAGCTTACTTATTTCTGAAATTTTGTCCATAAATCTATTATAATGAAAATCCTATAAATTCTTTAAATTTAAGCGGGCCCGGCGGGATTTGAACCCGCGACCATCGACTTAGGAGGCCGACGCGCTATCCATACTGCGCCACGGGCCCATCTTCTATTAAGAGTAGAAACACAAAAATAAAAATATTTATTTATAATTATTTTGAAAAATTTATACTTATTACTTATATAATTTATATAAAAAGTGTATTTGATAAAAACAAAAATACACAAAATTAATTAATTTTTCTAAAAAGGTTTAAATATCTATTCTACAGTAGTATCTATGGCGATCTTCCTATGATTTCATGTAAAATACTAGATAATTTAGATAAACACATTTCAATTATTAATCCACCTATTATTGAAGGTACAAGTGGAATTAAGCACCAATTTTATCTTATTGGAAGGAATAAAGAAGACCTTATTGTAATAGAATACTGTAAGGATGAAATTTCTTTATTAAAATTCTTTATAAAATCTTCTGATGTAAAATCAAAATTAAAAATTGCTATATATGAAAATATTACAGAGGAAGTCAAAAAACTTGCTTCTTCATATGGTATATTTTTAGCTAAAAATACTGAAGATATAATAAAAATAATTAAAGAGAATCTATAATTTTTCCAATTATTCTTTCATATTCGATTGTCATTATATGAATACCAGAGGCTTTTGTATTTCTTTTAATCTCTTTAATTAAATTTGAAAAATATTCAATATTTATTTCATCTATTTTTTCACTATTTCCTTCTGCTTTTTTAAGCTTATCTTTATACTCCTCTGGAATTTTTACTCCTGGTAATTTCTTTTCTATATTTTCTGCAATTCTATATGATTTACATGGAAATATTCCTATTAATATGAAAGGAGGTGATGGTTTTAAATAATCTATAAAATTTTTTATTTTTTCTATATCAAATACTATTTGAGTTTGTATAAATTCAGCACCTGCTTTAATCTTTCTTTCTACTTTATATAATTCTACTTCTATTGGATTTGCATTAGGATTACCTACAGCACCTATATGCATTTCTATTTTTCCATCAATAGGATTTTCATTAATATCTTTTCCTTCATCAATCATTTTTCTTAACATTTTAATAAATTGAGTAGAATCAATATCATATACTGGCATAGCATTTGGATTATCACCCATGGTTGTATGATCACCTGTAATTACTAGTATATTCTTTATTCCAAGCACACTTGCACCAAGTATATCTGATATTAATGCTATTCTATTTCTATCTCTTACAGTCATATGACATATTGTTTCTAAGCCTGTATGAGATTGTATAATATATGATGCTATTATACTATTTAGATAGGCATTTGCTCTTGGATTATCTGTTACATTGCAAGCAATTACATATTTTTTTAAGAAATTTGCCTTATTTATAAGATAATCAATTTTTATACTCTTTTTTGGCTCAATTTCACTTGTAAATACAAAATTTCCATTATATAATTCCTTCATGAAATTACTAAATATTTTCAATTACTTCACCTTACAATTTCTCTTGGTTTAGAAATACTTGACCAATCAAAAGCTTCTCTTATTTTTTTAAAATCTTCTTCTCTTCCATATTCCTTAAGCCTCTTATATATAATTACCCAAGTGCAGTCTTTATCATTAACTTCACATTTCCCATCCCTCATCCCCCCACACGGTCCATTGAGTAATTTTTTTGGACAATTAGTAATTGGGCATATTCCTCCTGTCTCATACAAAATACAATAACTACAAGCTCTACATTTTTCATAAAATTTTCCTATTCTCTCCACCATCCCTATAAATAAAGTGTCAAGTCCAGGAATTACCTCTTTATTAGTGAATTCAGAGATCGTTTGAACACCAACTCCACAACATAAAGCTACTATTACTTCAGCATCATTAATCTCATTTTTATTATTAATTAAATCTCTTCTTAATATTCTTAAATCACATGGACTTTCTATGACTTTACCACTTGCTATTTTATTCATATTTCTAATTTTGTTTAATAATTCATTCACTTCTTTTTCTCCTCCTGTTTGACATTTTGTAGCACATGTACCACATCCTATGATGAATACTTTATTGTATTTTTCAATATAGTCTAGTAAATTATCTTTTGTTTTTGTTATTATCATTTTTAATCAACCATAAGATAAATTTAGAACCTTTGATTTATAATTATCTATGATTAGAGAGATAATATTTAATGAAATAGTAACTTTCGAATACATAATGTGGAGAAAATCGTATATAAGTGGTGAAATAAAAGTCTTAATTGATGTAATAGAAGATTATGGTAAAAGTGGAATTGGAAAGATAATTGATGTTATAGAGGTAAAAAATGCATATCTTTATGATGATTATACTGATCTACATGGAGGAATAGATTCTTTTTGTAAAAAAACTACATTAAATGAAGTAAAAAATATGATTATTAATAAAGAAGGTAAATTTGAATATATTGAAAGAGCTAAGCCTCCTATTACTCGTTTTAAACTAAAGGAGCAATTTCCCATTGATTTAAAACCAAAAGAGATATAAGTTAATAGCTAAAAGTAATCATATTATGCCAAAGGTATCATTAGTTTGGGATGGAGATCTCAAACTTACTGGAAAGGATGCACTAGGTCATGAAGTAATTTTAGAAGCTCATAAAAAATATGGAGGAACAGGTATTGGAATTACTCCTATGGATCTTTTATTAATAGCATTAGGAGGTTGTGCAGGTCTGGAAATTGTAACAATGCTCAAGAGTAGAAATCAAAAATTATTAGCTTTTAATATTGATATTGAAGGACTAGTAAGAGAAGAAATTCCAAGAATATTAACAAAAATCTATGTAAAGTTTACATTAAGAGGAGAGCTTGATGATGAGATTGTTGATAGAGTAATAAATTTAACAATGTCAAAATTATGTCCAATAGCTGCCATGCTTTCACAATTATCTGAAATAAAATGGAGTTACGAGATAATAAAAAAGGAAAATGAAGTATAGTAAGTATTAAAAATAAAAAAAACTATTATTTTTTGGTGTAAATTTTGAATATATGCATTCTATCTTGGGAATACCCACCAAGGATTATAGGCGGTCTTGGCACATATGTTTATGAGCTCTCAAGATATCTTGTAAAAATGGAGCATAATGTCTATGTATTTACATTAAATGATGGGAATTTAAAAACAAGAGAACTAATGGGAGGTGTAGAAGTACATAGACCAAAGATATTAGATATATCAGATATACTTCCTGATGTTGTAGCTGAAGAAATAAGAAGATGGGGTCCAGGAATAAAATTCTTTTCAGATATTTGGCTATATAACTTGCTTGTAAGCACAAAAATTGTAAATGATTTAATTCCAAATGAGCGTAAGTGCTTTGATATAATTTCAGTTCATGATTGGCTTTCTGCTATGGCTGGTATTATTCTAAAAAGAGCATTAAAAATTCCAATGGTACTTCATATGCATTCTACTGAAAAAGGAAGAACTTTTGGTGATGGCTCAAATATTATAGATAATCTTGAACATAAAGCTGCTAACTATGCAGATAAAATAATTACAGTATCATATGCTATGAGAGATGAATTAATTTCATTGGGCTTTCCATCAGAAAAAATTGAAGTAGTATGGAATGGTGTAGATCCCAATAAGTACTCACCTGAAAATGTTCCATATGAGAAAATAAAAGAAATTAGAGAAAAATATGGAATAGCTAATAATGAGAAAATGATTATTTTTATAGGAAGACTTACTGGAGTTAAAGGTGTTGATAAATTAATTCTTTCAATGCCATATGTATTATCTGAATTTCCAAATATAAAACTTGTAATTATTGGAAAAGGAGAAATGGAAGGAGAACTAATAAAATTAGCAGAAAGATTAGGACTGAAAAATAATATAGTTTTCAATTTTAAAATGCTTTCTGAAGATGAGAGAATTGCTCATTATGCAGCATGTGACTTAGCAGTTTTTCCCAGTTTATATGAACCATTTGGTATTGTTGCATTAGAAGCAATGTCAATGAAAAAGCCAGTAGTTGTAGGTGCAAGAGGAGTAAGTGGAATGAGAGAATCGGTTGTTTCAGCAGGTCCAGATCAAACTGGATATCATATAAATCCATACGATCCTCAAGATATAGCCATGGCAATAAAAATGATATTAAGAGATGAAAATCATATGAAAAAATTAGGAGAAAATGGAAGAAAAAGAGTACTTTCAGAATTTACTTGGGAAAAAATATCAAAAAGAATTGCTTCTATATATCAAGAAGTTATAAATAAAAATCTTCCAATGTATGGATCACACCAATGACTCCAATATTGAGCAGGATTCTTTAATGGTATTGGATTCATACTCCATTCTGTTGGATTTGGATTTTTTCCAACAGGATGTCCAAATATTTCATTAATATAGAATATTGCTCCTTCTGATATCATGTGATCTAAATTATTTAATAAAATTCCCTTAATCATATCTTCATATCCAAGATATTCCAATATTTTTATAAAATATGGGGTATCTCTTGGCCATATAGTTGATTTATGATATTCTCTATCTCCAAAATAAGGTTCTATTCTTGAAGAAATAGCTATTCCAAAGGGATAAGTCTCTTTTCCAATTACTCTTAGAGTTCTATAAACAATTAATGATTTTATTGATTTAAAAGCTTTTATTACTTCATTTTTTTCAAATAAATGTAATGTACAAGAAAGAGCTGTTACCCCACATGATGTTAATTCATTTACTCTCTTATTCTTCTCAATATCAATAATATCTACTATGAATTCTCCATTCCAAAATTTATTCTTAAAAGCTATTTCCATTCTTTCTAAATAATCTTTTATTTCATTATTTTTTGAATTTTCATAAATTAATTTAAGTGCTCTTATCCAATAGGCATTAACTTCTGGTAATGAATATTTAGGAAGCCACCATTCATTCCATTCTTCAGGAAATCTTGTAGGTTTTTCATTAATTCTTGAATCAATCCAAGATTGGTATGGAATACAAGCAATTAAATCATTTCTCATTACTGGCTCTCCATATTCTATAATTTCTCTTTTTTCCATTTCCTTTAATAGAGAAATTACAATTTTTTCTACATTAATACCAAGTTTAGAACAAAGATATAATAATAAGGGAAGAGCGTCTACTGAAGTTTCTTTACAACCAATTATATTTGGTAGTTTTCCTTCTTTTTCTACAATTTTCATTAAGAAAATAACAAAATTTTTTAATTTTTCATCCCATTCAAATATTTTTGTATAAACTTCAAAATTATTTATTATTCCTTCTAATGCGTCTCTTGTCCATGGCTGTCTAAACCACCAACATCCTGCTTCTGGAAACCAAATGCCATTTAAATCAAGCCCAAAGCTTCTTAATGTTGATAATCTAAATATCAACAAATTTCCTATTTTCTCATCAGTAAAATATAATTTATTGATCCAAGAATTTTCTTTTATATTCCAAGGATCTTTTTTTCCATTTATCATTATTTTTAAATATTTTTCTTTTGGTATCCCAATAAAAGGAGCATAAATTCTTCTTATCTCCCTAAAGAATCTTATATAATCCTTTTCATCTCTATATCTGAAACCACAATCGATTTTATATATCCAATCAGTATGATAATTAATCCATTTTATTGATCTAAAAGGTCCGATTTTTGCAATATCATTACATAATATTATCCATTCATTATTAATATCAACATTAGGAGTTTCAAAAAATAGAAGAATTTTACAGTCTCTATTAAAAGAAACTTGGAAATAATCATTTTTAAATTCTAAATCGACTTCTAAATCAGGATATACATATTTTGCTTTATAAGGTTCTATAATTACTTTTTCTCCGATTCCTTCTGACGAGAATAAAATACCATCAATTATTTTAACTATACATCCATTAATTGAGGTGATAAGCCCTTGAAATGGACAATCTCTATTTGGTCCAATAAATTTCTCTCCATTTATAAATACCTCAGATGAAAATATCGAAGAAGACCATTCTCCAATTGGAGATTTTAATAATATATGCTTATTTCTTGCAAAATCCCAATCTGGATCTTCAATTGCTTTAAACTCCAATTTTTTCACCAATAGAAAAGATTATTTTAGAAATAGTTATATAATATTTTTATGCATGTATATGAAATTTCATCATCAATGAGATTATTAATAATGTTACATAATATGTCAGCAATATGTCCTGAAGCTGCTAAAAGTTTTGATGAAATTAAGTGTAATTGTTGCATTGATGAAAAAGAACTTTATTCAGCAATAAGAGAATTACTAAATTATGGATACATTATTGAGAAAAATGGTTATTATTATTTAAGTACCTTGGGGATTTCTGTAGTTAGAAGCATCTTCACATAGAATTAGTGAATTGAAATGAAACCTATTATACATATTACTTGGGAATATCCACCATTTTCTATAGGTGAATTATCAAATTGGCTATATGATATAATTCCAAAACTAGCAAAATATTATCCATTAGTAGTTGTAACAAGAGGAAATGAGGATAGCATAATAAAATCAAATAATTTAACTATATATAGAGTAGGGAGTCTTCATAAAACTTATCCACATGTACTAATCTATGCTCATATGCTCAATTTAGATTTTGTAAGAGCAGTCTCTAATGTTATTCATAGTAACAATGGAGCATTATTAATTCATTCTCATGATTGGATTTCATCTATAGCTGCATACTATGTATCATCCTATTTAAAATGTCCATTTCTTATTTCAGTATATACAACAGAAATAAAAAGAGCTGGAAGAATTGATTCATTACTCAAAATGGGTATATTTGATATAGAGAAAAAATGTTTTAAAAATGCAGATATAATCATAGTAAAAAATGAAGAAATTAAGAATCATTTAATAATTGATTATAATATTGATGAAAATAAAATATTTTTTGGAAGAAATCATGATGAGATTCTTAGCATATATAGGAGGATAATTTAATGAAAGTATTGATATTGAGTTGGGAATACCCACCTCATATTATTGGAGGATTAGGAAAACATGTATATCACATCTCAAAAGCATTAGCATCAAAAAATATTGATACTACAGTAATAACATATACTGATGGCACATCAAAATCAGAAGAAATTACAGATAATGTAAGAGTTTTAAGAGTTAATCCTTATTCTCTAAGATATCCAGATTTTACTTCATGGATCCATGGAATGAATCTATTAATGATAGAAAAAGCACTTAAATTTAAAAATTTTGATATTATTCATGTTCATGATTGGCTTACAGCATTAGCTGGAATCAATATAAAACATATAATGAGAAAACCACTAATAGCAACAATACATTCTACAGAATTAGGAAGGAGAAGGGGGTATCTTAGTAATGATCATGAAAAACATATTCATGAGGTGGAATGGATATTAACATATGAAGCTTGGCGTATTATATGCTGTAGTAACTATATGGTAAATGAAGTAAGTAATTTTTTTCAATGTCCATTAAATAAAATAGTTAGAATATATAATGGTATTGATCCAAATTCCCTTTTACCATCAAATAATGTAAATCGGAGAAAATATGCAGAAGATTATGAAAAAATAGTCTTATTTGTTGGAAGGCTAGTATATGAAAAAGGCCCTCATATTCTTATAGAAGCAGCAAATATTTTGAGAAGGAATGATATCAAATTTTTATTTGTTGGAGAAGGATCAATGAAACCATACTTACTAGAATTAGGAAAAAAACTTGGATTATCAGAAAAACTATATTTTTTAGGCCATATTCCTGATGATATACTTTATGCCATATATAAAATGGCTTCTGTAGCAGTTTTTCCCAGTTTATATGAACCATTTGGTATTGTTGCATTAGAAGCAATGGCTCTGGGAACACCAGTAATAGCCTCTGCAGTTGGTGGATTAAATGAAATAATAATCAATGGATATAATGGTATAAAAGTTACACCAGGTTTAGCTTATGAACTAGCAGAAGCAATAGTAAAAATAATAGATGACCCATCACTAAGTAAAAAACTTATTGAAAACGCTAAAAATTTTGTAAAGAATTTTACATGGGAAAAAGCTGCAGAAGAAACTATTAAGCTATATGAAGAAGTAATAAGAGAATATAATATTGGAAATTGGAAACCGAGGGTTTAAAATTGGATTATGTTATAGGAATAGATCTAGGAGGAACATGGTTAAGAATTGCAATTGCAAAAAATAATAATGAAAAAATAAAAGAATCTATTTTAAGAAAATATATTCTTCCAACAAATCTCTTAAATAATGATCCTATTAAAAAATTAGAAAATATAATACATGAAATTTCTAAGAACATCATTGATAATATAGCTTGTATATGTATTGCAGCAGCTGGAAAATTAGACTTGAAGAAATCTAAAATTATTTTCTCTCCACACTCTTCTATTAGAAATTTATCACTTTCTATTCTTGAAGAGAATCTAAAGATACCAATAAAACTAATAAATGATGGTGTTGCTGGCGCATTAGCTGAATGGAAATTATGTATTAAAAATGATAACATAGTGTACATTGCTATAGGGACTGGTATAGGAGGAGGTATTGTTGTAGATGGGCATTTGCTTATAGGAAAGGAAGGAAATGCTCATGAGTTTGGTCATATGATAGTTGATATAAATGGATTAATGGAATGTAAATGTGGAGGAAGAGGACACTGGGAAGCTTATACCTCAGGAAGTGGACTACCAAATTTATGTAAGTTTTTATCAAAAAATTATAATGAAGAAACACCTTTATTAAAAAAAGTAATAAATAATAACTTTAATATAAAAGATATATTCGAATATACAAGAAAAGGAGATAAATTTGGAATGTATGTAATAAATGAAGTTATAAAAATAAATGCCATGGCAATTGCTAATTTAGTTAATTTATATGATCCTAATGTAATTTCCATAGGAGGAGGAGTTGCACTTAAAAATCCTGACCTCATAATAGATCCACTTAATGATCATGTCTCTAAATACTCCTTTAATACACCTCCTAAAATTATACCATCCTCATTAAAAGAGGAAACTTCTTTAATTGGCGCAATATTATTTGCAATGGAGGAGTTATAATTGAGCTTAGGCTTTCCTGTACCTGAGGTAGTTTATCGTCCAAAAAGACCAAAGATTACTCTTGCCTTAATCTTTTCTAATATCATTATTTATTTTATATCATCTATAGAAAATAGCTTCCTAAGTATTGGAGATTATTGGTTAAGTAATGGAGCTTTTGTCCCTTCTCTTTTATTTGATCCTTCTCAATTATATAGGATTTTCACATCAATGTTCCTTCATGCAGATTTAGTTCATTTATTTTTCAATATGTACTTTCTCTATATATTTGGAAGAGCAGTTGAAGAAACCTTAGGAGGTAAAAGATTTTTTATTTTATATATTCTATCTGGAATAGCTGCTTCTATTTTTCATACAGCATTTTCTTTTCTCCAAGGACCAATGGGATATGTTATACCTGCTATAGGCGCCTCAGGTGCTATAAGTGGAGTATTAGGTGCATATTTAATCTTTTATCCCGGCACTTCATTATTAATGATATTACCAATATTCTTCTTTCCTTTTATGTTTTGGATTAAAGCATCTTATTATATTCTATTTTGGTTTGCACTTCAAGTAATATATGGACTATCAAGGACTGGAGGAAGTGTTGCTTTCTTTGCACATGTAGGTGGATTTATAATGGGTATTGCATTACTTTCAATCATTACTAATAAGGAAAGAATAATGGAATTAAGGATATTCAAAAATTTATTTTCTTATATCAGATGGACTTATAGACCAAGAGGTTTAGGAAAAACTAGTAAAATTATTTTATCTTCTTTAATACTCCTCATTTTATTTTCAAGTCTTTTTATTTTAATATTTCCAGTAGATCAAGGTAAATTAAAAACTATTACAATTCAATATAAATGTAATTCACTTATATGTAACGATTATATTGGTCTTATGCCAGATAATATAGAAAAGCAAATTTCAAATATTCCCTTAGATGAAACAAGAATACTGATCAATAGACTTTATGTTGCAAATTTATTATATGGAAAAGATAAAATATCAATAAGTAATTTAACTTCAGAACTTCCTGTTAAAATCGTTATTGGTAAGTATTCTACTACAGTAAAAATTGAAACCACAATTGATTATTTTAATGGAATTTATGGGAATGATAGTTTTATATCATATGGCGAAGGAAGAATTACAACTTATAGTATAAAAGTATCTGTTTATGGAGATAATTATCAAATAGAAAAAAGTGATAAATTAACTTACGATTTTGTTTTATCTGTAGAAACCTCAGATATTAGAAGTATTACACAATATACTGGATTACTATCTACTTTGTTTACAATTGTATCTTTATTAGTTGTAAATTTAATGGATAGAAAACTAGCAATAGTAGGTGAATAAGTTTTTATAATTTATTTAATAAAATAAAGTGGGGATTAAAAATTTCAAAAATATTAAAAATAATTAACATTACAATTTTTATATTTATTCTTATATTCTTTATTTCAATTATATCGATAGTATATACCGGATTAACATTATCTCCAAGTATAGGAAGACCATACTATAATACAAATAATAATAATTTTGAATATTGCATTCCAATTTCACTAAATAATAAAGGAATTTTTCCTATTGAAATATCAACAGTAGTCTATTTTTTAAATACATCAACAATAAATAATATTTCTATACCAGCTGGTTTCTCTGGTACAATTCCATTAAAATTAAGTATTAATTTTTCAAATATTAATATCTCAAATATCAATATAAATAGAACAGAGATACCAGTAGATGTATTACTAACTATTTATTTTAAACCAATATTAAAGCTCTCATTATTAACAAATTTTTCATTCAATTTGGGCTCTCCTTATGAGAATTTTAAACTCTATGAGCCAAAATACGAATCATATAATTATACTCATATAATGATTACTATTCCTTTTTCCTTTGATAATAGATCTCCAATTAATATAACTGGTCCTTTTTCTATCTCAGTATTTTATGAAAAGGAAAAAATTGGATTTGGTGAGACTATTTTAAATGCAAGTCCGTATAGCTCATATTATGGAAATTTGAATTTGTATATTAAATCTCCTTGGTTAGAAAATCCTGAACTTTTAATGTATTCTTTCTCAAGAAACTATACATTAATTTTTTCTCTTCCTATAATTGGCAATACAGAAAGAGTAGAAACAATCAGTTGGAATCCTCCTATAGGTAATTTAAGTATTGGTCATCCATATTTTATGAATTATAATAATACCCACTCTAAAATTCTTATTCCAATATATTTTGAAAATAAAGGAATCATAAAAATAATTGGAAATCTTAGTGGGAAAATATTAGATGTTAACAATGATACTATTGGAATAATAGATAGGACTCATATTGATGTTATTACTAATCAAATATTTTTTACAAATATGACAGGATATATAGAAAATAAATCTTTAGATGTAATAAAGTTGTTAATCAAGTTTGAAACTCCCTATGGTATATTGGAGGTTATGAAGATTGTTAAGTAAATTAAACATAATAAAAGGAATTTTTGTATTCATATTTGTATTCTTTTTATTTTGTTATTTACCATTAAATATACTCAATATAATAGAAAAAATCTTACCCAATTTAGCTTATTCCGAATTATTATCACAATTTTTATCTCAAATAATACATCCAAATATTCCCATTTTTGGTTTCTTATTTGCTATTTTTGTTTTTCTATCTACATTATCAAAGAATACAAAATACAATGGTATTTTTATCATGTTAGAAGGCATAACATCTACAATATTGATATATTATATATTTCAAGGAGGTTATATAACTATAACAATCCACAATTACAAACTTATACTAGATTTAACAATTATAATGCTAATTTCTATAATTCCTTCAATTCTTACCTTTATAAAAGGACTCATAATTACTATAAAGACTAAAAAATAAAAATTAGAATTTGAAATTATTGAATACCAGCTTCTCTTAATGCTTCTTCAGTTGGACATACACCTATTATACGTATATCCTTATCAATAACAATAGCAGGACTTGCATTTATACCATATTCATTTAGCTTTGGATTTTGGCCTTTATAGATTTCAATTTCAATTTTTCCTTTATATTCTTCTTTAATTTTTTCAATTAGTTTTAGCAGAAGTCTTCCACCAGAACAAGGAGGCTCAGAAACAAAAACTTCGACCTTTACTGGCATATTTTATACCCCCATTTCCTTAAGTGCCATTTCAACAGTTTGCATATCTGGACATACTCCCATTATCTTTATTTTTCCCTCATTAAAAACTATAGCTGGAACTACTGTTAGACCATATTTATTAAATTCTTCACATGGTCCTATATGTTTTATTACTTCAGTTTTATTACTTCAACTTTTTCACCATATTTTGCTTTAATTAAATCTGCATATTCTAGAAGTTTTAAACAACCTGCACATGGAGGCTCGGCTGTGAAAACCTCAACTTTCACAACCATTTATTTCCACCATAATTATATGTATAATGAAGTTTTTTACATATTTTTCATTTAGTCCTTTTCAGACTCTATGTAAGGTTCTACATGAACTGTAACATTCCATCCATATAATCTTTTTAGTTCTTCTTCTACTTTAGATGCTATTTTATGAGCATCACTTAAACTTATGTTAGGAGGTAATCTAATGTGTAATGTTATTTCTACATGTTCTTCATATTTATGAGCATGAATATGATGTACATCCGAAATATCTTTAGATATCGATGAAATTATATTTTTCACTTCTGTTTCTAATTTAGATGGTAGTTTATAACCAATTATATCTTTTGAAGTCTCAATTAATAGTTTAATAGCTATAAAGCCTATAAATGATGAAACACAAACGCCTAATACGCTATCTAGCCACCAATAATAATTACTAAATATAATTCCTATACCTACTATTATTGATGCTATGGCATCAGTCCTATGATGCCAGGCATCTCCTACTAGTGTTTTAGAATTATAGACAGTTCCAAGATTTAAAGACCATCTAGCAAGAATTTCCTTAATTATAGCTGATATAATTAAAATTGCTACTAGTGACCAACTAAATATCATCAATTCATGATTTAAATATTTTTTAATACTTTCAACTATTAGCTCGTAAGCAGTTATCAATAATAGAATTGCAATAATTATACTTCCTATACTCTCAACTCGACCATGTCCAAATGGATGTTCTTCATCAGCTGGCTTATAAGCGAGCCAGAAGCTAATTAATACTATAATTGAGGTTAAAGAATCAGATAATGTATGTACCGATTCGGATATCATAGCTATGGAATTAAACATAATTCCTACTAGATATTTAATTATGAAAAGAATAGTATTGATTAATATTGACACAATTCCTTCTTTATAACCAGCTGCTTTTCTACCATTCATTGTTTCATTTCTCTTAGATTAATAAAAGATGTTATTAAAGATTACTTTTTCATTTAAAAAGCTCAGCACTCAAGATCTATTTCATCTTTTAATCATTGGGACTTTCTCGTCATCGCTAAAAATTATATTAAAAATACAACTTATTTATTTTTCTCAATATTTGCCTCATTGCCAAATAAAAGACCTTTCTTCTTTAATCTTGAAATTGCAGATCTTACACTACTTGGTTTTATATTCAGTATTTTTGCTATTTCAGCAATTGTTATATTACTATTATTAGCTAATATTCTAAGTATTCTATCCTCTAATGTTTCTTTAGACGGTGGTGACAAAATATTTATGTATAATACAGATCCTCCCATTATTACTGTAGCTGGAGAGGATCTTCCTTCTGAATCTATACAATTTTCTAGAAATATATCCATAGTTTCTTCATCTATTTGAACTAATCTTCCCCTAATTATTCGACCATCCAATAAGTAAACCTCTATTATGCTTTTTATGTATTTTTTTAATAATCTAGACATTTTAATTTCTTGCAGACAGATCCCCAATTTCAAGAAGTATATTCAACCAATTTTAAATTTAACGCTTTAAATCAAAACATTTGAATATAAAATTAATGATTAAAACTAATTTGAATTATGAATTAACCTCATGTATAAACTTATTAAGATTCATATTGTGGTGCGGCCGCCGGGATTTGAACCCGGGTCCTTAGCGTTCTGCAAATTATTTTGGCAGGCTAACGTCCTAGACCAGGCTAGACTACGGCCGCATCTTATGAAATAAGATAGTAAAGGGTATTTAAAAAGTTTTTATCTCGTACTAGCTAATCTTTATTTAATATGTTTATTATACGCTAATCCTTATAAAACAATAATAAGTTTGTCCCTCATAGAGCTTAGCAATGTCTTTTTCAAAAACTATATGCCAACTCTTATCAAACACAAAATAATATACTGGGGCTTTCTTTAATGCCTTTAAATCATCCCAACTGGTCATATTAACTCTGAGCGATCATTGCCCAATATATAAAAATAAAAGCAAAATAAAAATTTAATTGTAAAAATTTATAAAATTGAAATGTAAATTTAACATTTGAAGCCCGAGTAGCTCAGCCTGGGAGAGCGTCCGGCTGAAGACCGGAATGTCGCCGGTTCAAGTCCGGCCTCGGGCACTACTTTAATTTCCAATATAATTTCTTATGATGTAGTATTAACTAGATAGGATATATTCTGTTTCTTAGGATAGAATTTTTTGGGGTTCAGCTCTTACATGGATTCATATAACTTGATGTCATTGCCTCATTCTTATTCCCCTGCATTCCACTCGGATTCTCATCGGACTTAGGGGCATTCAGGGCCACCCCATAGACCCCACATCTTGAGTATTTAAATATATACTTTTCATAGATATTGAGTGTTGCAATAACATCTCTATCACCTATGAAGTTGCATCTCCTACATCTCAATATTCTATTCCCATTATTGACTAGCTTATCACCACATATAGGACACTTTGAAGATGTGCTTCTGGGATTTATTTTAATTACTTTGAGATTTCTCTCTTTAGCTTCATATTCTATGCAGAACTTTATTCTACGATAGAACCATAGAGTTAATTCTTTATTGAATTTCTTGTTTCTTTTAGTATTATTCCTAAGCTTCTCTAAGTCTTCAAGAATTATCATTGAGAGATTCTTTGATGCTAGTTCAGCAATTAAATCTCCTATCTTATGTGTATAATCCCAAGAAATATTTTTAATTCTATCTCCATGCTTTTTTATAGCTCTTCTTATATCCTTAATAAATCTCCATGATTTTGAATATCTTTTTTGAATTCTTTCGATCCAAATTTTATGATTTAAAATCTTTTTATGAGATGTTTTAAATCTCTTCAACCTGATGAGTTTACCATCAATATTGAATACTGATAATGTTATATTATCGAAATTTAAATCAATAGTCATTACCGTCCTAGGCTCTAAGGGCCTAACAATCTTCCTAAAGTATATTGAAAACCAAAAGCTTTCGCCATCATATTTTACGACCAGTTCGTAGTTTCTCCAATCCCTGTACTTCTCGATCCTTTCCCTTGACACTAAAAGTTTTAATTTAACCTCATAGTTATTATGTAACTTCAATGTTAGTAACATATTGTCCAAGTCTAATCTGTAGTCATATTTATCTATTCTAGCACTCAATCTTCTGAGGAGCGGTTTTCTACCACTATTGCTTCTAGCAGATTTCACAATGCTTTTGGCATAGACATAAATTTCTTTGGCATGATGTGCTCTAAATCCCATGGATGTTAAGCCATTGTAGAATAGTCTATGCAGTTTGTTTATAGAAAGCTTCTCATTGATGCTCCAAATTTCATTTACAACTATTTGAACAGCGTTGCGATACAGCCTCAGAAACTCCAATAGATGGTCATAGCTACCCTTGGGAAGAGCCTTCATTTTCAATGCTTCAACTAAAGGCTCTTGATCCCTCATAGAGTAGCTCACGGTATGCATTCTTGTAAGCAAGACTTATAAAAATTCTTATAAAAATTTTCATCATTACTATTTATTCTTCTGCTATCAAGAAGAATAAATATCAAGTTATATGAACTTATATGAAACTTAAAACAGCTACGGAAGGCACTTAAATATTGCAACAATGTTATTCTTTACTTTTATTCAAATAGTCATTCCCCTAATTCCTAGATATGTAGTAGTTATGAATATATCACCATTCATAATAGGTTTGGCAATTTCAACAATGTCAATAACTGCTATAATAGTTAGACCAGTTGGAGGAATTTTAAGTGATAAATGGTCTAGGAAAAATATTATGATTATTAGTGTGATCTTAGCTTCTATTGCTTATATTATTCTTTCATTATCAAAAGATGTTGAAACTATAATAATTTCAAGAATTATTGAAGGAGTAGCTATTGCATTATTTGTTCCATCTTCTATTGCTAGTGCAATAGATTATGCACCTCAAGGAAGAATAGGAGAAGCATTAGGTTGGAGAAGCTTAACAATAGGGGTTGGATTTTCATTAGGACCTAGTCTAGGAGGATTTATGGCTGAAGTTTTAGGATATAATAATACATTTATGATCACATCATTATTATTACCTTCTATAATACCAATTATAATCTCATGCAAAGAATGCCCACATCAACAAACTCCTAAGTCTAGTAATTATTTAATGGGATTAAAAGAACAACATTTTCTCTTAGCTTTAATAACTCTTATAATATACTCAACTGCATGGATGGGATTATTAACATTTTTATCAGCTTATTTAAAAATTGAAAATTATGGAGATTTAGAAATAGGAATGTTCATTGCAATTCAAGCTATAGTAAGCATAATTATTAGAGTATTTGCTGGAAGATTATCAGATATTAGACCATATTTAACAACAACTATCGGTCTCTTTATTATATCAATATCTTTCTTTGCCATATATATTTTTGAAGTACCACCACTTCTTTATATAGCATCATTAATATTTGGCATAGGTGTTGGAATATATATTCCTGCATCTCAAACTCTTGCTTTAGCTAAAGCACCAGCTCATAACAGAGGTTTTCTTTCAAGTATATACATAATGGGCATGGATATAGGAAATCTAAGTGGTCCTATAATATTTGGAGCCATAATTGAAAGATTTAATAGTTATCATGTTGCATTTTTAATCGCTCCAATACTATTATTAATTACTACATTAATTCTACTACAATATTCTATTAAAAATGAAATAAAAGTATGTGTTTTTAAACATCAAAAATAAAATTGCTTATGTTTTAATAAAAAAATAATAATAAAAAGTTAAGCTTTTGGCTTATAGATTTTTCTACATCCTTTTGTTTCAATTATAACTTCTCCGCTACTTTCTAATTCCTTCATTACCTTGGTTATTTTCCCTCTGCTTATACCTGCTAATTCTGCTATTTTAGTTGAAGAAAGTCCTTGAGGATTTTGCTTTAAAACTTCTTTTACTTTTTCAATTTCAGACATAAAAACACCTAATAAAATTTTCATATTGGAAATATTTAAGAATTTATGATCAAATATTGAGAAAAATTTTCAATATAAATATTTGCATATCATATAAATGAAGCTATATTTTTATCATAAAAGATTAATTTAATATTGAAAGTAAAAAATTTAAGATTTTTCTTAGTTCTTATTATTAGTCTGATATATGATGAAGACCTTTGGGTCTTAGGAAAACCAATGATGAAAATGATATCATTAAAAGAAATTATTGATGATTATATGAAAAAAGTTCCTGGATTAAAAGAATATTGTGAAAAATGTCTTAGAACTGAAAGATATGGAGGAAATGTTGTCTTAATGATTGTTGATGCTGCATTCACATCAATTGGATTAAATTATTTTACAGTTATTATTCCAAAAGTTGAAGAATTTAATAAGAAATTTATTGAAAGTGGAAAAATAAGAAATTTAAAGGATCTTGCAAATGCTGATATTGATGAATTAAGAAAAGTATGGAAAAATAGAAGATCATGGATTATTGCTAAGGAAATTTCTTCTTATCTCTCATCAATAAATGAAAATGATAAAATAGCACTGAGAACATGGGCTAAAAATGCTAAGATTGAAAATTGGGAAGAAGATCCTATTGGAAGAATTAAGGGTGTTGGATTAGTAACTTTTCAGTACTTGAGAATGATGAGTGGTATTGATACTATTATGCCAGACAAAATTGTCAAAAGAGTAATAAATGAAATTTTAATTAAAGCAGGATTAAAATCAATAAATAATGATATAGAGTTTATTAGAAAAACTGAAGAAATAGCATTATCATGCGGCTATAGACCAATTGAGCTTTGTTTTATGACATGGTTTATCCAATATGAGGGAAAAGCAATGAGAATAGAGAAATATTCAAAAATTCTTTCAAAGATTTAATATCTTATAAGAAATATTGTTTTAATTACTTATAGTTCTTATGATATTCATTAACTTCTAATTATTTAATATACTATTAAGTGTTAATTTTACCCTTGATTAAAGGTATTCAATTCTTAAATTTTAAAACTCTTTTTGATATATTTTATTATTTTTTGTAGAAAGATAAATAGAGAAATAAATAGAGAGATCGAGGTAGATTGATAATAAATATGACTAATGAATATAATTCAATATTAATTAAGGCCTTTGGAAGGTCTCCTAAGCTTAGAATTTTAGATTTTTTACTAGATTATAAATTGAATGATTTTACAAAGAAAGAAATAATTGAAGCATTAGGTATGAGCAAGGTTACTTTTTATAAAAATTTTAAAGATCTTATTGATTTAGGGGTTCAGGTTTCATTGGGCTTGATATTGTTTGATATTAAGCCCTCTACCCTTGGCTTCACTGCCCTCAGGATCCCTTTTCATCGGGATCCATATCACTGGGCTCCACCCACTCGGGGTGACCCCGACCCACAGCTCCCCCTTCATTGTTTTCTCAGGGTCATCGCTGTGGGGAAACCCCTGCATCCTGAAGTGTTTTAGATATATATTTATTGATGCTAGCTTCTGTCTGTCTAGCTCGAACCCGCACCTAGGACACTTGAACGGCCTGCCCACTTGGGTCTTCACAATACACTCACATCGTGGGCAGGTGCGAGAAGTATTCTTCGGGGAGACCTTCACTATAACAACCTTCTCAGAGATCTTCTTTTGAATATTTATCCACGGTGTTCTAGCATTCCTTTTCCTCCTATTCCTCGAAGTCTTCTTTTTACACACCAAGTCCTCCTTTTCTAAGTCTTCGAAGACGTGGATGGTGTTTGGGAATAACCTGGTTAATCCGCTTGCTAGTTTGTTTACGAAATCCCTCTCCCTATTACGCTCCCTAGCAACATACTTCTCGTAGATGCCCTTCAAACCCTTGCTCTGTGCTACCATCTTCTTTCTCTCATATGTGATCTTCATGCTCTGCAAGGGCTTCAAGTTAACCCTGATAAAGCCCTTCCTCGGTGAGAACCCGTCGAGCGATAGCTCATTGGAGTCCCATGCAACAGTATCCCTCACTTCTATAATCCTCATGGACTTGAATGGTATTAATATCCTATCATCTTTTAATATGACCTCTCCCACTCTCCAACCCTCAACCCTTCTAGTAAACCACCTGTTGCTCCAAGAGACCTCTATGTACTCTCCTGGCTTAACTGTGATCCTAATTCTCTTCTCCCCATAGTCCACTCTCATCAGGGTTATCTTACACCTAGCGAACCTCCTCCTAACTCTCGGCTTAACCTTCCTAGCTCTTCCCTTAAGGTACCTCTTCCTCCAAGACTCCATAATAGAGTATGCTGTTCTAATGACAGCGTCAACCCAGTGCTTAGCATATGGGCAATCTAATAAAAGCTCATCACGCAGCTTCTTCTTAAAAGACTTGCTCTTCGGTAGCTCTGGGGCTTCGAACTTACTGGGGACAATTAATACTTGCTTCTTCCTCTTTATTCTCGGGAACCTATACCTCCACTCAATGTTCTCCCAGATTAGGTCTATTGCTCTTTGCAGAGTTCCTAGGTACCACGTTATTAGCTCGTTAACCCTTGGATCGCTTACTGGTATAGAGTACATTCTGACCTGTTCAAGGGTCTTCAATGAGCTTCCTTGCACCTTCAACCACCTTCTCGTACTTGTGGCTCCTTATGCCGTAAAGTCTTCCCGCGAAGTGGGAGACTATTGTGATGAGGTCTTCCACGAGCTCCTCTCTTGGATCCTTGTCCTCGTGGTTTAAGACAACTATTTCTACCCCGAAAGCTCTCAGTAACTCCTCGATTGTCTTAAAGCCAAACCTCGTTAGTCTATCTGGGTATGCTATAACGACCTTCGATATCTTCCTCTCGGTAGCAAGCTTTAGTATCTTCTTGAATCCCTTCCTATCATCGTTTAGCCCGCTTCCAACATCTGTCACCACCTCATATTCCACTATATTGTTGCCTCTAGCCCACTCCTCTAGTGCTCTAACCTGCCTCTCCAAGTCATCCCTTTGACTACTAGATGACACTCTAGCGTAGAGCGCCACCCTCTTCTGCTTGACTATGCCAATCAACCTCTCGACATCTTCCTCTCTAAACCTCCACTTACCACCAGGAGTCAACACGGGTTTTATGTAGCCTCTCCTAACATAATCCCTCAAAGTAGTATAGCTAATACCGAGTCTCTCACAAACCTCCTTAGGCCTCAGCACCTCCATTCCCAAATAAAAGAGTTAACATCAACCATTATAAACCTTTATGAAACTAGAAACAGCTACGAAAGGCTTAGTAATCCCATCTAGGAAGATAGGAAGAGCTACATTATATAAAATAAACTTAGAAAATCCAATGGTTAAAATGCTCATTGAATTTGAAATGAAGTTATCTTTAAAAATAGCTGAAGAAGAAGGAAAAATGAAGAAAATAGTAGAAGTAAAATGACTTAAAAAATAAAAAGCTAATAATTAATCTAAAATAAGAATTTTGTTATTTAGATTTAATAGCTTTTATACATGAAAATCCATGATCTTTAAAACCATCTTCTGGTTCTTCTACATGAAGAAAAGCTCCTGGAGGTTGACGTAAAGTAGATCTTATCATTACAACCTTGAATCCCATCTCATTTATAAGAGAGCATGCTTCTTCAACAGTATAGAAATGAGCAAACTTATATAATCTATGACCTTCTAACTTCTTTTTTTCATAAAGTTTTCCCCATTTTGAATTTCTTGGTAATATACATGCTACAAAAATACCATTATCTTTTAAAATTCTATGAATTTCTTTTAAAACTTCTCTTGGTCTTTCAAGGAAGCAAAGAGTAGCAATCATTATTGCAAAATCAAATACTTTTTCTCTAAATGGTACAAATTCTCCACTTGCTCTAATAACTTCTATTCCCTTACTTTTTGCTATTTTAAGCATATTAATTGCAGGATCAATACCAATTGATACATTTGAAAAAGGTGCAAATATACCAGTTCCTACACCAATATCTATACCAAATCCTTTTAGATCTAATGATTTAATAAGCTTACATTCTGATTCTAAAATTTCTTTATTTTCTTTATACCATGCATCATATTCTTTTGCATAGGTATCAAATGCTTTCCAACTCAATATTTTTCACCTAATTATAATTAATATAATATAGTTATTTTATAATATTTTTTCATTAATAAGAAAAATAAATTAATCACAATTATAAAATTTAGATATTATATAAATCTCATCACTATAGGTTGGTTTAATTGAAAACGATTCGCTCACATGTCTTAATCCTTAGTGTATTACCTATAATATTTAATACTATCTTAACTCCAGCCATTGTAATAATTTTAGTTGGTTTTAAAGAGTTCATTACTAATCCAACATACTATGTATTCCTTTATGGGCCGTATCTATGGAGTATTTACGATGTTTTATTTACTTACTTAACATATGTATTCCTTAAGCATGAGAATGAGAATATTAAAGCATTAGTTGGTAGTGTGCAAGATAAACTACTACTCACAATATCTATAATTATTGGATTAGTAATAATATCCTTCTTCTTAAGTTACGTAACATCACTAATGTTTGATGGTAATAATATTCTTAAGAAATTACCACTACATACATCACTCTATTTAGCTACTATTGGCTCCATAATCGCTGGTATTTGTGAGGAGTTCATCTGGAGGGGATATTTACTAACAAGATTTGAAAGACTTGCAAATAATTCAGTAATAGCAGTTATCATTCAAGCAATACTGTTTGGCCTTTATCATGGACCTGGCATAATATACACATTAATCTTTGGACTTATAACAGGTTTTATATATGTTAAAACTAGAAAGTTAATACCTTTAATGATGGCTCACTGGCTTATTGATGCTATAGGTTTCTCCTTGGTATTCTTCACGTAGCAATTAAGATAATTTTAAAATCATTCAACATTCACTTATAACATAACTATCCCAGTAAATGAATATTTTAATTATTTCAATTTCCAATTACAAATATCATTTGCACAGATAATTCCCGATATTACAACTGCTTCTATTCCTCCACCTGGAAAAGTTGAGGCACTTGCTAAATATAGACCTTTTATTGGTGTTTTAAAGTAAGGTCTTTTGGTTTCAATTGATTGATCAAAAGCATAAATTGCACCCTCTGGCATTGATGTATACCTCTCAAAAGTTTTTGGTGTTGCAGCATCTTGAATAATTATATGCTTACTTAAATTAGGAATGATATTCTCAGCTTTTTTAATTAATTCCTCAGCATATTCTTTTTTCTTTTTCAAATATTCTTTTGTTCCTCTCTCTGGAAAATCATGATAATTAGCAAAAGTAATTATTGTAATACTTGATTTACCTCTTGGTGCTAGATTTGAATCCGCATTAGAATTAATAATAATTCCATAACCATCATCTAAATTTTTAATGAGTATGGGATATTCAGATAAATCCATGTCAACTCCTAAAAATACCATAAAGCAAGAAGGAGACATTTTCAAGCTTTTTATATAGTTAATAAAATTCTTATCCAAATTTTTCTCTTTAATAAGCTCTAAAAATGTAGTCTTAGCATTTACATTAGCAACAATAATAGAGCTCTTAAAAATTTTATCTTTAACTTTTACTCCTTTAACCTTTCCATTTTCAACTAATATTTCATCTACTTTATGATTTAATAAAACTTTTCCATTATTATTTTCAATAATATTCTTTAATATATTAGCAAAATTTTGTGCTCCTCCTTTTATAGAATAACCTCCATAAATATAATAAGAAATATTTGCTGTAAGCGCACTACTTGCAAGGGTTTTATCTGGCGCTGTTCCAGTATAGGCTAATAAAGCACTAAGAATTCTTTTTAAATCTTCATTTTTAAAGAATTCATCAAGTTTTTGCTTAAAGGTCTTATTCATCCAATCATAAAAATGAGGATGTTCTTTAGGATAATTCAATAATTTCTTTGCTCCAAAAACCTTTACAATAAGCTCAGCAGGTAAAGGAACGCCATAAATTTCACTATCTTTATAACATTCTTCATAAGCTTTTTTAGCCTCATTGAAAAAAGCAATTATGTTTTCTTTTTCCTCTGGAAATCTCTCTGAAAGTAATTTTATAAATTCATTTAAATCATGAGGAATATCAATTTTCTCACATCTAAAAATATATCTCATAGTATTTCTAACAAATAAATCATCTTTTTTTAATCCAAATTCTTTCAAAAGATATGTAATAGGTCCTTTCTCCCATAATCCACTTACATCTTCCACTCCAGTATTGAAAACAAATTCCTTTCTCTTAAAAGAAGAACAATAACCACCAACTTGATAGTGTTGCTCTAATACTAATACTTTATATCCTCTTTTTGAAAGCAAAGCACCACATGTTAATCCTCCAATTCCAGATCCAATTATTATAACATCATATTCATTTTCTTTTTTAGAATCTTTTTTAGAATCAATTTTAACATTCCAGTCATATTTTTTAAATTCTTTTGAAACAAAATATGCAGGTGCCTTTGTAGGAAATAATATTGAAAAGATTATACCAAAGACTATTAAAGTATTTGAAATAATTATTGTAACATAATTACTCATAATAAAAAATATAAGGGCATTTATTAGGAAAATAATAGTCCAAACTTCTGTTATTATATTATTGATTTTTAAAAATCTTTCATCTTTCCAATATATTTCTGGATAATCTCTTTTAGAAACTTGTAGGGTATAAGGTCTTTTAATAATTAGAGAGAATAATGACATGAAAAATAAAGCAAAATATCCCAAAAGACCACTCTTTTCTATGAATATATTTAACTTAAAAATAAAAGTAATTACTAAAGAAATACTAAAATAAATCATAGAAATAATATCCATTAAATTGAATTCTCTTTCATAGATTTGAAGGATTATTAGGAATAAGGAAAATAAAAAAGGAATAACAATACCTAGGATATTTTCAAACCCACATAATATCCAATACATAATCCATGGAATAAAGGAAATGAATATATAGATCATGCCAGGAATTTTTATTTTATGATCTTGCATAATAATCTATTTGTTTTTTAGTTATATGTTTTTATAAAAATTATTTAGAAATACAAATAAATGTAAAATAAGCTATGTGTTAATCTAATAATAAAAATAAGAAAAATAGAGGTATAATAAATGCCAAAAAGAATGATTGATTTAACAGCTAAACAGCAAATTCTAATTACACTTACCTATAAAAAACTAAGTGAAAGCCCATCAGAAATTCAAAAAGTTTTAGGATTTAAAAGTCAGCAAATATATCGAGAGCTCTATGATGTTAACGGTTTAATAAATGAAGGATTAGTAGAAAAAGATGGAAAAGGCTTTTTAAGACTTACAGATAAAGGAAAAAGAGAACCACTTGTTAGTATGTTTTTATTAACCAAGAGGATAGGGAAAATACTTATAATTGGTAATTTTGTATCATTATTAATTCTATTGTGTGGATTAGTATCAAGCTCAATAGAATATTTTCATTATGATTTATTATTGACTGTGATTATAATCCTAATGTCATTAATGCAAATTATTGGATGGTATATGTATTTATATCCTAGAATTTTGCTCAGAGAAATACATCATAAATAATTTGTATCAAATGATACTTTTTAGTAACTTAGTTAAATTAATAAATTATGAGAAGAGAAGATTATAATGAAAAATTAAATGAAATTAATTATAATTCAAAAAATACTAAATTGAAGAATTTTCCAAAAATTATTAAAGTCATTATTACATTTCAAATTTACTTAATGTTTTTTATGGTAAATTCATTGTTTAGTAAAAAGATTCTAAAAAATAAATGCTTAATGAATATCGAGGTAATATAAATGTTATATAGTAAATACAAAAGTATAGCGATAATATTTCTTATTATAATAATTTTCTCAATAAGTTTTAACATAACTCTATATAATAATTATCAAGTCCTTTATAACAATTATAAAACACTATATAATAATTACAATGAATTGATTACAGAGTATAATAGTTTATATAATAATTATAAAACTCTTTTGTCTAACTATAATGAAATGAATGCAAAATATAGTAATCTTATATCTAATTATAATGAATTAAGTACAAAGTATAACGATCTGATGATAAACTATACTTCATTAAAATCTGAATATTCTACACTTCTGCAAATGAAGGAATATTATGGAAATTTAAGTAATGATGTATTAAAATTTAAAAATCTTATTTATTCATATATTGGTATTCCAGAAGTATTTCCTCGCGTACTCAATGAAGATGCCATTAAGAAAACTTCAAATGCAGTAATAAATGCAGGAGTTGTACCATCGAATCTATGGATATCCATACAGAAAATCTATGACTATATTACTACAAATATTAAATATGCTTATGATATTGAAATGCCATATATTTCCACATATTGGAGTATTACTTATGATGGAAAAAAATATGTAACAAAATTCTATGATGGAGTAAAAACTATAGAACAATATGTTCAAACTCCAGAGTTAACACTAAAGATAAAACAAGGTGATTGTGATGATCAAGCAATTCTTGCTTATGCTATGATAAAGTATTATATGAAGTATATTAATGGTACAGAAAATGACTTATACATAGCACTTATTGAATTTTCAAAAGGTGATGAGCATCTTTCAGTAATTTTACCAGTTCAAAGCGGAAAGCTCTGTATAATAGATCCTGCTGGACATTATCTAACAAAATCTGAAGATATAATAACATCAAAAGAAACTCTTTCAGAGTTACAAGCATATTCAAATTATTGGTCAGATACTACAGGACCAATTACTAATATAGCATTATATAAAATAAATGTAACTGATGGTAGTTATACTTTATTTGCAAATGGTACAATAAGCCAGGTTGCAAGCGCATTTCAATAATTATTTTATAAATGAAAATCAGAACTCTTTATAAGAGCAAGAAATATACTAATAGGAACAATTGCAATTCTATCTTCTAATTCAAAAGTATCCTTACTGAGAATAATATAATTTTTCACTTTATTAATTTCTATTCTTTTAAAAACTTCAGGCTTATATTTTACTTCAATTCCTAAATAATTTCCATCTTCTCTCTTAAAGATAAAATCAATTTCTCTTCTCTTATCATAGTAAAACCAAAGAAAAGTTGAGCTATCTCTTATTAAAGGAATTTCTTTTAATTTTAAATTTAGCATTTTCATAATTATTTAATTGTTCATCATATTTCCAAAATGGAAATTCTTTTTCCTTCCACCATGGATTTTGTTCTATAATTTTTAAAATTTCAACCGTATTGTTAATTTTAACAGACAAAAATATTTAAATTTTGTTAATTACAGTAGACAAAATGGACAAAAAAAAATTTATTCTACAAAAAATCTTAAATTCTATGCTATAGAATATTTAATTATGATGAAAAAACTCTTATTGATCTTATTGAGATTTTACTATCTAAAAAGAGAATATAGAATATTGAAACAAATTTAAAAATAGTAATTGGTGGTACAGAAATAGGTAGTATAGGAATAACTGGAAAAATTGAATATGTTCCATCAGAAGAGAAAAAATCAAACTAATGTATTAATCTTTCATAATTTAATAGCTTAATTCCAAGTATATTTGCTAATTCCTTTAAATCATCTTCAATATCAAAAGGAACAATTATATGATGATTACTTAAAGCGACATTATGAAAGTCTTTTAAATTTATTTCAAAAAATGCTTGAGTCCTACACATATCATTTCTAATCATTCCACTTTCTAAAAGATTTGCTTTTATTATTGCAATTTTTTCAAAATTTCTATCTATTGATAATATTGAATAAAATCCATTTTTTAATTTACATGAAAGTGAATATGGATAATTAGATTCATAGTGATTAACTAATTTACATTTTTCTGCCAATTTTGTAGCAATAGTACAATGTGAAAATACTACTTTATTTTCTTTTACTAATGCAATATTTGCAATCCATGAAGGAATATTATATAGTGAATTTATAATGAGCATTAAGAATAGAGATCTTAAATCTGCTTCACATGCAGTAATGATACCTTCATCATTAAGTAAAGATACTGCTAAACATGGAGTTATTTTATATTTAATTAAAAATGGAAAACAATCAATTGCTAAAGCATTAATTTTTCTTTCTTCTATTATCTTTTTAATTGAAGTATATATACCAATAGCTTTTTTAAGTAAATCTTCATTAGTGTCTTCTATATCAATATTTTTTATTAAATTATAATCAAGTTTTTCTTCAATTTTAATTTCATCATAATTAATTAATTCAATATTACAATTTAATAATTCCTTGATTTTATTTACATCATTAGGTAGATTTTCACTTACTATTCCTATTTTAATACTAATTAATTTGCTTAATGCTTTAATGATCTTAATTGCTTTATCAATTTCATTATCAAGAAGATAAATTCTTGAATTGATTTTATTTCTTATTGAAATTGCTGATGCTAAGCTATTATTTTTTGAATGTGCTAATATTAATCCTTTTTTAATATTACATTTATTTATTATTATAGAAGCTAATGGACTTGTTCCTCCTGTAAGAATTAAAAATATTGGAAAAGAATTTTTTATTATTTCAATTTTATCATTTAACTTATCTTCAGAATCAATAATATCTAAAATATTATAATTTTCAAGTTTTTCTTTAAATATCTTAAAAATATTTTCATAATTACTATGAATTTTTGAAGCTAATGGTATAATTATCATTTTATTCATAGTTTAAAATAAAAACAACATATATAAAAAATTTAAATATTAGGATGGATTAACTATCCAAATGGGGATATTATGAAGGTAAATCTATGGGCTATTACATCTATTATATTCTTAATATGGGCAATTATAGCAACTACAGGTCTTGTTAATTACTATCAAATATCACAAAAACAACAAACTACAATAGAAAATCTTCAATCAATTATTTCTGATGTTGCAATTAAAGTTAATATTGCTATAAGCTATGGCAATGGAACGATTATTTGGTATAATAACACATATATTCCTAATGGATGGTCTTTATTTAATGCTACAGTAAAATTATGTAAGATTGAATATAAAGTATATCCATTTGGTATATATATAACATCAATAAATGGAGTATCTGAAAATACTAAAGAAGGAAAGTATTGGATTTGGTATAGATATACTAATAATACTTGGGAATTTGGCCCTATTGGTGCAGATCAATACATATTGAAAAATAATGAAATAATAAAATGGGAGCTTACAAAATTCTAAAAATATTATTTTTTCTGATTATATGAATTATTGAAATAATTAATAAAACAGTAATGAAATCTGTTATTGGACCAACTGCATATAAAAATCCACCAGCAACTGGTAAAAATAATCCAATAATACTTATTATTAATGCATAAATCCAATCAAATCCTATTAAAATATATAATATCCATGAGCTTAAAATATCAAATGAGAATAAAATTATGTAACTACTAATTGCAATTCCAATTTTATTATAATTTTTATTTCTTCCCCATATTAATCCATTGATCATACCAAAAAATCCCATGAGAAAACCATTTACAAATGTCCATAATCCAGGCAATCCTATCATTATATCTGAAATAAAATAAGATGAAAAACCAATAATAAAACCAGTTATAGGACCAAGTAAACAACTACCTATGATTGTAAAAGCTGCTGGAAAATTTATAAATTGTATTGGTCCTACTATCATATGTTTTATGATTCTTAGAAGAATAGCTAGAGAAGTTAGCATTCCTATATATGCAATTCTTCTTGATGTTGGTAATAATCTTTCTAAATATGTCATCTATATGGATAGACTATCCATCCAATTAATAAACTTTTTTATTTTAAAATCCTATAATATTCTATGGAATGGCTGAAAATTCTTCCATGGAAAGAGAAAGTAGAAATAATGGGAACAAAGAAGTGGATTTTAGATTATTATTATGAAGGCCCTCCACCTATTGTTATAGAATTATTAAATAAGAAAAAAGAATTTTATGAAAAAATTGTCAAATTATTAGATTTACAAAAAACATTATATGCAAAAACAATATTATTTCTAAAAAAACCTATTGATTTAGAGCTTATTGATTTAGCAACTAGCTTTTCAATTTATATAGTAAAAGATGATGATGGAGTAATTAAAGTAATTAATGGTGAAGATATTTATGAAATAAATAATAATACTAAAAAGAACATAAAGAGTAAAATAATAGCAAAGGAATGTAGAGATTCGATATTAGAAATAATTAAAGATGAGTGTTTTACTGCTAATGAAATTATTGATAGATTAAAATTAAGATTTAATGAGAAGACTATAAAATCACAAATTAGAAAATTATTATCAAAAGGGGAAATAGTTAAGCTTTATAGGCTTAATAATGGTAAATTAGTTTTTGGAATTCCCAATAAGATATATCCATTAAGAGAAAATGTTTCTAAATCATCAAGATCAAAATATTTAAAAAATATTATTTTGAGCATATTAGAAAATAGATCATTAACTCCTTCAGAAATTGCAAATATAATAAAAGTAGATAAAAGCATTATAATTCCTATTTTAAGAGAATTAAGAAAAGAAGGTAAAATTAAAAGAATAAAAAATGAATGGATGTTGATTATACAAGAGGATAAGGTTGATTTTCCTTAATATATGGAAGATTTCCTATTTTTACAATAAATTGTTGATTTAATTCTTTTAATTTATCTAATAGTAAATCTCTTCCTCTTTTACTCATTATAAATACTGGTATGGAAATTCCTGCTTGCATTATTGCTTTTTTACTTGAAATTTCACGAATCCATTTTGATGCACATGCAGTTATAAAATCACAAACATTTGTTAATCTTTCAGCTTCTTCTTTTGAAATTCCTGTAAGATGTGTTGCAAATATCCATGTGTTTTTAAATTTTGATTTTATAATTTCAGCATCATCTACATTTATAACAGTAACTGCTACATTTTTAAATCCCATTTTATATGCTAGCTCTACACCAGCAATTTGATTAATTATTGCTTTTTCCTTATCTAATACAATACCATCTTCTCTTTCTATTCTTTCAATAACTTCTTTTATTGGACTTGTTTTTATTAATCCTGACATTCTTCCACCAATTCCCTGTACAAGCCATGGATTATTTGTAATAACTGTACCAGCTCCATCACATACTATTACAGCACTATCAATTAATGAATTTCTAATTCCAAAGCTTATTAATTCAGAAGAACCAAATGGAACAAAATCTTCCTTAAGAATTACTTTTCTATCCTTAGTAAACATTCCAAATTCTTTAATACGAAATTCTATATTATCTCTAATTTCATCTTTTGTAAAGTTTATTACTGGTTTTAAAAATCTTTTTGCTAATGGACATGATCTTATCATTGGTTCTCCAATTTCTACTATTTTTCCATTCCTTATGATAATTCTTGTTTTTCCTAAAGCTTCTACTATATGTTCATCTTCCATATAGTTTAAACAGAATTCCTATAATATTAGTATTTTCATAATTGATAATAAATGAGGAGAGAAATATTATTATGGTTTCAAGCAGCATATGAAGATTTAGAAGATGCAAAAGATGCTTTTAATAGAAGAAGATGGTTTAGAGCTGCTTTTTTCTCACAACAATGTGTTGGAAAAGCATTAAAATCATTATTTTTCATTTTAAGAAGAGAAGAACCTCCAAAAATTCATTCAGTTACTGAATTATATTTATTACTAAAGGAAAGTGGTTTTAAAATTGAAAATGAAGAAAGCTTGTATATTTTAAATAAATATTATACAGTAACAAGATATCCAGATGCTGCAAATGGACTACCAAGTCAATCAGTAGATATGGAAGAAGCTCAAAGAGCTATTAAAATCGCAGAAATGGTGATAGAAGAGTGCAGGAAGATATTGGAGAAAAAATAAAATTATTTTTAAATGAATTATCTAAGAAAATAAAAATTGATGAAGTTTATATTTTTGGAAGTAGAGTAAGAGGAGATTGGTTAAAAAATAGTGATATTGATTTAATAATTATTTCTGAGGATTTTAATGAAATTCCATATATAAAAAGATTAGATATAATGGAGAAAATTCAATGGGAAATGAAAATTAGACCACATATTGAAGTTATTCCTTTGACTAGAAAAGAATTTAATGAAAAAATTAAGACATCAGCTATTTTAATGAATGCTTCAAAATATTTTAAAAAATTTTATAAATAAAAAATTCATAAATTTTTATTGCCAATGAAGAGAGTCGTGCATGCAGATTGATGATGCCCTCTGGGGTAGCTGAGGTAAAAAACTTATTACTTTTGTGATGTTTTTCAACTTAATAATAGTTAAGTTTATATAATTTAACTTAACAAATATTAAGTTGAAGAAAAATGGAAGAAGTGAAGAAAGTAGAATTGAAAAATGTAGAATTGGTAGCTGAGATAAGTAATCTACTTGGACATCCCATTAGACTTATCATTGTTGATATTATTGAGAAAAAAGAAGGAGCAAACTGGACTGAGATATTAAATAATCTTGAAGAAATTATTGGAAAAAGACTTAATCCTAATACAATTAACTTTCATCTCTCAAAATTAGTTGAAGGAGGAATTATTGAGAAAAAAGAAGGAAGATTTTTCGTAAAAGAAAATATGAAAAATAATGAAATTCTTAAAGCAATATTAAAAGAAATAAGGTGAATGTTATGTCTACTAAGAGTATATCATGGAGTCTATCGCAATTACGTAGTCGTGTGGTATACATACTTCAAGAAGCTCTAAACCGTACATATTTAGATATAGGGATGAAAAAAGTATACCTGAGAAATAATGAAATTGTAATTGAGGGAGAATACTCATCAATTATTGATGAAGGAAAATACAAGATTGTTTTAAAGAATGAGGACTTAAGTTTAATAAGCTGTGAAATACTTAGTGAGTAAAATTAGTAGCTATGATCCAGAGACAAAAAATTTACTAGATATCATTAAGCAAAAAATAGCAGAAAAATGGTGTGGAGGAAAAGTATATGGAATTGTTTTAGACGAAGTGGAACTTTACTTAACAGAAGATTATTTTATTTTAGTTGAAAAATGGTCTAGAGAAAGTATTAGTATTTATATATTTTATCATAGTGGTGAGCATAAAGAAAGTTATGAGTTAAGCATATCTGAAAAAACTATAATTGATAAAGAAATTGAGAATTTACTTAGAGAAAAATATGGGATAGTCAATGTTAATAAAGCTACAATCTTAGATAAGTTAAAATGGCTTACTTATATTTCAAAGTCTATATTAGTGATAAGAGATAAAGAAGAAACTAGAGGAGGAGAAATAGCAGAACTTATCTATTGTATTATGAATAGACATTCAAATAAGATTTGTTTATTCAAAAGAGAGGGTTTTGAACTTTCAAGTATGCTTATGGAATTTTTAGATATGTATAAAGTAAATATACGTAGTTATAGAGATCGTAATAGTTTAATTGAAGGTATTTTAAGATATCTTTCTTATCGCATAACAGAAAAATAAGACATTTTATTTATTATCTTTATATTGAATTACAAATATTTAAAATTAGGAAGTAAAAATGAAGTTCATGGCAACTACTGTTAAAGGCTTAGAGGATATTGCTGGAAAGGAAATTGAAGAATTAGGAGGATGTTTTTTAAGATTAGGAAGTGAAAGAGTATTTTTTGAAGGAAATATTGAATTGATTTATAAATTAAATTTAAGATGTAGATGTCTACATAAATTAATTTTATTATTAATAGAAGGAAAAGCAACAAGTTTAAAGGAAATTTATGAAATTGCAAAATCAGTTGATTATAACTTTTTAAAAAACAAGAAATTTGCAGTAAGAACAACAAGAGTAGGTTCACATAATTATAATAGCTGTCAAATTTCTGCTACTATAGGTCAAGCAATACTAGATAGCTTTAGCTTAGAAAAACCAAAAGTTGATTTGGAAAATCCAGATATTGAAATATTTTCATATGTAAAAGATGATGAAGTAAATATTGGTATCAATACTACAGGAGAATCAATGCATAAAAGGAATTATAGAGTATATGATCATCCAGCTGCTTTAAGAACAACAATTGCATGTGGTATGATAAAAATTTCTAATTGGAATTTTAAAGAAGTATTTTTAGATCCAATGTGTGGTGGTGGAACAATACCTATTGAAGCTGCACTTATGGCAAGAAATATTCCTCCTGGCATATTTAGAAAAGATTTTGCATTTAAGAAATTATCATTTTTTGATGAAAATTCGTATAAAAATGAATTAGAAAAAGCATTAAAAGAATCAAATAATAATCTTTTTAATATCTATGCTTTTGATATCTCAAAAAAGCATATAGAAGGAGCAATATTAAATTCAAAATCAGCTAATGTGTATGATACTATTAATTTCTCATTAAGAGATGCTACAAGAAAAGAAAGCTATAAAGGAATTGATGCAAAGTATATTGTATTAAATCCACCATATGGAATTAGACAAAGTAGAATTAAAATAATTGAAAAGCTCTATAGAGAGTTTTTTAATGCATTAAAAAATTCTCTATGTGGTGCTACTATTGTATTAATAACAGCTGCATATAAAGTCCTTGAAAATCTAGATATTAATTATATTGAAGTAAGAGATGTAAAGCATGGAGATTTACCAGCAAAAATCTACAAAATAAACATCTGAAGGTATTGTTTTTAAGATCAAATGAAAGAAAAGACTTATTTTATCTCTGAGTATGAAAAAATATTGAAATTGTGTTGAATTTTATAGTATTTATTTTTAGTAATTATTCTATAAGCTCTCTTCTTCCTGTAATCATGTATATTAGAGCCTCAAAAGCATATACCATATGATCTGCTATTCTTTCTAAATATCTTACAATTAATACACTTGAGACAATAGTTTTATTATCATTATTCTCAGTAATTTTTTCTAAGAATTCTAAATAAAGTTTATCTATATTTTTCTCTAATTCTGAAATTTCTTTAATATCCTTTAAAGTTTTATTTTTTATAGAGTTTATAGTCAATTCTATCATTTTTAGAACTTTTGTGCTCATATTTTCAATATAATTACGAATCCATTCTTTACAATTTTTAATTCCATCAAAGTGCTTATTAACATAAGCTATATCTAAAGCATACCTACCTAATCGTGCTAGATCGTATGAAATTCTCATGAATGTCTTTACTGTACGTAAGTCTGAGGCTACAGGTTGAAATTTTAATATTATTTCAACTGCATTATCTTCTACTTGATCAGCTAACATCATTAATAAATCAGAAGTTTCCTTTATTTCATTATATGAATCTCCATAATTTAATGATTCATAAATAGCTATTGAGATAACTCTATTTGCTAATATGCACATTTTGTTAATAGTAGTTTCTAAATCTTTCAATTTTGAATCAATAATTCTCTCCATAATTTATCACCTCAACTAATTTTTCCAGTTATATATCTTTCAGTTAGTTCATTCTTTGGTCTTTCAAAAACTTCCTTAGTAGGACCATACTCTACTAATCTACCCATATAAAGAAAAGCAACATAATCTGATATTCTAGCTGCTTGTTGCATATTATGGGTTACAATAACCACTGTATAATTTTCAGCAAGTTTTCTAATTAACATCTCTATTTTAGTTGCAGATATAGGATCTAAGTGAGATGTTGGTTCATCCATTAATATTACTTCAGGTTCAAGAGCTAGTGCACGAGCAATACAAAGTCTTTGTTGTTGTCCTCCTGAAAGAGCCGATGCAGGCTTTTGAAGATCATCTTTTACTTCCTCCCAAAGTCCAGCCATTTCAAGACTTTGTTTGACAATTTTATCAAGAATACTTCTCTTTTTAATACCATGTATTTTTGGACCAAAAGCAACATTATCATAAATTGACATCATAGGAAATGGGTTTGGTTTCTGAAATACCATACCTATTTTTCTTCTAATCCATGTTGGATCTACATTATTATCATATATATTTAAATTATTGAAGATAACTTTTCCAGAAACTTTAGCCTTTGGTACTAGCTCATGCATTCTATTTAAACAACGAATAAAAGTAGTTTTACCACAACCAGATGGGCCCATTATAGCTGTTACTGTTCTTTCTTTAATCTTCATATTTATATCTATTAAGATATGTTTATAGTCATACCATGCATTTAAATTTTCAACTTCGATTTTGTAGGCAGACATAATCAATATCTCTCCTTCATAATTATTCTAGCAACTATATTTATACTTAATATAATAATAATAAGAATTAATGCAGAACCCCAAGCTAATACTATCCAATTCTCAAATGGTGATTTTGCAAATAAAAATATATCCAGAGCTAAATTAGCTACTGGTCGATCAAGTCCAGCAAACCACCACTTCCAATATCCCATAGTTACAAGAATAGGAGCTGACTCTCCAGCTATTCTAGCTATTGCTTGAAGAATACCAGTTATAATTGTCTTTTTTGTAGTTCTCAAAGCAACAAATATTACAGTCTTCCATCTTGACATCCCCAAAGCAATTGCTGCTTCTCTTATACTTGCTGGTACAAGTTTAAGAGCTTCTTCAGTTGTTATACTCACTATTGGTATCATTATTAAAGCTAAAGCAAAAGATGCTGCTATTACAGAAAAGCCTACCACAGTAGCTATTAAAACATATGCAAAAAGTCCTATCACTATTGAGGGCATTCCATTTAATAACTCATTAAATAATCTTATAATTGTAGATAGTTTATTTTCACTATATTCACTTAAAAAAATTCCTGTAATAATACCTATTGGTACTCCTATAACAGAAGCCAATCCAATGGTTATAAGAGTTCCTTGTATAGCATTTGCAATACCACCAATTTCTCCAACAGCTGGTGTTGGCTTAATAAAAAAGTCAAGATTTATAGCACTTATACCTCTTATGAATACTTCGAAGAGAATACTAAATAAAGGAATTAATGCAATTATGAGAGCTAAATATACAAGAATATGCATTATCTTATCCTTAAGTGATCTGAATTTATTATATAGTTCATTCATTCTCTCATTATCCCTCCAATTATTCTTAAGTGATATCGAACAATAATTTTAGCAATTATTGCTACAATTAAATTGATTACCAAAAGTAATAAACCAACATTTATAAGAGCACTTATATGAAGAGGATTAATTGCTTCTATAAATTCATTAGCTAATATGGCTGCCATAGTATACCATGCATCAAATAATGAAGAAGGAAAAAGTTGAAACTTATTTCCTATAACCATACTTATAGCCATGGCTTCACCAATAGCTCTTCCCAAACCCAACATAATAGCACCTATAATACCAATACGAGCATAACTTATCATAACACTAATAACCTCCCATTTTGTAGCTCCTAATGATATTGCTGCTTCCTTTAATGATGAAGGTACTAAAATAAAAATTTCTCTCATGATCGTAGACATGATTGGAATAAGTATTATAGCAAGTAATATACTAGCAGTTAGAAAACCCCCTCCATATATTGGACCAGAAAATAATGGAATAAAACCAAAATTTGATTGAATGAATGGATATATTACCTCACGTAAAAAAGGTATTAAAACATAAATTCCCCAAAGTCCATAGATAACACTAGGAATTGCTGCTAATAATTCAACAAAGAAAAAGAAGAGATTACTAAGTTGTTTAGGCATATATTCTGAAAGTGCTAGTGCTATACCAAGACTTATAGGAAAGGATATTAAAATAGCAATAGCTGATGTAAATAAAGTACCTAAAATCAATGGAAGAGCTCCAAAAATTCCTTTAACTGGATCCCATATTGTTCCAATTATAAACCCTAAGCCAAATTTATTGATAGAAAGCCATGAACCAAGATAAAGCTCATAAAACATTAAACCAATTATTAAAATTATACTTGATGCTATAGTAGCTGTTATTATCTTAAATATATTATCACCTATTAAGATAGTTTTAATTTTTCTTTTATTTTCAAACTTAGTAAAAAAAATAGATTTTTTATGAGTATTCATGACACTCGCCCTTAGTTTTAGGTTTTAATTATTTGTCCATTGAATGTAATCATTTTAAGTGTCTCTTCATTTAGTTTAACTACATTAGAAGGTAAAGGAACATAATAAAGTCCAGCTGCATAATTTTGTCCTTCATGTATGCACCACCATAAGAAATCTACTAAAGCCTTAGCAGTTGCTCTATCCATGCCAGGCAGGACATTTAGTTCTCTATAGACTATTATATAGGAAAAGCTAACTATTGGATAAGCTCCTTTAGCTTGTGTATTATTTACAATGCTATTAACTATTGAAACTTTAGACCAACTCTCATAACCCTTAGGTAAAGTAATGGCAGCATATTCAACTGCTTTCATAATAGAATCAATACTTGGTTCTATGAATTCTCCTGCAGCATTTTTTACTTTTCCATAACATAATCCTGTTTTCATTGCATATGTGAATTCTACATAACCTATAGAGTATGGTGTCTGTTGAACTAAAGCAGCTACGCCATCATTACCTTTAGCTCCAAGACCAACAGGCCAATTAACTGCAGTACTCATTCCTACTCTTTCTTTCCATTCTCTACTAATAGCTGATAAATAGTTAGTCCATACATACGTAGTTCCACTACTATCAGCTCTATGAACTACTGTTATATCAGCATCTGGTAATGAAATGCCAGGATTTAATGCTAATATAGCTGGATCATTCCATTTCTTAATTTCTCCAAGAAATATTTTTGCTAAGACCTCCCCAGTAAAATTAAGTCCTTTTGGTACATTAGGAATATTATATATTGGAACTACAGCACCTATAGTTATTGGTATATGAAGAGTATTAGTAGCATTCTTAAATTGCTCATCACTTAATGGAGCATCACTTGCTGCAAAATGAACAGTTTTTTCAATATGTGCTCTCTGACCGCCCCCACTACCAATAGGTTGATAGTTTATTTTAATATTAGGATAAATTTTATTGTATTCTGATATCCACTTATCAATTAAAGGAAAGGGAAAAGTTGCACCAGCACCATTCAAAGATATCTCTTTTTGAGGTGTTTCTTGAGGTGTTCCTGCTGGATTAAGAGAATACCAAGTTGCTATGCTTATTACTGCTATTATAATTATGGCAATAATGGCAATACTTCTTCCCTTCAATTAAATCCCCAAGATTCTTTTGAGAAATGATTATCTATATAGTTTGTCGAAATAAAATATATAGCTCTATATATAGATATATAGATTTGTGAAAAAATAATGGAAGAAATTAGAAAAATCCAACTTACTGGTAGATCATCATTTATAATTTCTTTACCAAAAAAATGGATTAAAGATATGGGCCTTAAAGTTGGTGATCAGCTTGTAATAACACAAGAAGGCTCATCACTTATTATAACTCCTAAGGATTTAATTAAGCCAAAGGTAAATCTTAGTGAGGCAATTATTAAAATATCAAAGGACTATCCTCTAGAAAAGATAATAAGAGCAATAATTTCAGTATACCTTAATGGTTATGACACTATTAGGATTATGGCTATTGATGGACAAATTACTCCCTCATATAAAAATACCATAAGGGAATTAACTAAAAGAAAGCTTATAGGAGTGGAAATAATATCTGATATGCCCAATGAAATGATTTTAAAGGTCTTAGTAGACTCTACTGAACTTTCAATTAGTAGCACTTTAAGGCGTATGTGTTTAATAACTTCTTCACTTCATGAAAATGCTATAAAAGCATTAATAAATTTAGATAAAGAGCTTGCTAATAATGTAATAGAATTAGATGATGAAGTTGATCGTTTAAGCTTTTATATAATTCGTCAATTAAAGGTTGCTGTTCAAAATAGTAAGGTAATGCAAGAAATTGGACTTTCTAATCCAAGAGAATGTTTAGCTTATAGAGTGTTGGTAAAATTCGTAGAAAGAATAGCTGATCATTCTGTTAGAATAGCTGAAATTACAACTACTTTAAATTCTAAACTTGATGAATCAATATTAGATGAAATAATGAAAGTAAGTTCTTTTTCAAAATCGGTTTTTGAAACTTCACTAGAAGCTTTCTTTAAGAGAGATTATCAATTAGCAGAAGAAAATATACAAAAAATTAGAGAAACAATGACAAAAGGAATGAAAATAATTAGAGATATAATCAAAATAAATAAAAAACAATCAGTGGAATTAGCACTTATTTTAGAAAATCTGAGAAGGATTATCGATTATTCAAGTGATATAGCTGAGATAGTTTTAAACCTAAGCATAGAACAAATAATACAGACTTGAATTTATTTTTCAAATTATTTTTTGAAATACAAAAAGTGCTAACAAATTGATGATGCATAATAGATAATATTCAATAAAAAACTAATGAAATATCATTATTAGCCATATTTGTGCTACAAGCATTGGTAAAACTCCACCAAGCAACCCAATAGGAAGCCACTTAAAGAATTTCATATAATAATTAAATTCTTTTTCTAACATGCCTAATGCAACAATATTGGCTGTACTACCTATCATAGTGATGTTACCTCCATAAGTCCCTCCAAAGAGAAGCGCCCACCAAAGAGGTGCCATGGAAAATCCTAAGTTACCAATACTTTGGACTACAGGAATTAAAGCTGCAATAAGAACAACATTATCAAGAACTGAAGATGCAAATCCACTAAACCAAAGCATAAAAGACTGAATTTGATGCTGAGATGAAGCAATAGATGCTATTCCAGAAGCAAGCACATCTGTTAGTCCAGTATACTTAAGTGCTCCTGCTTTAGCAAAGAGAAACATAAAGAAAATTAATGTCCACCAATCTACTCCTTTTTCTACTATAGAGCGTGCTTCTTCTCTCTTCCAAATTAGTCCAATAGAAGCACCAATATAAGCAGCAATAAGAAGGAATGTAGATTTCTCAAGATTGAAAATAAGTTCGATTCTGTAATGCATAGCTATCATGAATATGGTGACAAAAAGAAGTATTCCACTAAGTTTTACTTCTCTAATGTTAAATTCCTCTTTTATTAAATTAGTATTATTTAATTTCATTATTTTTGCTTTTGCTTCTTTGAGCATCTTTCTATACCAAAATGTACATAAAAATATTATTACAATAAGTGAAAGAATTGCAACTGGTGTAGCATAAATAATAAAATCCTCAAATGTAAGTTTTGCTCTTAGTCCTATTAAAATTCCTATAGGATTTCCTAACATTGTTGCTGAAGATCCTATATTTGTTGCTAGGACTGTAGATATAACAAATGGCACAGGATCAATATTGAAGTATCTACAATACTCAAAAACTATAGCAGTAATGAATATAATAGAAGTAACCTCATCAACCATGGCAGCCATAAGAGTTGATATTGTAAGTAAAACAATCATAACTTTTATTGGATCATATTTTACAATAACAAGAAGTCTATATAGAAGCCATTTAAAGAATCCTCCTCTCTTTGCTATTTCAACAATTATCATCATTGATGCTAGGAATGTTATAACATCAATACTCATGAAATTAATAGTATGTTCTATATCTATCGTCTGAGTAGCAAGAAGAAGACCAATTCCTGCAAATGCTATAGCAAGTCTAAATCTCCAAAACATAAGAGTTCCCAATACTGTTGCTATGAATATTGTTCCTGCCATAACCTGAGCAAAATTACCAAGAATAAACCAAAGAATTATACCAATAGATATAACTGATATGAAGAAAATTAGGAAATCGCGTTTAGTATTTGATTTATTCACTTCTTCAAGTTCTGTCATATGGAATACCTATAAGTAAGAATATAACTGAGTTATAACTGATATAAATAGTTATCGATTTTTATTATCGATATAAGAAATTAATATTATAAAATCAATAATTAACTTAAATAATCAATTATTCCATCAAAGATTTTCTTTCCATCTCCATATCCTTCTTTGATTTCTGGTAATTGCCATCCAAAAAAAGCTCTTTCTGGATGTGGCATTAATCCTATTATATTTCCTTTTTTATTACAAATACCTGCAATATCATAAATCGAGCCATTTGGATTATATGGATATTCCCCATTTGCAATTTCTCCTGATGGTTTTGCATACCTAAAAACTATGCAATTATTTCTTATTAATTCCTTAAGATTTTCATCTGAAGTTAAAAATCTTCCTTCGTCATGACCAATAGGTATTCTCAAGATTTCTCCTAATTTTAGAATCTTTGTAAAAGGTATATCATTTCTTTCAACTCTTAGATATATCCATCTACATTCATATTTTGCAGAAATGTTAGCAGCAAGTACAGCTTTTGGTATATCAGAAAAATCTGGAAGAATTCCTGCTTCTATTAATACTTGAAAGCCATTACCTATACCCATTATGATTTTCTCCTGTTCTATGAATTTTTTAATTTCATTTCCCAATCTTACAAGAATTTCCTTACCCCAAATTGCTCCTGCTCTCACATAATCTCCATAAGAAAAACCTCCAGGAAATAAAAGCAAATGATAATCATCTAAATTTCTTTTAAGAATTTGTTTCATATGAAGAATTTCTGTTTTTATTCCCAATTCTTCTAATGCTATTTTAAGTTCAAGATCACAATTAGTTCCTCCAACTCTTAATATGCATGTCTTTTTGAATCTAATGGAATTTTATTCAAATCAATTATAAGACCAAGATTATTACTATTATTACTAATAGTCATTTTAGCTACAACTACACCAAGAGCTTTATATTTTTCACTCATAAGAAGAAATTTAGAAAATTAATAAAAATATTTTATTTAAATAAATGATAAACATATAAAATATTGTATGCCAAAATGGAGAACTCATAGAATTATTCTTGAAAAAGCTTTAGGTAATTTTAATTTAAATTTAAGAAAAGATTTTTTAGATGGATTATTTAATGGAATTATTGATCCTGATATAAAACAAGATAAGAAAATTATTATTTCTAAAAAAAGAACCTATGAAAAAGAAATTACTCATCATGATGTTCATAATAATCTCATAAGATACTATTATGAGCTATCATTATATTATGCAAGAAGAAATAAGTGGTATTTCTCAGGTTTAATGTTAGGAAGGTGCCTTCATTATATTCATGATAGTATTATTAAAAGAAGAAAAATGCTAATAATAGATGCTCATGAAGAAATTGAAAATGAATTAGAAAAATTATCAGATATGATTTCAGAATTATGTGAAGAAAAAATTATTAAAAAATCCTCTAGTAATCCCAAGGAAATTATTTGTTCAGCATATTACATGAGTATAGATGTATTGAGAAATTTCTTTGAAGAAAGTTCTAAAGATATTGATATTAATCTATTAAAAGAAAAGATAAGAAAAATAAGAATTATTAAGTTGTTGATATTATTGGGATTTTCTATTATGATTTTTTATTCATTAGTTTTAATTCTACTATGGATTATAGCTTTCTATTTAGTAATTGAGTATAAGCCTAATGCATATCATGAAGCAATGAAAGCAGGATTAATTATTGTAAAACCTACTGGTTATAAAACTGCATATTAAAAAATTATTTTTTAAATTTTTTCTCATATGATTTCATTGCTTCTATTATAACTTTTTTAGCTTCATCTGCATTTTTCCATCCTTTAATTTTAACAAATTTTCCAGGTTCTAATTTTTTATAGTTTTCAAAGAAGTACTCTATTTCCTTTATTTTTTCTTTTGGTATATCATTTAAATCTTTTATACCAAAAAATCTTGGATCTTTTGCAGGAACTGCAATTATCTTATCATCTTTTCCCTTTTCATCCTCCATAATTAATAAAGCTACTGGTCTTACTTCTACTATACAGCCTGGAAAAGTAGATTGAGTTACTAGAACTACAACATCTACTGGATCTTCATCTTCATGCCAAGTGCTTGGTATAAAACCATAATCAAATGGCCAGGTAATATCGGAATAAAGAACTCTGTCTAATTTAAAAACTCCTTCTTTTTCATTATATTCTATCTTATTCAAAGATCCTTTTACATTCTCTATAACAACATTTACAATATCTGGTGCTTTATTACCAGTTTCTATATCATGTAAGAAATTCATTTTTTCAACCTCTTATTGATAAACATTTTACTTAAATTTAACTTTTTTCTATATTTTAAAATTTTTAATTTTTCTTATTAATTTTACAAAAATAATAGCCAAAATAATTATTGGATAAAAAATAATGTATAATCCACTAAGTGGACATGAAAAACATAAAAAATTACAATTAAGAGATAAAATATAAGAAAAAGGTAATGATGATGCTGTTATAATATAAATCCACAATAGTTTAAATCTTTTAATTAATTTTTGAAGAAGCATTTTTATTCCTCCAAATCATTTTATAAAGTTTATTTGGACATCTTGATATGCATTCCTTACAATTTATACAAAGTGTTCTTTCAATTGAGAAATTAGAATCAATTGCTTGCATTGGACATACTGATATGCATTTATCACAATTACTACATTTACCTTCTATTCTTATAGTTCTATAAAATCCAAGTTTAGAACCAATTTTATGAAATATACCTGATAGTGCACCTAGTGGACAGAAGAATAAACACCATCCTCTTCCTCCTACAGTAAATATTCCACCAATTATTAACCAAAATATTAAAACAATTATAGAGCCACTAAACCAATATTCTAATTCTATTGGATTGATAATTCCATTAATTATTTGCTGTAATACTGATGATGCACAATACCAACAACATATTGCTGTAAATCTTTCTGAAAATCCTAAGAGAATCAATATAGAAATCATAATGAATCCAGTAAGAAATCCATATCTTATTGCTCTTGTTATCTTTGGATCCTTTATTTGAATTCTATACTTATTTGGTAAGGGAATTATTCTACTAATAGCTTCACTAAAAGCACCAACTGGACATAACCAACCACAAAATACTGGTCCTAATATTAATGAAGTTATTAGTACTGCAAATATAAATAAAAACATTTCAGGATAGCTAAATATATAGTAAATTCTTCCTGAAAATATCCAATCAATTGGCATTCTAAAACATGCCATATGTAAATCTGGTTCTCTTAATATTCCTGCTAAGTAATAGTAAATGCGCATTATAATTGCAAATGGTCCTACAAATAATATGAAGCCAATTATCCAAGAAATATATCTATACTTATTTCTCATTAAACTTTTTAACCACAACAACTTGCTCCTCCCCCTTGAGAAATTCCTCCTCTAATGAGTTTTATTGGTATAAAAGTAAGAAGTTCATTAGTATCTGCATCTATTACTAATAATCCACCATCATAAATTACTTTTTCATCCATATAGTAATTTGGTATTTCAAAAATCCAATCAATGCTTAGCTTAGGTATTCCCATACCTGGAGGTAAAGGTTTTGTAAATGTATGTGTTTCAGGATCATAAGGCCATGCTGCTTTTACTTCCCATCTAATTGGATAATTAGCTTCAATTAATTCAAGTTTAATTCTTATTGGTTTTTTACCAATATTATAAATCCAATGAGTAGATATAGCTTCAGTATTTGGATTTAATATTTTCTTAAATATGCCTCTTTGATCTAAATCAATTACTAATGGAGCCATTTTTATTGGAGGTAAACCTGCTTTTATAATAGTAATAGGTTCTGTTATATTACCTGCTGGTACAGCTATCCAGAAGTGTACTATTTCAGATTTTGATAAATCCTTAGCATATACACTAGAAAATAATGTTATTAACATTGCAATTACAAATGATATTAGTATTGTCTTTTTCATAATTAATAGTAAAAAAGAGGATTAATAAAAAAACTAATGGAATTGACTTCTTCTAAAATGTTTCTCTAATTTTATAAAACTTATTTTCTTTTAGAATTTTGATGATTATATATACTATTGGACATGGAAATAGAAATATAGAAGAATTCATTAAGATATTAAAATCTTATGATATAGAATTAGTAGTAGATGTTAGAAGATTTCCTACTAGTAAAAAATTTCCATGGTTTTCAATAAATGAACTACCTGAAAGATTAATGAAGGAAAATATAAATTATGTATGGCTTGGTGAAGGACTTGGAGGTTATAGAAAAGAAGGATATGAAAATTATATTAAAAGTGAGAAATTTAAAGAAGGTATTAATAAAATAGAAGAACTTTCAAAATCAAAAATATTAGCAATAATGTGTAGTGAAAAATTATGGTTTAAATGTCATAGAAGATTTATTGCTAATATTCTTGTTGAAAAAGGATATGAAGTAATTCATATTTTTGATGAAAAGAAAAAGCAAAAACATAAATTATAACTTAATGAGTTTATTTATTACTCTTATTAATGGTAATCCTATTAAAGCACTTATTAATGTTATTGTAATTCTTTCAAAAATTGTTAATGGAAGTGTTGTCATAAAGAAAATTGGAGGGGGATTAATTAATACTAGGAAAATCATATTTCCAACCATTTGTCCTGCCATTGTTGATGAATAGCTTATTAAGATTAATCCTAATAATGTATTTTTATTATTTTTTGAATTAATTAAACTCCTTATTCTATATCCTAAAATAATTAAAATTAGTAATCCAATAATATGTGGAATAGCATAAAATGGAATTTCTTTTCCAGGTCCAATATACCAAGATGTTATTATAATAGAAAAAATTATTGAAGATATTATCCATCCTTTTTCTTTTACATAGGTAATTCCAGAGATAAATGAGGAAACTATTGTAAGTGGTGTAAATAATAAACCAATTCCTCCACCTGTAATTATCCTTCCTATAATTGCTCCTATAAAAGAAGCTAAAGAGCCAAATAATGGTCCCAATATTATTCCATAGATTATATCTAAAGTTCTACTAATTCTTATATCAACACCTGGCATTCCAATTACTTGAAATCCAGGAAGTAGGCTAACTATTGCATAAATAGCTGAAAATATTGCAATTACTGTTATTTTTCTTATATTCATAATTCTTGAATTGCTTTATTTCTTAAAATTCCTATCTTTTCAATATATGCTTCAACAATATCTCCATCTTTTAATTGACCTACTTTTTCTGGTGTTCCTGTAGCTATTATAGTTCCAGGTTCTAATGTGGTAAATGATGAAATGTATTCTACTATTGTTGGAATATCAAAAATCATTTCTTTAGTATTTGATTTTTGTCTAATTTCTCCATTTACTCTGAGTTCTAAATCAAGTTCTGGATGAATTCCAATTTCATCCTTTGTAACAATTACTGGACCTATTGGTGCAAAAGTATCAAATCCCTTAGATCTCAACCATGGTTTTGACTGCATAAAATCTTTTTCTTGAATATCTCTTGCTGTTATATCATTTAATATAGTATACCCAAAAATCCTATCATAAACTTCATCCTTTTTAATATATCTTCCTCCTTTTCCAATAACTATGGCCAATTCAACCTCATAATCTACTCTTTTTGATACCTTTGGAAGTATTATATGATCATCAGGTCCAATAACAGCTTTTGATGGTTTTAAAAATACAATTGGCTCTTCTGGTATTTTTCTTTTTAATTCTACTGAATGAGCTTTATAATTAAATCCAAGACAATATACTGCAGGTGGTCTTAATATAGGAGCTCTTAATCTTACTTCTTCTAATTTCAAATCATCAGCATTACTTTCAATTTCTTCTTTTAAAGAATTTAATAATTTTTCATCTGCAATTTCAATAAATGGTAAAAGATCTCTATCTGGAATTCCTTTTGTACATTCTAATGATGAAAATCTTATTACATTATTTCCAATAATTACACAAGCATATGTTCTTCCTTTATATTCACATGTAGCAAATTTCATAAAAATTGCAAAAATAAATATTTTATTTAAGCATTACTCTTACTTTTTCTCCTTCTTTAATTTTCTCTAAGATTTTTAAATCACTGATAATTTTTCCAATTACATTTACTGGACTATATGGCTTTATTATATCTGGAGATGGACTTATTGGTGTTGGTCCAAAAAATAAACATAATGATGGTTCTTCAGGCCAGTATGCTATATCACCAATCTCAACAATTTCCTTTGGATTTTCTATTTCAGCAGAAAAAGGTACTGCAAAATAGATTTCTTTTCCCCAAAGATTTACTCTTGATTCAAAAGGTAATGAATTTAAAAGAGCCTCAATTGTTTTCGGATTTTCTTTTTCATTTAATTCACATTCTATGGAAATTCCAGATTCAAATAAAATTACAATTCTCATATTCTCACTGTAGTTAGTTTACTTGGTATTGTGAATATTTTTCCGCCTGAGTGCAATAATACTTTTGCATTTTCACTCCATAATCCTTTTTCTAATAGCTCTTCTTTTGCATATGCAGCTAGGACTTCTCCTACATATAAATTACATTCTCCAACTTCTAATGATTTAGATAATTTACATTCTAAATGACCTATACAATCCTCAATTATTGGAACTTTAATCTTTTTTGATGGACTAAGCTTTAATCCAGTTAATGCTATTTTGTCTACATCTTTTCCACTTTTTGTTCCTGCAATCCATACTGCTTTTATTAAATCAATAGATGGAATATTGACTGTAAATTCCTTACATGATTCTATTAGCTTACATGTATATCCTTCTTTCCATAATGATATGGCAATCATTGGTGGTTCTTCACTTACTGGAGTTATCCATGAACATGCCATTATATTTATTTTTTCATTACCTGAACATATGAGAACAACAGGTCTTGGATGTAATAAATAATAAAAATTCTCAACATCTTTTTTCATAATTATCCCTCCCTTATTATTTCATCTGTAGTTTTAATTTCTGCTCCATATACTTTATTTAAATATTTTAATGCTTCTTCATTATCCTTCGGATTAAATGTTATTACAGCATCTCTTGGAATTATTAATTTATATCCTCTAAAAAATGCATCTGCAGCAGTATGTCTTATGCAAATAGAAGTATCCAATCCTGTAAGTATTAATGTATCAACTGAAAGTTCTCTTAATAAAATTCCTAAATCAGTTTGGAAAAATCCACTATATCTTCTTTTTCTAACAATATATTCATTAGGTTCTGGCTTAAGTTCGTCTATTATTTCAGCACCTTTAGTTCCAATAATTGCATGAGGCCCCCAAATTTTTAATTCCCAATCTATTTCAGGATAATGAGAATCACATATGTAAATAATTGGGATTTTTATTTTTCTTGCCCATAAAAGTAATTTCTTAACATTAGGAATTATTTCTTTATTTGTTGGGCTTGCTAATGATCCATATATAAAATCATTTAGCATATCTATTATTAAAAGAGCTTTTCTCATAAATTATAGTAATTAAAAAAATATTAAAAAATTTATGATGATAAAATCTTAGAGGCTATCTTAATAGCAAAAATTGGATGTGACATAAGCTTTCTTGCTACTCTCTTTATATCGAGTCCATTTGCAAGATCAACAACATCATCCCCACTAATGAGTTCTGCAAGCATATTCATATCATCATCTGAAAGCTTTTCAAAAATTCTCAATACCTTTAAGCTCTTTGAAATTCTCATGCCCCAAGGATCTTCATATCTTTTTGGATATTCCTTTAATATTGTTATATCTTTTTCTTCTAATGCTTTTGCAATTACCTCTCCTGCAATTTTTCCTGCTTCCATACTACTTCTAATTCCTCCTCCTGTTAAAGGAATTACTTGTCCAGCTGCATCACCACATAATACAATATTTTCTTTTACAATTTCTTTTAATTGTCCTCCAATAGGTACGCCACCACCACCTTCTTTTATGATTTTTGCATTTTTGAAAAATTCTTTATGATTCTCTATGAATTTGTCAAGATATACTTTTGCAGTTTTTCCTCTTACACCAATTCCAACATTAGCAATATATTCATTTTTTGCAAAAATCCAAGCATATCCAAGAGGTGCAACTTCATTTCCAAGATAAATTCTTATCATATTTTTTTCAGGAATATTACAATTTACCATTACATATTGAATTGTTGGAATTATTTCATAGTTACTTAAATCAAAACCACATGAACGTGCAACTATGGAATTTGTACCATCAGCACCTACTAAGTATTTAAGATTTACTTTTTTAATTTCGTTTTTTTCTTTATAAATCACAGAAGTAGCCTTATTATTTGAGAGCTCTACATTAATAACTTCACTTTGCATTTTTATATTACAACCAGCAGCTACTGCTTTACTTGCTAATGCATACAAGAATAATGATTTATTTAATATGTATCCTTTATAATTTTCTCCTGAAATTTTTACTACTTTATTTTCATCAGGAGGAAAAACATAGGCCCCATCTATTTTATTTGATATAAGAGAAGGAGAAGGAGAAATTTCTGCGGTATCAAAAGCATTTGCAGAGACAGCTTCTGCACATGCTCTTAATCCTAAATCTTTATCTTTTTCTAATATTAATACTGAAAATCCTTTTTCTGCTATTTTTCTTGCAGCCATAAGACCAGCAGGTCCTGCTCCAACCACAACTACATCATATTCCATTTAAATCACATTAATGATTAGAAATGACTAATATAAAAAATTTTATTAAATTCTTAAAAGCATCTTTATTTCCCTATAGAATACAAGTATTACAATTATTGCAAAAATTAATATTATTAAAGATGAGAAAATATTTGCTATTTCAAAATAAATACTCAAAATTCTTGTTATTATTATAAATATATTCAGGATTATTACTATATTAATTATCAAAAAGAGAAGTTTGTAAATTGAATTTTTGAATATATTTTTCTTTTCTAATGTACTTATATACCAATTCATTAAAAGATCTATATCCTTTCGCATTTTTGATAATATTATAAATGATGAAATAAATAATGATATTATGACTATTGTAGAAATAATAATTGAAAAACTTTGTATTCCATATATACTTATGATATTTTGTGATAATATAGAACCTACTATCAATATGCTGATTACTATTATCATTTTTTCAATTAAACTTAATAGTAATTTGTAACCTTCAGATGAAATAGTTATTTTCTTTAATATTAATGTAAAAATATATGAAAATTTATTAATAAAATTCTTTATTCTTAATGGTAATATAGTATCAATTTTTCTTATTAGATATTCTTCTCTTTCAATAAAAATAGAACCAATAATTGATGAGAATAATACAGAAAATACTGAAGCAATGAATATTGTTTCGTTTATCAAATTAAATCTATAAGCTTCTCTTGATACAACTAAAGCAAATTCACTTAATACCATTAAATCAATCCCCATTATAAATGCATTTTCATATCCTAAAATTATCCAACTTGATAAAATAATTGAAATAAATCTTATCATAATTAACATAAATGCAATAATAATTGCTAATGGTAGCATTTCAATATTTTTAAGATAGGGGGTAGAGAGACCAAGAGATACAAAAAAAATAATAGCAAATAAGTCTCTTAATGATTTTATTTTCTTAAGTGTTTCTTCTGGTATATCTAATCTAGATGTTAAAATACCACCAATAAAAGATCCAAAAGCAAAAGAAAGACCAAACCAATTAGCTATAATACCATAGCCTATTGCAATACTTAATATAAGCAATATTAAAATTTCCTCATTTTTTTCTTTTATTAAATAATTTATAACATAGGGCACTATATTAAGACTAAAAGCCAAAATTCCCATAGCTATTAAAATGCTATTTCCAATTAAAGCAAATGCCTCCATTATTCTAAATTTTTCTAAACTAGCTAATGATGGAAGAATTGAAATTCCACTCATAACAAAAATATCTTCAGCAACTCCCAAACCCACTATAGTCTCAGATAATTCATTTTTTTTATCTATCTTATTTTCTATTAATTTAAAGAAAATTAATGTGCTAGCATTAATTGCAATAAGTATCAGTACAAATGATACATGGAGTGGAAATCCTAGTAAAGTAGAGAGAACTATACATAAAAAGGAAATGAATATGAGTTCAAATATGAATAATAAGAAAAATTCTATCCTTCTTTTTTGTAGTACTTCTAATCTAAAATTTAATCCTATTTGGAATGTCATTAATGCAATACCTAAATCAGCTAAAAATTGTACAGAAGATGGTTCTATAATTCTTAATACTGGTCCTACTAATAATCCTGCTATTATATAAGAGGCTACTGATGGAATTTTCAATTTTCCAAATATTAAAGCACATATAGTAGATATCAAAAGTATAAAGACCAATGCTAGAATTTCTTCCATAAACTTCTCTTTTTAATTAGGATGCTAATAAAATTATCTCATAATTGGAAGTAATAAAAAAAATAATAAAAGAAACTCTCTAGGACGAATCATCGAACTATATAATGAATCATCTTAATATTGCTTTAATGTTGGACTTCAATTCAATATTTTTAGCAATCCTATCTAGTAGTTCTTCTTCACTTAATGAAAATATACTAAGCCAGGCTTCTACTTGTTTTTCAACAGGTATAACTTCAATTCCTTCTTCTTTAAGTATATTCATTTCATCAGGAGAATGCTCATAATTCCATTTTGGAACTACAAACTTCTTTATCTTTATCCTTTTTGTTTGAACAGCAGCTAAAATTTTTCCTGATCCTCGCCATCCCATTCCTCCTACAGGACCAACATTTCCCTTTATATCACCCTTTCCACTCATAACTACATCTTTTCTTCCTTCTATTCCTGCAAGTTCAGATATAGCAGCTACACTAAAAGCAAGACCAAGACTTGGACCACTCACTCCCATTCCTGGTGCTCCTTCAAGTGGACTTATAACTTGAAATGTAAAATCATAATTTGAAATATCTATTCCTAATTTCTCATAAATGTATCTCTTAATGAATTCTATAACATTTGTAGCACTTTCGATTACACTTACATCTTCAACTGTTGTGCCAGGTCCTACAACTGCTGTCTTAGCTGCTCCTGTTACTACAATTTTACCATTACCATTTGGTTTTGAAGAGCACTCAACTATTAATATTATTCCTTTTCTACCTTGAGGGTCTGTAGCAAGACCTAATGCCACACCAGGATTAAGTTTCTCATAAACCATACTTTCCTGAGCATCTATTATTTCTTTTTCAATTTCATTTTCAAGTTCTTCAGCAGCTTTTTCAAAATGATAAAGTCTTATTTTATAATTTTCTGGTCTGATTTCTTTCAATACTTCATAATCTAAGGTACCTAAAACTTCTTTTAATCTTTCGATTTCTTCTTTGTATAAATTATAAATCTCTGTTAATCTATCTTGTCCTCTAATAAGCTCTAAAGCTGCATTAACTTCTTGTGATCTTAGTCTATTTGCCTCTCTTATTATTTCGCTAACTACTCTTGGAGATACTACTTTATGCTTTTTTAATATACTTAATATTTTTTCAGGTGTTACTTCAGGATGAAGATGAGCAATATAGTGTCTTAAGTGAACTTTTATAATATCTAAACGTTCTGCATCATTTCTTGGTAAAGGAATCTCTATTACATATGGTTCAAATCTATTGATTATTGCTTCATCAATCATTTCTAATCTATTTGTTGCTGCTATTACTATTACATTTTCTAATGGTTGTAGACCATCTAATTCTGTTAATATTTGTGCTGTCAATCTATCACTTATAGGATCTCCTCTTCTTTTTCCTGCAATAACATCAAATTCATCAAAGAATATTATACTTGGTGCATGTCTTCTTGCAAGTGCAAATAGATCTCTTATATTTTTTTCAGGTTCTCCAACCCATTTTGCATTTATTAAAAGCTGAGCTGCAGGAACATAAAAGAATGATGCATCATTTTCTTTTGCAATGGCCTTTGAAAGATATGTTTTTCCACAACCAGGTTCTCCCCATAATAAGAAGCCTTTTGGTGGAACCCAATTCAGTTTACTAGCTAATTCAGGAGAGAGACTTAATGATATTATTTTGAATAATTTTTCTTTTATACCAAAAAGTCCTCCAATATCCTTATAACTAACTGCTGGTTTTATTCTCAATACCGAGCTCATAACTTCATCGCTTTTTTCCTGTTCTGTATATCCTCTTAATTCTCTTGCAACTAATTTGAAATCATCTATTGTTACTGACATCTTCAGATCTTCTGGAATAGACTTTTTACTAGATACTATTCTTTTGAAGAATTTCTCTCTTAAAGGCTCTATTTTTCTACTTCTAATTCTATTAAATGCATCAATAATATCAAAAGGTGTAAGTTGTGTTTGTCTATATGTGCTTACAGCTTTTTCTAATACTGTTAAAACCTCATTAGGTGATAAATGAGTCCATCCATATTTTTCTAATTCAGCCTTGAGAACTGCAAGAAGCATTTCTCTTGTAATATTTTGATCTAAATCTATAATGTAAGCTCTTCTTCTAATATCTTCTCTAATACTTTCAGATTTATTTGTTGCAGCAATAACAATGGTTCTTTGAGATGTATTTAGTATTTTATTAATATGCTCAATAAAAGCATCTTGTACTCTCATATCTTCCCTGTCTGCACCATACATTGGTCTTTCTACACGTATACCTATGCTTTGAAATTCATCAAAGAATATTACACTTGGGGTATCCTTTGCTTTCCTGAATATATATGATAAATTGATAACTGATTGACCATATAGTGGATTGAATATATCGCTCCCCATGACAACTATTGGCTGTACATTAACCCCTTTATTTATTCCATATTCTATGGCATCTCTTATACAAACTTCTGCAAGTAATGTTTTTCCAGAGCCTGTTGTACCTTTAAGTATAAAGAATTTTGGAGGAGGAGCCCCCTTAAATATTTCTAATAATGATGGATCTCTTATAACATGATAACCAATAGCACTCATTATTAATTGATATTCTTTATCTCTTCCAACAAGATCTTCTCTTTTCTTTGGAAATTTTTTATCTATTTCTGTTAATCTCTTCTTGATAATTCTTGAGTTTAATCTAGCATTTCTCCATTTCTTATAATCTTTATTAGCTAGGTATAATGGTAAAGATAATAATTTTCTTAAAATAGGTTTTCTAATCCACCAAAAAACTTCACTCTTCTCCATCGACATTTTCAAATAACCCCCTCCATTTTCCTATTCCATAAATTATAGTAAATAAAGAAAGTAAAGCACATGAAATTAGCCAATCTCCTATATGTAAATTTGTTAAGTAAATATTAAGCCTAATAAGAACATACTCTACTATTATTTCAATAGTTACTATAATGAATATTATTAAGAATGCATAAAAAGAATATCTTATCATAAGAGCAAATGTATCTAATTGAGACCAACGTCTTCTTATAATTTTTAGTGAGTTTTTATCTAAATAGCCTGTTATAAGAAACATTGGTATTACAATCATATATGGTAAAAGAATCCATATTGGAAAATATGGAATATATAAAACATTAGTAAAAGTATATATTGGTTGTTGATAACTACCATAATCTATTGGTATTTCCATTTGTAATGTAATATTAGCAGGTACAGAGATTGTTTGAGTCTGTAAAGGTACATCTCCCATTCTTAATGTTATATTCAATAAAAATGGTGAGCTGGAAGATAAAGCAATTATACATGATCCTGACTTATATGAAGCATTAGTAATATATATTGCGATATTACCATGACCCATACCAATACTTTGTTTTATTATATTTAAATTAGGATCTGATTTTACAACTAAAACTATGATATCTTCTTCTCCTGAGTATTCCACATATATAAAATCACGATTAATATCATAGATTGTAAATTTTTGAAGCTTTATAAACATATTATTAGATTGAGCTAATATAGGGTAGGCTAATGTAGAAGTGAATAATAATATTAATAATAAAATATTAATTTTCATTGTGAATTGTTTTTCCCCATGATAATATAAAATAAAACTATCTTAAAAACTTGTCTTTATTTTATACTCCAAGAGATTTTAATATATTTTCAATTTCTTTTAAGCTTACTTCTTCAGTTTTATCTGTTTTTATTTCCTTTGGAATTTCCAATGTATCTCCAATTGTAATCTCACCTACTACTCTTCCTTTTATTCCCTTTATTTCTATTGGCATGTCTATTTCTATTTTTAGATTTGCACAAAATTTTCCTTTTTTTAAATTTTCTAATAATATTTTATATACTGTTTCCTCTATGTATTTTTTTAAATCATCCATTTTAATTCACAAAGTTATTTGGTAAATAAAAACTATAAAAGTTACTATTGAGTTTTTCTCTTTAATCTTTGTAGATAATAATCATATCCATCAATAAGAGCTTCCTTACTTGCTTCTAATATATTTGTAGAAACTCCTACAGTAATCCAATTAGTTTTTCCATCTGTAAATTCTATAAATGTTCTAACAGATGATGCAGTACCTTGAGCAGTATCTGCAATTGATACTTTATAGTTTATCAATTGAACTTTTTCAATTTCAGGAAAGAATTCCATCATTGCCTTTCTTATAGCTTTATCTTGTGCATTTACTGGTCCATTTCCTTCTGCTATAACAAATATCTCCCTATCACCTACTCTAATCTTAATAGAGCTTTCTGCAGTTGTATCACCATTATGTGATTCACTTATTGTACGCCATCTTATTACATGAAATAATTTTTTATATAATCCAAGTTCTTTTGCTATTAGTAAATATAAAGTTCCATTAGCACCTTCTAAATGATATCCCTTATATTCCAATTCCTTTATTTTATTTAAGATATTTGCTACAATAGGATCATCTTTTTTAATATCAAATCCAAATTCTTTTGCTTTTGCAATAATATTTGCTTTTCCTGATAATTCAGATATAGAAAATAATCTAATGTTTCCTACTTCTTCAGGGGAAATATGTTCATAAGCAATTTTATTTTTTAATACAGCATCTACATGTACTCCTCCTTTATGTGCAAAAGCATTCTCCCCAACATAAGGTTGATATGGATTTGGCCTCATATGAAGAATTTCATATAAATAGAGAGAGAGTTGTTTTAATGACTTTAATTTTTCTTTTGATGTTTTTAATGCATGAATGCCCATTTTTAATTCTAAAGCGGGTATTATTTGACATATATCAGCATTACCACATCTTTCACCAATTCCATTTATTGTTCCTTGTATCTGTGTTGCTCCAGCTATTACACCAAGTAAGGAATTTGCTACTGCTACACCAGAATCATTATGACAATGTACTCCTATGGGTATATTTACAAGAGATTTTACTTCCTTTGTTATTTCTAAAAATTCATGAGGTAATGTGCCTCCATTTGTATCACATAATATTATTACATCAGCCTTAGCTTCAATTGCTGTTTTTAAGACATTTATAGCATAATCCTTATTGTTCTTAAAGCCATCATAAAAATGCTCAGCATCAAAAAATACTCTCAATCCATGTTCTTTTAAATAGGAAATCGAATCAAAAATCATATTAAGATTTTCTTCTAGTGTTGTATTTAATACACTTATTACATGTAAATCCCAGCTTTTTCCGAATATTGTAACAGTTTTCACATCACTTTTTATTAATGCATCAATATTTGGATCTTCATGAACTTTTAAATTTGATCTTCTAGTACTCCCAAAAGCAACAACTTCAGAATTTTCTAATGAAAGCTCTTTTACTTTTTTGAAATATTCTTCATCCTTTGGATTTGAGCCAGGCCATCCTCCTTCTATATAGTGTACTCCAAACTCATCAAGTTTTGAAGTAATTCTTAATTTATCTTGAAGTGAAAAAATTATATCTTTTGATTGAGCACCATCACGTAATGTAGTATCATAAATTTCAACTATTTTGGATTTGATAATCCCTCATCAGCTCTCCCTCTATTTTTCAATTCCTATTAATTTTCTTAATTCTTTTCCTGTTTTTTCTATTGGATGTTCTTTAATTTTATTCATTAATTCATTTAATCTCTTATAGCTTTCTTCAGGATTTCCCATCCATTCTTTCGTAAATCTTCCACTTGTTATATTTTCAAGTATTTTATACATATTTGATTTCACATGATCATCTATTACTTTTGGGCCATAAACTAATCCTCCATATTTTGCAGTATCACTTACACCTTTTAGCATATTTTCCAATCCTCCTTGATATATTAAATCCATAATGAGTTTAGCTTCATTTAATACTTCAAAATATGCTAATTCTGGCTGATATCCATTTTCAATAAGAACTTCAAATGCCTTCTTTATAAGTTCCATTAAACCTCCAACTAGTACACATTGTTCTCCAAATAGATCTGTTTCTGTTTCTTCTTTAAATGTTGTCTTTATTACTCCAATTCTTGTAGAACCTATTGCTTTTGCCCATGCAAGTACTTCATCCCAAGCTTTTCCAGATGCATCTTGATAAACTGCTACTAAAGCTGGAACTCCTGAGCCTTTAAGAAATTCTTCACGTACTCTAACTCCTGGACTTTTTGGAGCAACCATAATTACATCTACAGTTTTTGGTGGTTTTATCAATCCAAAATGTATATTAAATCCATGAGAAAAACCAAGAATCTTTCCATCCTTCATATATGGAGCAACTTCTTTATTATATACACTTGGTTGTTCCACATCTGGTATTAAAAATATTATAAAATCTGAGATTTTTGATGCTTCCGCTACTTCATATACTTCAAATCCATCTTCTTTTGCTTTTTCCCATGATTTACTTCCTTTTCTTAATCCTATTATTACATTTAATCCACTATCCTTCATATTAAGTGCTTGATGTCTTCCTTGACTTCCATAACCTAAAACGCCTATGGTTTTATCTTTTAGTATAGATAGATCTCCATCTCTATATATTTCTACCATAATTTTAAGATTACTATTTGCTTATTTAAAAATTATTCTGTTTTTATTTTTCTCGATAATGCTACAATACCTGTTTTTGCCATTTCTATTATTCCAAACCCTTTCATTATTTCTATAAAGGCATTAATTTTCCCTGGTCTTCCTACTATTTCTATAGTAAGGGAATCTTTTGATACATCTATTATTTTTCCTCTGAAGACATTAACATAATTTATTATATCTGATCTTTTTATAGAATCTTCTGCTGAAACTTTAATGATAGCCATTTCTCTATATACTGATTCCTCTGGTTTAAGTTCACTTATTTTTATAACATCAGGAATTTTACTTAATTGTTTTACAAGTTGCTCAACAGTTTTTTCATCCCCCCTCATTGTTAATGTAATTCTTGAAATTCCTTCTTTTTCAGTTGCACCTACAGTTATAGTATTTATATTGAAATTTCTTCTTCTTATTAATGATGTTACTCTGAATAAAACTCCTGGTCTGTCTTCAACAAGTGCAGATATTATATGAAATTCATCAACCATACCAAATTACCTCCTTATAGCTACCTCCAGGTGGAATCATTGGTAATACTTTTTCATCAGGAGATATTGGTACGTCAACTACTAAAGGCATTTCTGCATTTAGACTCCTTCTTATTACATTTTCAAATTCCTCATAACTTTCTACTCTTATTCCCTCAGCCCCATAAGCTTCTGCAAGTTTTACAAAATCTGGAATATTGCCAAGATCAGTATAGGCATATCTCTTATTACAAAATAAACATTGCCATTGTCTTACCATTCCTAAGGATCTATTTCTTAAAATAATCGTAACAATTGGTAATCCCTCTGATACTGCAGTAGCTAAATCTTGTTCTGTCATTAAGAAACTTCCATCTCCATCAATATTGAAGACTGGTCTATCAGGTGCTGCTATTTTTGCACCAATAGCTGCTGGTAATCCAAAGCCCATTGCTCCTAATCCTCCTGATGTTATAAAAGTTCTAGGCTCTAAAATTTTAAAATGTAATGCTGTCCACATTTGATTCTGCCCAACACCTGTAGTAATGATAGATTTTCCTGGTATTATACTTCTTAAAATTTTCATTAATTTAGATGGCTTTAATCCCTCTCCTTTTTCCTCATAATTTGGAGCATAATATTCCTTCAAGTATTTTATTCTTTTTATCCATTCACTTTCTTTTTTAGAAAATCCAACCTCAATAAGCTTAGAATATAATACTGATAAAGCTTTTTTTGCATCTGCTACAATAGGTATATCAACTTTTACATTTTTTCCTATTTCTGCAGGATCTATATCAATATGAATAATTTTTGCATTTTTTGCAAATTCTTCAAGTTTTCCTGTAGTTCTATCACCAAATCTAGTTCCAATAGCTATTATAACATCAGCTTCTTCTACAGCCTTATTTGCTTCTACTCTTCCATGCATTCCTATCATTCCCAAACAAAGAGGATGATCTTCAGGAATAGCACCTTTTCCCATTAATGTTGTAACTACAGGTGCTAATATTAATTCTGAGAATTTTATTAATTCTTCACTTGCATTAGATGCAATAACTCCTCCTCCTGCAATAATTAAAGGTCTTTCAGCATTCATTATTAGTCCAAGTGCTCTTTTTATAGAATATGGATGTGGTTCTCCACTTCTCACTACATATCCTTTTATTATAATTCTTTCAGAATAATCAAGATCTACTTCTTCAAGTTGTACATCTTTTGGTATATCTATTAGAACGGGCCCTTTTCTATTGGTATTTGCAATTATAAATGCAGTTCTTATTGCATCTGATATTTGTGATGCTGAAGTAACCTGAAAAGCATATTTTGTAATTGGAGTCACTATTCCAACAATATCTGCTTCTTGAAATGCATCCTTTCCTATCATAGATCTTGGAACTTGTCCAGTAATAGCAATAACAGGTGAGCTGTCCATATATGCTACAGCTATTCCTGTAACAAGATTTGTAGCACCAGGACCACTAGTAGCAGTACAAACTCCTGGTACTCCTTTTACTCTTGCATATCCATCTGCCATATGAGCTGCACATTGTTCATGTCTTGCTAATATATGTCTTATATCACTATCATAAAGAGCATCATAAAATGGAATAGTTGCCCCACCAGGTATTCCAAAGATTACTTCAACTTTTTCTTTTTTTAAAGCCTCTACAATAGCCTTAGCGCCTAAAATTCTCATAATGAACCCTCAATTATTGCTAATAATTTTGAATATGTATTCATTATTCTTTAAATTTTATATTTATATTAATAAGTATTTTGTTTTATTGATTTTAAAATGATTTCATAATTCCAATTTGAGGGAATCTAAAAACCCCTATACCTTCTTCAACAACTATTGGAGTTAGTTTATCTATATCAATAGTCCTAAGCAAAGGTGATAAAAGTTCTTCCTTAGGAATTTCATTAATGCCCATACCGAAAAATAGTGGAGAAAAAGCTGGTAAAACAATTATTTTTTTATTTTTATTTACATTACCAATTAAGAAGCACTTAAATTTATATCTTGATCCAGATAAATCTTTAGAAGAAATTGCAGGATGTTCATGTCCCATTATTATTATTCTCATTTCCTTAGGGATTTCCACTTCCTTATGTCCATGAAACATAATGATATTATCAATAATCATAAAAGGATCATAAAGCTTAATATTAAGCTTATTCAATATAGAAATTATATAGTTGTCATGATTTCCTCTTACAACACTTACTTCTATTCCCTTATTTAATAAATATGATAGTAATTCTTTTACTTCAATCCATTCTTGTGGTGTTGGTCTTCCAAATTCATGTTTTACATCTCCTAAAATTACTAAAGATTTTGGATTTAATTTGCTGATGATACTATCAATGGTAGATTTTAATTGAGAATAAGTTCTATGAGGAATATGTATTCCCTTATCCTCTAAATATGTTTCATAGCCTATATGAATATCAGATATTATTAACATGTTATGATTCTTAATAAATAAAATAGGATATGGTAATGGAATATAGATATTTTTAAATATTCTCATAAATAAAAAAGGAGTTTAAGCTCTCATATAGTCTTCTACTTTATATTTATAAATTCCAAGAGTTTCTAGAATTTCTAAGAATTCCTCATCTGTTAATGCGCTTTTCTTCTCTATTGATTGCTGATATATTCTACTGAGAACTTCTGAATATTTTTCCTCAGGAATACTAATCTTTAGTTCATTAAGTTTTAATTGTAATGTATGCGGACCACTTTTTTTACTTAATGTAATCTCAAGTTTAGGATTACCTATTAATTCTTTTGTGAATGGATAAGCCATAAGAGGTTCTCCTTTAATTAACCATTTTGCTGCTTGTTCAGACTCTATTCTGAATATATTCTGTCCTACTATTGGCTTATTTGGAGGGATTGGTATACCAGAATATTGAGCTATTATCTGAGCTATTCTATATAATTCTTTTAATTTAATATTTGATTCTACTCCCATTAGTAGTTTTAAAGCTACTGCAACTTCTCCAAGTGAAGCATTACCAGCTCTTTCTCCAATTCCAATAACAGTAGTATGAACACATGAGGCCCCAGCTGCTACTGCTGTAATAGTATTAGCAGTAGCAAGTCCAAAATCATTATGACAATGAATTTCTATTGGTTTTTTTGTAAATTCCTTTATTTTACTTATGAAATTGAACATAGCTAATGGAGTAATTGATCCAAAAGTATCTGATATGGCAATACCATCACAATATTTTTCTACAATACTAATTATCTTTCTGATTGTTTCAATATCAGACCTTGTGGCATCTACAAGAAGTACTGAAACCTCCATTCCTTCTGATTTCGCATATTGTATATTATCTGGTAGTATGCTTTCTAATTCTTCTATACTTGTAGAATATACTTTTTCTATCATTTGCTTACTAGCAGGAACTTCTATCATAATTCCTTGACTTCCACATTCTTTTGCTATAGATATATCTGATTTATTATTTCTACACCATGAATATATTTTAGCATCTAAAGAAGCTGCTATTAATGCTCTGATTGCTTCTCTATCATCATCAGAAATTCCAGGTATGCCAACTTCTATTCTATCAACTCCAATTCTGTTCAAAGCTTTTGCTATTGTCATCTTATCATATTTGTTAAATATAATACCAGATTGCTGTTCTCCATCTCTTAAGGTTGTATCATGAAATATCACTTTTTTTGGCATAGATAGTTTTTTTCTGAGATCTTCATCATAATTAAATGGGCTTACAAACCACATATCGCTCTTCCATGGTTGACTCATTATATCACCACAGATAATAAGGATGATATAAACTATATAAATATTTATTGTTAGGGAAAAATTAATAAAAAGATACTTTTTTTCTCTTAATAAAAAGGTGTGAAAGATGAGTATAGTGATTTCACAGCAAAAAAAACCATTTATAAGATTTGATCCTCAGAAATGCAGCTTTTGTAAAACCTGCGAACTTGCATGTGCAAAATACCATTATGGTAAATATGGTGCTTCTATATCAAGGATTACTATTGTTCGTAGAGGAATGAAGACACTTAAGTATTTTATATGCACAAGATGTGAAAAGAAGTTTTGCATAAATGCATGTCCAAAAAAGGCCTTATCTTATATTAATGGAAATATAGTTGTAAATGAAGAACTTTGTGATTCTTGCGGTAAATGTGTTGAAGCATGTCCATTTCATGGAATAAAGCTTCATCCCGAAACAAAAAAACCGATAATTTGTGATACATGTAATGGAGAATTCCAATGTATTAAATCTTGTCCAAAAAATGCACTAACATTAGTTTGGTTATCAGGGTGATAAAATATGAAATATTTTGGTTATAAAGGAAAAATATTAATGATAAATTTAACAACAAAGAAAACTTCTATTTTAGAAATAACTGATGAATTTGCAAGAAAATACTTAGGAGGAAACGGTTTTTCAGCAAGACTATTATTTGATATGATAGATCCAAGAATTGATGCTTTTGATCCTACAAATGTAATATCAATAATGACAGGCCCATTTCAAGGAACATATATGCCAACATCAGGAAAATATCATGTAGCATCTAAATCTCCTCTTACAAATGGCTTCTTTGATAGTATTAGTGGAGGTTATATGGGAGCTGAAATAAAATATGCTGGTTATGATGGAATATTAATAACTGGAAGAGCTGAAAAGCCTACTTACATTTTCATTGATGATGATAAAATTGAGTTTAGAAGTGCAGAAAGATTATGGGGTAGACTAACAAGTGAAACACAAGAAATGATTAAAGAAGAAATAGGTGATCCAACAATAAGTGTTTCTGCTATTGGTCCTGCTGGAGAAAATCTTGTAAGATATGCATGTATTATTACTGAATATAGAGCTGCTGGAAGAGGCGGATTAGGAGCTGTAATGGGTTCTAAAAGACTTAAGGCAATAGCTGTAAGAGGTTCAGGTACAAATGAAGTAGCAGATCCTGAAGGATTAGAAAACTGGTTAAAATGGTATAATGAAGAGTCAAAGAAAGTCCCTGGAATTTCATCAGTATTACCAACTTATGGAACGCCTTCACTAGTTTCTTCTATAAATAATATATTTGGAGCTATGGGAACAAGAAATCATCAAACTGAATATTTTGAAGGATGGGAAGGATTATGTGGTGAAACACTAAAAAAGAAATATTGGGATAAGGATACAGCATGTCCAGCATGTCCAATTGCTTGTAGTAAGATATTTAGTGTAAAAGAAGGTAAGTGGAAAGGAGCGATTTCAGAAGGACCAGATTATGAAACAATTTATTCTTTTGGTTCTATGTGTGGTATAAGTGATGTAGGGGCTGTTATTAAAGCAGATAATTTATGTGATGAATATGGTATGGATACAATATCCTGTGGTGTTACTATTTCCTTCCTAATGGAATGTTATGAAAAAGGACTTATAGATAAGAACTTTACAGGAGGTATTGAGCTAAAATTTGGTAATGATGATGCCATGGTAGATTTAGTTGAAAAAACTGCAAAAAGAATAGGGATAGGAGATTTAATTGCTGAAGGATCATTAAGAGCAGCTAGAATTATAGGAAAGGGATCTGAAAGATTTGCCATACAAGTTAAAGGTTTAGAAATACCTGGTCATTCTGCTAGGGCATTAAGAGGGATGGCATTAGGATATGCAGTTGCATCTAGAGGTGGAAGTCATCATGATCCAAGACCAACAGGTGAATATGCAGGAGCTTCAGATAGAAAAGCTGTAGAAGGAAAAGCAGCATGGGTAATAGGGACAATGCAGTTCACTACAATAGGTGATTCTATGATTATATGTCACTTCCTAGAAAGACTACTTGGATTTACATTAAATCCAAAACATGCAGAAATGATAAATATTGTCACAGGTTTTAATTATAAATTTGAAGAACTTGTAGAGGTAGCAGAAAGAATTTTAGATCTAGAAAGAGCATTTAATGTAAGAACAGGAATAAGAAGAAAAGATGATACTTTACCAAGAAGATTTTTAGAAGAGCCTATACCCGAGGGACCATCTAAAGGTATGTATACAGATGAACAAACATTAAATAAAATGCTAGATGATTTCTATACTTTAAAAGGATGGGATAAAAGAACAGGAATTCCAACAAAGGAAAAATTAATAAAAATAGGATTAGAAGATGTTGCTAAGGAATTAGAAAAGCTTTAATTTTTCTTTATTTTTGTTGAATCTATGAAAATTAAAGTAATATCATTTGATGTGGATGGTACATTAGTTACACCTTTATTTGCTGATACTATATGGCTTGAAGTTTTACCTGAATTAGTAGCAAAACATCATAATATATCTATTGATGAGGCGAAATGTAAATTATATAATAATTATAATGAAATTGGACCGAAAAGATTGGAGTGGTATGATATTAATTATTGGATAAATAAATATGGACTTGATGTAGATGCAAAAAAACTATTAAGTAAATATAAGCATTTAGTAACTCTATATCCTGAAGTTATTGAAGTACTTGAAGAACTTGTTAAAAAATATAAATTAATTATAATATCTAATTCAGCAAGATTATTTTTAGAAATAACAACAGAACCTATAAAAGAATATTTTTCTCATATATTTTCTACAATATCTGATTTTCATAGTATAAAAGATAGTTGGGTTTATTTAGAAATTTGTAAGAATCTTTCAATATTACCTTCAGAAATTATTCATATTGGAGATAGTTATGAATTAGATTATATTAATGCAAGAAAAGCAGGAATTATTGCATTTCATTTAGATAGAAGTGGAAAATTATGTTCTTGTAATACCATAAGCAATTTAAAGGAATTATTAAATAAATTATGATTAATAATTATGATTAATTAAAAATTTATAATTAAAAACATACCTCCCAGATTTAGTCTGGGAGATTTTATTGAATATTACTAGCGTTGTTCTTCAAAAAGCTCTATTAGTATTCTTGCTTTTACCTCATTACTTGTAAATGGTGGTAATTTTTCTCCTAAATCTAATCCAATAACTACAGGATTTCCTAAAGAATCAGTAAATCTTACTTCAGCTATATATCTCTTCTTTGGTCCACTTGTTAAGGTTTTTGTCATTGTCTCATAAATTCTACTTAATGCCATCTGTAATGCAATTGGACTAGTAATATCCTGAGGTGTTAATGTTAGTTGCATAAATGTATCAAGCATTTCTCCAATTTTTGCACTTCCAGTAAATATTCCTCCAACAATCTTATTTTCTGACATTTTCTCACCAATAATATTATTCTAATTTCTTTTATTATTTAACTCTTAAAAAGCTTTTCAGTAGCATTTACAACACCAGATGAAGTAAGCTCGGCATATCCTTCTTTTATTGCTCTTCTTAATAATTCATTTACATTTTTTACTCCTATTTTTGTTAAATCCTCAAAAAATCTTAATATTCCTATACTTCTATATTCTTTTAAATATTCTTTTAATTTTTCATAATCTGATGAATGATATAATGTAATTGATTTTGGTTTAGGCGGCTCTATATGAGATTCCTCTTCATAAAAACCATCAGGTGCATCTAAAAATTTTCTCTCTATTAAATCATTTAATATAATTCTTAAGGTATATGATCCTATGTTATTTTTTTCTGCCCATTCTTCAATCTCTTCATAATTTACTTTTCCTCTTTCTTTAACAAAGGATAAAATAGCATTTTCAATTTCCTCAATACTCAAAAAACTCACCGTTTATTTTTTAAGTAAATAAAGTATTTAATCTATTATTTGGGTGTAATATTTGCTACAAATGAGCTTATCAAAAATGTCTTCTTTTGTAATATATGGTCCTGCATTTTTACATTTATGTAGTGGAAAAATCTTAGCCTTAGGAAAAACAGTTATGCCAGGGGAAGAGATAATAATACCAAAAGGAAAGTCTATACCAATAGAAGTGTTAGAAGATTCACTTATTGAAATTAATCTTGGAAGTAATGCATGTATAAAGGAAATTCCTGACCCTATTCCTTTATGTTGGAAGGAGGCTATTGAAAAAATAATTAAAAATGATCTTCCAATTAAAGTTATGGTAATAGGAGATACAGATAGTGGTAAAACAACTTTTTCAGTATATTTAGCAAATATAGCATTTCAGTATGGAATGAGAGTTGCTGTTATTGATTTAGATCCAGGACAGGCTGAAATATCATTACCAACAACTATTGGTTATGGTTTTTTAAATAATACTATTATTTCCATGGATAAAATTCCACTAAATGATGCAATATTTATTGGAACAACTACACCATCTGATGCTCCGATGAAAATGATAATAAGTGCTAAAAAACTTGTTAATGATGCTCTAAATAATAATGCTGATATAGTTATTATAAATACATGTGGATGGGTTAATGGTGTATATGCAAGAGAATATAAATGTTCATTAATTCAAATAATATCTCCTGATTTTATCATTGCAATTCAAAAAGGAAACGAATTAGAGCATATAATAAGAAATTTTGAAAATGTAATAAGAATAACATCTTCTTCAGCATCAAGAATAAGAAGTAAAGAAGAAAGAAAGGAAAAACGTGAAAATGCATATAGTAAGTATTTTGCTAATAGTAAGGAAAGAATTATAGATTTAAAATCAACAAAAATCATATGTTCTTATTATACTTATGGTAATACATTATCAAAAGAATTATTAGAAAAACTAAGTAAAGAATTATGCTTAAAAATACTATATGGAGAGACTGATGGAAAATTCTTGTTCTTAGTAACTGAAGATGAGCCAAATATAATGAATAAAGAAAAAATTTGTGATGAATTGATTACTATAAAGAAAGGTTCTGAAAAGGGAATAATTGTTGGTCTCTATAAAAATAATAGAAAATTCCTAGGACTTGGAATTATATCAGAAATAAATTATGAAGAAAGAAAAATGAAAATAATAACACCAGTAAGTGATGATATTTCTCTCATACAAGTAGGAAATTTAAAATTAAATGAAAAATACTGTGAAGTTTTTAAGTATGCTCGTGCTCCTTTCTAAATCTTCCTTAATAATACATTTAATAATATATTTTTAAAAGTTTCTAGAGTGAATTTTTCTCTTCCTTCAATTTCATATAATGTCCATGTAAAATCATTATCTACTTAATTTATGAATTTCAATCCATTTTGGACAATCATATTTTTTCTCTGGACATATGTTTCTTGTAACACAAAATGGTCCTGCTCTTTCAAATACATGAGGAGCCACTTTTTTAACTAAGGATAACATTTCTTCAGCAACTCTTCTTATTTCCCATTGTGCCATTAAGCAACATCTTAATTCAAAGAAATTTAAAAGTGCTCTTGCATTCATTGTTACTATGATCTTTGTAGGAGATGCTTGTGGTAATATATATCTTGCATCTTCTATTGGTATTCCCATTTCTATTAATTTTTTATAATTTCTTCTACATAGTTCTAAAGTTTCATTAAATATCTCTTTTGCTTTTTCATTTTCTTTAATAGTATCTGGTATTATAAAATCTTCTTCAATTTTTACATGTCTTTGACTTTGTTGAGAATATGATGCAATTCTATGTCTTACTAATTGATGAGTACATACTCTTGATACCCCTTCTATAGCAAAAGTAAAATATGCATGTTCAAGTACAGAAAAATGACCTTTCTCCATTATTATTTTTATCATTCTTTCAATATCTTCTTCTTTAATATTTTCTGCTATTTCAATAGCACTTAATCTAGAATAACATTGTCTTGCAGCTATGGCTATAACTTTTTCAGGATTAGGTGTATGTGTTAGTAATGTAACTTTCAATTTTATCGCCAATAATTATTTTTATTTTTTCTTATTTATTTTTAATAGATATTTTATATAAGCTATAATTCCATATTTTTCTATGTATTCTACAGCCTCAATCCAGTTTATTTTATATATTATCCATATAATTACTATCATAAATATTATTGATATTAAAATTATAGGAATTGTAGATTCTCCTCCAATAAATATCCTTAATAGTTCAAAATAATATTTTCCAATAAATGCAACTATTGCTCCTAAAGTAATTTTTCCTAATAATAAAGATATGAAAAACTTCTTAAAATCATATTTACACATACCAAGTGGTATAACAATAATATCATCTGGTAAGGGAAAAGCAGCAAATATGTATACAGCTATTACTCCATATTTTCCCAATAATTTACCAAAGACTTCAAAATCTTTTCTCTTCTTTTCATTAAGTAATATTCTTCCTCCTCTTCCTATAAAATAAGAAAAACATTTTCCAATGGTTGCGCCAAATCCTACACATAAACTAATAATTAAAGGATCTAAAAAATAACTTGATAAAAACACAGGAATTAAATATGGTATTGGTAGAAAAGGTAAGAGATTTCCAAGTATGGAGATTAAAAAAATTCCAAGATATTCATAATGAGCGATACTTAGTAATAACAGTATACTCACCTTAAATATTTTTGATGTATTCTCCTAAATTAATATATTGCCAGCTTGTCATAAAAATGAAGTTTTCAATTATAATAATCAATAATTTTAAGACAAATAAAATTAATTAATAGCTAAAGGAAAAATTTAGTATTATGCGCGAATATCATGATCATCCTTTAATTGGTGCAGGAATATTAGCAATAGAGAATGGAAAAGTATTACTTATAAAAAGGGGAAATGAGCCGAATAAAGGACTATGGTCCATACCTGGAGGATTAGTTAAACTTGGAGAATCTCCTGAAGAAGCTGCTATAAGAGAATTTAAAGAAGAAACAGGACTTAATGCTATTATTGAAAAATTGTTAGGGATATTTAATATAGTTATTAAGGATAATGAAGGTAAGATAAAATATCATTATATAGTAGTAGATTATTTGGGAAAAGTAGTAGGTGGTGAGCTTAAACCAGGAAGTGATGTTTTAGATGCTAAATGGTTTGATATAAGTGAATTAAAAAATATTCAAACATCTTCTACTGTTATTAAAGCTATAGAAAAAATAGAAAAAAATAAGGAAAAATTTTAGTCAATACCTAATTGTTTACAAGCAGCATCTACTTGTTCTTGTATATATCTAATATCTGGTTCTCTTAGGTGAGCAAACCTTCCTTGAAGCTTTATATATTCTGCTACTGGTTTTCTCTTTGGAGGCTTAAAGGTTAATCTGAATTGTCCATCTTCAATTTCATATAATGTCCACATTCCTGTTTCTACAGCTAATCTACCTATTCTTACGGTTAGCTCTGGTGGGAATTTCCATCCCTTAGGACATGGTGTATGAATTTGTATAAAAGCTGGGCCTTTTACAGCTAATCCTTTCCTTATTTTTGTCATTAAGTCAAATGGGAAGGAAATACTTGCAGTTGCTACATAGCGTACATTTGGATGTCCTGCGGCAATCATTTTTGGTAAATCTTTCTTAACTCTTACATTTCCAAGTCTTAACATTTTTCCTGGAGGAGTAAATGTTGTCCAAGCACCCCATGGAGTTAAACTTGAAGCTTGAATTCCAGTATTTGCATAAGATTCATTATCATATGTAATTATTAAATGATCTCCACCTGATAATAAAGCACCAGATATAGCTGAAAGACCTATGTCTGCAGCACCACCATCTCCTGCAAGTCCTATAACATGAATTTCTTCTTTCTTTATTTTTCCTTTTCTCATCATAGCCTTATAAGCAGCTGCTGCACCAGCTACTGCTGAACCTATTCCTCCTAATTGTGCATGCATCCATGGTATTGCCCATGGAGTTGTATTATAACTACAATTTGCTACATACATACATCCAGTAGCAGTAATACATATAGCTCTTGGACCTGCAGCCTTTGCTATGAATTTACATGCAAGAGCAGGACCACATCCTTGACATGTTCTATGTCCTGCTACATAATATTCCTCTTTAGGAACATCTTTAAGTGTTCTTATTTCTATTTTTTCCCAACTCATATTATCACTCCCTTATACCAACCCATTTAACTAATTGTTTAACTTCTTTTGTCTTTGATATTTCATATATTTCCTTACCAATACTCTTCATTGCATCAATAGTAATTTCTCTTCCACCAAGTCCAATTAGATAATTAACAATAATTGGCTTTTCAGATAAGTCATATAAAGCAGATCGAATTTCCTGGAATATTATTCCTCCACAATGTGCTGATCCAAAGGAGAAATCATTATCTAATACAGCAACTACTTTGAATTTTCTTAAAGCTTCTCTTATTTCTTCAGTAGCAAATGGTCTAAATCTTCTAAGCTTTACATAACCTATATTTATTCCCTTTTGTCTTAATTCTCTTACTGCTGCTCTTGCTGGCATTGCCATTCCACCTACTCCTATCATGGCAACATCAGCATCTTTTGTATTAATTTCTTCAATAAATGGAGGCCCTCCTCTGCCAAATATTTTGTTAAATTCTTCATGAACTTTCCTTGTTACTTCAATAGCATTCTTCATTGCTTGATCCATTTGTTTTCTAATTTCAGCACCCCAGTAATAATCCACATGTGGAGCTATAGATAATGGTCTATCTGGATGTAATACATTTGATCTTGGTGGTGGAGTTGGTGGTAGGAATTCTCTTGCAAGCTCTTCATCAGGAAGATCTACTGGAAATCTTACATGAGTAATAAAGTTTCCATCACAACATACTACATATGGTAGCAGTACTTTAGGATTCTCAGCGATCTTATAACCCATTAATGTTAGATCATAAGCTTCTTGTGGATTTTCAGGCCAGCACATCATCCATCCTAAATCTCTTGTAATTAAAACATCTGTATGTTCTACACCAAAGTTTCCTGGATCATCTAATGCTCTATTTCCAACCATTGCAACTACTGGAACTCTATCTGTTGGTGTAACAACAATGGCTTCATGAGCAAATGCCCATCCAATACCTGCACTACCAGTAAATACTCTTGCACCACATGCTGCTGCATGTTTTGCAATTTCAAATTGTGTATGTTCTGAATCTGCTACAATATATTCAGCATCCAATTCTCCATCAGCAATCATTCTTGCTAATTCGTTCATCACTCCTGTATATGGTCTAATTGGATATGCAGATATTACATCAACATCTGCATGTTTAACTGCAGTTGCAATAGCAGTTGTTCCAGTTGTTATAACTCTTACCATATTTTTTCACCCCTAAAATCTAATTCATTAACCATTTTAATTGCCTTAGTAGGACATACTTCAGCACAAACACCACAACCTTTACAATATTCAAGATTTACAGCAAATAATGTCTCTGGATCAGGACTTCTAGCAGAATCAGGACAGTATAGCCAGCAAAGACCATCTTTATTACATTTATTTGGATCTGTAATAGGTCTATACGTTCTAAAAGTATCAGTCTTAAAGTGTGGATTTGAACCATTTACTGGAGGAGCATAAACTACAATACCTTCAGGCATTTCATGCCATTTTGGAAATTCCTCAAATAACCTCATTTTTCTCTTTATTTGTATTGGTTGTTTAGCTGGCGGAACTTCTATCCATCTAACTTTATTATAAGCATCTTTTATTACTTGTGCTTTCTTTACACCTTCAGCTTTATATCTTTCCTTTACTGTAGCAATTACTGCTCTATATGAAACAATACCAGGTGCAACTCTTAACATAGCACCTATTAATGGTAGTATAATTATTTTATCCATAGAATCTGCATCTATAACTGCTAATTTGTATCTCTTAGTTGTTGGATGAATAAATTCTAAGAGATATTCTGGATCTCTTTTACTATTTACTATTATTGCTCCTCCATCTTTTAATTTCTCATGTATTGGTTGTACTCCTATATAAGCCCATGGTTCTTCTCCTTTTACTAGAGTATCATCTAGAACTAATACAGCATCTACAGCTCTTGGCTCATATAGCATAGCTTCAGGTGCTAGTTCATCATAACATACTTGATAATTTGAGTAATCTGGTGTTGGAGGACTTAGTTTTTCAACATCAATTGCAACATCTTCTAAATCCCTTTCATATGAAGAAGGAACTGTTCTTGAAATTATTGAAAAACCTTTAATTGGTACACCAACTCTATCAGGAGCATCATCATATCTCTCATATCCAAGTGATGGAAATCCTTCTTTATCTGCAGCACTACATATGATTTCACTAGCAGCTCTCATTAAAGCAGTTTGTGTTACACCTCTCCCATCAAATTCAACTGCAAATATGGCCAAAATCTCACCTCATGGTGGGGGCTCATATTTTTCTTCTGTTACTGGAGGTGCCCAATAAGCTCTTACTTCATTTCCATCTTCTACATCAAGTCTTCTTAGTACATCTTTACTTGTAATTATTTCTCCTCTTGGTACTGAGGCATCTGATTTTACTTTTACACTCCATGCTCTTGAGCTTGTGTATAATTCTACTTCATCTCCTTCTTTTGCACCAAGTTCTGATAAGTCCTGTGGATTTACAAGACCTGTATTGCCCTTTATATCAGATGTTTTTATACGAAAAATTTTTTCTGGCACTTAAAAACCCCCAAATTTAATTTTTTAAAAAAATTATAAAAACATTTCTATAAAAATTAATTAGTTTATAACTCATTTATAATTATTTATTTACTATTATACAATTCTTATTTAAAAATTTTAAATAATAAAAAACTTAAGAATTTTAATTATTCGCCAGGTGGAGCAATAAGTTCAGCATGTTCTTTTTTCAATTTTTTATCTGTTTTTTCTTTTCTTTTAAAAGATGGTAATATATCACTCATTTAATTTCACCTCTTATAATTTCAGATAATTTCTTTAGATCTTTTATCTTTAGAAATTCTTCGCTTTCTTCTTTTCCATATTTTAATGGTTCATCTAAAGTTATTAAACCTCCTTTAAAGTAAATTTTCCACCAATTCATTTTTACTATTTCTGATTCATGTTCTTTTAAAATATTAATCCTCAGATATTCTCTAGTATCTGTAGGAGGATTAATCATACTATGCTTTATTTTCTCTTTTATTGAATTTATAAAGGGAAATGTTTCCTCAATAAAAATTAATGATGATTCTGGATCAAATAAAGAATCTCCTTTCTCTATTTTTCCTTCATAAAAACCTGTTGTTTCATCTAATAGTCCATATTGATTGCATATAATGACCATATCCATATCCTTAGCATTATATTCTTCTATTAACATCATCTTTGCTATCCAATCAAGAGCACCATTTAGATATTCAAATCTTCCTTCTTTTAATTTTTGAATTAGACTTTCTATAACCTTAAAAACTTTATAGTCTTCATTATCTCCTTTTGATTCTATTAATTTTTCAATTATAGAAATATAATATGAAAATATATCTGATAATAGTCTAGCTTTATTATTTCCTTCTAGTTCAATAAATTGATCAATTTCATTTATATTCATTGAAACTTTTCTTATAGTGTCTATTGGGTCTTTAATTATTGGTGGATTTTTAAATAATCCCTCCTCAGTTGCTTTTAATATAAAAACTTCTAATGCATCTCTAATAAATATCTGAAAATCACTTCTTATTGCTTCTAAGTTTATATCATGTAATCTCCAATATTTATTAGGATTAGCATGTGGTTCATCTCTTAGATTTAAAAATCCACGATCTACTGTAGTATCAATAGATGATAATTGTTTTATGTAGATTGCTCTTGGTGAAATTACATATACTAGTTTATCACCACACAATCTTGAACTTGTTGGAGGTTCAAATGAAAATTCATTTCTTATAGGTAATACTCCTCCACTACCAATTAATGGAATTCTACTTATGATAAATGATATGAGAATTTTCTCTATATTCTTCCAATTTTCAAAATTGAAAATTCTTCTATCAACACAATAACATCCATGAGTGCCCCATGCTACTGCTTCATAACCATAAGATCCTTTTAGTAGACTATTGTTAGTTTTATAACAATATATTTCTCCATGAGTTTTTCTTATTTGTTCTATTCCTAAAAAAGCTAATCTTTCAGCAACTTTATCATAAACTACTGCATCAATTGGACTTCTGAATACTGGAGTAGAAAATTCTAAATGTTGAGCATCATCATATATTCTCATTCCATTGAAAGCAATTTCATAAGGTCCTTCTGTAAATAACCAAGAATCAAATAAACCACGTTCATAAGTTAAATTTCCAATTTCATCTTCTACACTCCACATGACCTTGGATATAAATCCTAAATTTTTTAATGCAAGTATTGTTCTTCCTATAATGTCTGAAAGTTGAATGCCAGGAAGAATTGGTGGATATCTATTTACACTGAATTCGTATTCACAACCTCTTGCCATTTCTTTTAATATTTTCATAAAATTAAATTATTCTTAAAATTATAAAAATTTTTTTAAATGTTTAAACTCCTTATAAATAAAGTTATAAAATAGAAATAATTTCATTTAAGAATTTTGAAATCTTTTCATCATTCCATCCATCTAATTCTAGCATATGATATCTATTACCATTTATAATGATATAAGACCATCCAATATCATCTAATTTATCTTTTAAAATTTGAGCAATTTTTATTCTTGCATGTGCTCTAGAGTTTTCAGGTGGAAATAGAACTGCTTTTGATAGGTCTTCGTCTTTTAATAATGTAATTAAATTCATTTCTTCTTGTATTCTTTCAAAAGTTCCATCTGTTACTGCACAAAATTGATTATTTGCAATAATTTTTTCTTCTTCATTACCATTTCCTTCAAAGTATTTATTAAAATTATTTTCTAGAATTTCTAATTTTACAATCCATTCTATTCTATTTTTTAATGATTCAAAATCTCCTTCTTCTAATTTTTTTAATATAAATTTAAATTCTTTTAATGCATATCTATCATAATCATCAATTTCTTCATTCATGAATAATTTTTCTATACCTTCTAAATAATATGAAAGAATTTCTAATGCTTTAATTTCTTTTCCATTTTCTAGCTCTAAACTCCAATCTCCTTCTGGAGATATGGCAATCAATTTTGCAGCTTCAATTGGATCTTTAATTCTTGGTAATTCTTTTATTAATCCAAGCTCAATAGCTTTAATTATATATGATGTTATTGCTTGTCTCATAAATATTGTCCATTCAGTTCTTGCTCCTTCTCCATTTGTAATTTGCAATCTTTTGTATTTAGGATCTGCATGTGGTTCATCTCTTTCTGCAATTAATGGCCAATTTCCAAATATTTTCTCAGCAAATATTGATTTCATAAACATTTGTCTTGGTGATATTAAAAATCTTCCAAAATAATATCCACCAGCTCCTGTAAATATTTGTCTTATAACTAAATAAGGAATTAATTCCATAATTTTATCCTCAAAAGCTTTTCTTTCTACTAAATAGCTTTCATGAAGTCCTCTAGTAGTATATTCATATTCAGATTTTACTACACTTATTTTATAACAATGTATCCTCATTCCTGAAATTCTTTCAAATTCATCTGATGCTATTCTTGCATAAACTTCTGTTGCTTTTTCATATGCAAGAGTATAAAATGGATTTGGACATTCTGGAGTTGTTATTTCTAAAATATCATATACACCTGGTGTAGAGCTTATATCTCCATATGCTCTTCCACCATTAATAAGAAATTGTGTATATTTTCCATCTCCTTTCATTAAAAAAGGAGATATATTTTTTAATGGTATTTTATAATTTCTTAGTGATTCCAATAATTCATTAACATAGTTTTTTCTATTAATATATGGAACACAGTACTCTACTTCAACTCCTTGCCAAATTTTCAATTTATTTCCCCATTAAAATTTTAATAATTGAGAATTTAAATTTATACTTATGAGGATTTTAGTAACTGGTGGAGGAGGATTTGTTGGAAGTAGACTAGTAAAAGCACTTCTTCAAAAAAATCATGAAGTTATAGTATTAGATAAAACAAAAGGAGAATTAGAAGGCTTTGAACATCCAAATATGAAATTCATAATTGGAGGAGTAGAAGATGAAAATATTATTAAAAATGTAATAAATGGTTGTGATGCTGTATTCTATTCAGCTTGGTCATTTTCAGAAAAAATGCTAGATGGATTTAAAATTGATGTTATTGGATTTTTAAATGTTATTGAGGCATGTTGTCAATATGGTGTTAAGCAAATAATATTTCCAAGTAGCTCAGTAATTTATGGAGAGCCTGTTATTGTTCCAATAAAAGAAGATCATCCTTTATTAGTAGAAAAATCAAGAGCTCCAACTCATGCTCTTACAAAACTTGCAGTAGAAAAAGCCATGGAAATATATTATAAAGAAAGAGGTTTTCCATTTACAATATTTAGATTTTGGTGGGCTTTTAGTGATGAAAGAATACCAGGGGGGACATTAAGAAAAATAATAGATAGTGCTTTAAAAAATGAAGTATTATATGTACCTAAAGGTTCTGCAGGAAGTATTCTTTATATAAATGATTTAATAAAAGCATTTGAATTAGCTTTATTAAATAAAAATGCCTTTGGAAAGATCTACAATATTTTAAGTTTTAATATTACTTGGAAGGAAATTTTAGAAATGATTATTGAACTTTCAGGATCAAAATCTAATATTATAGAAGTAGATCCTTCAGAATGGAAAGGACCTGGCTTCTTAACTGGTAATTGGATATTAAATGATGAGAAAATAAGAAAAGAATTGAGTTTTATTCCTAATGAAAAGGCAAAGGAAGCTTTTAAAAAAGCTTTAAAAGCTACTATAGAATCAAGGAGAGGTCTTTAATTTTTTCTTTTTTTCTAAAATTTCAAGCTCTATTATTTTTTCACAATCTGGACAGTATTCTTTTGGAGAATCTGCTCTAGTATAAAAGTTTCTTCCACATCTCTTACATTTTTCATATGTAAATTCACATTCTCCATATCTTTCCAAGATTAACACCTAAAATAAAAAAAGAAAAAAGAATTATTTTATCCTGTTGGTATTGCACCTATAACAAATGTACAGTAGAATAATGATACTAAATAAAATGCAGCTCCTCCTGCTAAAACTATTGTTGAAATCCAAGACATTCTTATTCTCTTTGGAACCATTTTATTATTTACATATAACAGTAATAAACAGTAACTTCCCATAATTAGTGGTGACATAAATGCTAATACATCAAGTAAAAATGCAGGTCCTTTTGCAGCACCTGCTAATGTAGTTATTATACCAACACCTGTAACTATTGCAACCCATATATAATACCATTTTCTCATTCCAAGTTTTTGTGCTTTTTTGAATAAATAGAAAGTCATATCTGCTTGTCCTCTTGCAAAAGCATCAAATATTCCAAAGCTCATCTTCCATCCTACTAAGAACATTACTATAAACCATAATGGATATAATACTGGAGAGACGTAGGTAAATGCAGAAGCAATCGCTTTTATTGCTACTAATGTCTTACCTGCTTTTATTGCTGAAAGAGCTGCAGGACTTAATTCAGCAGCCTTCATGCTTAATACTGTAAAGAATAGTGTTGTAAAGTAAGTAATAAGAGCAAAGCTTATTACAGCATCATAAATATTTAATCTTCTCCAGCGCTTCCATTTTGCAATTTCTTCATCTGAATTAACATCAAAGTAAAATCCAGCTTCTCTCCATGCTTCTTCCTTTCCGAATATTAATCCAGTTATTTTAGGCATATAAGCACTCATTCCTGCATTTTCTTCTCTAGCCCATAATGTATACCACATTTGTTGCATACCTGAAGGACCAATAAATGCCATAGCACCAACTATTAATGGAAGCCATGTTTCTGAACTCATTAAATCTGTCCAATATCCAAATGCAACAGTACCATATAATGCTTCTGCCCAATGTGATGGACTACCAACTAATATTGCTACAATAAATGATACTGCAATCATCATTGATATAGCAATTAATAGAATTGTTTTTACAGTTTTATAGATTTGATATGGAGCTAAAACTAATATTACTGCTATTGCTATCATACTTACTATTGCAATAGGAACCCAATCTGTTCCTAATAATAAGCCTAATGCACCACTACCTGTAACTACATGACCTGGCCAAATATAAACAAGAATGGCAATAATATAAAAGTACCACATTATAATTGGATGAATTCTTCTTCCGGCTGCAAATATACTTTCTCCAGTAAAATATGTCCATCTAGCAATTTCTGCAGTAACAAATGTTTGTATTATTAAACCAACTGTTGCAATCCAACGAATTTCAGGACCGAAAACAATAACAAGTCTTGGCCACATGAATGTTTCTCCCATTCCAACACCTAATGCTGCAAGAATAAGCCCTGGACCTAGAATTTTTCTTATAGATACTGGTCCTGGATCATTTAGAACTCTTAATTCTAAAGGAGGGCCTCTCCCTATTTTAAGCTCTTGCCCCATAAAAACTCCCTAATTTATTTTTTTTATTTTTTATTTATAAAATTTTTTATTTTTATAAATAACTTATTAAATAACTTATTTAGTTTAATTTTATTTTATTTATTATTTATTACATTCACAATTAATACTTTTTAAAGGATTTTCCAAATATTCAATACTTTCATCTACAGCTTCAATTGGATAATTTGTAAAAGCACCAATTAATCTATTTGTTCTTTTACATAATATTAAATATCCAATATATTCTTGTGGTTTTGGGGGATTTAGAAGTTTTTTATAAATAAAACTTACTCTTATGAATCTATATTCATGACCTTCTTTTTCAAATCCTGTATTTTCTAATATCTTTAAATCTTTTATTCTCTTGTCTTTTCTTTGAGTTAATACTTCTTCTATATAATCTTTAAGAGAAGTTTTTTTAATATCAGTATTTTGCCATCTAATTGCAATATATAGTTTTTTTGGAGATATTACTGCCATTCTACCAGATTCATAATTTGAACTTTCAGTTATCCTAATTCTCCAATCTCTTGGAGTTTCAATTGATATATCAAATAATTTAAATTTCATATTATTTATTAAAATAGAAAAATACTTATTAGTTTTTAGGAAAAGTTCTAATATTTTTAGATATCATTATAATCAAAAGTATCCATAGATCAAAAGTATAATTGTAAAAAGTATAATTATTATAATAAAGTGATAAAGAAAAGTATATTTATCTTTTTGCATTAAAGAAAAAATTATGACAATAGAGCAAATTCTTGCTACTATAATATTTATTGGCACTTTAGCATTAATTGTTTCCAACAAGATCGAGAAAAGCATTGCCGCCATTATTGGTGGTATGCTTATGATTCTTACTGGTGTCATAAAACCAGAAGAAGTTGTTACACAAGTTGATTGGAATGTTTTGGGATTACTTACAGGCTTAATGATGACTGTTGGTTATTTTAGTAAATCAGGAGTTCCAATATGGATTGCTCAAAAAGTTACAAAAGCTCTAAAAGGAAATGTAAGATTGATACTTACTATTATGTGTTTCATGGGATCCTTCTTATCATGTTTCATTGACAATACTACAACAATGTTGGCTTTATCAACTTTAACATTGGAATTAGCTATTCTTGCAGGTATTCGAAAAGCTTATGTTTTAATTCCAATGGCAATTTCTGTAAATATAACTGGATATGCAACTTTAATATCTGATCCTCCTGCAGTATTCTTGGGTAGTTTTGCACATTTAACTATGCCAGAATTTTTTATCTATAAAGGTGCACCTTCATTCTTTTTCTATGCAATATTAAGTGCTATTAGTGGAACACTGTATCTCTATTATTTCTTTGGAAAGAATATAAAGAAACCAAAAGTAGAAGTTACACGTAATTTTTCATTTGAAAATAAAAACTTAGCAAAAGTAGCTACTATAGGATTTATATTGTTATGTACACTCATAGGCTTTAGATCTGTGACAAAAATTCCTGAATCTATAGTAGCATTGTTCATAGCATCTATTCTTGGGGTAATATGTAGTCGAATAGCTAAGTCTGATATAATTGAAATATTCTCTTTTGTAGACTGGCCAACAATATTATTCCTTACTGGAATGTTCATTATGGTTGGTGGTTTAAATGTCTCAGGTGTAATTCAACTAATTGCAAATAGTATAGTTACATTAGCTGGTGAAAAAATAATAATGATAGTAATACTAGTATCACTCATTACATTTTTAACTTGTGCATTTATCATAAACATTCCATATTTAATAACAATGATTTACGTAATGCAAGGAATTGCGGCTAAAATTGGTGTTGATCCTGTATTTCTTTATTTAGTAATTATGTTTGCTGGATATGCAGGAAGCACTGCTACAATGATTTCAGCACCTTCAAATATAGTAGCAGTTGGTCTTTGTAGAAAAGAAGGAGATTCTGTTTCTTTCAAGGAATTCTCAAAAATTAGTCTACCTTTTGCCATTTCTACATTCCTACCACCATTCATTATACTTGTATTTCGAGCATTGAGTATGTGAAGTAGATAATCTCTTTTTTTATTATTCCTTGATTTTTTCTTGTTTTTATAAAAAAAGAAATTAGTAATTATATTTAAGTACTGCACCTTCTGATGCTGAAGTTACAAGTTCGCTATATCTTCGAAATACACCCTTACTGATTTTATTATATTTAGGCTCAAATTTATTTAATCTTTCCCTAATTTCTTCCTCTTCTAATAATAGGTCTAGACTTCGTTTTTCTAAATCAATTCTTATTATATCTCCATCTCTTACTATTGCAATAGGTCCACCTTCTGCAGCTTCAGGTGATATATGACCAATCATCATTCCATGAGTAGCTCCAGAAAATCTTCCATCTGTTAATAATGCAACTTCTTCACCTATACCCATTCCAACTATAATTGATGTTAATGTTAGCATTTCCCTCATGCCAGGACCTCCTTTTGGTCCTTCATATCTTATTACAATTGCCTTTCCTGGCTTTATTTTTCCTTCATATGCTGCTTTAACTCCATCTTCTTCACAATCAAATACCATTGCTTCTCCTTCAAAAAATGTTCTTTTAAGTCCAGCAGTTTTTATTACTGCACCTTTTGGTGCTAAATTTCCATATAATATAGCAATTGTACCAGTTGGTCTTATTGGATTATCCAATGGTCTTATAATATCTCCTATTATCTCAACTTCACTAATATTTTCTTTAATAGTTTTCCCTGTTACTGTAATTAAATCTGTTCTTATTAATTCTCTTTCAGAAAGTCTTTTAATTACTGCAGGTATTCCTCCTGCTCTATCTAAATCTTCCATAGCATTCCTTCCAGCTGGCATCATATCAACTATTTGAGGTGTTTTTCTACTTATTTCATCAAATACACTTAAATCCAATTTTATATTGGCTTCATTTGCTATAGCCATTAAGTGAAGAATAGCATTTGTTGAACCTCCTAAAGAAGCATCTATAGTTATAGCATTTCTTATAGACCATTCATTTACAATATCTCTTGGTCTTATATTTTTTTCAATAAGCTCCATTATTTTCATACCTGATTTTTTTGCTAATCTTAATCTTCTAGCATCTACAGCAGGTATAGTAGCACAACCAGGAAGTGTTAATCCCATAGCTTCAATTATACATGCCATAGTATTTGCAGTATATAATCCAGCACATGATCCGACAGTAGGACAAGTATATTCTTCTATATACTTTAATTCTTTTTCACTTATTTTTCCACTTAAGTATTCCCCTATGCTTTCAAATGCAGAATCAAGACTTAATCTTTTATTTTTCCATACTCCACATAACATAGGTCCTCCTGTAACAAATATTGAAGGAATATTAACTCTTAAAGCACCCATTACCATTCCTGGAATTATTTTATCACAACTACATATGAATATCATTCCATCAAAAGAATATGCTTTTGCCATAACTTCTATAGAATCTGCAATAATTTCCCTACTTACAAGAGGAGCCTTCATTCCTTCATGTCCCATGGCAATTCCATCACATATAGCAATAGTATTAAATTCTAAAGGTGTTCCTCCAGTAATTCTTATTCCTGCTTTTACAGCTTCAGCAATTCTATCTAAATGAAAATGACCTGGTACTAATTCATTCCATGAATTTGCAATACCAATTATTGGTTTTTCTATTTCTTCATCTGTTAAACCTAATGCCTTAAGTAAAGCTCTATGAGGAGTTCTTTGTATTCCTTTTTTTATAATATCTGAATTCATAAAATTTTAATAAAATAGGAAGTATAATAAAATATCGATGATACAATTAATTTACATATTCCTATTTAGTATTCTTGCTGGAAGTATTGGTAGTATGGTAGGTATTGGTGGAGGATTTCTAATGATTCTTTTCTTTACCTTAGTAATAAAGTTACCAATAAGATATGCTGTAGCTTTAAGTTTAATTTCTATAATTGCAAGTTCAAGTATTGCTACAAGTTTTTATCTTCATGAAAAAATGACAAATATAAGATTAGCTATTGTATTAGAAACTGCAACATGTACTGGAGCTATTCTTGGTGCTTTTATTGCCTTAATAATTCCTACTAGTATAATTGAAGGAATATTGGGAATTACATTACTATATGCCGGTATACTATTATTATTAAATCCAATCTCTCATGAAGTAATAACAAAGCCATCTAAGCTTTCTGGAGAATATTATGATGGAAATAATTTAGTAAAATATTCAGTTTCAAGAATAAAACTTGGATTATTTGCAAGTTTATTTGCAGGAATGATATCAGGTATTGTAGGAATAGGTGGAGGAATAATAAAAGTACCAATAATGAATTTAATAATGAAAATACCAATAAAAGCAGCTGCAGCTACAAGTAACTTTATGGTTGGTTTAACTGCTTCAGCTAGTGCAATTGTTTATTTTATTAAAGAAATGATAGATTTTCAATTAGCTATTCCTACAGTTTTAGGAATAATAATTGGAGCAATGATTGGAACACATTTCTTAATACATGGAAAACCATTATATCTTAGAAGAATACTTGGATTAATTTTATCATTATTTAGTATAATATTCATATTAAAAGCATTAGGAGTAGTAATCTTATGAGAATAGAAAATATTGTTTCATTGATATTGAGAATAAATGTAATAGTTTCTATCATTATAATGATTATTGGATATTTAACTGGAAGTAATTTATTATGGATAGGAACTTTATTATTGATAATTACACCATTATTAAGGACTTTTTCAGCTCTTATTATTTTTCTATATGAGAAAGAGATCTTATTTTTCTTTTCTGCATTGTATGTATTAATAATCTTTATAATTAGTGCTTTAATGATATAGTAATTAATAAATATTAAATAATAATTAATTTATTGGGTGAAATTTTGGTAAGGACAACACTAAGTGTAATAAAAGCAGATGTAGGTTCTCTTGTTGGACATCATGTTGTTCACCCTGAACAAATAGCTTGTGCAGAAAAATCATTAAGTGAGGCAAAGGAAACAGGACTAATATATGACTATAGAGTAACAAATTGTGGTGATGATTTACAACTTATAATGACCCATAGGAAAGGTGAAGAAAATCCAGAAATTCATAGATTAGCATGGGAGACATTTAAAAAAGCAACTGAGGTTTCTAAGCAATTAGGATTATATGCTGCAGGTCAAGATCTATTAAGTGAGGCTTTTTCTGGTAATTTAAAAGGAATGGGACCTGGATATGCTGAAATAGAATTTGAAGAAAGACCAAGTGAGCCTGTTATTGTATTCATGGCAGATAAAACTGAGCCTGGTGCTTTTAATTTACCACTATATAAAATATTTGCAGATCCATTTTCTACAGCAGGACTTGTAATAGATCCTAATATGCATGAAGGATTTAAATTCCAAATATTAGATGTTATTGAAGATAATGTATATGAATTAAAAACACCTGAAGAATCATATGATTTGCTTGCATTAATTGGAACAACTGGTCGATATATAATAAAAAGAATTTTAAGAAAAGCAGATAATCTTGTAGCAGCAGTTGTAAGTGTTACAAGATTATCACTTATTGCTGGCAGATATGTAGGAAAGGATGACCCTGTAGCAATTGTAAGAGCACAACATGGATTACCTGCTGTTGGAGAAGTTCTTGAGCCATTTAGTTTTCCACATTTAGTTGCTGGTTGGATGAGAGGTTCTCACTATGGTCCTTTAATGCCAGTACCACAAAAATATGCAAGATGTACAAGATTTGATGGTCCTCCAAGAATAATTGCTTTTGGTTTTCAAATAAAAGATTCAAAACTTATTGGACCTTCAGATCTATTTGATGATCCTGCATTTGATATGACAAGAATGAAAGCACAAGAAATTGCAGACTATATGAGAAGACATGGACCATTTATGCCAGAGAGATTAGGTCCTGAAGAAATGGAATATACAACATTACCAAAAGTATTAGAAAAATTGAAAGTGAAAAAATGAAAGTGAAAATTTCTTATTTATCATTAATAAGAGATATAACACAAGTAAAAGAAGAAGAAATTGAAATTCCAGAGAATACTAAAATTAGAGATCTTATTACTTTTTTATTAAAAAAATATGAAGGATTAAAGCCTTTTATTGAACAGGAAATTCTAATAACTCTTAATGGAGAAGTAATTTCTGATTTAGAAAAAGAAATACCAAATAATTCAGAGATTATAATTGGAATACCTCCATTTGGTGGATAGAATGTTATATAAAACAGATGTTTTAGTTATTGGAGGAGGACTTGCAGGTCTTACTGCAGCTATAGCTTCAGCTTCAAATTTTTCAAATACTATGATCGTTACAAAAACACTTGTAGGTGGTGCTAATACAACTTCTGTTGCTGCTGGAATATTTTCTTGTGATTTTGATGATCTGAATTCCTTTTATATAGATACTATAAAAGCAGGTCAAAAAATAAATAATAAAAAACTTGTAAAAACGATGGTTAATGATATACCAAAATATGTTAAAAAATTAAAAGAAATTGAAATAGAATCAGGACCAATGTTTATGCCAGGTCATTCAAAACCAAGATGTTATAGAATGAAGGGAAAATGTATTGAATTACAAAAGAAACTAAGAAAATCATGTGAAGAACTAGGAGTAAAATTCATAGAAAGAGCACTTATTACTTCATTAATAAAAGATGAAGATAAAGTAATTGGTGCTATAGGAGTAAAAACTGATAGTATGGAAGTTTTTGGAATATTAGCAAAATCAATTATATTAGCAACAGGAGGACCTGGTGAACTATATCCATACACACTTATGCCTGTAGGCTCATCTGGATATGGAACAAGCCTAGGATTTAGAATCGGTGCTGAAGTTATTGATATGGAATTTGTTCAATTCTATCCTACAATGATTTTACAAGAAGGATTACCTAGACTCTTTATTGATTATGTTACTTTACTTAAATTTGGTGCAAATATAGTAAATGAAGAAGGAAATTCTATATTTAAGAAGAATAAAATTGATGAGCCATATAAATTAACAAGAGATGCACTTTCTATATTAATGGCAAAGGAGATGAAGAATGGAAAATTATATTTAGATTGTACTTCAATAAAATCTGATGATCCTCAATTATTATCAGTTATAAATGATTTAGAATCAAAAGGAGTTCCTATTAGAACTAAAAAAATAGGAGTATCACCATATGCTCATTTCTTTATGGGAGGATTAAAAGCAAATCCTAATGGTGAAACAAATATAAATGGATTATTTGTAGCAGGAGAAGCCATGGGAGGAGTTCATGGTGCTAATAGAATTGGAGGAAATGCCTTAACAGCATGTATTGTATTTGGATTTAGAGCAGGAACTTCTGCATCTCTCTTTAGTAGTACTACAGATTATGCTGATGAGAAGATTTTAAAAGAAAAAACTTCAGAACTAATTGAAAAAATCAATACCAAAGGAGAAAAAGATCCTTCTGAGATAAAATCCATTATAAGAGAGAAAATGTGGAATAATGTTGGAATAATCAGAAATAAAAAAGGATTAGAAGAAGCCTTAGCAACATTTAATTCATTAAGAGGATATAACATTTCTTCAAATTCTATAGATGGTCTTTTAGTACCTATGATGTTAGATTGTGCAGAATTGATTACTTTTTCTGCTTTATTAAGAGAGGAAAGTAGAGGAGCACATTATAGAGAAGACTTTCCTGAAATGAAAGAAGAATGGGAAAAAAGTATTTTACTAAAAATTCATGAAGGAGAATGTAAGGTAAGTTATTTAATAAACTAGAAGCTTTTATTCTTTAAATTGGTTTGAAAATTATGAATATAAAGTTTAAGGAAATTGTAATAAATACAAAAAGAAGAAGAGAAATTGTAAATATTACTGAAGAAATTCAAAAATTTGTAAATGAAAGTAAAATAAATAATGGAATATGTTTGGTATATTCTACACATGCCACATCAGCTATAATAATAAATGAAAATGAATCAGGACTTTTAGAAGATATAATAAGAAAAATAAATGAAGATTATCCTATTGAAAAAGGATGGCTTCATAATAGAATTGATGATAATGCAGATGCTCATCTTGCTAGTACATTTATAGGACCTTCTGTTACAATTCCAATTAAAGATGGAAAATTATGTCTAGGAACATGGCAAGATATATTTTTCTTAGAATTAGATGGACCAAGAATTGGAAGAAAAATAATTATTGAAGTTTTAGGAGTCTAATAAATCTCATAGCATCTTGAGCCATTTTTATATTATTAAACATAACATAAATTTTTTCACTTTTTAATTCTTTTATAATGTTATATAGCTTATGTAAATCTTCATCAGTATATACATATCTATAATTAGTTTCTTTTCCTCCTATTCCATGAAGTCTAAAGTAAGTAATATCACTTTCTATTGAAGGTAATCTTCTAAAGGGATCAACTACATGAATTAATGATAATTCTTTACAAATTTTAGCTATAATTTCATTACTCCATTCCCCTCTTGGCTCCCATCCTATAGTAAGATTTTTTCTATCAATACTTGAAAAGAATTCATAAATATTATTTATATTATCATTAGATGGAGTAAAACTTGGTGGTGTTTGTATTATTAAAATCCTTGCATTGAGTATTTCACATGTCTTAATTATTTCATTCCATGCTTTAATGTTTTCATCAGTTGGTTTAAGTAAACCAAAATTTTCTGGTTTTCCAAATTTTGGAAATTCTCCTTTTCTCCAAGTAGGACTATTAAGTGGATGAGTAATAGCTTGCCATGCTTTAATAGTAAATTCAAAATCCTTTGGACTTTCATCTCTCCAATTTTTTAAGGTTTCAAATTTTGGCATTTTATAAAAAGTCTCTTGAATTTCTATACAAGAAAAATTATTAAAATAATCACTTCTTTTTAAACTCCAACCACAAGTACCAACTTTTATCTCCAATTTATCACCAATTATAATTATATTGAAAATTATATAAAGCTATTAAATGAAATTCCATTTAAAATTAAAAAATAATTATGATGGAAATCCACCATATTTTTCTCTTAATACTCTACGAAGTATTTTCCAATTGTTCATTTTTGGAAGTTCTTTTAGAAATATTATATGTTTTGGAATCTTATAACTTGCTATTTTATCCTTACAGAATTCAATAATTTCTTCACTATTTGCATTTGTATTAGGCTTTAAAACTATGGCAGCTGCAGGTATTTCTCCTCTTTTTTCATCATACATTGCAAAAACTGCTACTTCTGCAATTTTTGGATGTTTCATTAAGACTTCTTCTACTTCTGATGGATATATTTTCCATCCAGACATTATTATTACATCTTTCTTTCTTGAAGTTATGTATAGTACATTATCTTCATCTAAATAACCTAAATCTCCAGTAAGAAGCCATCCATTTCTAAATGTTTTTTCTGTTTCTTCTTTATTTCTCCAATATCCTTTTGCAACACCTGGACCACTTATAGCAATTTCACCAATTTCACCTTTTTGAAGTTCTTTATCAGGATTTTCAGAATCAACAATTTTTACTCTTGTATATGCTACAGGAATACCAACACTTCTATATCCTTTTGATAAATATTGATAATTATAAGGAACTACAGTTCCAGAGCCTAAAACTAATGTTTCTGTAAGTCCATAAGCATTTACTACTTTTATTTTTGGATATTTTTCTGAAAATTTTCTCCAAATTTCTTCGGATAGAGTTGCTCCACCTGTAATTATGCAACGTACACTATCAAAATAATCTTCAGCATTAGTATTTAACAAATCATAAAAAACAGGAGGCATTCCTGATAATATTGTAGCTTTATATTCTTTTGCATAATTTAAGTAATCCATTAGATTATATCTTTCCATTACAATAAATGTTGCTCCATATCTTAATGAAGTAATACCCCAAGTTACACCTGAATGGAAATGAGGATAGAATCCAAGATATATATCATTTTCATTTAAGTCTAATGCCCATCTTTCAGCTTCAACAGAAGCCATCCAATTACTATGAGATATCATTACACCTTTTGGATTTCCTGTAGTACCTGAGGTATATTGTATTTGACATATATCATCAATTGATACATTTTCAGGTGGAATATAAACATCACTTACTGGAATATCCTTTACTGAAATACTTTTTAATGGAAGATCATAATCATCCCAAGTAATAGCAAATTTAGGTTCTGAATTTTCTATTATTTTTGATAATTCTTCTTTTTTATAATTTGGATTAACTGGTATGCAAATTGCACCAATTCTCCATATAGCAAAATATGATATTATTGTTTCAGGTTTACTACCAGTAATAACAAGAATTCTATCTCCTTTTTCAATTCCAATTTTCTTTAATTCATAAGCTAATGAGTTTACTTTCTTTAAAAGTAAAGAATATGTTATTGATTCTCCTTTTTTTGGATTTATCATTGCTTTTTTATTAGAAAAAAGAATAGAATTATTATCAAGAAATGAAGTAAAGTTCATTTTTTCACCTCTAAGACCTTTTTTCTTGTGGCTATGCTAACTATGAAGAATATTGGTATGGAAATTGCTAAAGCAGGTACTACTGGGTATATCCATGCAATAGTAGGAGGTACTGATGTAGATTTGTATATAAATAGGAACCATAGCAAACCTATAATCAATCCAGATATCATTGAGGCAATTGTTCCCTCTTTAGTTGCTTTTTTCCAATATAATCCTATAGTAATTGGACCAAAGAAACAAGCAAATATTGTTCCAAATGCAGCACCAACAATTTCAACTATTATTCCTGTTCTTATTAATGTTAGTAATAGTGAAATAATTGCAAATATAATAGAAGCAATTCTAGCAATTAAAATAAGTTTTTTTTCATTAATATTTGGTTTAATAGGCTTTATTATATCATTTGTTAAAGCAGCTGATAAAACTAATAAAGTAACAGATAATGTAGACATAGAAGCAGCTATAGGTGCTGCAAGTATAATACCTTTAATTCCTGAAGGTGCTATCATTTCTATGGTCTTTGGAATTACCCAATCACTATCTTTTAACAATGTCATTACTCCAGTACTACCTATTTTATCATCTAATATCAAATGACAAAAAGCACCTAAAGAAAACATAGGAGCAGCATATAATGCTACTAGTATTGGTCCTATTATCCTTCCTTTAATTATTACTTTTTCATTTTTTGCAGCATAAAATTGCATTAGAAGATTCGGAAGAGCTATTTGTGGTACACTAATGGAAAAGGTAATGCTCATTATAAGTAATGGAACCGTGCCTACACTCATAGCTGGAGGTGGACCCATTCCATCAAATTTTAACCAAAGTGATCCAGGAATTGAATTTGCAATTTTCATTTGACTTAATGTATTTAAACCATTTATCGGTCCTCCAATAGCATACATAATTAATCCAAAAGTAAGAAATGCTGCAAATATCATTAAGAAGCCAAGAATAAGATTTGTAATTGCAGCAGCTCTAAGACCACCTATTGTAATATATATCAAAACAGGAATTGCAAGTAGCAATAGTCCAATTTCAAAACTTGTATTTAAAATTGTAGCAAGAATAATAGCACCGCCTTTATAAACACTTGTTAGATATAATGTAAATAGGAATATTATTACAATTGCTGAAATAATTCTTGCTCCTTTACTTTCATATCTTTTTTCAATAAACTCAGATATGCTTATTATACCAGTATTACGAGCAAATTTGAATAGTCTTTCTCCTACAAGAATCCACATCAATACAACACCAATAATATGCCATGCTGTAAGCCAAGAGCCAAATCCTAAATTGTATAAGTATGTAGCACCACCACCTCCTAAGAAAGATGCTGCACTAAAGTATGTTGCCATAATAGAAAAAGCTAAAACCCATGGTCCAAGGCCTTTTTCTGCTAAGAAGAAGCCATCAAGTGTTTCTTTTATCTTATAGCCCTTAATGCCTACTACAACAACAATAGCAATTATGGCTATTATTATAATAGTATCTATCATGCTATTCACCATTTTTGCTTTTAATGTATTTATAGATACCATATAGTACTCCTAGTATCAATGCAATTATACTAATTATGTATCCACTTAGTATTATTAGGTCCATAACATACATCACTGAATAAAAATAGTTAATTAAGTATAATTTAAATCTTTTGTGTACAATTTTGTACATAAAATAAATTTATAAAAATCTCAAAAATTTCATATATACTACTCATCTATTTAGAATTGGTGAAAATCTTGCCTAAAGTTAATACAAAAAAAGTAACATGGGAAGAAGTTGAAAATTGGTGTAAGAAATTAAGTGAAATAATTTTAGAGTCAAAATGGATGCCAGATATTATCATTGCTATATCAAGAGGAGGATATGTACCAGCACGACTTATATGTGATCTTTTAGTTGTAGGAGAACTTGTATCTATTCAAATAACCCACTGGCCTTCAGCAGCTCAAATGGCAAAAGAAGCAGGAGTAAAACATCCTCTTCAATGTGATCTATCTATTAAAAAAGCATTAATTGTAGATGATATTGCAGATACAGGAGATTCTATTATAATAGCTAAGGATCATATATGGACATATTGTAGACCAAAGGAGCTTAAAGTTGCAACATTACAATGGATTTCTAAAGTTAGTAAAGTTAAACCAGATTATTATGCTGAAGAAGTTAAAGAATGGATTTGGTATCAATATCCATGGACTCGTCTTGAAGATATAGTAGGATTCATAAGAAAAATTATAGAAGAAGAAAAGGAAATAAGATCATGGGATTTAGATATAATATCAAAAAAAATTATTGAATATTATGGTGTTGAATTTGATAAATGGTATTATGAAAAAGCACTAAATTATTTAACTGAAAAAGGATTTCTAAAAAGAGAAGAAGGTAAATACATAAGGTGAAGGAATATGTCTTATTGTGCAGAAATTGGTATAATTGGAGGAAGTGGATTTTATGATCCTGAAATGTTTGAAAATAGAAAGGAAATAAAAGTACATACACCATACGGAGCCCCATCAGATGTTATAACCATAGGAGAATTTAAAGGAGTAAAAGTTGCATTTCTTCCACGTCATGGAAGAAGACACTCCATTCCACCACATTTAATAAATTATAAGGCAAACATATGGGCAATGATGGATTTAGGTGTAAAAAGAATAATTGCTCCATCTGCAGTTGGGAGTTTAAGAGAAGAAATAAAGCCAGGAGATATTGTAATTCCAGATCAATTTATAGATTTTACAAAGAAAAGAGATTATTCATTTTATAATGGTGCTGTAGTTGGACATTTTTCACTTGCAGATCCATTTTGTCCAGAATTAAATAAAGTATGCATAGAAATTATTAAGAAATTAGAATTAAGATATCATCATCCAGCTACATATATTTGTATAGAAGGCCCTAGATTTTCTACAAGAGCAGAATCTAGACTTTTTAGAAATTGGGGAGCAGATATAATAGGAATGACATTAGTACCAGAAGTTATTCTTGCTAGAGAGTGTGGCATATGCTATACTACAATTGCGACTGTAACTGATTATGATGTTTGGGCAGAAAAACCTGTTACAGCTGAGGAGGTTGTAAATACATTGAACAAAAATGTAGAAAAAGTAAAGAAATTATTAATGGAATTAATACCAAAAATACCAAAAGAAAGAAAATGTCAATGTGAAAAAGCTTCAGAAAGTGCTTTGATTTAAATTATCAAATTTTTTTAATATTAATTTTGTATTTGTACTTACTACACCTTTAATTGCTCTTATACTTTCTAAGATTTCATTTAATTGTGTTATAGAGTCTACATTAATATAAATCTCTATATCAAAATCTCCACTTATTTCAAATACTTTTACAATACCTTTAATCCAAAGAAGCCTTCTAGCAACTGCTGATGTATATATGTTTGATTCACATTTTATAAGTACAATAGCTTCTATCTTCTTTGGTATTTGTATTTCTAATTTTCTTCCTGTTACTTTTTCAGCAAGCTCTATTAGATCTACATCTCTATAACTTCTAATATCAGGTCTATCTTTAATCATTTGTAATAATTTTGAAAGTTCTTCTTCTGTTAATGAAATACCAAGTCTCTTTAATTTTTCATTTACTGCTACTTTTCCTGTATATTTACTAATTACAATTTCTCTTTGTCTTCCAACAAGTTCAGGTGGAAAAGCCTCATATGTTCTTGGATCAAAAATTACTGCTGCTGAATGAACTCCTCCTTTATGAGAGAAAACATTATCTCCTACAATTGGTTGTAATGGCGATATAGGAATTCCACTTAATTTTTCTATCATAGTTGATAATTCTGGTAACTTGTCTAGTTTTACAGTATCAATATTATATATAACCTTAAGAGCTACTGCAAATGGTTCAAGTGGAGTAATACCTGCTCTTTCACCAAGACCATTAACTGTTGTATGTACAGCAGTAGCACCACCTTCTAGTGCAGCTAAAGCATTTGCTACTGCCATCCCAAGATCATTATGACAATGAGCATCTAATTCTGCATTTAATTCAGAAGAAAGTCTTGAAAATAATTCTTTAATTTTAAATGGAGTCATACAGCCAACAGTATCAGGTATACTAATTCTATCAGCTCCAGCTTCTATTGCGGCTTTACATATTCTTACAACAAAATTATAATCTGCTCTTGTTGCATCTTCAGCAGTAAATCTTACTTTAAGACCATGATCTCTTGCATATTGTATAGAATTAACAGCCATCTCTATAGCCTTATTTTCATCTATATTCATAGATCTCAATTTTTCCTTTGTAACTCCTAGAAAAATTGCTACTCTATCCACATCACATTTAATTGCAGCATCAACATCGGATATTAAAGCTCTGCTATGAGCCAATATTTCTGCAGAAAGTCTTTCTGCTGCTATTCTTTTTACTGCTTCAAAAACATCTTTTGATACCACAGGATGGCCTGCTTCTATCATATTAATACCAATTTCATCAAGTTTTCTTGCAATTTGTAACTTATCTTCAATACTAAAAGATACCCCTGGTGTTTGTTCTCCTTCTCTTAATGTTGTATCAAGTATTAGTACTTTTTTCATAAGAACACCTTATTCTTTAAATATCGAACCTAAATATAAATATTTTCGTATTTTAATTTACGAATTTCGCACTTATAAAATAAAAATTATTACTAAAAAAGTATAAAAATCAATTATTTTAAAACTTTTTAGCAATATAGTAGTTTTTTAAACCTAAAAATCCATAATTAGAAGGGAATAACATGAGTGTAGGAAAAATAGAAGGAATAACAAGTACAGAATCTTTTACAATTTCAATAACTAATGCAAATGTAGGCAGGAATGATTATATTGAAGTTGAACATGAAGGAAAAAAATATCTCTTAATAATAAAAGATGTTAAAAGATGTGGTAATAAGCTATTAGGAGAATGTATAGTTATTGGACAGACACCAAAAATTCCTTTTAATCCTGGTTCTGATGTATATTTAGCTTCTCCTGACACTATAAGAAAGGGCTTAGGTTTAGTTACAACTGAGGAAGAAGGATTGTATATTGGAAAACTTAAATCTAAGGATATAATGGTATGGTTACCAATAAAGAAGCTTACAAGAGTATTTATTGTAGGAAAGCCAGGAGCAGGTAAATCATATACCATGGGTGTAATTGCTGAAGAGCTAATTAAAAAAGGAATACCTATTGTGATAATTGATGCCCATGGTGAATATTCTAGTCTAAAAATTCCAGCAGAAGCACCATCAGAAGAATTCAAAATAGAACCAAAATCTTATGCTAATAGTATAATAGAATTTGCAAATCTAACATTTAATCCTGGTGCTGACATAGATATTTCTCTATTAGACAATATGAAGATAGAAGATATAGTTTCCCAAATGCAATGTACAATAATAAATCTGAGGGGATTACCTACATATGAACAATACTCTATTGTAGGGAAATTATTGAAAAGATTATTAGAAGCCATAATGATAATGCAAATCCCTCCATTTTATCTTGTACTGGATGAGGCACATATTTTTGCAGGAAGAAGTAAGATGAAGGATCCTATAGTAAAGGAAACAGTAGAAATTGTAAGAAGATTTGCACAAGAAGGAAGGAAGTTTGGTGCCAATTTAATAGTATTAACTCAACGTCCTCAATTATTAGACATGACTGTAAGAAGTCTTTCAGCTACATGGATAATACATAAGCTTACAGATCCAAATGATATAAGAATAGCAATTGAAAGTGGAGGATTGGAAAAAGAGTGGAGTGAGGAAATAAGTTGGCTTGAGCCAGGTGAGGCCATAATAACTGGTGATATTATTGAGAGAATTCCACTTTATGTAAAAATAAGAAGAAGAGAGACGAAACATGGTGCACCTGGTTTTAATCCATTAGATTTTGTTTCTCCGAAAGAAAGAGAATCGATGAAGAAGAGATTAAGTCAGCTTAAAAGTAAATTAGCAAAGATATCTACAGTACAAGAAACTACTCCTACATTATCCCTACCTTCATTATACCTACCAATTAAGACTGATGAAAATTATTTACTGAATATTCTTAAGGAAGATATTTCATTAGATCATGTTGAAGTAATAAAGAGTAATTTAAAATATATGCCTGCTCTTTTTGCAGAAGCTTCTGTAAATACAGTAAGAAAAATTACCTCATTACAAGATAGAATTAAAAGATTAATACCAGCAGATTATTCAGTATCAGTATTGGATTGGAGAATTGAATCTGCATATAATTTAGTTGTAAATGATATTATCGATATGAGCTTATTGCATAGTCCAATGAGAGAAGGGAAACATGTTCCATACTCTCCTATACTACAAGAAAATTATGGGATTGAAAATTTGAAAGGGACATTAAAAACCTTTGTAATAGCAAAACTTACACAAAATATTTATTATCATAAGGAATTAGGAGAATACTCTCAACCTGGAGAGTCAATTGAAGATTTTAAGAAGAGAATAAAAGAAAAATTAGATGATATAAAGAAAAATAAAATTTCAGAAATTACTTCTTCATATGATTCAAAAATAAAAGAATTAAATGTCTCCATGAATTCAATAAAGGATGAAATTGAAAGTGTAAATAAATTAATAAAGGATATAGAAAATGAAATAGAAGAATTAAATAAAGAAAAATATAGACTTGAAAAAGAAGGAAGATCTACACTTAAAATATCAGATCAAATTAGAACAAGAGGAATAAGAAAATTAAGACTTGAAAAAAGAATATCTGAATTGAATAATGAATTAATAAAAATTAAGAAAGAAAAAGAAATTTTAGAACAAAAAATAAAAGAAGACATAAAGAATATAGAAAATGAAATTAATTCTTTATTTGATACTCCATTACAAACAATAGTATTTCAGCCAAAATCTGAAGAAGTAAGTATTGATGCTATGCATGTATTATGGATACCTATGTTTGAAGCTATATATAGAGTATACTTTAATGGAGTTACCAAGGATCTAAGATTTGAATGGAATGGATTAAATGGAAAAGGGAATTTTGGTATTTGTTCTCATTGTGGTACATTAATTGATTCTCTAAATAGACCCTTATTATGTTACATATGTGGGGAAATTTATTGTCAAGAACACTTATTTACTTGTAAGACTTGTCAAAGAGGTATATGTAATGAGCATGCTTGGAAATGTCAAAATTGTGAAGGTTTATACTGTATTGAAGAAAAGTCTTACTTGTGTTCAGTATGTGGTAAAAAGCTTTGTAGTGATTGCATATTAAAATGTATTGAATGTAAAGAGAATGTATATTGTAAAGATCATATTAAGAAATGTGAAGTATGCAATAATACTTTTTGTAGTATGCATTATAATGAACATTTAAAAGAATGTAGTATATGTGGGAAGAAATTATGTACACTAGAACAAGTAGAATGTAGTATATGTGGAAAAATATTTTGTAAGGATGATTCGATCAAATGTCCAGAATGTAAAAAATATGTATGTCGATTACATTCATGGCAATGTTCAGCATGCGGAAGACTCCTTTGTATTGAAGAAACTAAAAACGAGTGTATTATATGCGGAAAACCATTATGCAATTCATGTGTAAGATTATGTCAGATCTGTGGTTCAAGTATATGTGCTCTTCATGAAATAATATGTCCAGATTGTAATAGAGTTGTTTGTCAAAATTGCATAGTTGAAAAAAGGAAATTTGGAATATTTAAAAAACATGTATGTAAATTATGTGCTATTAAATGATTCAAAAATTGTTTTTAATAACCATGGAATTACTAATATTGATGATATGATCTCAGGAATTGCTGCTCCTTTAAATAAAAAACCCTGAAAATGTAAAATCCATAGAGGTATTTCAATTAAGATCAGTAATGCAATATAACATCTTTTTTCAATAAAATAAGTAATAGAGACTGGAATCAATAAGAAAAATAAGAGGATGGATACATAAAAGTGAATAATACCATAATTTTCACAGAATAAACCTACTAACTGCATAGAAAATCCCACTAATATGAGAAAGTAAGAAGTCTTTAATGCTTGAAATCTTACTACTGTTATTGAGTATAGTATGATTAATAATCCAGACAATAATAAACCAAAATTAAAGATTATACAAGAATTATGAGTTAAATTTCCTAGATCGCTTAAAGCATTTTTTGTAATATCAAACCATGGGGAAACAAGAATGGAAACTATTATTGATGAATACAATACTATGATAGCACATATTCCAAATATTACTGATTTTTTCATAAAATGATTTTTATCATAAAAATATAAAAAATTTATTAAAATTATGAAACAAATTAGTGGGAATATTTAAAAGTATGTTAATTGCATATTTTATAATATGTTATAAAGGGTGAAAACATGGCTGAAAAAGAAACAAAACAAACTCTACCTAGAGGCGTTATCTTGGTGGGTAAAAAACCAGTAATGAGCTATGCTATGGTAGCATTAATGCAACTTCGTGAATTAGGAGAAATTACAATAAAAGCAAGAGGTAAAGCTATTTCTGTAGCTGTTGATGTAGCTCAAATACTAGCAAAAAGATTCCTAAGTGGAGAAGTTGAAATAAAGGACATTACCATAGGAACACAAACTGTTGGAGACCCTCCAAGAAACGTCTCTACAATAGAGATTAAATTGGCTATGAAGAAATAAGGCCATAAAGCCAATTTTTTATTTTTTTATTAAAATCTTTCTCAATAATATTTATATCCATTAGAACAAAATTCACTTGAGGTAGAAAAATAATGAGTGAAGAAATATTAAATGGTTTAGCTGAAGCCATTATAAGAGGTGATGAAGAAAAGGCAAAGGAAATGGCAAAAAAAGCAATTGAGGCAAACATAGATCCATTAATTGTCATAAATAATGGTTTAATGAAAGGAATGCAGAAAGTAAGTGAGGATTTCAATAAGCTTATTATTTATCTACCAGAGGTTATGATGGCAGCTGAGGCAATGAAAGCAGCACTCTCTATTCTTGAGCCAAAGATATTGGAGAAAAAAGTAAAAGAAGAAAAGAAGAAAATAGTAATTGGAACAATACAAGGAGATATTCATGATATTGGAAAAAATATTGTAGCACTTCTCTTAAAAGCTAATGGATTTGAAGTTTATGATCTTGGAAGAGATGTGCCAGTTGATGAATTTATAAAAAAAGCTGAAGAAGTTAATGCAGAAATTATAGCAGCATCTACATTACTTTCTACCTCTATGCCATATATGGAGGATCTTATTAATTTACTTAAGGAGAGAGGGTTAAGAGATAAGTACATTGTAATGGTTGGAGGAGGACCTGTTACTAGAGAATGGGCTATGTCAATAGGAGCAGATGGTTATGGAGAAGATGGAGAAGAAGCTGTTAGAGTAGCAAAGGAATTAATAAAGGTGAAGAAGAAATGATAACAATTTGGGAAGTTCTAGATAGAGTTGAAACAGGCCCTTATATGGAAGAAAAGGATTTTGATATAAAAGTTATAGCTAAAAAATGTAGAGAACTTGTAAAGGAATATGATATAAAATATAATCCTGAGGAAATAGTAACAACTGATAGCTCATTAGCTGATGACTTATTTGAGGCAGGATTAAGACTCGCTTTAGAAGCAGGTATATATTGTATAAATACTAAGAGGATAATAAAATTTAGTGAAGAAGAAATAAAAGAAGGAATAAAATCTGCACCTAGTGAAATTATAGTTGGTCAAGGAAGAGATTCAAGAATTCTTTATGCTAGAGATATTGAAGATAAAAGAAGACCAATAATTTGTGGTGGACAAGCAGGTGCGACTATACCTGAAGAATGGTATGTTCCTATGGCAATGTCATACATGAAGGAACATTTAATTGATATGATAAATCATGGTGGATTAGCTATTGTAGAGGGAAGGAAAGTAAGAACAAATACCCCACTTGAAATACAAGCAACAAGAAGAGAATTAGCAATGTTAAGAGAAGCTGCAGCAAGAGCTGGTAGACCAGGAATAGGCCTAATAGCTGGAGAGAGTAGTGTATCTGCACTTGGAGATTTGGCTATAGCTTCTGAAAGATACATGAGAACTTCAGATTCTCACTTAGTAGCTCTTCTCAATGAATTGAAAACAGATTATGATAGGCTTGCTAAAGCAGTTAATTTTACAGAATATGGGGCATATAATGTGACATTGGTTGATCCTATTATTGGTGGATATGCTGGAGGGCCTGAAGGAGTAGCTATTACCTTTATAGCATCATTTTTACTTGGAAGATTACTATATAGATCTGAATATCATGTTTGTCATCCCATACATTTTCGTTATGTGAGTACAAGTGCTCCAGAATGCATGTGGAATTTGAATATAGTTGGACAAGCAATGGCAAGAAATACAAAATTTATTATCATGGGAGATGTATGGACTTCTGCTGGTGCTGGTAGTGAAATGATTTTTTATGAAATTGCAGCAAATACTATTACCAATGTAGTAACTGGAACACATCCATTAGGTGTTTCTGCAACTAACGGAAAATATCCACATGCTTCAGGATTAGAAACTAGATTTATGGCTGAAGTAGCATTAGCTTCTGTAAAACTTAAAAGAAATGAGGCAAATGAAATTGTCTTAAAATTACTAAATGAATATAAAGATAAAATGGGAAAACCAGATATTGGTAAGCCTTTTCCTGAGTTATATGATATGAAAAAGGTCATACCAAAAAATGATTGGGAAACATTATACAAATCTATGAAGAAGAAAATTAATGATATAATTGGTGGTATTATTGAGATATAAGATAGATGAAATCACAAGGAGAGCTTTTGAAGGCCCTTACATGGAAGAAAAGGATTTTGATATAAAACTAATGAATTATGTAAGAGAACTTGTAAAGGAATATGATATAAAATATAATCCTGAGGAAATAGTAACAACTGATAGCTCATTAGCTGATGACTTATTTGAGGCAGGATTAAAACTATTTATTGATTTGGGATTTTATTGTCAAAGTACTAAGAGGATAATAAAATTTAGTGAAGAAGAAATAAAAGATGAACTTAAAAATCTTCCTGAAAAAATTACAATAGGTCAAGGAAAAGATTCAGTTATAATGAAGATTAGGAAGGTAGAGGATAGAGAACCTCCAATAATTCATAGTGGTCCTACAGGAACATTATGTAGTGAAGGAGATATTTACGTAAAAACTTTAAGAAGTTATGCTCAGGAGCCCATAATAGATTCTATTGGTTCTGGAACATTAGCTACTATAGATGGATTTAAAATAAGAAAAGGAACACCACAAGAATTTAGAGCTGCTAGAATGTTAGCAAGATGGGCTAGACAAGCAATTACTGATGCAGGAAGACCTGGAATGCATATAAATGATATTGCTGTTGTAACCCCTGAGGCAAAAATTTGTGCTTTAGATGAGAATAATGGTATTAGAAGAACAGATGGATTAATAGTAGCACAAATGGTAGAATTGAAAACTAGTTTATCTCATTTATCACTTGTTGAGCATTTAATAAGCTATGGATGTTTTATAGGAAATTTATTAACTCCTATACTTGGTGGATATGCTGGAGGACCTGAGGGAACAGCTATAGTATCTATAGCAGAGCATTTAGCAGGAATTATTTGTTATAATGCAGATTATCATTATCTAAGCTTAACAAATGTGAGAAACTTAAATGGTACAGATAGAAAAGGACTTTGGACAATAAGTATTGTTGGACAATCATTATCAAGAAACTCAAGAATTTTAAGTGTATTTGATTGTTATTGTGCTGCAGGACCTGGTACAGAGATCTTATTAAGAGAGGTTGCTGCAGGTGGAGTAGTAGCTACTGTAAGTGGCTTACATTTAATGGGATGTGGATCATGTGGTGGTAAGCTTATGGATCATGCAACTGGTCTTGAGGCAAAGTTCCTAAAGGAAATGGGCTTAGTTTCTACAAATATGAGAAGAGAAGATGTAAATGAATTCCTGAGAAAATGGATACCATTATATGAGGATTGGCTTGATATTACAAAAGCACCAAAAGGAAAAACATTTCAAGAACTTTATGATTTAGGAAGCGCAAAACCAAAGAAGGAATGGTTAATAATCTATGAAAAAATAAAAAAAGAGCTAGAAGACTTTGGTTTTTCATTCTCTTGAAAATGAAGCTCCAAGAGAAGCAGGACCTTTAGCTTTTCTTCCTCCTATTAATAGAGCAATAATCGTTACTAAATATGGTAATATACTTAAGAGTTGACTAATAGAAGCAGATATTGGCCCAATAATTAATGTTCCAACCCATAATGAAAGTGCTTCTGCAAATCCAAATAATAAAGCTCCTCCAAGTACTCCAATAGGATTCCATCTTCCAAGAATGACTATAGATACTGCTATAAATCCCTTAGCTGCAGTTATTCTAGTATCAAATACATTGAACATTGAAAGACAAATCGCTCCTCCTGCCATTCCAACAAGAGCGCCCTCAATAATTAATGCAATATATCTTATCTCAGATACATTAATTCCAAGACGATAAGCAATAGATGGATTTTCACCTATAGCTCTTAGACTTAGTCCATATCTTGTTTTAAACATTAAATAATGGAGAATAGGGATTATGATCAAGGCTATATATACAAATATTGTTTGATTAAATAATATAGCCCCAATGATTGGTATTTCGCTTAGAAATGGGATTGGAATTGGACTAAAAAGTTCACTTAAATAAGGAAAACTCCCTTGAGAAAAAATCATTCTGAAGAAATAAATACATATACCATAAGATAATAGGTTTATTGCTAATGCAGATATAACTTGATCTAAATTCATTTTTATTACTAAAAATCCAAAAATTAAAACGATAATGATTCCACCAATTATTGATGATAATAAGCCTATTAAGAGATTTTTAGTGAAGTATGCACCTATAAATCCTGTAAAAGCACCTATTAACATAGCTCCTTCAATACCTAAATTTAATATGCCTCCACGTTCTACAATACATTCACCTATAGAAGCTAGTAATAAAGGTGTGGAAGTCTGTAAAGTTATAGCAATTAGACTTACAATAAGCTCTATCATAATTTTATCAATCCTCTTCTACTCATATATTTTAATATATAATCAGAAGCAAGAACAAATATTATTAAGAGACCTTGAATAAAATCTACAATACCTTGTGGTTGATTTAACATACGAGACATTGTAGAAGAACCATTAATTATAGCAGCAATAAATATCGATGCTAAGGCAATTCCTATAGGATTATTTTGACCAAGAAGAGCAATAACAATTCCAGTATATCCATATCCTGGCGATATAGTAGGTCTCATTCTGAATTGAATTCCAGCAACTTCAATAAAACCTGCCATACCAGCTAATGCTCCACTTATTACTAGAGCCAAGAATAGAATTTTTTCAACATCAATTCCAGCATATCTTGCAGCTTCTGGATTTTCACCTATAGCTTTTAGCTTAAATCCAAAAGTAGTTTTTGTTATTATAAAATGAATTAAAGGAAGAATTAGTAAGAATGCAATTATAATTCCTAAATGCATTCTTGTATATGGTATTAATATAGGAAGAATTGATGAATTTGGAATTCTATCTGATTCAGGAAATAAAGTCTCTGGACTTTTAAATGGAAAAGCTAAAAGCCATTGGATAAAATTTATAGAAATAAAATTCATTAAAAATGTTGTAATTACTTCATTTATTCCTAATTTTGATTTCATAAATGCAGGAATAGATGCCCATAATGCACCACCTATTAATGACATAATAAAAGCAATAGGAAAAGTGAAATAAGATTCTCCTAATACTATTGCAGTAATAGTTCCTAACATTGCACCCATATAAAGCTGACCCTCAGCTCCTATATTCCATACTTTACATCTAAAGGATATTGCAAGACCAAGTGATATAATTAATATAGGAGTTGCTCTAACAAAAGTTTCAATTATTAGATTAATATTTCCAAATGCTCCAACAAATATGTAATAATATGCTAATATAGGATTTGTATTACTCATAATAAAAAATATGGATGTTATTAAAAAAGTCAATATTATAGCAAATAATGCTCTATACAATCCTAATAGTTTTAATGAGCTCATTTAATTAGACCTCAATACCTAACATAAGTCTTGCTATTTTATAAATGTCATATTCATTACGATTAAATTCTTTCATAATTTTACCATTATACATTACTAAAATTCTATCACTTAATTTAAGTAATTCATCTAAATCTGCAGATACTAATAATATTCCCATTCCTTTTGATCTTAAATCTAAGAGCATTCTATGAGTAAAATCTGTTGCTCTTACATCAAGACCAGCTGTTGGATTTTCTGCAATTAATATTTTGGCATTATATGAAAGTTCTCTAGCTATGATTAGTCTTTGTATATTACCACCAGATAAAGCTCTTACTTCAATATTTGGATTTGGAGCAATAATTCCAAATTTCTTCATTAATTTTTGAGTATAATCTGTAATACTATTTCTATTCATTATTGTTTTATTACTAAATGGATTTTCTTCAAATATTTTCAATATAGCATTTTCTGCTATGCTCATAGTCAAAATTACCCCCCTTCCAATTCTATCTTCAGGAATATAGGCCATACCTTTTTTTATGAGGGATTTTGGTTTCTTATTTATTACATTTTCACCTCTGATAATTATTGTCCCAGATTCAGGCTTTCTTAATCCAGTTAAGGCTTCTATAAGCTCCTTTTGACCATTTCCTGCTACACCAGCAATTCCTAATATTTCGCCTGAATATAAAGAAAAACTTACATTCTTTACTGAGAGTTCACCTCTATCTCCTTTTACATTTAAATTATTAACTAAAAGAAGAATTTCTTTATTTTTATTATTTCCTTCAGTTAAACTAATAAATTCAGAATTTTGTTTTTCTCCAATTATCAATAATGTTAATTCTTCTTCATTAGTTTCCTTTGGAGTTAATGTTTTAATTACTTTTCCTTTTCGCATTATAGTAATTCTATCACTTATAGATAATGCTTCTTTAACTTTATGTGTTATTAATATTATAGAACAACCTTTTTCTTTAAGATTTCTTAAAATCCTAAAGAATTCTTCAACTTCTATAGGTGTAAGTACAGAAGTTGGCTCATCAAGTATTAGTATATTGGCATTCTGACAAAGTACTCTTAAAATTTCTACTCTTTGTCTTAATCCAACAGGTAATTCTTCTATTCTTGCATTAAGATCTATTTTTAAATTTAACAAACTTGAAATTTGTAATATTTTTTCTCTTACTTTATTTAGATCCAATTTAAATCCAGAATCTAAGGAAAGAGCAATATTCTCTATAACAGTAAGTGCAGGAATTAAAATAAAATGTTGATGAACAACACCAATTCCGAGTTTAGTAGCTGTACGTGGATTATCAATATTTACTTTTTTTCCATTTACATAAATTTCTCCAGCATCAGGTTTAATACATCCAGCAATTATATTAACTAAAGTAGTTTTACCTGCACCATTTTCACCTAGTATTGCATGAATCTCTCCTTTAAATACAGATAAAGTGACATTATCATTAGCAATTACACCATTAGGATATACTTTTCTTATACCTTCTACATGTAAAACAATATCATTAGAAAAAAAGGAAGGGATTTGAGAGGACATTAGGATACCTCTGGATTTGCAAAATTAGGTACTGAGAGAGGAACTAATTTTCCATCAACAACCCACTTTATTTCTCCATTAATTATTTTATTTACCAAATCATCAGCAAAGCTTTTTACTTCTGGGAATTTTTGTGCAAGTGTGGGATTCCATACAAACTTAGCATCTCCTGCCTTCATAGTTGCATTATATACTCCTGCAGGATATTTTCCAGTTTTAGCGCCTTCAATTAATGTTTTTATCATAGGATATAAGTCCCAAACTACACTACCAACTACTACATCAGGAGCTAATGAATTCTGATCTTCAATATTTCCAAATGCATATGCTAAAATTTTTCCTGTTACTGGATCTTTACATGCTTCAAAAACTCCATATCTTTCGCTATATATTACATCTACGCCTGAGGCAATTAATGCACTTGCAGCTAATTTTGCCTTTGCAGGATCATACCATGAGTTAATGTATGATATTGTCACATTTATATTTGGATTAACATATTTTGCACCGGCTATAAAGCCATTTAATAGATTATTTACATCGCCTACACCAGGAAAAGCTGTTACAATTCCTATTTTACCTGTTTTTGTTATTTTTGCTGCAACAGCTCCAGCAACAAATGCAGCTTCTTGTATATAATAATCATATAAAGCTAAGTTTTTACCAAAGTTTTTACAGAGCCCAGAACCTTGAGCAAAATATACATTTGGGAATTGAGGAGCAATTCTATCTGTTACCTCCCAAAAGCCCCAGCTATGTGGTATTATTAGATTATAACCTGCTGTTATATATTCACGAATAACACGCTCTACATCTGCTTCTGATACTCTTTCTGAATAAGCATATTCTATATCAAGTTCTGCTTTAGCTTTTAATAGAGCATTATGTAATACTTTATTCCAAGGTTCTTCAAGTGGTGTTACATATATTGCAGCTACTTTGAATTTTTTTGGAGGAGCAATTATTGAAGTATATGCATATGCACCTATACCAATTACAATAATAGCTAGTATTATTATTGATAATAATGTAGTACTCTTCATAGGCTCCACTAATTACTATTTTATACAAATATATTTAAAAAATTTACTATTATTTAAATAAAATTGATGTAAACATTTAAAAAATAAATATTTTCTTAGTATTTTCTGTAGTAATTCTATCTACTTCTTTTTCAGGAATTCTTTTTATTTCTGAAATCTTTTTTAAGGAATATATTAAATTAGCAGGTTCATTTCTTAAACCTCTTATTGGAGATAAAACAGGAGAATCTGTTTCTAATAATAAAAATTCAATAGGTAAATTTTTAACAAGTTTTTGTTTTTGTTGAGAATAAACTACTGATGTTGGAATAGAAAAATAAAATCCTCTTTCTACTGCTTTTTTAGCATCACTTGATTTACCATCAAAAGCATGCATTATTACTTTTTTAGCATCTTCAGAATATAATATCTCTAAAGCCTTACGTCCAGCACTTCTTGAATGAATAACAATTGGAAGTTCTCTTTCTAAAGCTAAATGTATACTACGTCTAAAGAATTTCTCTTGTAATTCTCTTTGTGAATAATCTCTTATGTAATAGAAATCAAGTCCTACTTCTCCTATCCCAATGATATTTTCTTCTTTTGCTAGTTTTTCAAATTGAGAAAATTTTTCTTCTGAGAGTAGTGTAGGATCAAATCCTATAGTCAAATAAATATAATTAGGATAAAGAGAAATTATTTCCTTGGCTCGCTTAATTTCTAATGGATCAGTAATAGAAGTTATTATATATTCTACTCCTACATTTTTTGCTTTTCTTACTATTTCATCAATATCACTAAAACAAGGATCAGTAAGATGAGTATGTACATCTATCATTAAATATGAAATAATATAAATGTGTTAATAATATTTACTATTATGTTTGCTACCATTACAATTCCTTTTCCAGAGTATTTAGGAAAAGGAAAGGCAACTCATGTATATTTATTAAAAGATGAAAATACTGTATTAATAGATACTGGACTAGACAGTAAAGAAAATAGAACTTTTATAAAAAATAAATTAAAAGAATTAAATATTTCAACAATAGACTATATACTATTAACACATGGCCATATAGATCATTTTGGATTGGCAAATTACTTACAAAAAGAATTTGGAGCTGAAATACTCATACATAAGTTAGATAAAGACAAATTAGAAGATTATAGAAATGCAATAAAATGGTTTGATGAAAATTATGAATTGATAATTGAAGGAGGTTACAGTAGGGAAGAGCTAAATGAAATAAAAAATAAGCTAATAAATGTCATAAATATGATAGAATTACCAGAAAGCTATAGAATATATGAAAATTTAAAACTGAACATTGGAAGAAATACCATAACCTCAATACATTTACCAGGTCATACGCCAGGAAGTGTAGGATATTCCATAGACGATACAATATTTTGTGGAGATGCAGCAATAGAAGGAAGTACAGCTATTGAGAACTTTAGAAGAGAGTTAGATTCTTTACAAAAATTAAAATGTTTTAATAACATCTATCCCTCACATAAAAAAATACCATTAACTAGAAAGGATATAGAAAAGCTTGAGAATCATTTTATTGATAGACTTGAAGAAATAATAAAAATTACAAAGAATGGAATGAGCCTGAAAGATATTGTAATAAGAATTTATGGTAATAAAATTTATGAGAACCCAATAAGAGCTCTTATTCCAATAAGACAAGTAATATCCTATCTATTGTACTTAGAAGAGGAAGGTTATGTAATTAGAAAAGGCTACTTATGGATTTCTACAAAAGATTCTTTATAAGATATTTAAGAACTACATCCATAATAATGCTATGAAGAATATCATAGATAAATTAAATATTGTATCATAGAAGAATTATGGAATAAGCATAAGAAAAAATTGAAACATCTAGAACAAATATAATAGACTGACCTCCTCTCGCCCTAAAGGGCAAAGGTTCCTTTTGGGCGGTTCGGTTCCCCTCATCTATTCGGATTTACATCTGTCATCTGAGAGGCATTCAGGGGGATCAGAGCTCCCCACATCTTTGCTTTTCTCTCAATATTTTGAACAGCTACTATATCTCTATCAGCTTCAAATCTGCATTTAAGACATATCATTTTTCTATAGCCGTTTTTCACTAGTTTTGAGTTACATATTGGACATGTTATTGATGTACCTTTAGGATCAATAACTATTATAGGCACACCATTTTTCTCACATTGCCAATCAATCCAATGTTTCAATCTTCTATAACTTAAAATGATTAGCCCTACTCTATACTCTTTAGGAAGCTTTTTAAGGCTTTCTATTAAGTTTGTTAAATCTTCTCTAGCTATAGCATATTGATAATGCTTTGCTAATATAGTTATTTTATGTGAAATCTTCTTAGCACAATCCTCAATAATATTTCTAGCCTTCCTATGGAAGTATCTAATCTTCTTTCTAATACCTCTTCTCCTAAGCCATGCATTGTACTTTGGCGAGGAGTATTTCTTCTTAAGATTTTCAGCAAGTTGTTTATAGTACAGAGCTTTCTCAATAGCTGTTTCAAATCTATATTCAAAATGTGAATTTCCAATAACAATATGCTTCTCATTAATATCTATTGCTAATACACCTCTAGGAGTATATTTTGATGGTTTGGGGATTCTCTTAGTAATCATTAGAAACATTTTTCCATTCTTATAGGTTAATCTTGCTTCTCTATTTTGATATTTATCATATCTTTTATCCCATCCAATTATTTTAAGTTTAAAACCTCCTAAAACCTCAACATAACTATCTTTTACTCTATAACCTTGTGATGGCGTTAGCCACATTCTTAAAGTTTTTATTGTTGGTATTTTCTCTTTTTTCGGATTTCTAAGCCATGATTTAGCAATTGCTATTGCTTCTCTATAACAATCCTGAGCAATTTTAGATGGTAAGTAATACTTCTCCTTGAGAATGCTGTATAGCAGTTTATGGATTTTGCTGAGGCTTAATGCTTTATTCTCGATAACCACCTTAATGGCGTAGTTTAGAGCATATCTGTATCTTTTCATCAAGCTTATTAATTCTCTTTCATATTCAGGCTCAGGGCTAACCCTCATTTTAATGGTCAGGGTTAGCAAACCCTCACAGCCATAAGACATACTTACTCAACTCTGTACTTAGCTATACTAACTTTTCTCAAGCACCTTGGACATGTACCATAGAATGGATTCTTGCCTTTATACTCCCAAATATATCCGCAGTTAGGACACTTCAACTTTACCATAAGACCACTAAGAACTAATTACCAAAAACTAACTAATAAACTTTCCTATTTCATCCCCGCCTTAAAAGGCGAGGTTTTCAGATGTAAAAATTACGATCTAATGGATAATAGGACAAAGAGGATCAGGCATTGATAAATATTTAAATATTGCACTTGCTCTTGCATGACATCCTCCAAGACATGTATTTACATATTTACATTTTCTACATTTTTCATTTAATGAATTCACAGATGTTAATTTCCTTGTAAGTTCATGATTAAGATAAGTCTCCCAAACTTCTTTTATGCCATTTTTTATGTTAGTAATTTTCATTTCAATGCTATCACATAACATTACACTACCATCTGGTGCAATATCCATACCTCTTCCTATTAGACAAGGACAAACTGTAGTTCTTTTTGAATCAATAAATTGTGAGGCAAAAGGTGCACACCATACTTCTATATTAAATCCAATTTCATCTGCTTTTTGACTTGCTGATATTATTGCTTCTTTAATTATTTCATATGAAGGTAATATTTCACTATTTGCTCTTCCTATAGGTATTACTGGAATAATAGCTGCTCCAATTGAGCCAATATTTGCAGCTAATTCTACATAATCTGCAACTTCATTATAATTAAACTTATTTAATGTCATAATAGGTCTAATCTTTGCTCCTAATATTTTCAATTGTTTTAATTTCTCTAGTAACATTTCTAAATTCATTCCTCTTATTTTATAGAAAGTTTCTTTTTTTATACCATCAATACTAACTTGAATTTCCACATCATTCTTTACTAGGAATTTTGCTAGATTATAATCCAAAAGAGAAGTATTAGTAACAATACTTAATTCATATCCAAAATTCCTTGCTTCTGATATTAATAGAGGTAAGTCTTTTCTAATTGTAGGTTCTCCACCAGTAAAAGAAATATGTTGGGCATCGATCTCAGTAAATTCTTTAATTATTTTTAATGCTAATTCTGTTGATATCTCATTATCTCCATTAAATCTAGAGGCATAACAATGTAAACATTTTAAATTGCATCTTCCAGTAATAAGCCAGACTACAAGCTCACAATTCTTCATATATAATCACCAACTGAAAGAATAGATTTTATCTAATTTTTAGTCCCTATTCATTAAGCTTTTTATCAATCCTAATATTACATCATATATTGCATGTTTAAATTCTTTCTGGATAAATCCTTTATTACCTAATAAATAATGTTTTAAATAAATCATTCTAGGACTGGTATCTCTTATGATAATAGAAGAACCAAATGCATCTTTAAGACACTCCATAACAGACGAGAGTATTTCTTTTGTAAAGCCATATCTTCTTTTAGTTTCTAGTGATAATACTTCAGCAATTGCTGGATCAACAAAGGAAATTTTCTCTATAGCTTCTAATATGATAGAATTTATTTTTAATTCTATATCCCAAATATCAATTATACCTTCATCATTCTTAAATATACTAGAATAAAAAAGATTGGATATTCTTTCACATGCCTCATAGATAGCCTTCTCTACCTCAAGTTTTGTAAATGAACCTTTTCTTAAAGAACGAATTCTTGTCAAGTTCAGACCTCAATCAATTTAAATTTTGAAAAACACACTGAAAAACTTTACTAGAATATTAAGAAAGAAATATTTTATTTTAATAACTTTTCTAAATTATCCTTTATTGCTATTACAAACTCATCTGTAGTAACAATCTTATTTATAGGTGGTTCTGCTATATTAGCTACATCTTTTGTCATTATTCTATCTATTTCTATGGTCATTTTAACAGCTTTTTCAAGATTATTAGCAAAATCAATGAGGTCATTAATACCATCAATTTCTCCTCTTCTTCTTAATGCACTAGTCCAAGCAAATATAATAGCTGTTGGATTTGTTGATGTTTTTTCACCCTTTAAGAATTTGTAGTAATGTTTTTGTACAGTACCATGAGCTGCTTCTGAGAGAAAATCACCATTAGGAGAGTATAATACTGAAGTCATTAAAGCTAAACTTCCCACATATGCAGAAGCAATAAAGTCTGAAAATACATCACCATCAAAATTCTTACAGGCCCAAACAAATCCTCCTTCAGATCTTACAACTCTTGCTATTGCATCATCAATTAAAAAGTAATTATATTTTAATCCTTTATTTTCAAATTTTTCCTTAAATTCTTCTTCATATATTTTATTGAAGATCTCTTTAAATCTTGCATCATAAACCTTTGATATTGTATCTTTTGTTGCAAACCATAAATCTAAATTATTTTCTAAGGCATATCTAAATGATGCTCTTGCAAAACTCTCTATAGAACTATCTAGATTATATATTACTTGAAGTACTCCACTTCCTTTTATTTTTGGAAGATATTCCTCTATTTCATTTCCATTTTGTTTTATAGTAATTTCTATACTTGTTGGATTATTGAATTTCATTCCAATTCCATCATAGATATCTCCAAAAGCATGTCTTGCAATAACAATTGGTTTTTTCCAAAATCTTACAGCTGGAATTATATTACTGAAAATTATTGGAGCTCTAAATATTGTTCCATCTAGTATATTTCTTATTGTAGCATTTGGACTTTTCCATTCTTTTTTTAGATTATATTCCTTAACTCTTTCAGCATTTGGTGTTATAGTAGCACATTTTACACCAATTTTCCACTTTTTAATAGCTTCAGCTGCTCTTATTGTTATCATATCATTTGTTTCATCTCTTTTCTTAATATGTAAATCATAGTATTCAACTTTTAAATCAACATAAGGTAGTATTAGATATTCTTTAACTAAATGCCACATTACTCTAGCCATTTCATCTCCATCAATCTCAACTATAGGCTTATCCATTACTATTTTTTTAAACAAAATCTCACCTTAGCTTAGTTTTTTATTTATAATCCTCCTATATATTTTTGAGTGAAAATGCCAAGAAGAATTATAAAAAGAAAAAGAAAAAGTGGAAAAATGTTTTTTGAAGCTGAGAAGGTATCAAGTAACATGAGTTTAAAGGATATTATGGATATAGTATTCACTAATTCTGAATCATATAAAGAAATAGCAATAATATTGCTAGAATGGATTAAGAATAAAAGTAATGAAGAAAAACGTGGAAAAATAAAATGGGTTACTACAAGTGAATTATCTAATTATATAAACGAAAGATTATTAAAAAGAAGAAGAAGTGCAGCTTATAATGTTATAAAGAATTATTTGATACCATTAGGTTTTCTAGAATATAGACCCTCAGAATCTAAATATGTATTAAGTAGGGATTTTGCTGGAGCTCTTAAGAGATTAGCAGAAGCATATATTAAGTGGATGGAGTAAAGTTTATTCATGTCAAAAAATCCAAAATGGACAGGAATAGGCTCAAAGTTTTCTCATTTTACTTCTGTTCATCCATGTTTTGGTGTAAAAGCACATTATAGAGTAGCAAGAATTCATCTTCCAGTAGCACCTAAATGTAATATACAATGTAATTATTGTAAAAGAGATATTAATAAATGTGAATGGAGACCTGGTGTTGCTTCTTGCATAACAGATGTAAATGAAGCTATAAATAGATTAGAAGCTGAAATAAAAAGTAATAAGGATTTAAAAGTTGTTGGCATAGCAGGTCCTGGAGAAAGTCTATATAATAAGGAAACTTTTGAAGTCCTTTCAATAATAAAGGAAAGATGGAATTGGCTTATAAGATGTATTTCAACTAATGGATTACTTGTTGAAGATAAAGCTAATGAATTGGAAAACTTAGAAATTGGTACTGTTACAATAACTATAAATGCCATAGATCCAGAAGTTGGAGCAAAAATATATGAATGGGTATTTTATGAAGGAAAAATTCTAAGAGGAATAGAAGCTTCAAAATTATTAATTGAAAAACAATTAAGAGGAATAGAGGAATTAGTAAAAAGAGGAATCGTTGTAAGAATAAATACTGTACTAATTCCAGAAATAAATTCAAATGAAATAGAGAATATTGCTAGAGAATGTAGAGATAGAGGAGCAAGTCTTATGAACATAATACCATTAATACCCATATATAAATTTGAAAATTTGAGAAGACCTACATGTGATGAATTGAAAAAAGCAAGAGATCTTGCAGAAAAATACTTACCTCAATTCAGATTATGTAAACAATGTAGAGCAGATGCTATTGGAATACCAGGGAAGGAAAAAATATCAACATATTTTCATGGTTGATTTATAATCGAATTAATATCACTGCTATTGATATATCTTATTTCTCCTTTATATTTTACCTTAATTTTTGTATATTGTGGTAATATTATTGAAAAATCCTTTGTTATTGGTAATTCTAATTCTCTAGGAGTCAATTGAAGATCTATTATATCACCATTTGAAGGTATTATAATTTCATTAACGTGTTGTTTTATATTTTCAGCAATAGAATTTAAACTATTATAATCACCATGAATTAATATAAGTTTTTCTGGTTTCATTCTTGCTATGTAATTACATAATTCACTATGCATAGCATGTGATGAAATATCAAAGTGCTTAACCTCACAATTAACTTTTACATCAACTTCTTCATTACTTATCATATCTTTTAATTTAAATTCACGAATATTATTTATTAAATCATAACCAATAGTACCACTTTCCATATGACCTAAAATAGTAATTAAATTATTTTCAATGGGAGCAATACGTATCATGTGCCAAACACTCCATCCTCCTCTTAACATACCAGAAGGTGCTATTATTATACATGGTTCATTTTTAGAATAAATTTCCTTTCTTTCAGCTAGGCTTTTAAATTGTTTTAAAGCTTCCCATCTAAATGGATTGACATTATTGAAAATAAATGCTCGTCTTATATTATCAGCCATATAAATCATAAATTGTTCGTAAACATCTAAAGCATCTAAAGACATTCCTTCCAAATATACATCAACATTTGGTAATTTATTCCAATTATCCTTTAAAATTTTTAAAATTTCTTGAGTTTTTCCTACCGCAAATACAGGTATCAATATTTTTCCTTTTCTTTCAAGTGTAGTTTTAATACATTCTATAAATTCTTTTGATATTTCTTCTTTACTTTTCCTATTTTTTCCACCATAAGTTCCTTCACATATTAAGATATTAGGATAAGCAATATCATCAGTTCTCCAATATCTTAAATGATTAGATGAAGTTCCTAAATCTCCAGTATAGACAATCCTAAAATCATTATATGAAATTTCTATCATTGATGAGCCTAATATATGACCTGCATTATGAAAATTAATAGAAATTGAATCCAATTTATAAAGCTCATGATATGTCAGAGTTTCTGTTAATTTTGCAAGTGTGATATTCATTTCCTTTGAAGACCATAATCTTTCTTCTTGTGACCATTCTCTTTCCATTATTGAAAGTTCATCTTGCCATAAAAGTTTTAAAAGAGCTAAAGTTGGAAGTGTCATAAAGACTTTATTTTTAAAACCATTTCTTACAAGATTTGGAATTGCTCCTGTATGATCTAAATGTGCATGAGATACAAAAATTGCATTAATACTATTAACATCAGGTATTATAGGAAGTGCAGATAATCCTTTTGATCTAGGAGAAATTCCACAATCTAAAAGAAAATGATAATTGTCAATATCTAATTGATAACAAGATCTCCCTACTTCTCTTCCTCCACCTAATACCCTAAATCTAATCATCCCTAATTATAGAGGATTAACTTAATATAAACTTTCTGTAGTTTTATTTTCTGATATGATTAAAGCTATAGCATTAGATATAGACGGGACTATAGCTGATAATAATAGTATGCTTAGTATAGAAGCTATAAGTAGTATAAGAAAATTAGAAGAAAATAAAATAAAAGTGATATTAAGTTCAGGAAATGCATTATGTGTTGTTAAGACCCTTTCAAAATATATTGGATGTAGTGGTCCTACAATTGCAGAAAATGGTGCTGTTGTGGAATATAATGCAAAAATAAGAATAATAGGAAGAAAAGGAATAGGAAGGAGAGCAGTTGAAGAACTGAAAAAAGTATATCCTAATGAAATAAAGGAATCTTGGTCTAATGCTTTTAGATTTGTAGATGCAGCAATAAGAAGAACATTAGATATCGAAAAAGTAGAAAGAATTATTAAAAAAGTTAAAGGAGCTAAAGTTATTGATAGTGGATTTGCATATCATATAACAGATGAAAATGTTGATAAAGGAAAAGGTCTATTATTAGCATTGAAACTAATTGGATTAAAACCTGAAGAAGTTGCAGGTATAGGCGATAGTATAACAGATTTAGAAATGCTAAATATATGTAAATTCAAGGCAACTGTTGCAAATGCTGATCCTAGGATTAAAAAAATTGCTGATTATGTAGCAAGTAAAGAATTTGGACTTGGTTTTGTAGAGATTGCTGAAAAAATCTTAGAGGAAAAAATATGAAAAATAGAAAAGAAATAATGAAGGTTTTTGATAGAATTGCTAATGATTTTAGTGTAAAAAGAAGAAAGATATGGGAAAGTATTAATGAGTTAGCTCCTTTTAATGGTGATATTATACTAGATCTAGGAGCTGGTAGTGGTAGAAATTCAAAATATGTTTTTAGGAAGGGGGCTAAATTAGTTATTGCTGTAGATTTCTCTAAAAAAATGTTAGAAAATTTATTATCAAATTTAGGAAGAGAAGAAAGAGAAAATATTATTCCTATTAGATGTGATGCTATTTATCTACCTTTTCGTTCTTCCATATTTGATAAAATATTATATGTTGCTACATTACATCATATACCCAATAGAGAAATGAGAAAAATGAGTATAAAAGAATGTTATAGAGTTTTAAAAAGAGGAGGTAAAATACTCATAACCACATGGTCATTAATTCAAATGAGATTTTTAAAGAAGATTCCACATATAATATATATGTATTTTAAGGGATATGAATTTGGAGATGTGTATGTTTCATGGGGAAAGGAAAAAAGATTTTATCACTTATTTACTATGAGAGAATTGAAATCCTTAGTAAAAGAATGTGGTTTTAAAATTGAGAAAGCATATGGTGAAAAAGTTAATTCTAAAATTTTCCCAGAGAATTGTGTTATTATAGCCAGGAGAATTGATTATGACTGAAGAAGTTATAAAGGAATTGATAGAATATTTGAAGATTTATAATGATATAAATAAGGTAAAGTATATTTTCTCTCAAAAAATTGGAAGAGTATTAAAAAATATTGAAATACTAAAATATTTAGAAAAGAATGAAGAAGAATTAATAAAAATATTAAGGAGTAAGAAAGTAAGAGGAGCTTCAGGTATATTTACAGTAGCAGTAATGACAAAACCTTCAAAATGTCCAAAAGAAGAGCCTTGTTCATATTGCCCAGGAGGTATCAATTATGGAACACCACAAAGCTATATAGGAAAAGAGCCTGCATTAATGAGGGCTATTCAAAATAATTTTGATCCATATAAACAAGTAATGCAAAGATTATTTCAATATGTTAATATGGGTCATACGCCATCAAAAATACAATTAATAATAATGGGAGGAACTTTTCCTGCTATGGATATTGATTATCAAGAATGGTTTGTAACAAGATGCTTAGAAGCTATGAATGATTTTCCATATTCAAAGCCATATAGATGGACTAGTCTTGAAGAAGCTCAAAGAAAAAATGAGAAAAGTAATATAAGATGTATAGGAATAACAATGGAGACTAGACCTGATTGGTCAAAAGAGATTCATGTAGATAGAATGATAAGACTTGGAGCTACATTAGTAGAAATAGGTGTTCAAACATTAGATGATGAGATTTTGAGAAAAGTAAAAAGAGGATGTACTACAAAAGACACCATAGAGGCAACAAGAATATTAAGAGATAGTGGATTAAAAGTAGGATATCATATGATGCCTGGTCTTCCTGATAGTAATTTTGATAAAGACTTAGAAGATTTAAGAAGAATATTTGAAGATGAAGATTTTAAACCGGACTATTTAAAAATTTATCCTACACTTGTAGTAGAAGGTACGGAATTATATAAAGAATGGCTAGAAGGAAAATATAAACCAATGCAAACTGAAGATGTTATAAATCTCTTAATTAAAGCTCATAAATATTTCCCCAAATGGGTTAGAATTTCGAGGATCCAAAGAGATATCCCTGCCAATATAATAGTAGATGGAGTAAAGAAAAGTAATCTCAGAGAAGAATTTGAAAAAAGGCTTAAGGAAATGGGACTAAAATGTAAATGTATTAGATGTAGAGAAATAGGTCTTTTAAAAATAAAAGAAGGAGAAATTCCTGATATTAATCCAAGTATAAAAATAGAAGAATATAATGCCAGTAAAGGAATTGAATTCTTTATATCAATAGAAGATAAAGACTATTTAATTGGTTTTCTAAGACTAAGAATACCATCTGAATATGCTCATAGAAAAGAAGTAAAAAATGCTGGAGTAATAAGAGAACTTCATATATATGGACCTCAAGTGCCTATTGGTAAAAAATTTGATGATGCATATCAACATAGAGGATATGGAACTATGTTATTGAAAAAAGCAGAGGATATTGTTTTAAATGAATTTAATCTGAAGAATATTGTTGTATTGCCAGGTGTAGGAGTAAGAGATTATTATAGAAAAAGAGGATATAGAAAAATTCTGAATTCTCCTTATATGATCAAAAAACTTTCTTAGAAATGTTTTATAAATATTGAAATTTTTATTTAAAGAATAAATTTTTATACTAGTTAAAAAATTATTTGATGATGAAAATGTTAATTGATGTAGCTGTCTGCGATATATCTGCTATAAGATCTAGATTTATTCTAGATTTAGTTAGTGGAGGGAAGATTACAAGTAAAATAATAATACCAGAGGAAGTAGTCAATAGTATAAGAAAAGATGTAAAAAAAGGTAATTATCTTGTTTTAGAGAATTTTGCAAATTTAAAAAACATAGCAGATCAAGTAGGAGTAACTATTGAAATAAGAAAAGAAGATAGAAAGGTATCAGATGATGAAGAATCTGTATTATATATGGCGATGAGTGATAAATATCCTCTTGTAACTTCAAATGAAAATTTAGCTAAAATTGCAAAAGCAATGGGTATAGAGGTGCTATATGGAAAGGCAACTAAAATTCAAGGAGATCCTATTTTTGTGAAATATTTTAATGAAAATGTTATGTCTGTGCATCTTAAAGAAGGATTAATGCCAAGAGGAAAAATTGGAAAACCAGGTTCTTGGTATCTTCAAACACTGGAAGATAAAATTATGGATATAAATGAATTAGAAAAAATTATTGAAGATATATTTGAAAGAGTAGATGAAGAAGGTTTTATAGAATTAGATAGAGAAAGTTCTAAAATTTTAATGTTAAGAAATTATAGAATAATAATTACATATCCACCATTTTCAGATAGATTAGAACTAACAATTACTAAAAAATTAGTTGATCTAGAAATTGAAGATTATCAATTATCACAAAAACTTATAAAAAGATTAAAAGAAAGAGCAGAAGGTATTTTAATTGCTGGAGCACCTGGTATGGGAAAGACTACTTTTGCTAGAGCTTTGGCTAAATTCTACTTAAGAGAAAATAAGATAATAAAAACAATAGAATCTCCAAGAGATCTTTGTCTTCCTCCTACTGTTACTCAATATTCAAAATCAAAAGTATCATCAGAAGAACTTCATGATGTTTTATTATTAAGTAGACCAGATTATACTTTCTTTGATGAAATGAGAGATACTGAAGATTTTAAGATATTTACAGATTTAAGATTAGCAGGTGTTGGAATGGTAGGAGTTGTACATGCAGCATCACCAATAGATGCCATACAGAGATTTATTGGTAGAGTAGAATTAGGAATGATTCCTTCAATAATAGATACTGTAATATTCATAAATAAAGGCGCTGTAGAAAAAGTTTATGAGCTTGAGGCAAAAGTTAAAATACCTCATGGTCTTACAGAATCAGACCTCACAAGACCAGTATTACAAGTAAGAGATTTTGAGACAAAAGAAGTAGAATATGAAATTTATGTATTTGGAGAAAGAACATTTGTAATACCTTTAAAGGCAAAGAAAGAAGAAAGCATGATAGAATCTATAATACTAAAATTATTGGAAAGATATCTACCAATAGAAGAAGTAACATTAGAGACAAATGATAAAGGTGTTATAGTAAATATACCTTCAAATAGAATGAATTATATTGCAAAAAGATGTAGAAGAAAAATACAAAAATTAGAAGAAAAAACAGGAGTAAGAATAACATTGAAAGCTATATAATCGGTGCCTTAATTGAGAATAATGAAAAAAGCGCTCAGTAATATATTTTCTGAAGAAGAATTAAAAAAAGCTATTACAGGTATTGATATAATTGGAGATATTGCAATTATAAAAATACCAAGAGAATGGGAAGATAAAAAATACGATATAGGTAGGGCATTATTATCTAACTTAAGTGGAGTAAAAGGAGTTTTTAGACAAATAAGTCCTGCAAATGGTGAATATAAAGTAAGAGGAATAGAGTGGCTTGCTGGAAAAAAAGATACAATAACAATTCATAAAGAACATAATTGTTTATTTAAAGTAGATATATCAAAAGTATTCTTTTCTCCTCGTTTATCTTTTGAAAGATTGAGGATTGCTAAATTAGTAAAGAAAGGAGAAGTTGTAGTTAATATGTTTGCAGGTATTGGTACTTTTTCAATTTTAATTGCAAAAAATGGTGCACAAAAAGTATTCTCTATAGATAAGAATCCACATGCTTTTGAATTGATGTGTGAAAATATTATTTTAAATAAAGTGTCGGAAATTGTTGTACCTATATTAGGAGATGCAAAAGATATTGTAAAAGATTTAAAAGGAATTGCTGATAGAGTATTATTACCATTTCCAGATTTAGCAATAGAATATTTACCATATGCTATGAATTGTTTAAAAGAAAAAGGTTGGCTACATGTATATTTACATCAAAAAGCTAATAATAGAAGAGAGGCTATTGAAAAAGCTAAAAATCTCTTAAAAGATTACAATATTGTAAATGGAAGAGTTGTAAGAAGTGTTGGAAGAAAAATATATCAAGTTGTATTAGATATAAAGGTAGAAAGAAATGCTAAAAATTCTTGAGGAATGGTTTAATAATATTGATAGTGCAATAGTTGCTTATTCTGGAGGAGTAGACAGTACCTTAGTAGCATATGTAGCAAAGAAAGTTTTAAAAAATAGAATGTTAGCAATTACGATTAAGACTCCATTTGTAAAAAATAAAGAAATAGAATATGCAAAAAATAAAGCAAATTCCCTTGGAATAAATCATAGAATTTTAGAGATTAATCTTCCTGAAATTATTATGGAAAATCCATATGATAGATGTTATATATGTAAGAAACATATAATTAATGAATTGAAAAAAATTGCTAAAGAGTTTGGATATAATTCTATTATCGATGGTACAAATTATGATGATATTAAAGAAAATAGATTAGGAATAAGAGCAATTATAGAAGAAAATGTAAAAAGTCCACTATTGGAATTAAAATTTGGAAAAAAAGAAATAATAGGATTATCAAAAGAAATTGGACTAGATTATGAAAAACCAAGTAGTCCATGTTTAATAACAAGATTTCCTTATGGATATAAAATAAGAAAAGAAGATATAGATATGGTAATAAAAGCAGAAGAAATCCTAGAAAAAGAAGGATTCAAGATTATAAGAGTTAGACATTTTAAAAATATTGCAAAAATAGAAGTTGGAAGAGAAGAAATTTCAAAGTTCTTACAAGAAGGTTTGAGAGAGAGAATATTAAAAGAATTCAAAGATATAGGATATAAAATAGTAACATTAGATTTGGAAGGCTACGTAAGTGGAAAAATGGACTTTAATACTGAATATCTAAATCACCTTTATCCGACCAAATAAATTTTGGCCTTTTTCTATTCTTATGAAGATCCTTTTGAAATACATATCCTACTATAAGAGGAAGAGCAATAGTAGCTTCTGAGTATACTACAGCTCTTCTAGCTTTTTCTGAAATTTTTCCCCATGATTTTGCTTCATCAAGTGTACTTCCACTTAATCCTCCCCAATGTGGTGGTTCTGTTGTTATTTGAAATGCATAATAATGTCCTTTTGTATATTTTAACATTACAGAAGCATCATTAATATAATTTTTAGGAACGCCCCCTCCAATATAAATAGCTCCAGTTTTCTTTGATTTTAATATTATTTGTGCAATTTCGTAGTTATCCTTCATAACATCAATATGAAATGTTTTTACATTATTTTCCTTTGCCCATCTGTAATATCCTGCTAATGCTATACCTATAGAACTATCTGCTATAGCAGGACAAAAAATAGGAATATTGTAATGATATGCATTAAATAATATTGAGTTTTCATCTTTTATTGTAGAACCAAGTAAATAAAGAAATTCTCTTGTAGAATATTCTCTTGGCTCAAGAGTTTTACAAAATTCTGCAATCTTTTCATCACATTCTACAAAACCAATCTCATCTACATAAGCATCATATATTCTATTTATATAAAGAGAGTGAAGTTCTTCATCAGATACATCAAAATAACCTTTATAATGATGATATCCTTGAGCTAAATAATAATCTTGATATAGTATAGCACCTGTAGAAACTATAACATCAACAATACCTTTTGATATCATATCGCTTATTACTTTTCTTAATCCGCCAGCAATTAATGCTCCTGAAAGACCAATAAAGATAGTTGGATTGTCTTCGTCTAAAAGCATATTTTCATATACCATTGCACATTCTGCAAGACTTCTAGATTGAATTCCACAATCCTTCCAAGCTTCTACTAAATCTTTAATTGTTATAACTTTATCCAAATCTAATTGAATTATTCTATTCTTTAGTATACTTTTTCTTTTATTTTCTTTTTCAGATGTAATATCAATTTCTTTGAATTTTTCATGAAAGATTTTCATTTGTTATTTTCTTTTTTTCACTCTACTATATAAAAATTATTATGTTTTCTATCTGCTAATTAGAGTTTCAATACTTTTTATTACTTTTTCAGCTTCTATAGATTCTACGCTTTGAGCAGAAGCTATAATATCATTTATATTTTCTGATAAGAACTTATCTATATCTTCTTTTATTGTAATTTTTCTTTTGTTTATTATTAATGGTGATGGTTCTAATAGAGCACCATGTATTATTCCTAATTCTCCATTTATCATAGTTAAAACTATTTTACCAATATCTTTATCATTTAATTTTATTCTATAAATATGATCACCAAAAATTGTTGTAGAAATTTTTTCAATAACATAATTAGGGATTAATAATTTTTCAATTTCAGGAATTATTTCGCTAATTATACCAGAAACATCTTGCTTTTTAAATATCTCTATTTGTAAATTTTCATATTTCCATTTTATTTTATTATTTTCAATATTATATTCGATTCTTATTCTTACAACATCACCTTTATCAAGTTTAAGTTTTTCTACAAGAATATGATATAATATTCTATTTAGTTCTGCAATAGCTCTTGCAACTTCCTGAGATGGTATTTCTCCTTTTTTTATATTATCTTTTAATTGTGCAAAAAGTGTTTTTCTAATTTTATCTGCATAAGCTCCAGTTATAACTAAACCTGTGGTTAATTGACTCATCAATATATAAATTAAATTCTTAACTTAAATTTTTTATTATTAGAAAAATTTTAGAGGTATTTAGAATAATAATTTTGTGATAATATATGTTATCAATAAGAGTAACAGCACCAGCCACAATAGCTAATTTAGGACCAGGATTTGATTTAATAGGCATGGCTTTAGATAAACCAAGAGATATTGTAGAAGTATTTTTAGAAGAAAAAGGAGAAGATGAAGTAAAAGTCTCAGGTTTACAAGCTAGTGATATTCCTTTAGATCCAAATAAGAATTCTGCTATGGTAGCTGCTAAAGCTGTACTAAAAAAAGTAAAAAAAGAAAATTTTAAAATAAAAATGAATCTTATAAAAGAGATACCTCCAAGAAGAGGATTAGGAAGTTCTGGTGCATCATCTATAGCTGGAGCTTATGCAGTTAATTGTATACTAGGAAATCCTTTAAAATCAGAAGAATTGCTTGAATGTGCCATGGAAGGAGAAAAAGTTGCTTGTGGTTCTCCTCATATAGACAATATTGCTCCTGCATTATTTGGAGGAATTACTTTTATATCCTCATTTAATCCTATAAGAATAATAAGATTAGAACCAATAAAGAATGCTGAAATTCTTGTTTTAAGTCCAAAAATAGAAATTGGAATTGAAAAAACAAAAATAGCAAGAGAAATTCTACCAAAAGAAGTTATGCTGAAGACTATGGTAAATCAAATACAATCATTTGGTAATTTAATCATAGGATTAATGAAAAAAGATTTAAATCTTATTGGGTTAGGAATTTCAGGAGATCATGTGATAGAGCCTGCTAGAGCTAAATTAATACCAAGATTTTATGATTTAAAAAATAGAGCCTTGGAAAATGGAGCTTATGGATTTTCTATAAGTGGTGCTGGACCATCAGTTTTTGCATTAGTTCCAAAGGGAGAAGGAAAAAGAATTGGAGAAATTTTATATTCAATTCTAAGAGAGAATGGAATATTATCAGAATATTCCATTCATGAAAATTCTGAGGACGGTGTAAAAATTGTCTCCTAAGCTCAAATGTATAAATTGTGGTGCAGAATATAGAGATGATGAAATTGTATATGTATGTAGAAAATGTAATTCCTTACTTGATGTAGTAATGGAAATACCAAAAGTTTCTCTTAATGAATTTAAGAAAAGAGAATTTGGCATATGGCGTTATAGAGAATTCCTACCAATAGAGGAAGGATGTGAAATTATAACTTTAAAAGAAGGAGGGACTCCATTATATGAATGTGATAAATTAGCTAAATGGGTTGGTGTAAAGAAATTATATATAAAGTATGAAGGAATGAATCCAACTGGTAGTTTTAAAGATAGAGGAATGAGCGTTGGTGTTACAAAGGCTAAAAGCCTTGGTTTAAAAAGTGTAGCTTGTGCTTCAACAGGTAATACATCAGCTTCTTTAGCAGCTTATGCAGCAAGAGCTGGATTAAAATGCTATGTAATATTACCAGAAAATAAAGTAGCATTAGGAAAACTTGCACAAGCAATGATGCATGGTGCAAAAGTAATGAGTGTAAAAGGGAATTTTGATGAAGCTTTAAGATTAGTAATGGAATTATCATCAAAAATGGGATTATATTTATTGAATAGTGTAAATCCATGGAGATTAGAAGGACAAAAAACATTAGCTTTTGAAGTTATTGAACAATTAGGTCATGTACCTGACATTGTAGCAGTTCCTATGGGGAATTGTGGAAATATTTCAGCAATATGGAAGGGATTTAAGGAATTTTATAAATCAGGTATTATTAATAAATTGCCAAGAATGTTTGGAATACAAGCAGAAGGTGCTGCTCCTGTAGTTAATATGTTAAGAAAGGGATTGAATAGATTAATACCAGTAAGTAATCCTGAAACTATTGCTACTGCTATAAGAATAGGAAATCCTGTAAATTGGCCAAAAGCAGTAATGGCATTAAAGGAATCTAATGGCTTATTTGAAACTGTAAGTGATAATGAAATAATAGAGGCACAACGATTAATAGCAAGTTTAGAAGGAATAGGAGTTGAACCAGCAAGTGCTGCTTCTGTAGCTGGTGTTAGAAAAGCAGTATTAAATAATGTTATAGATAAAGAAAATGAAGTTGTATGTATAGGTACTGGTCATTTATTAAAAGACCCTGAGGAAGTTATCAAAGTATGTGGTAGACCTATTGAAATACCATCAGACATTAGAGCCATTCTTAATATTCTTTAAAAGTTCTATATTTTCTTGGTGACAATTTCTTCTTCTTTTATCAATTCTAATACCTAATTTTCTAGCATTTTCTATATTTATACCAGCAACTTCTAATTCTAAGAGACTAAAACCTCTTCCTTCTCTTTTTTTCTTTGGTGAATATTTTTTAGATGGTGAGAAGACCATTGGAATATAACTCATATGATTTCACCATAGAGAAATAAAAATAATTAAGGAATATAAGTTTTTTATTTTTTAGATTCTATTATTTCAAATGGTTTAATCATTCTATACAATAAATCTGTTCTTGTTACAATTCCAATAGGTTTTCCCTCATCATCAACAACTATGAGACGTCCTATACTTGACTTTCGCATTTTATTCATGGCCTCAAGTACATCTTCATTTAAATTTATTATAACAGGCTTTCTACTTGCAGCTTCTTTTACAGTTATATCAATTTTTCCTTCGCTTAAACATCTTGCAATATCTGAACTAGTTAATAATCCAATTAATGAATCATTTTCTATTATTGGTGCAGCTCTTATAAATTCTTTATACATAATTGCAGCTGCTTCTTTTATAGACATATCTGCTTTAAGAGTTACAAGTCTTTTTGACATTATATTTTTTACATTCTCTCTTGGAATACTTATTACATTTATAATATCAATAAGTAATTCTTCATGAATTTCATCCCTTCCAATTATTTTTCCTTCAATTACCATTCTACCAAATAATGTTGGCCCAATTATAATTTCTTCACCAAGATTTAATTTAGAGATATCACCAACAGTCTTAATAACAGCTTGACAAAAATCTGGACTATAAACACTTTTAAAGAAAATATCTGTCACTATTATTCCAGTATTTTCTCCATTTTTCTTATAAATTGGAATTTTAAGAATTTTAAGATGTTTAGGAATACTAAAACTTTCATAAGCTTTACTTGTTGGAATATATCCTCCTCTTGGACCTGGAATAGATTCTATTAAACCTAAACTTCTTAATATGGGCATCATATTTCTAATAGTACCTTCACCTTTTCCAATTTTCATGGCAATTTCCTTACTTTTTACAAATGATTTTTTCTGTTCATAAATTTCAATTAATGCTAATATGACTTCTCTTTGAGGAGAAGATAATTGAGCCATTTTAATCTCCTATTATAATTTATAATTATTAAAATAGATAAATTTTATAGAGAAATTTCATGTTAGATCTCCACACACACAAAATAACTCATTTATAGCATTATAAAGCTCTAATAATCCAATATTATTCTTTGCAGAAACCATAATTGTTCTTTTTTTCTTCTCAATTTTCTCTACAATATCATTAATTTCTTCTGCTAATCCAGCTAACATTCCTGTTTCTATTTTAGAAGGAGTTATTTCTTTTAATAAATCACATTTATTTATAATTTCAATAGAAGGAACTCCTAGTCTCAATTCAACAATTATTCCCAATAATTTTAATGTAATGAAATCATTTCTTCTTTTCATAAATGATGGATCTATTATAAATATTGAGGCCTTTCTTCCATTAAGAGATGATGAAATAAGTGGTCCCATTTCTCTGAATAAAAATAATTCCATTTGTCCTGGTGTATCTATAAGTAAGTAATCACAACTTATACTATTTATCTTATCAATAATCTTTGATATATTATTCTCTATGATTTCACTAGCTCTTATTAAAGCACCATTAGGTCCTAATTTTTCATTTAATATTATTTCATTTATATTTACTATTTCTCTTACATCAAAAGAAGGAGTAAATGGTAATATGATTACTCCAGGATCTAAATTAATATATCCTACACTATATCCTTCTTCTTCAAGCCATTTACCAAAGGAATATGTAAGAGTTGTTTTACCTGAGCCAGCAGGACCAATTATGAATAAATTTATCATAGAAAAAAAATAAGAAAAAGAAAAAGAAATTATTTTCTTCTTAAGAAAGGTCCTGTATAAGTTTCTTTAAGTACTTTTTCAGATTGTGGTTTTGTTATAAAGGAGAGAATTATTGCAGTTAAAGTACTTGCTATAAAGCCAGGAACTACTGCATAAACTGCTAATACACCAGGAATTATAATATTCTTTCCCCATATAGTAAAGGATAGTGATGTAGTAATAAAGCCAATTATCATACACCATCTTGCTGCATGCTTATTCATTCTCTTCCAGTATAAACCTCCAATTATTGGCCAGAAGAAACAATTTAACATTAATGCTAATGCAGCCCATATGAACCATGCTAACATTGGTTGTGGTGTTAATGAGAGCCACCATGAGAATATTCCTATTATTAAAATTACCATTCTATTTATCCATTTTATTCCTTTATCTGAAATTGTTGGTCTTATAGCATTCTTAATCACATCATATGAGATATTACTTGCACCAGTTACTAATAGTCTATCAGTAGTAGACATTACTGCAGCTAATACACATGGTAATAAAAGCATGAGAATACCATAAGGCAAGGCTACTTTTGCTATTGTTGGAAATGCCATATCATTCCATGCTACTGTAACACCACCTTCAAGAACTAATGATGAAATATTTAGCTTACCTTGTGCCCATGCAACTCTAGCAGCAATTCCTATAATTGATGTAGATAATATTATTGGAACGCAAAGAACATACATTAGTAAAGGACTCCATTTAGTATATTTAGAATCTTTAAAGCAAAGTACATTATTTACAATATGAGGAGCTACCATTAAGCCTAATGGTACAGTAATACCAAATAATGTTAAATTATAAGCCCAACCAACTAATGGAACATCAGCTGGTCCAAAGGGTTTATCTAAGAATTGAGCAAATAGATAAGTTGATGGTACTCCCCTTATGGTTTGCTGTAATATAGGTACTTGAGAAACTAATTCATTAAGTACAATCCATCCTCCCATCCAACTTATTATTATTGGAGCACTAATGAAAATTACTAAGATCATTAGAATTGATTGTAAAAGTGAAGTCCAGGCTGTTGAAAACATTCCACCAGTCATTACATATCCAATTACTACAATTAAGGCAATAAATGATGCTAAAGAGTATGGAATTCCAAGTATAGCCTCACTTACTATGCCTATAGCAGTATATTGAGCTATTAAGTATGCAAAACATGTAGCTGCTGAAATTATACCTGCAATTATTCTAATAATCTTAGGATCTTCATAACGTATTGCAAGATAATCTTGTATTGTTAGCATTTGGAATTTCTTTCTTAAATTCCATAATTTATAGCCTATTAATATTGTACAGAAGGATATTGCAAATGGTGGACCAATTACTCTTTCCCAAAGATTTGCCCATCCTCCTTGAAAACTAGCACCAGCTACACCTATTATAGTCATTCCACTTGTTACAGAGCCTATCATTAGTAAAACATAAGTCCAGAATCCAAGTCTTCCTGAGGCTGCTACAAAATCTGCTAAAGTTTTTGTTCTTTTAGCACCAAAGTAAGATATTATTCCAATTGCAATAAAGTAAACAACAGTTGCTCCAATAGCTAAAATATCCATTTTTAATCCTCCTCTTCTGGTGATTTCCACTTAAGTGCCCATAATGTTAGTATTAATATCTGAACTATAATGGGAATAATTAAGCAAACAAATGTTATTGGAAGCATTCCTAAGATTCTATCACTACTTGATATTATTTTTATAGCTAACTTAGTAATTAATATAGATAGCATTTAAACCAGCCTCCTTAAATCTAATACTCTTTTTGCCTTTCCATCATTTCTTGGTAAAGTACCAGATGGAACTATTTCTACAATTGTTCTCAATTGTGTAGCATTTTTTATTTCTTCAAATATTTCTTGTTTTAATCTTTCAATTAATGCAGTATTGTTTGCTTTACTATTATTCACTTCTACCTTGACTATTATATCATCAATACCAGATAAGACAATGAGAAAGTTACCATTTGTTTCCTTATGAGATGCAATTATTTTTTCTATGGTAGATGGATATAGGCCTATTCCTCTAATTTTAATCATATCATCAATTCTCCCTTTAATCCAATCTATTTTTATATGTGTTCTTCCACATTCACAAGGACCTTCAATAAATCTTGTAATATCACCTGTTCTATAACGAATTAAAGGCATTGCTTCTCTTGAAAGAGGTGTTATTACTAATTCACCTTCTTCTTCTATATCGACATGCTCTCCAGTCTTTGGATCTATAATTTCAGCTAAGAAGTGATCCTCCCATATATGTAAACCAGATTTAGCTCTACATTCAATTGCAACTCCAGGACCTGTAAGCTCAGCCATACCATAATTATTAAATGCTTCTATTCCAAGGCATTCTTCTATTTTATTTCTTGTTTCTTTTGTCCATGGCTCTGCTCCTAATATGCCTATTCTCAATTTAAGAGATCTCTTAAGATCTTCACGATTTTCTAAAACTTCTATAAAGCGTAATGCAAACGATGGAATGGCATGAAATATTGTAACTCCAAAATCTCTCATTATTTCAAGTTGTTTTTCTGGACTGCCAGAACCAAAAGGAACTACTGTTATACCAAATCTTTCAGCTCCTTGAATTAAGCCTAATCCTCCTGTAAATAATCCTTGTGAAGTAGTATTTTGGAATACATCACCTTTTCTTGCACCTACACAAGCAAATGCTCTTGCCATTAATTCAGACCATATTTTTAAATCCTTTTTTGTATAAAATGTAGCAATAGGTTTATTTGTTGTTCCAGATGATGTATGAATTCTCAGAACTTTCCTTAATGGTACTGCTAAAGCACCATATGGAAAACATCCAATAAGATCTTTCTTTGTTGTAAATGGAAGTTTTTCTAAATCTTCAATGCCATTTATTGAATCTATTTTCATCTGCTTTAGTTTTTCCCTTATAAAAGGAACTTTTTTTGCTCTATTAAAGGCTTCTATTAATTTCTTGTTCTGAATTCTTTTGAGGATATTTGGATCTATTTTTTCTAAGCTTGGTTGGAAGTAAAGTTCATTGGTTGTAAACTAAACTCCTCCTTATGTTTATTTGCAAAGAAATTCACCCCCTATTATTGAAGTACAAACTGTACTCGCTGGAGTATGGAGTTTAGAAGCATTTTTAATAAACTAAATTCCTCCAGCTCACATGTACTCCTCCAGTAGGAGGAAATTAATTATAGCCTATATTTAAGCTTTTCTATTTAAAAAAAAAGAAAAATTATTTTGAAAAAATAGCATCAAGTTTTTCCTTCGGTAGTGGTTTTGTAACTAGGCTTATTATAAAGTATACTGCTCCACAACCAAACATTAATGTCAATGCCCAAATACCCCAATGATTAAATGGTGGAACATATTTACCATAAACTGAAGGATGTAATAATGTAAGGATTATACCATAGATTATAGTGCATATAGCTCCAATTTTTGTAGCTCTTTTCCAATACATAGAAACTGCTACAACAAAGAAGAATATTCCTGCTTGTGCTACTGCAGATCCTGCCATGAATTCTGATAGTAAAGGTGGAGGTGATGTATAGGTCCACCATAAAGGAATTAACATTAATGGAATTATAGAAATTCTTGAAATTATAAGAAGTATATTAGGCTTAATATTTGGTATAATATTATTAATGATATCTTTTGTAATATTTGTTGCCATTATCATTACCATACCTGCTAATGTTGAAATTGCAGCAGCAAATACTGCCATAGAGAATGCTGCTCCACCTAAAGGACCTCCAATTGCCATGCTTACAAGTGTAGCAGCAGCATCACCATAAACTGGAGCAATCTTCATAAGTTCTGTCCCCCAAACAGTTCTTGCTGCAAATCCCATTACACCTATCATTAATGGTGTAATACAATTTAGTATAACAATTATCATTAGTATGGTAAATTCTCTTTTTGTTACTTTTCTCATGCCTAAGAATCTAGCAATATTATGTGGAAAGCCTGTTGCCATAAGTAAGAACATAAATAATGCACCTGTAACTCCAATCCAATCATATACAGCAGAAGCTGGAGTAATAGCTGCAGTATAACCACTTAAAGGTATTGATGTTATCCTACCTCCTGGTGCTACATAGTTTGCACTTGATAGACATTCTGCAATTTTTTCAGGACCACCTGCCCATATAATAGAAGCTATTCCAAATATCCATCCAATAATCATGAAGATTAAACCTTGTAATGCTAATGAAAATTGTGTACCAGTATAACCACCAAGAGCTAAGTATATACCACATAATATTGCAGTAAACGTTAGGCTTAATAACCAATCACTTCCAGTAGTAAGACGCCAAACAGAAGCCATTGCCTTATATTGACCAACACTATATACAATTAATAAAAGTATCATTGTTATACCAGTAAGAACTTGTAATAACTTACTATCAAATCTTACTCTAACAACTTCAGGAACTGTTCTTGCTCCAAGTGAAACATAACGTCGCATTCTATATCCAATAACAACACATAAAGATAATCCCATTAAATTTGTAATACCAATAAGCCATGAGCCAGACCAGCCATAAGTATAACCAAGACCAGCATTTCCAAATATTGCCCAACCACTCATCCATGTTGCTGTAAGAGCTAAACCAGTAGTAATAGGGCCAAGATCTCTATGACCAATAAGCCATTCATCAAAATTCTTTGATTTTCTATAAAATAATACACCAATTATAGCACTAATAGCTAACATTGATAATACTGCTATAATTGTTGAAATTGCTGTTTCTTGTGTTGGTGTAGGTATCATTATTCTTCCTCCCAATATTTAATTCTTAAAATCAATAATATTATGGTCCATATAATGCTAATTATTAAAGCCCCCCAGTATGCATACCATCCACCAATTGTTGCTGCAATTATTGGAACTGATATAAAACATAAAGAAAGTAGTATTATGGATATTATTATATTCATTTTATCTCCTCCTTTATACTATTTGCTATAATTAAACCAGCATATGTTAGTCTAATAGGAATGCCTTTGTTATTTATACTTCCACATTCTATAAGATTTAAATCTCTGAGGACTCTGAGATTCCATTTTACTGTAGGTTCTGGAATTTTCATTTTCCTTGCAATTTCTTTTGCTTGACGAGAAAGAGTTACTTCTCTTTTTTCATTTTCTATGATGTATAATAGTATCCTCTTTTGTAGATTTGTTAAAACTCTAAAACAAACTTTTTTCAAAGAATCTTCTAGTATTTTGGAGGGATCAATTGTACTTCTAGTATTTGAAAAGGCAGACACCTTTATGCTGAGAAGCTACCTCCTTCACAATTTTCCCTCCGTAAATGGAGGAATTAGAAAAGTAGTATTTAAGCCTATTGGATAATATTTTTTATCCAATATGAAAAATTATACTGGAAGATTCAGCCTTTAGGAAGTCTATTAAAAACTTCTTTATAATTTCTTGTTATTATCAAAAATACATTTAAGTCTCTTAAGAGCATTTAATCGTTCTTTCTCATTAATTTTAGCCTGTTCTATTGCAATTTTTAAAAATTCTATAGCTTCATCCATTTCTTTCCTCAATATTGGAAAAGGAACACCATCTTTGCCTCCAAAGGCAAAAGAATATTTTACAGGATCTTTCCAACTTGGAGGTTCTCCATAGATTATATCAGATACTAAAGCAAGACCTCTTATAGTGGCTGGACCAATACCTTCAATTGCTAGTAATTCCTCATAATTTTTTGGTTGAATATTATAAGCTTTTTCCAAAGCCTTCCAGTTTATATGCCATGGCATTACTAAAATATTACTATTGGTATATTCTAGTATAGATTTTTGACCTGATTTTACTTCAACAATATATTTTCCTAATGATTTCTCTTTAACAATATCTACTGATACTTTTCTACAACCTTCAGATTCTTTTGCTATCATATTTAATACTTTATCTTCTTTATAGCCTATAATTCCTTTATGTGGCTCTACTACAAAACTATTAATATTTTCTGATAACCAATGATATCTTCTTGCAAGTTTATTTTTTGGATTCATACCTTGTTGTACAATAGCCCATTCTCCATCTTCAGATAAAATAAAAACATGATGATAAAGTTGATATCCTGCTTGAATTGCTGTATTATCTACTTTTGCACATATCTTACTTGCATATATTAATTTAGAAATCCTTGATGTAGATAATCCTAGTTTTTCACCAATGGTAGTGATTTCTTCAGGTGTAGCTCTAGATTTTATTCCTTTACCTCCACAAATAGCAATACCAGTTTCCTCATAATTTATACTAGATTTGAGCACCCCTGTAACAACAGTAGTTAATCCAGAAGAATGCCAATCAAATCCCAAAACACATCCAAATGCTTGAAACCAATATGGATTAGAAATTCTTCTTAGAAATTCTTTTCTTCCATATTCATTAATAATTATAGTGGTAATACTTTGAGCTAAAGCTTTCATACGCTTAATTAACCAATTAGGAGCATGACCTGAATGTAATGGTAAATATGCAGATCCTGTATAATACACAAAAGAAATATTATCTGAGTAAAATTTAATTTTTTTGAAAAGCTTGGAGGGATATACTTGAATTTTTTTATAAAGTAGAATTTCCAATGAAATTAGATTTATTATTATATCCTTCTTTTGCTTTACCACTTTTTGATATAAAAGAAAATTTTATAGTTAAGAAATATGGATTTTGTTCCAATTTAATTATTAAAAGAATAGAAGATGGATATATTGTCATTCATGATAATTTAAAATGTTTAAAATATGCTAAATATATCTTGGGCTTATGGTTTAATCCATGGTCCTATATAAATGAAATTTCTAATAATTTTAAGTCAATTATACTAAATTTATTAAGAATGTATCCAAATTTTAGTCTTAGCGTTTCACCTCTTGATGATTTAGCCATATTCACCTCTATAGTTTTATCTAGAAGAACAAATTATCATATTAATACTATTAAGTGGTTAAAAACACTTATGGAAAACTATCAAGACTTAAGCACAATAGCAAAAGAGAATTTTTCCAATTTATTAAAAATAACAAAAAGCTATCAAATTAAAGATTTGCCCAGATTATTATCCTATTATTTAAACATAAGAGACATAATTTTATCTAAAGCTATTAGTGCTAGAAAGTTACTTTTTTGTAAAGGTATAGGTCCTAAAGTACTATACTCATATCTACTACATGTACAATTAGACACAAGTTATGCACCCATAGATTCTAATTTGGAATTCTTTATTAAAAATCTTAAAATATACAAAAAGTATAGTAAACCAAATAAAAAATACTGTATGATAAATGAATGTAATAACTGTAAATTAACTTCATGTATAGAATATAAACTTAGAAGAGATTTAGGAAAGCTGACAGGATGGTTTCAAACTTTAGTTTATCTTCATACAAAGAAATTTTGTAGGAAAAAAGTTTGTAGTACATGTTACTTAAAAAGTAATTGTAATAAGTAATTTTTATTCATAATTATTTTGTAAAAATATGATTGAGCTAATTAAAGACGTAGAAAAAGCAATAGAAAAAGAAAAGGCAATAAGAAAAGGCAAGCTTATTAACTTGAAAAAATCATCAATTACAGTAATAGGAGATCTGCATGGAGATCTTTTTTCTTTAAATAAGATATTAGATAAAATAGAAACAGAAATTATAGTTTTTCTTGGAGATTATGCAGATAGAGGACCTTTTCCAATAGAAGTTTATGAAAAAATATTTGAATTGAAAATCGATCATCCAGATAAAGTATTTTTATTGAGAGGAAATCATGAGGCGCCAGATATTATACCATTTTATCCTCATGATTTTCCATGGTATTTAAAAGAAAAATATGGAGAAAATTGGAGAGAAATTTATGATAGTTTAATTGAATTATATAATAAAATTCCAATAGCTGTTATTATTGATGATTTTGCACTTTTATTACATGGTGGAATATCAAATAAAATAACAAAAGATAGCTTAATTCAACCAAATAAAGAAGATCTAGAAATTATACTATGGAGCGATCCTTCTGATAATATTAATGGAATAATTCCATCAGATAGAGGAGCAGGTGTCATGTTTGGTCCTGATGTTACATCATTAGTACTAAATAGATTAAATGTAAAATATCTAATAAGAAGTCATCAGTCAGTAATGAAGGGATATAAATGGAATCATAATAATAGAGTATTAACAATTTTTTCTGCAAAAAATGTATATGATTTAGAAAGTGGTGCATATTTAGTAATAATAAATGATGAAATGAAGATAATTACTTTTTAACTATTTTCCTTTAAAAGAATCAATAAATCCTTTTACACAACCATTAATTGCAGAAATAAATGTATTCTTTATTTTCATTATTTCAAGATTTTCAAGTACTTTTATTCTATAATATAGTGGAGGATGAGGATCCCATTTAAGCCATTCTGCAGTATTTACAATTTCAAATACATGTGATTGATATTTAAATAAGCCTATTTTTCTTAAAGCCGAGGCTAATGCTTTTGGTTTATTTGTTATAATTGCAGCATCAAGATCTGCTCTTGCTTCTAAAAATTTTGCTACAAAAAATAATAATGTAAATGAAAAGAATAAATATAGAAAATCAAAAAATAGTCCTAATGATGATATTATAGGCCATATGATATAAACTCTTGTTAAGTATTCAAAAGTTGCAAGAGACATTAAAATTAAAGGATCCCTTGCTCTGATATGACTAAATTCGTGAGCAATAACAGCTTCTATTTCCTCTTCATTCATATATGTAATTAATCCACTAGTTATTAATATTGCAGATCTTCTTGGGGAAATTCCTGTTGCTGCAGCATTTGGAGGAAGTACATTTAGAAGAGTAATTTTTGGTAATTTAGGAAATTTAAATTTAGAAGTTAAATTTTCAATAATTTTATAAACATTGACAACTTTTATGTTTATAGATTCAGGTATACATGATTGATCATATTTTCTTATTATGGAGCTTATGATTTCTGGATCTAATTCTTTTCCTAAAGCTAATGTATTATCATAAATTTCCTTCTTTATTTCTTTTATTCTTGGTAAGCATTTCCTCAGAATATTATTAAGTTCTTCTCTTTTCATTTTTAATTCAGCAATATGAATAGATGGATTATCTTTTGATATTTCAAATTCTCCACGATAAAGAATAAGATTATTTGCAAATATAAGTATGATAAATTGAATTAATACTAATATTATTGGAGTTAACATTTCAAATATTTGATAAAGTAGAATACCAAATAGTAATATGATCATAAATAAATAAAGAAAATTACCAAATATAATAGAGGAAATTATCTTCTTAATACCTCTTTCTTTACTTTTTGGAATCAATTCCATTTTTGGAGAAAATACAAGAAATAAGGAACTACTTTCTCTCTTAATAAGAAAGGATCTTAGTAATCTTTCAATTTCTAAATCAATTGATTTATAATCTTCTTCTGTGAGGTCCTTAAGTTGTGGAGAATAAGAAATTTCTACTTTATTTTTATAAAATTTTATTTGAATATCTAAAGGATTGCCCTCAATTAATAATCTGAATTGTATGATAGCACTATCTTCTAATAAAGACTTACTAATATAAACAACATTTGACGTCCTTTCTAGATGATCAATAATATAATCTAATAATTCTGATAAATTCTCAAATGGTATACTTATATCAAGAGTAATAGATCTCTTCCATATTTCCGACAATTATATTCCCATTAGATTATTATTAAACTGACTAAAAAAGATATTGACAAAAACGAACGACAAGCCTCGCCCTTTAGGGCGGGGTTAGGTTTATAAGCTGCTGTTTGCTACTTCTGTTGTATGCCTGCTACTGAGCCGATTAGAATTGGGAAAGATACTAAGGAGGAATTGAAGAGGCTGAAAACCCATCCTAGGGAAACCTACGACGATGTAATTAAGAGACTTATTGAAGAGTACAAGAGGAGTAGGCATGCGAAGGACTAACGTAGTCAAGCTGGTGGTG